>Ga0308159_1000105_pt1 | contig 330331 bp, 279 predicted proteins | sample PhyCR1_FD_201040 | JGI IMG/M metagenome (GOLD analysis project Ga0308159, IMG submission 201040) | Phyllosphere microbial communities from UC Gill Tract Community Farm, Albany, California, United States - DLSLC.R1 | ecosystem: Host-associated > Plants > Phyllosphere > Unclassified | place... | reverse complement strand
CCTGCACCGCGCCGGCTACCTGCTGCCGATCTACATGGTGGTGGCGTCGCTGTCGAACTTCCGTGCCCTGATCGAACGCGAGAACCGCCGGCATGCCGTCCCACGCTGACGCCGTGATGCCGACGGCCGCACAGCCGATCGCCGAGATCGCCTGGACCGCTGGCGCGCCGCTGCCCGATGAAGTGCTGGCAGCAACAGAGCCGGTAGTGCTGCGCGGCCTGGTATCGCACTGGCCGATGGTACGCGCCGCCAAAACGTCCAGTCAGGCGGCCGACGCCTACCTGCGCGGCTTTTACCGCGACGCCACCGTGATGGCGATGCACGGCGCGCCCGAGATCGACGGGCGGATTTTTTACAACCACGATCTGTCCGGCTTTAATTTCAGCATGCAGCAGGTACGCTTCGACGCTGTGCTCGACGCCTTGCACGCGCACCAGGACGACCCGCGCCCACCTACGTTGTACGTGGGCTCAACCACGATCGACGCCTGCCTGCCGGGCTTTACGGCTGAAAACGATGTCAAACTCGGTGCGCGCGACGCGCTGGCCAGCATCTGGGTGGGCAACCGCACCCGCATACCCGCCCACTACGACTTGCCCGACAACCTGGCGTGCGTGGCGGCCGGGCGCCGCCGCTTTACGCTGTTCCCGCCCGACCAGCTGGCCAACCTGTACATCGGCCCGCTCGACCTGACACCGGCCGGGCAGGCCGTGAGCCTGGTCGATTTCGCCGCACCGGACCTGGTGCGTTATCCGCGTTTCGCTACCGCGTGGGCGCATGCGCAGCAGGCCGAGCTGGCCGCCGGCGACGCCATCTTCATTCCCAGCATGTGGTGGCACCATATCGAGGCGCAGGACAGTTTCAATGTGCTGGTCAATTACTGGTGGCGGCAGTCGCCCGCGTACATGGATACGCCCGCAACCACGCTGCTGCACGCGCTGCTGACCATGCGCGACCTGCCGCCCGCGCAGCGGTTGGCATGGCAGGAACTGTTCCGCCACTACGTGTTCGAGAGCGACGGCACCGAAGCCGCCCACATCCCCGAGGCAGCGCGCCATGTGCTGGCGCCAATCGACGCCATGGGCGCCCGCATGCTGCGCGCACATTTGCTCAACCGCATGAAGCGCTAGACGTGCGCCCTCCGAGAACAGCCGTGTCGGCATGGGATTGCTGATATAAAAAGCTTTTCCTTTAATGTTCTGGAGTGGAATATTTTGTTGCTATTCAATAGACAATGATTTTCGGACAGAAAAACAACAAAATGCGGGGTTTTTCGACAAATGCCGTGCAAAAACTGCACTGGGTCTTTTCCCGCCCATCAATATTGTGAGAGATTCTTCCTTAGACGTCGAAAGTGCTGATCACCTTACCCGGTCGATGGTACTCAGAAGCGCATGGAATCCATTAATTTCTCGGGAGTAGTTTTGAAACACACCATGAAAAAAAGTGCCATTGCTATGGCGCTGGGCCTGGCATTTTCGCAGCACGCTGCGGCGCAAGAAGCAGCAGCCACCGAACCCAAGCTGCAACGCATCGAAATCACCGGTAGTAGCATCAAGCGCACCGAACAGGAAGCTGCCGGCTCGATCCAGATCCTGACCCGTGACGATATCGAACGTACCGGCCAGACCACCGCACTGGGCATTCTGAATTCGTCGTCCGCCATCAGCACCGACATCAGCTCGGCATCGAGCAGCTCGGGCAGCTTCGCGACCGGTTCGTCCGGCGTGGGCATGCGCGGCCTGGGCAAGGTTGCTACCCTGGTCCTGGTTAATGGCCAGCGCATTGCGCAATACGGCCTGGCCGATGGTGCACAACAAAACTTCACCAACCTCGATGCCATTTCAGCCTCGGCGATCGACCGCATCGAGATCCTGAAAGACGGCGCATCGGCCATCTACGGTTCCGACGCCATCGCCGGTGTGATCAACATCATCCTGCTCAAGGACTTCGAAGGCGCCCGTATTTCCGCGAACTACAAGGAATCCGAGAACTTCAAGGAAAACCGCAACAGCAACATCTCCGGCATCATCGGTTGGGGTGACATCGACCGTAACGGTTTCAACACCTACCTGACCTACGACGCTTACAAGAGCGACGGCTATTCGACCGGCGACCTGCGCAACCACTACCCGGAATGGCACCGCCAGACCCCGGGCCGCTCGACCTGGGACGTGCCAAGCGTTTATTCGCCAACCGGTAACCTGTATCGCAGCGCTTCTAACTATGTACCTGCGCCAGGCTGCCCGGCTTCGTCGATCGATCCACGCGACGGCCTGTGCAAGTACGACATCCTGCCACAAACCGGCCTGACCACCGACGCCAAGCGTTATGCGCTGGCCAGCAACACGCACTTCCGCATCGGCAAGGATATCGACGCCAACTTCGAGATCACCCACGCCAGCGCCGCCAACGATTACATCGTTGCCCCGTTTGCCGTGCAGCCAACCACCGCGTCGAGCACCTGGTACAACGCTATCGATGGCAAGATGGTGGGGCCGTATTTCTACCCGAAACTGCCGGTTGGCCATGCCAACAACCCGTACAACGTACCGGTTGAATTCCGTGCCCGCATGTTGGACACCGGCGACGGCTTCAACTTCAACCGCACCGAATCGAAACAGTCGCGCGTCATGCTGAGCCTGACCGGCGAAGTCAAAGGCTTCGACTGGAAATCGTCGGTCGGCTACATGACCTCGGACGCGACCAAGGCTACCCGCGCTGCCAGCGCCACCGGCTATACCAACGCCATCACCAGCGGCGCCTACAAGTTCAATGGTCCTGCGGGCACCAACAGCTATGCGCTGCTGGACTCGATGTTCCCGATACGCACCACCATCGGCGAATCGAAAATCGGTTTTGCCAATGCCGTGGTGTCGGGTGCAGTCGCCCAACTGCCGGCCGGCCCGCTGAACATTGCGTTCGGTACCGACATCCGCCAGGAAAAGTACGAAATGGCCAGCTCGGACAACGTGCTGCGTGGTGACCTGATCGGTATCGCCGGTCTGCAGGTCAAGGACAAGATGGACCACTACGCACTGTTCACGGAAGCGACCATTCCTGTGTTCAAGAGCGTTGAACTGAACGCTGCGCTGCGTGCCGACAAATCGACCAACAGCGACGTGCACTACTCGCCGAAACTGGGCGTGCGCTACACCGTGACCGACGGTCTGTTGCTGCGCGCTACCGCATCGGGCGGCTTCCGCGCACCGAACGTGGTGGAAACCGGCAACGGCCTGGGCCGCAGTTCGTTCGCAACCAGCACCAACGATCCACGTCGTTGTGGCATCGCCAGCACGCTGAACAACCTGGTGCAAAACGCTGCCAACGCTACCCCTGCCGACAAGTCGCAAGCCAACACTCTGCGCAACGCGGACTGCCTGGCCGGCGTGCCGACCTTCGTGTCCTCGAACAAGGATCTGAAGCCAGAAACCTCGCGGTCGTTCACCGCCGGTGTTGTCTTCGAGCCGATCAAGAACTGGACCATGGCGCTGGACTACTACCACATCGAGCGCAAGGATGAAATCGGTACCCGTTCGGTGGCCGACGTGCTGCGCGACGAAGCAAACCTGCCAGCCGGTCAATTGGTTCGTGTTGACAACACCGTTTCCGATGCGCAATTCGTTGCGCTGGCACGTAAGTATGCGCCAACCAGCACGGCCAACTTCGGCGGCATTGGTGCCATCGGCTTGTTGTACAACCCATACGTCAACAGCGGCAAGACCCGTGCTTCGGGCTTCGACTTTGACGCATCGGGCCGCTTCAACACCCCGGTTGGTCAGGCTCGCCTGAAACTGGAAGGTACGTACCTGTGGAAATACCAGGAGTTCAGCGTTGCCGACAACGCTTACGACACCAACATGGCTGGTACCTACGACATGGGTTCGCGTCTGAAAACCAAGCTGCGCGGCAGCCTGAGGGCCGGTTCGTTCGACCATGGCATGACCATCAACTACGCCAGCGGCTACAGCAACAACAGCCTGGGTTCGCCAACCTATTGCGTGACCAACAATGTGTCGGCCGCCAATCTGGGTACTTGCGGTCATGTTGGCAGCAACACCACGGTGGATTACAACCTGGCGTACAGCGGTATCAAAAATACCAAGATCAGCCTGTACATCGACAACCTGTTCCAGCAAGATGCGCCGATCCAGTGGCGCGATGGCTTCTCGCCGCAGTTCCGTCGCATCGGCCTGACCGCCAGCTACACGTTCTTCTGATCGGCGCCAGCTGATCATGCCGCCCGGTAGCAATACCGGGCGACGACCAAAAGACCAGGCTCGATGCCTGGTCTTTTTTTGCGCTTTACATCACAAGGGGCGGGCGCTAGAGTTGCCGCATGCTCAATACCCTCAACACGTTCGACACCCATTTGCTCGATGGCGCCCCGCGCAGCGGCTTGCGTGGCATGCAGCGCTTCCTGCTCGAGTTCCTGTATTTCGGCATCAAGAACGCCCGTGCCTGCCTGTTCGTGGGACTGTTCTTCAGCGCCGTGTTTTTGACCCCGCGCGCCGGCCTGTTCGGCGTGCCGCGCTACGACGTGCTGCTAGTGGCAGCCGTGGCGATCCAGACCGGCATGGTGTGGAGCAAGCTCGAGACCTGGGATGAACTGAAGGCCGTGTGCCTGTTCCACCTGGTGGGTTTTGCACTCGAGGTGTTCAAGGTGTCCGGGGCGATCGCCTCGTGGAGTTATCCCGATTTCGCTTACACCAAGCTGTGGGGCGTGCCGCTGTTCACGGGCTTTATGTATGCGGCCGTGGGCAGCTACATCATCCAGGCCTGGCGCCTGTTCGATCTGCGCATCCGCCACCACCCGCCGTACTGGATGGCGGTGCTGATCGCGCTCCTCATCTACGCCAACTTCTTTACCCATCACTACATCGGCGACTACCGCTGGTACCTGGCTGCCGCCGCACTGGGCCTGTATGCCCGCACCATGGTGGTATACCGTCCGCTCGACCGCGACCGCCGCATGCCCTTGCTGCTGTCGTTCGTGCTGATCGGCCTGTTCATCTGGCTGGCCGAAAACATCAGCACGTTCTGGGGCGTATGGCGCTATCCCAACCAGCTCGGCGCCTGGAGCGCCGTCCATGTCAGCAAATGGAGCTCGTGGTCGCTGCTGGTAGTGATGACCTTTACCATCATCGCCCACCTCAAGCATATCAAGGCGAGCATCCACGTCCCCGAAGCTTAGAACGGACGCTGGCGGCGGCGGGCGAGGGTGCCGGTCAGCAGCAGACCGACCAATAGCATGGCCCAGGTGTGCGGCTCCGGCACCGGCGCCACGCCGCCGCCAAGCGCATCGACCGGGTTGACCGTGATGTCCGTGTAAGCGAGGAAGCTCAAGGTCAGGAACAGGTCATAGTCGCCGGGATTGGCGAATGCCAGCAGGAAGCGCTCCTGGCGCGCGGCCTCGGTGGAGTAGGGGTCATCCCAGCGCAACGCGCTTTCGCGGTTGAGCGTGGTGGACGTCGTGCCCTCGGCGTCGGTGATGTCGATCGAGGCCCAGCTGAATACCGCGTAGTTCTCACCGGCCGCCATGGTGCGGCGCGCCTGCGTCAATAAATCGCCGCCGACCGTGAGCAAGGTGTGCGGCGCCAGCGTCAGCCCCACCTGCTGGTAGCCCTCGGCACCGACGTAATTACCGACGCCCAGTGACATGTCGGCCGCCGCAGTGGCTGCGACATTGCCCACGGCGCCCGTGGTGCTGGCCACGGCGGTGCCCGGACCGGCGCTGGCGGGCAATATGGCCTGACCGGCCGTGAACGGCGCCGGCCACACCGCCAGTTGGGTGTAACTGCCGCCGTTGTTGAGCGTGTTGGAGTAGGCCAGCAAGCGGCTGTCGCCATAGTTGAGCGTATAGCTGGCGCCACTGCCGTCGCCGGGCGTGAGGTCGATCACGCCGAGGGTGACATTCTCGATGCGTGAGGCGCCGTCGGCGCCGGCTTGGGCCGACGGCGCGGCGAGGGTGGTGGTCAGTGCGGCCAGGGCCAGCAGCACTGCGGGTAGCACGGTTTTCATGGGAGCTCCGGTGGATGGAAGGATGGACGAGGCAGACGGGCGCCTGCCTGAACGATGCTAGGCCGTCGTCCACCCCGCCGTTTGCGCGCACGCAGGGACCGCCGCCAAACCCGCATGGCGCCACGCTTTGCGGCCAAAAAAGCGCATCCGCGCCACAGCTTTTCCAACATGCAACGAACCCACAACAACAACGCCGCAAAAACCTGACATACCTCGTACTAAGTTGTTGCGTCAAGGGTCTTTTCACGCTACACTAGCCGGCTTCGGTATGGATTCATCTTTTTATTGATCCGTACTTATTTTGTAGTTCAACATATCCCCGCCCAATCGTAGGTGGGAATTGGAGAAAAAATGAGCCTTGGCCTCCTCGGTCGCAAGGTTGGTATGATGCGCATCTTCACCGATGACGGGGATTCGATCCCAGTCACCGTTGTTGACGTATCGAACAACCGTGTTGCACAAATCAAAACTCCTGAAACTGATGGTTACACCGCAGTTCAGGTCGCATTCGGTCAACGTCGCGCTTCCCGCGTAACGAAAGCTGTTGCTGGTCACCACGCTAAAGCCGGTGTTGAAGCTGGTACTCTGCTGAAAGAGTTCCGCATCGACGCAGCCAAAGCTGCAGAACTGAAAGCTGGCGAAGTTATCGCTGCTTCCCTGTTCGAAGTCGGTCAAAAAATCGACGTTCAAGGTGTTTCGATTGGTAAAGGCTACGCCGGTACCATCAAGCGTCACAACTTCGCTTCGGGCCGCGCTACCCACGGTAACTCGCGTTCGCACAACGTACCAGGCTCGATCGGTATGGCGCAGGATCCAGGTCGTGTATTCCCTGGTAAGCGCATGACCGGTCACATGGGTGACGTTACCTGCACCGTGCAGAACCTCGAAATCGCTCGTATCGACGCCGACCGTCAGCTGCTGCTGGTCAAAGGTGCGATTCCTGGCGCCAAAAACGGCCAGGTAGTGGTATCGCCTGCTGTCAAAGTTAAAGCAAAGAAGGGAGCTTAAACGATGGAACTCAAGCTCTTGAATGCTCAAGGTCAAGCCGCCTCTAATGTTGCTGCCGCCGATTCCGTATTCGGTCGCGACTACAACGAAGCCCTGATCCACCAGATCGTCGTTGCTTACCAAGCCAATGCTCGCAGCGGCAACCGTAAACAAAAAGATCGTGAAGAAGTCCACCACACGACCAAGAAGCCATGGCGCCAAAAAGGTACCGGCCGTGCTCGTGCTGGTATGTCGTCGTCGCCACTGTGGCGCGGCGGTGGTCGCATCTTCCCGAACTCGCCTGACGAGAACTTCACCCACAAAGTGAACAAGAAGATGTATCGCGCAGGTATCTGCTCGATCCTGTCCCAGCTGGCTCGTGAAGAGCGCCTGGTTGTTGTTGAAGACTTCGCTATCGAAGCTCCAAAAACCAAGCTGCTGTCGCAAAAGCTGAACGGTATGGGCCTGGAGTCCGTGCTGATCATCACCGACGTCGCCAACGAAAACCTGGAACTGGCATCGCGTAACCTGCCTAACGTACTGGTTGTTGAACCACGTCACGCAGATCCGATGTCCCTGGTGTTCTACAAGAAGATCGTGGTCACCAAAGCTGCATTGGCCAAGATTGAGGAGATGCTGGCATGAGCGCATTGAAATTTAGCGAAGAGCGCCTGATGAAGGTGCTGGTTGCTCCAGTGATTTCCGAGAAGGCCACCATGGTCGCGGAAAAGAACGAGCAGATCGTGTTCCGCGTCACCACCGACGCAACCAAGCCAGAAATCAAGGCTGCCGTTGAACTGCTGTTCAAAGTGCAAGTGGAATCGGTGCAGACCGTGAACCGCGAAGGTAAGCAGAAGCGCTCGGGCGCCCACACTGGCCGTCGCAACCACACCAAGCGTGCTTTCGTGTGCCTGAAGCCTGGCCAGGAAATCAATTTCACCGAGGAGGCTAAATAATGGCACTCGTTAAGATGAAGCCAACCTCCCCAGGCCGTCGCGGCATGGTGAAAGTTGTCAACAGCGACCTGTACAAAGGTCGTCCGCTGGCAGCCCTGGTTGAGAAAAAATCGAAAACTGCTGGTCGTAACAACAACGGCCACATCACCACCCGTCACATCGGTGGTGGTCACAAGCAGCACTACCGTCTGATCGACTTCAAGCGTAACAGCAAAGATGGCATCCCGGCGAAAGTGGAACGTATCGAATACGATCCAAACCGTACCGCGCACATCGCACTGCTGTGCTACGCCGACGGCGCCCGCGCTTACATCATCGCCACCAAAGGCATGTCCGTAGGCGATACCGTGATGAGCGGTTCGGAAGCCCCGATCAAGGCCGGTAACTGCCTGCCAATCCGCAACATCCCGGTCGGTACCGTGATGAACTGCGTCGAAATGCTGCCAGGTAAGGGTGCCCAAATGGCCCGTACCGCCGGCGCCGGCGTTGTTCTGATGGCCCGTGACGGCACCTACGCCCAGGTTCGCCTGCGTTCGGGTGAAGTGCGCCGCGTGCACATCGAGTGCCGCGCGACCGTAGGCGAAGTCGGCAATGCCGAACACAGCCTGCGCAAGATCGGTAAAGCCGGTGCCATGCGTTGGCGCGGTATTCGTCCTACCGTTCGCGGTGTGGTCATGAACCCGGTCGATCACCCGCACGGTGGTGGTGAAGGTAAAACTGCAGCCGGTCGTCACCCAGTGTCGCCATGGGGCCAGCAGACCAAGGGTAAGAAGACTCGCAGCAACAAGCGCACGTCTTCCATGATCGTCTCGCGCCGCGGCAAGAAATAAGGATAAATCATGACTCGTTCATTGAAAAAAGGGCCGTTCTGTGACGCCCACCTGGTGAAAAAAGTCGAAGCCGCGCAAGCGATCAAAGACAAAAAGCCAATCAAAACCTGGTCCCGTCGTTCGACCATCATGCCTGACTTCATCGGCCTGACGATCGCTGTTCACAACGGCAAGCTGCACGTGCCTGTGTACGTTTCCGAGAACATGGTAGGTCACAAGCTCGGTGAATTCGCACTGACCCGCACGTTCAAGGGCCATGCCGCTGACAAGAAGGCGAAGAAATAATGGAAACCAAAGCTATCCTCAAAGGCGTGCGCCTGTCGGACCAAAAGGGCCGTCTGGTTGCTGACCTGATTCGTGGCAAGAAAGTTGACGCAGCACTCAACATTCTGCAATTCAGCCCGAAAAAAGGCGCCACCATCATCAAGAAAGTACTCGAGTCGGCAATCGCCAACGCCGAGCACAACGATGGTGCCGATATCGACGAGTTGTTCGTGAAAACGATCTACGTTGAAAAGGGCCCGATCCTCAAGCGCTTCACTGCACGCGCTAAAGGTCGTGGCGATCGTATCTCGAAACAATCGTGTCACATTTATGTGACCGTCGGTAACTAAGGAGCTACGATGGGTCAGAAAATTCATCCAACCGGTTTCCGCCTGGCGGTCACCCGTAACTGGGCTTCGCGCTGGTATGCAGGCAACGGCAATTTCGCTGCCATGCTGAACGAAGACTTGAAAGCACGCGCTTACCTGAAAACCAAACTGAAGAACGCTTCGGTCGGTCGCATCGTTATCGAGCGTCCAGCCAAGAACGCGCGCTTCACGATCTACAGCTCGCGTCCGGGCGTGGTCATCGGTAAAAAAGGCGAAGACATCGAAGTGCTGAAGTCGGCGCTGACCAAGATCATGGGCGTGCCAGTGCACGTCAATATCGAGGAAATCCGCAAGCCGGAAATCGATTCGCAACTGATCGCCGATTCGATCTCGCAACAGCTCGAAAAACGCATCATGTTCCGTCGCGCCATGAAACGCGCGATGCAAAACGCCATGCGTCTGGGTGCCCTGGGCATCAAGATCATGTCGTCGGGTCGTCTGAACGGCATCGAAATCGCCCGTACCGAATGGTATCGCGAAGGCCGTGTGCCACTGCACACCCTGCGCGCTGACATCGACTACGGCACCAGCGAAGCTTCGACCACCTACGGCATCATCGGTGTCAAGGTTTGGGTATACAAAGGTGACCGCGCGCCTAACGGCGATGCACCAGTCATCGATACCCCACCTGACGAGAAAAAGCCACGTGGCCCACGTCGTGACGACGGCAAGCCATCGGGCCGTCCACGTCCAGCTGGTCCTGCAGGCGCCCGTCGTGCTGCTGCCAAGCCGGCTGAGAAAGCAGGAGAATAATCATGCTGCAACCAGCACGCAGAAAGTATCGTAAAGAGCAGAAAGGCCGTAACACCGGCATTTCGCATGGCACCGGCACTTCGGTGTCGTTCGGTGAGTTCGGTCTGAAAGCAGTTGCCCGTGGTCGTATCACGGCACGCCAGATCGAAGCCGCTCGTCGCGCCATGACCCGTCACATCAAACGTGGCGGTCGTATCTGGATCCGCGTTTTCCCGGACAAACCGATTTCGAACAAGCCAGCTGAAGTTCGTATGGGTAACGGTAAAGGTAATCCAGAGTACTACGTCGCTGAAATCCGTCCGGGCAAAGTCCTGTACGAAATGGACGGCGTCGCAGAAGAACTGGCGCGCGAAGCATTCCGCCTGGCCGCTGCCAAACTGCCACTGGCGACCACTTTCGTGGTCCGTCAAGTCGGCCAATAACAGGAGTGAAATATGAAAGCATCTGAACTCCGCGGCAAAGACCAGGCAGCTCTGCAAAAAGAGCTGAATGACCTGTTGAAGGCCCAGTTCGGCCTGCGTATGCAAATCGCTACGCAGCAGCTGAGCAATACTTCGCAGCTCAAGAAGGTACGTCGCGATATCGCACGCGTAAAAACGGTAATGAACACCAAGGAAGCCAAATGACCGAACCAGTAAAGTCGCTCAAGCGCACCCTGATCGGTAAAGTGGTGTCCGACAAAATGGACAAAACCGTTACCGTTCTGATCGAACGTCACGTGAAACATCCTTTGTACGGCAAGATCATCGTGCGCTCGAACAAGTATCACGCGCACGACGAGACCAACCAGGTGAAAGCCGGTGACACGGTGGAAATCGTGGAAGGTCGTCCGATCTCCAAAACGAAGGCATGGACCGTGACTCGCGTGGTGCAAGCCGCGCAAATCGTTTAATTGAGACATCGCCGCCGGAACTGTGGTTTCGGCGGCGCTTTTCAATTAGTTCTTGCAAGCCCGCAAAAGGTATGTAATACTTGCGGGCTTCGTTCATGTAACGCCGCAAAGTGTCTGGCCACAGACGCTGAACCGTGCGGTCAGTAGCAGTACGAAGGTCAAGCACCCAAACAATGAGCTCTGCTTGAGCGCATTGGCGGGACCAAGACTGACCGCAGGTCCGCATTGTGTGGATTCTTCGGCTTAAGTTGGGAAAGAGAATACTATGATTCAAACTGAAAGCCGGCTCGAAGTTGCCGACAATACCGGTGCAAAAGAAGTTTTGTGCATCAAGGTATTGGGTGGCTCCAAGCGCCGTTATGCTGGCATTGGCGACGTGATCAAAGTAACCGTTAAGGTTGCTGCGCCACGTGGTCGTGTCAAAAAAGGTGAAATTTATAACGCCGTGGTTGTGCGCACCGCTAAAGGTGTTCGCCGCCAAGACGGTTCCCTGGTGAAGTTCGACGGCAATGCCGCCGTTCTGTTGAACGCCAAGCTGGAACCGATCGGTACCCGTATCTTCGGACCAGTGACGCGCGAGCTGCGCACTGAAAAGTTCATGAAGATCGTGTCCCTGGCACCTGAAGTACTGTAAGGAGTCAGCAATGGATAAGATTCGTAAAAACGACGAAGTCATCGTTCTGGCCGGTAAAGACAAGGGCAAACGCGGTGTCGTTTCGCGTCGCGTAGACGCAGAACACGTAGTGGTTGAAGGCGTCAACGTTGCTAAAAAAGCGACCAAGCCGAACCCGATGACTGGCGTACAAGGTGGTATCGTCGACAAGACTATGCCGATTCACGTGTCCAACGTTGCATTGTTCAATGCAGCTAGTGGCAAGGCAGACCGCGTAGGTTTCAAAGATGTCGACGGCAAAAAAGTCCGCGTCTTCAAATCGACCGGCGAAGTAGTGAAGGCTTAAGAAATCATGGCACGTCTCCAAGAGTTCTATAAAGAAAAAGTCGTCGCTGACCTGACCGAAAAATTCGGTTACAAGTCGGTGATGGAAGTTCCCCGTCTGACCAAGATCACCCTGAACATGGGTGTTGGTGAGGCAATCGCGGACAAGAAAGTCCTTGAGCACGCTGTTGGCGATCTGACCAAGATCGCTGGCCAGAAGCCAGTGACCACCAAGTCGCGCAAAGCAATCGCGGGCTTCAAAATCCGTGAAGGCTATCCGATCGGTACCATGGTTACCCTGCGTGGCGCTCGCATGTACGAGTTCCTGGATCGTTTCATCACCGTGGCTCTGCCACGCGTGCGTGACTTCCGCGGTGTGAATGGCCGTTCGTTCGATGGTCGTGGTAACTACAACATCGGCGTGAAAGAGCAGATCATCTTCCCGGAAATCGAGTACGACAAGATCGATGCGCTGCGTGGTATGAACATTTCGATCACCACCACCGCTAAGACCGACGACGAAGCGAAAGCTCTGCTCGCCGCCTTCAAATTCCCGTTCAGGAACTAAGAGATCATGGCAAAACTCGCACTGATTAACCGTGAAGCGAAACGCGTGGCACTGGCGAACAAATTCGCCGCCAAGCGCGCCTCGCTCAAGGCCATCATCGATGACCAGTCGAAATCGGAAGAAGAACGTTACGAAGCGCGTCTGAAACTGCAGACGCTGCCACGTAACTCGGCTCCGACCCGCCAGCGTAACCGCTGCGCCGTCACCGGTCGTCCACGCGGCACCTTCCGTAAATTCGGTCTGGGCCGTATCAAGCTCCGTGAATTCGCCATGCGTGGTGAAATTCCGGGTATGACTAAAGCTAGCTGGTAATAGGAGAATATGCAATGAGTATGAGCGATCCTATCGCCGATATGCTGACCCGCATTCGCAACGCCCAAGGCGTTCAAAAAACGACCGTGGCCATGCCATCGTCGAAAGTCAAAGTAGCGATTGCCAACGTCCTCAAGGACGAGGGTTACATTGAAGATTTCGCAGTTGCCGAAGATGGTGGCAAAGCGGAACTGAAAATCGGTTTGAAATATTATGTCGGTCGTCCCGTCATCGAGCGCCTCGAGCGCGTATCCCGTCCGGGCCTGCGCGTCTACAAAGGCAAAGACGAGATCCCAACGGTGATGAACGGTCTGGGTGTGGCCATCGTGTCGACTCCGCAAGGCGTCATGACCGATCGCAAAGCACGCGCTACCGGTGTCGGCGGCGAAGTTATTTGCTACGTCGCTTAAGGAGTAACACATGTCCCGTGTAGCTAAAATGCCAATCGCTGTGCCAGCTGGCGCTGATGTCGCCATCTCCGCACAAGCGATCACCGTCAAGGGCCCCCTGGGCGTCCTGACCCAGAACCTGAACGGCCTGGTAAAAGTACAAAACAACGACGGCACGCTGAGCTTTGAGCCAGCAAACGACAGCCGTGAAGCCAACGCCATGTCCGGTACGCTGCGCGCACTGGTCAACAACATGGTCAACGGCGTCACCAAAGGCTTCGAGAAAAAACTGAACCTGATCGGCGTGGGCTACAAAGCTCAAGCCCAGGGCGACAAGCTGAACCTGTCGCTTGGTTTCTCGCACCCTGTCGTGCATGCCATGCCAGAAGGCGTAACGGTTGTTACCGCCACTCCGACCGAGATCGTCATCAAAGGCATCGACCGTCAAAAAGTGGGCCAAGTGGCTGCCGAAGTTCGCGCTTACCGCGCTCCTGAGCCTTACAAAGGCAAGGGCGTCCGTTATTCGGACGAAGTGGTTAAGCTTAAAGAAACCAAGAAGAAGTAATTAGGGGCTGACGATGGATAAAAAAGAATCTCGTCTGCGTCGCGGACGTCAAACCCGGATCAAGATTGCGCAGCAGAAAGTGAACCGCCTGTCGGTGCACCGCACTAACCTGCACATCTACGCAAGCCTGATCAGCCCGGAAGCCAAAGTATTGGTTTCGGCCTCGACCCTGGAAGCGGAAGTACGCGCTGAACTGGCTGGCCAATCGGGCAAGGGCGGTAACGCCGCTGCTGCCGCACTGGTGGGCAAGCGTGTCGCAGAAAAAGCACTGAAAGCAGGAATCACCGAAGTCGCCTTCGACCGTTCCGGTTTCCGTTTCCATGGCCGTGTGAAGGCGCTGGCTGAAGCCGCGCGTGAAGCCGGTCTGAAGTTCTAAGGAGCGATCATGGCAAAAATGCAAGCAAAAATGGCAAGCGACAAGCCGGATGACGGCATGCGCGAAAAAATGATCGCGATCAACCGCGTGACCAAAGTGGTCAAGGGTGGTCGTATCATGGGTTTCGCCGCGCTGACCGTGGTTGGTGACGGCGATGGCCGCATCGGCATGGGTAAAGGCAAGTCGAAAGAAGTACCAGTGGGTGTGCAGAAGGCAATGGAAGAAGCCCGTCGCAACCTGATCAAAGTACCGTTGAAAAACGGCACCCTGCATCACACCGTACACGGTCGTCATGGCGCATCGAAAGTAATGATGATCCCGGCGAAACCAGGTACCGGCGTGATCGCTGGTGGCGCAATGCGCGCTATCTTCGAAGTAATGGGCGTGACCGACGTCGTGGCGAAATCCACCGGCTCGAGCAACCCTTACAATCTGGTGCGTGCGACCCTCGACGGTCTGGCAAAAATGACGACTGCTTCCGATATCGCTGCCAAGCGCGGCAAGTCGGTTGAAGAGATCCTGGGCTAAGGTGAACGATATGACTAACAAAACTGTCAAAGTACAACTGGTCAAGGGCTTGATCGGTACGCGTGAAGATCACCGTGCCACCGTACGCGGCCTGGGCCTGCGTCGTGTAAACTCGGTCTCCGAGCTGCAAGACACCCCATCCGTGCGCGGCATGATCAATAAAGTCTCGTACCTCGTTAAAGTAGTTGGGTAAGCTTGGGCTTACACACGGAGAAATCATGGAACTGAATACCATTCAACCAGCCGACGGCGCCAAGCACTACAAGCGTCGCGTCGGCCGCGGTATCGGCTCCGGTCTGGGCAAAACCTCGGGCCGTGGTCACAAGGGTCAAAAATCGCGTTCGGGCGGCTTCCACAAAGTCGGTTTCGAAGGCGGTCAGATGCCTCTGCAACGCCGTCTGCCTAAGCGCGGTTTCAAGTCGCTCAACGCCACCTTCAAAGCTGAAGTGCGTCTGTCCGACCTGAACAACCTGGCTGTTGGCGATGTCGACATCCTGGTGCTGAAGCAAGCTGGCGTTCTCAGCGTGCTGGCACGCGACGTGCGCGTCATCCTGTCCGGCGAGATCACCAAAGCGGTGAACCTCAAAGGCCTGAAAGTGACCGCTGGCGCGAAAGCAGCCATCGAAGCAGCTGGCGGCTCGGTAGCCTGAGCTTGCCGCTAAACAGCTTGATCGGAGCGAAAATTGGCGACTAATCCACAACTTGCAAAAAGCGCTGCAGCCGGGTTCCCTTGGGGCCGGCTCTGGTTCTTGCTTGGCGCATTGGTGGTATATCGTATCGGTGCTCACATCCCGGTCCCCGGGATTGATCCGGTACAGCTGGCCGCACTGTTCAAGTCGCAAGAGGGCGGCATCCTGGGCATGTTGAACATGTTCAGTGGTGGCGCTCTTGCGCGCTTTACGGTGTTTGCGCTGGGTATCACGCCGTACATCTCGGCCTCGATCATCATGCAGTTGGTGTCGATCGTCTCGCCGCAGATGGAAGCGCTCAAGAAGGAAGGCGAAGCAGGCCGTCGCAAGATCACCCAGTACACCCGTTATTTCACGGTTGTTCTGGCTACGTTCCAGGCCCTCGGCATTGCCGTCGCTCTGGAGTCGCAACAAGGTCTGGTGCTCGATCCTGGTTACGCATTCCGTTTCGTAACGGTCGTAACGCTGTTGACCGGAACCATGTTCGTGATGTGGTTGGGCGAGCAAATTACTGAGCGTGGCTTAGGTAATGGCATCTCGATCATCATTTTCGCAGGTATCGCAGCCGGTTTGCCGGGCGCGCTGGGTGGCTTGGGCTCCTCGGTGTCGAACGGATCGATTGGTGCTTTCTCGGCGATCATCATCATGATCCTGGTAGTGGCGGTAACGTTCTTCGTGGTATTTGTCGAACGTGGCCAACGCAAGATTCTGGTGAACTATGCGAAACGCCAGGTGGGTAACAAGATTTACGGTGGACAAACGTCGCACCTGCCATTGAAGTTGAACATGGCCGGCGTGATCCCACCGATCTTCGCTTCGTCGATTATCTTGTTCCCGGCAACGATCGTGGGCTGGTTCACGACAGGCGCTGACACCACCAACCCGGTGGTCCGGTTCCTGAAAGATTTGGCTGCATCGATGGGGCCAGGCGAGCCCATCCACGCACTGTTGTACGCGGTGGCCATCGTGTTCTTCTGCTTCTTTTACACCGCGCTGGTTTTCAACAGCAAGGAAACAGCAGATAACTTGAAGAAGAGCGGGGCCTTTGTGCCAGGGATTCGTCCCGGTGAGCAGACTGCCCGTTACATCGACAAGATCCTGACACGACTGACACTGGCTGGCGCCATTTACATCACTTTGGTGTGCTTGCTGCCGGAATTCATGGTCGCTGAGTGGAAAGTACCTTTCTATTTTGGCGGTACTTCTCTGTTGATTATTGTGGTTGTTACCATGGATTTCATGGCGCAAGTACAAAACTACGTGATGTCGCAGCAATATGAATCGCTGCTGCGCAAAGCAAACTTCAAGGGCGGAATTCCGACGCGATAAGCGCGGTAAACATACCGAATGGCAAAAGACGACGTCATACAGATGCAAGGCGAGATTCTTGAGAATCTCCCGAATGCAACATTTCGAGTGAAACTGGAAAACGGACACGTGGTGCTCGGACATATTTCGGGTAAAATGCGGATGAACTATATCCGCATCCTCCCTGGCGACAAGGTGACGGTAGAGCTGACACCTTACGACCTGTCCCGTGCCCGCATCGTGTTCCGGACCAAGTAAATTTAATCGAACCTTTTAGAAGAGAGTTCATAATGAAAGTTAACGCCTCAGTTAAGCGGATCTGCCGCAACTGCAAGATCATCAAGCGCAAGGGCGTTGTTCGCGTAATCTGCGTCGAACCACGTCACAAGCAGCGTCAAGGTTAATAACCGTTATTTATCGAGGAATAACGAATGGCACGTATTGCAGGGGTTAATATCCCAAATCATCAGCACACCGTTATCGGCCTGACGGCCATCTACGGTGTTGGCCGCCCGCGCGCAAAGTTCATCTGCGCCGCGACGGGTATTGCGACCGATAAAAAGGTCAAAGACCTGGACGACAGCGAACTGGAAAAGCTGCGCGATGAAGTAGCAAAATTCATCGTCGAAGGCGATCTGCGTCGCGAACTGTCCATGAACATCAAGCGTTTGATGGATCTGGGTTGCTACCGCGGTATGCGTCACCGTAAGGGCCTGCCGGTCCGCGGTCAGCGTACCCGCACCAATGCACGTACCCGCAAGGGCCCGCGCAAAGCCGCTCAATCGCTCAAGAAATAATCTAGGGAAATCACATGGCTAAGCAACAAAGCAGCGCAGCAGCAGCTCGCGTGCGCAAGAAGGTCAAGAAGAACGTTGCAGAAGGTATCGCACACGTTCACGCTTCCTTCAACAACACCATCATCACCATTACCGACCGTCAGGGCAATGCTCTGTCGTGGGCTACCTCCGGTGGCGCTGGCTTCAAGGGTTCGCGTAAATCGACCCCGTTCGCAGCGCAGGTTGCGGCTGAAGCGGCTGGTAAAGTGGCAGTGGAATGCGGCGTGAAGAACCTGGAAGTGCGTATCAAGGGCCCAGGTCCTGGTCGCGAGTCCGCAGTGCGCGCACTGAACAACCTGGGCATCAAGATCACCGAGATCCAGGACGTTACCCCAGTGCCACACAACGGCTGCCGTCCACCTAAGCGTCGTCGTATCTAAGGAATCTCGGAAAACCTACTGCGCGATCCGCTATCGCCTCTCCGTTGCTCAGCGTACCTCCGTACGCTTCCGCTACTCGAGACGATAGCGAACCGCTCGCTACGGTTTTGCGAGTTCCTGGCAGTTAGCTGTCAAAAAATCGCTGGAGCAGATGACCGGAAACGGTTATACTGCCCGGCTATTGTCGTCTGTCATGTCGCAAGGCTGGCAGACTTTAGCCACGTCTGGCCCCTCGCGGCACAGACTAGCGCCTAACCAGGCAACCTCCGTTGCGTGGCTGGGGCGTCATTATTTAAAACAAAGGAAGCATCGTGGCACGTTATATCGGACCAAAAGCAAAACTCTCCCGCCGTGAAGGTACTGACCTGTTCCTGAAGAGCGCACGTCGCTCGCTGGACAGCAAGTGCAAACTGGACGTCAAGCCAGGCCAGCACGGTGTCAAGTCGGGTGCCCGCACCTCGGACTACGGCAACCAACTGCGCGAAAAGCAAAAAGTCAAACGTATGTACGGCGTTCTGGAACGTCAGTTCCGTCGCTACTTCGCAGAAGCCGACCGCCGCAAAGGCAACACCGGCGAAACCCTGTTGAAACTGCTGGAAACCCGCCTGGACAACGTTGCATACCGCATGGGCTTCGGCTCGACCCGCGCTGAAGCGCGTCAGCTGGTATCGCACAAAGCGTTCACCGTGAACGGCCAAGTGGTCAACATCGCTTCGTACGCTGTGAAAGTTGGCGACGTCATCGCTGTTCGTGAAAAATCGAAAAAGCAAGTACGTATCGTTGAAGCGCTGTCGCTGGCTGAACAAGTCGGCATGCCAGCCTGGGTTTCGGTTGACTCGAAAAAAATGGAAGGCACCTTCAAGTCCCTGCCAGAGCGTAACGAAATCGCCAACGACGTCAACGAATCGCTGATCGTCGAGCTGTACTCGCGTTAATAGTCGCAAGCGGCGGCCCCGGCCGCCGTTACCGCGCAGGCGGGAATCCATCCCCGCCGGTCTGCCCGCTTATGTTGAGCGGGCTTTTTTACTAATGCCATCAGCCTTATCGGCCTAACGCGCCGAGGGTATTGAAAAGGACATGTACATGCAAAACAGTTTGTTGAAGCCACGTATTATCGATGTAGAGGCGCTGGGCGCCGGCCACGCTAAAGTCGTGATGGAGCCGTTCGAACGCGGCTATGGCCATACGTTGGGTAATGCGCTGCGTCGCGTACTGCTGTCGTCGATGGTCGGCTACGCGCCAACCGAAGTAACGATCGCCGGCGTCGTGCACGAGTACTCGTCGCTCGACGGCGTACAGGAAGACGTTGTAGACCTGTTGCTGAACCTGAAGGGTGTTGTCTTCAAGGTGCACAACCGTGACTCCGTTACCCTGACCCTGAAAAAAGAAGGCGAAGGCGCCGTCCTGGCTTCGGATATCGATCTGCCACACGACGTGGAACTGATCAACCCGGACCACGTGATTGCCCACCTGACTGCCGGCGGCAAGCTGGACATGCAGATCAAGGTCGAAAAAGGCCGTGGCTATGTTCCAGGTAACGTCCGTCGCCTGTCGGAAGACACCAACAAGACCATCGGTCGCATCATTCTCGATGCATCGTTCTCGCCAGTGCGTCGCGTATCGTACTTCGTCGAGTCCGCTCGCGTCGAACAGCGTACCGACCTGGACAAGCTGATCATCAACATCGAGACCAACGGCGTCATCTCGCCGGAAGAAGCGATCCGTCAATCGGCCCGCGTGCTGGTCGATCAACTGAACGTGTTCGCCGCCCTGGAAGGCACCGAAGCTGCTGCCGAAGCGCCATCGCGCGCACCGCTGGTCGATCCGATCCTGCTGCGTCCAGTGGACGATCTGGAACTGACCGTGCGTTCGGCCAACTGCCTGAAAGCAGAAAACATCTACTACATTGGCGACCTGATCCAGCGTTCGGAAAACGAGCTGCTGAAGACGCCAAACCTGGGCCGCAAGTCGCTCAACGAGATCAAGGAAGTTCTTGCCTCGCGCGGCCTGACCCTGGGCATGAAGCTGGAAAACTGGCCGCCTGCCGGCCTGGAAAAGTAATCGCTTTTGTTGTACCTGTAGTACCCGCCGCGAACGCGTTGTTCGCGGCGTCAATCACTTGAACCGGTCCGCGCTCATGTTGAGCGATCGAAGAACTCGGATTTAAACACCTGAAAGGAAGTACCATGCGTCACCGTCACGGCCTCCGTAAGCTCAATCGTACCTCGTCCCACCGTCTGGCAATGCTGCGCAACATGACCGTTTCCCTGCTGCGTCATGAAGCCATCAAAACCACCCTGCCAAAAGCCAAGGAACTGCGCCGCGTTGTCGAGCCTATCCTGACCTTGGGCAAGGTAGACACCCTGGCCAACAAGCGTCTGGCATTCTCCCGTCTGCGCGACCGCGAAATCGTTGGCAAACTGTTCTCGGAACTGGGTCCACGTTACGCTAACCGCAACGGCGGCTACCTGCGCATCCTGAAAATGGGTTTCCGTGTTGGCGACAACGCTCCAATGGCTTACGTTGAGCTGCTGGACCGTCCAGAAGCGACCGACATCGATGCAGCACCAACCGCCGAAGAGTAATCTTCCCGGTTAGTACCGCGTTACGAAAAAGCCAGGCTCTGCCTGGCTTTTTTTTCGTCCGTTATTTCGGTTTGAATTCGGACGTGGCGTTCCAGGTGGGGGTAACGCCCTGGGCGATGTCGAGGCCGACCTGGAACAGCAGGCCGATGTCCTGCACGCCGCCGCTGAAGTCCCAGTCGGTACGCACGTCGTCGGTGACCTGGTGGTAGTCCTTGCCGAAATAGTGATCGACGACTTTTGCAGCGTAGCCGTCCGGCTTGTTCAGGTAGCCGCTGCGCGCCTTGGTGTAGAGCACCGGTACGCCCACGCGGGCGAATTCCAGCTGGTCGGCGCGGTAGAAGCTGCCCAGTTCGGGGCGTGAGTCGTTGGCCATGTTCCTGCCCTGGGCTTGCGCATGTTTGACCAGCAGCGCGTCGATGCTCGAATGGCCCGACGTGACGTTTTCGATCTGCGCGGTCTTGCCCCAGGCGTTGATGCCGTCGATGTTGATGTTGGCGACCGTCTTCTTGAGCGGGTACAGCGGGTGGCTGGCGTAGTACTTGGCGCCCAGCAAGCCGCGCTCTTCGGCCGTGGTGGCCAGGAACAGGATCGAGCGCTTTGGCGGCGTTGGCAGCGCCTGGTATGCCTTGGCCAGTGACAGCAGGGCAGCGGTGCCGGAAGCATTGTCGAGCGCGCCGTGGTAGATCTGCTTGCTGCGTGGGCCCGGCAGGCGCTCGTCGATGCCCAGGTGGTCCCAGTGGGCGCTGTACACCACCAGTTCATCTTTCAATTTGGGATCGCTGCCTTCGATCAGCGCCACCACGTTTTGCGAGGCGATGGTGCGCGAGGTGTTGGCCACCTTGAAGCTGGCCGTGCCCTTCAGGCTGACCGGGCGGAAGTCTTTTGTGACCGCCTGCTTTTTGAGGGCGTCGAAGTCGTAGCCGGCGGCGGCCAGCATGGCCTTGGCCTGGTCGAGCTGGATCCAGCCAGGGACGGCCGGCGCATCCGGGTCGTCGCCTCCAGTCGCCTGCGCCAGGCTGAACTGCTCGCCGTTGCCGCCGCTGCGCACCACGTCCCACGGGTAGGCCGCCGGCCTGGTTTCGTGAATGATCAGGGCGGCCTTGGCGCCGAGTTTGGCGGCAATCTCGTACTTGTAGGTCCAGCGGCCGTAATAGGTCATGGCCTTGCCACGGAACATGGCTGGATCGAGCTCGGCCGGATTGTTCGGGTCGGGCACGGCCGGGTCGTTAATCAGCATCAGCAGCGTTTTGCCGCGGACGTCGATACCCTTGTAGTCGTCCCAGCCGAACTCGGGCGCCTGCACGCCGTAGCCCACGAAGACCAAATCGGAGTTGTCCACGGTCACCTGGTCGGGCGCGCTGCTGGAGTGGGCGACGAACTGTTCGGGAAAGTCGAGCGCCACGGTTTTGCCGGCGATGGTGTAGCTCAACGTCGGCTTCGGCATCTGGCCGCGCAGCGGCACCGCCTGCACCCAGGTCCCATCGGGATTGCCCGGCTTGAGGCCGAGCTTTTTGAATTCCTGCGTCAGGTAGGCAACGGTTTTGGTTTCGCCGTTGGAGCCGGGCGCGCGGCCTTCGAACTCGTCCGAAGCCAGTACCTTGATGTGGCGCACCAGGTCGTCGGCCGAGATGGTGGCCAGCGCCGCCACTGGCGCCTGGCCTTGGGCCGGCACTTGGGCGGACGCCGGGATGGTGACGAAGGCCAGGGTAACGGCGGCAGCTGAAAACAGCAGGGGACGTGGTGATGACATCGTGCAAACTCCCGGAAGGTAAAAGCCGAGTGTCGCATAAAAATCCACCGCTGTGCCCGGTGTTGGCCTGCCGTGGCACGGGCGGACATTGCATGCTCGGTGTACTATGCCTGTGCTTTGACTTCCGTCTTCAGAGAAAGTATTCATGTCACGTCTCGTCCGATTTTTTGCCGCGCTGTTGCCGCTGGCGTTGTTATTGTTCTGCGGCTCCGTCCGCGCCCAGGATTTCCTCGAACCGGCCAAGGCGTTCCGGTTTTCCGCCAGCATGGTCGATGGCCATACCGTCGCGGTCAGCTTCCAGATCGCCGATGGCTACTATATGTACCGCGAGCCGTTCAAGTTCAGCGCCATCGGCGCCAGGCTGGGTACGCCTGCCATCCCGGCCGGCAAGGTCCATTACGACCCGACGTTCGAGAAAGACGTCGAAACCTATCGCAAGAGCGTGACCATCACGATCCCGGTGGACGTGAACGGCCCGTTCACCTTGCAGGTGAGCGGCCAGGGCTGCTCGGAAAAAGGGTTGTGCTATTCGCCGCAGGATTACACTGCGCAATTGACGGGCAGCGGTTCGGTACCGCTGCCGGGCGCTGCCGGCAAGGCTGCCGCGCCCGCAGCAACCGGTGCCGCAGACGCTGCCCTGGCATCGGCATCGGCATCGTCCGCAGCGGCCAAAGCACCCGTCATCGGCGAAGGCAAGCCAGCTGCCGTCAGTCCGGGCGTGACCATTTATCCGATTGCACCACCGACTGCGGAAGACATTGTGCCGCCACCGGCGCCCGCCGCAGCGACCGCTACCGCACCGGCCGCGCCAGCGAGCGACAGCGGCCGCCTGGAAGCTGCGCTCAAGACCGGCAGCCTGCTGGTAATCCTGCCGCTGTTCGCGCTGCTGGGCCTGGGCCTGTCGTTTACGCCGTGCGTGTTGCCGATGGTACCGATTCTGTCGTCGATCATCGTGGGCGAGGGCGACCGCAGCAATCGCAAGCGCGGCCTGCTGTTGTCGGTCACGTATGCGCTGGGCATGGCCATCGTCTATACCGCGCTGGGCGTGGCGGCCGGCCTGGCTGGCGAGGGCCTGTCGGCCGCGCTGCAAAATCCGTGGGTGCTGGGCAGCTTCGGTGTGCTGATGGTGCTGCTCTCGCTGTCGATGTTCGGCTATTACGAATTGCAGGTGCCGGCGGCGCTGCAATCGAAACTCAGCTCCGTGTCCAACCAGCAGTCGTCGGGCAAGCTGGCCGGCGTGTTCGTGATGGGCGCGATCTCGGCGCTGATCGTCGGGCCGTGCGTGGCAGCGCCGCTGGCCGCCGCGCTGGTGTATATCAGCCAGACGCGCGACGTCTTCATCGGCGGCAGCGCGCTGTTTGCGATGGCGGTGGGCATGAGCGTGCCGCTGATCCTGGTCGGCGCCTCGGCAGGCGCGCTGCTGCCCAAGGCGGGCAAGTGGATGGATGCGGTCAAGCGCTTCTTTGGCGTACTGATGCTGGCGATGGCCTTGTGGCTGGTGTCGCCGGTGTTGCCACCCGTGGTGCAGATGATGGGCTGGGCGGCGTTATTCGTCGGCTACGGCATGTACTTGCTTCTCAATAGCGGCAAGTGGCCGGCCAAGGCGCTCGGCGTGGTGGCCGTGGCGCTGGGTCTGGTACAACTGGGCGGCATGGTGACCGGCGGGCGCGATCCGCTGGCGCCGCTGGCGCACGTCACCGGCGCGCAGGATCGGCATTTGACCTTCCAGCGCATCAAAACTGTGGCCCAGCTCGACGCCATCTTGGCGCAAACCGGTGGCAAGACCGTGATGCTCGATTTTTATGCGGACTGGTGCGTGTCGTGCAAGGAGATGGAAAAGCTGACCTTTGTCGATCCAGCGGTGCAGGCCAGGCTGGCCAATACCTTGTTGCTGCAGGTCGATGTGACGGCCAATGATGCGGACGACAAGGCCATGCTCAAGCGCTTCGGCCTGTTCGGGCCGCCGGGGATTATCCTGTTCGATGCGCAGGGGCAGGAGATTGCCGGTTCGCGCGTGATCGGCTACCAGAATGCGGCGAAGTTTTCGCAATCGCTGGAGCGCTTGAAATAAGCGGTTCCCCGCCTGCGCGGGGAACCTTGGCAACGCTGACCGACGCGCTTAGCCGCGCTTCATGTCCGGGCCATGCTGGCCACCGTGACCGCGCTGGCCGCGATGACCGCCCCAGCCGCCATGCTTGCCGCGCATGCTGTGCTGGTCGAACGCGGCTTTCTGTTCCGGCGTCAACTGGTTGTAGAACGCCGTCAGCGCGGTCAGCCGCTGCTGCATCTGGCCTTCACGCAGCTTGGTCTTTTCGATCATCTTGCTCAAACGTTCAGGCGAGGACAGCTTGGCGAATTCGCCGCGCGGCGGACGATCGCCGGTACGTGGTGCCGGTTTGACCGCCGACTGGTACGCGGCCCAGGCCGACTCCTGTTGTGCCGTCAGTTTCAGCTGATCGTGCAGGCGGGCCTGGCGCTTGGCGTACATCTCTTCCATCTTGGCCTGGCGCTGCTCCGGCGTGGCTTTCTGGCTGTGCTGGGGCTTGTTCTGCGGCGCGACGTCCTGTGCTTGTGCGGCTGCCATGCCCAGTACCGTAAAACCGATGAGGATGCTTTTGCGAATGATGTTCATGGTCGTTCCTTTCGTCTTGGTGGGGAGTAGCGCAGCGTTGTTTCTGCGCTTGAGACCATCTTCGCCCCCAAAGATTGCCATGACGTTTCTCTGGCCATCGCATTTGTATCCAGATGTGACGTATTTCTTCATAGCACATATACAAGCCGATACAATTGGTCATTGGTAGCGCGCGCATGAACTGGGGATAATGGCGACCATGGAACCTACATCGACTATTTTGATCGTTGACGACGATCGCGACATCCGCACCCTGCTGGCCGACTACCTCGAGTCGAACAGTTACCGGGCGCTGTGCGCTGCCGACGGTACCGCCATGTGGAAGCTGCTCGACGAATCCAAGCCCGACCTGGTGGTGCTCGACCTGAATTTGCCCGGCGATGACGGCCTGACCCTGTGCCGCAAACTGCGCGCGCAATCGACGCTGCCGGTGATCATGCTGACCGCCCGCGCCGAGCCGCTCGACCGCATCCTCGGCCTGGAAATGGGCGCCGACGATTACCTGCCCAAGCCGTTCGAACCGCGCGAGCTGCTGGCGCGCATCCGCAGCGTCCTGCGCCGCAGTAACGCCATGCCCAGCGGCAGCGGCGCCGAGAAGGCGCAGCAAATGCGCTTTTCCAACTGGACCCTGGACTTGACTGCGCGCCACCTGCTCAACCCGGACGGCCTGGTGATCATGTTGTCGGGCGCCGAGTTCCGCTTGCTGAAAGTGTTCCTCGAGCATCCGAACCGCGTGCTCAACCGCGACCAGCTGCTCAACCTCACGCAGGGGCGCGACGCCGACCCGTTCGACCGGTCGATCGACATCCAGATCAGCCGCCTGCGCCAGAAGCTGGGCGAGGATGCCCGCGTACCGCAGATCATCAAGACCGTGCGCAATGGCGGCTACGTGCTGGCCGGCCAGGTCACGGTGGAGCCGCACGCGTGAAAGATTTTTTCGGCTCGATGACCGGCCGCGTCTTCCTGGTGCTGTTGCTGGGGATGATAGCCTCGGCGGCGCTCACGCAATGGCTGTCGGTGGGCGAGCGCACCCGGTCGTTCGAGCGCTACCGCGACTTCCACGCCATGGAGCGCGCCGAGCAACTCATTACCACGGCCGATGCCCTGGCCAGTGAATCGCGTCCGACCTATTTGCGCATGGCCGAGCGCGGCACCATCAAGCTCGAACGTATGGCCGAGGCGCCTGCGGCGATCAGGCCCGCAACCGCATTTTCCAGCACCTTGCAGCAGCGCCTGGCTAAAGGAGTGCAATTGCTGCCGCTGGCCGACCAGCCGGCCGAGTGCGCCCAGCCACGCCAGCGTTCCATCTTCGCACCGAGCCAGTGGGGTGGCGCCTGCGAGGCGATGTACGTGACGCTGCGCGACGGCGCCAGGCTCAAGCTGTCGATCCTGCCGCCGCCCGAGGTGCCAGCGACGGCGCTGAGCGAATACGTGGCGTTGCTGCCATTCCTGTTGTCGGTGGCGGCGCTGGCCTACCTGGTCACGCGCATGGCCGTGCGTCCGCTCAAGCGGCTGGCCAAGGCTGCCAAGGACCTCGGCAACGACATCAACCACCCGCCGGTGGTGCTCAGCGGCGCCGCCGAGATCCGCCAGGCCAGCGCGGCCTTCAACGCCATGCAGGCGCGCATCCGCCAGCACATCATGCAGCGCACGCAGATGCTCGCTGCCATCACCCACGACCTGCAAACGCCGCTCACGCGCCTGCGCCTGCGGCTGGAAAAAGTGCGCGACGACGAGTTGCAGCAGCGCCTGATCGACGACCTGTCGGCCATGCAGCAAATGGTGCGCGAGGGCCTGGACCTGGCGCGCAGCATGGACGCGTCCGAAACCATGCAGGCGCTCGACCTCGATTCGCTGCTCGACAGCGTGTGCAGCGACGCCTCCGACAGCGGCCAGCCGGTGGAACTGCGCGGGCGCGCCAACATGGCGCTGATGGGCCGCCCGCTCGACATGCGCCGCTGCCTGGTCAACCTGATCGACAACGCCGTCAAATACGGCCACTACGCCAACGTCACTGTCGAGCGCATCGCCGGTGCGGCGCGCGTGGTCATCCGCGACGGCGGCCCCGGCATTGCCAAGGACCAGATGGCGCACGTGTTCGAACCGTTCTACCGGATCGAATCGTCGCGTTCGCGCGAGTCGGGCGGCACCGGCCTGGGGCTCACCATCGCCCGCAATATCGCCGAGCAGCACGGCGCCACCGTGGCGCTCAACAACCATCCCGCCGGCGGCCTGGAAGTCACACTGATCTTGCCGGAGTCGTACGCCAGCCGCCTGTAGTGGAGACCCCGCAGTACGAGACATAACAGCCATACCAAAAAACATAAAGACTGTTCACAATAATGAAAAAATCGACGATTGTTACCCTGGTGGCTACCGCCGCCATCCTCGGCTTCAGTGGCTGGTACATGCAAAATGGCGGCCACCACGCTGCACCTGCCGGCAAGCAGGCCAACGGCCCGCAAGGCCCGACCACGGTGAGCGTGGTGGCGCCGCAACGGCGCGACGTGCCGGTGGTGTTGCAGGCCAACGGCACCGTCACCCCGATCAGCACCGTGGACCTGCATCCGCAAACTACCAGCACCATCGTGCGCGTGCATATCAAGGAAGGGCAGTTCGTCAAGGCCGGTGATCTGATGTTCTCGCTCGACGACCGCAGCGCCCGCGCCAACGTGGAAAAGGCAGCCGCCCAGGTGGCGCGCGACCGCGCCGCGCTGGCCGATGTCGAACGCCAGTACCAGCGCGCCGAAGATTTACTGGCGCAAAAATATGTGGCGCAAGGCGCGGTCGATACCCTCAAAAGCCAGGTCGAAGCGGCGCGCGCCGTGCTGGCCGCCGACCTGGCCGCCGCCAGCGCGGTGGGCGTGGACGCCAGCTACAACACCATCCGCGCGCCGATGTCGGGCCGGGTGGGCGCGATCAATGTGTATGCCGGCAGCCTGGTGCAGATGAGCACGTCGCTGACGACCGTCACCCAGCTCGACCCGATCAACGTCGCCTTCACGCTGCCGGAATCGGCGCTGGGCGGCCTGCTCGAAGCCCAGCAGCGCGGCGCGGTGCCGGTGCGCGTCACGCAACCCACCTCGGACAAGGAACTGACCGGCGCCCTGAGCTTCATCGACAGCACGGTGGACCCGGTGGCCGGCGTGATCCGTGTAAAAGCCGAGTTCGACAACAAGGTCACCAGCCTGTGGCCGGGCCAGTACGTCAACGCGCAACTGGTGTCGCACGTGTTGCCCAACGCCACAGTGATTCCGCAAAACGCCATCATCAGCAATACCCAGGGCACCTTCGTGTATGCGGTCGATGGCGACCAGTCGGCGCAGGTGGTGCATATCAAGCGCTTGCACGCGTTCGGTGAGTTTGCTGCCGTCTCTGGCCTCAAGGGCAACGAAAAAGTGATTGTCGACGGCAAGCAGAACCTGCGGCCCGGCGGCAAGGTGCGCATTGCTGCCGCCGACAAGGCGCTTGACGCCACCGTCACCAAGGGCTGAGCATGAACATTTCCGAGTTGTGCATCCGCCGTCCGGTGATGGTGGTGCTGCTGTCGGTCACGCTGGTGCTGGCCGGCGTGCTGTCGTATTTTTATATCCCGGTGGCGGCGCTGCCGAGCTATAACACCCCGGTGATCAACGTCTCGGCCGACTTGCCGGGGGCGTCGCCCGAGACCATGGCGTCGTCGGTGGCGCTGCCGCTGGAAAAGCAGTTTTCCACGATTGCCGGCCTGACCCTGATCACGTCGTCGAATACATTGGGCAACTCGTCGCTCACGCTTGAATTTGACACCAGCATCAACGTCAACGAAGCGGCGGTCGATGTGCAGGCCGCCTTGCTGCGCGCCCAGCGCCAGTTGCCGATCGAGATGACCGACTTGCCGTCGTACCGCAAGGTCAACCCGGCCGACGCGCCAGTGCTGTTCATGACCATGAATTCGCCGTCGCTGAGCCTGGCCGAGCTCAACGACTACGCCGAAAACCTGGTGGCGCCCAGCCTGTCCACCTTGCCCGGCGTGGCGCAGGTGAGCGTCAACGGCCAGAAGCGTTACGCAGTACGCATCCGCGCCCGGTCCGACCTGCTCAACGCCCGTGATTTAACGCTGGAAGAGCTGCAGCAGGCGATCAAGTCGGCCAATGCCAACACCCCGCTCGGCATTCTCGACGGCCCCAGCCAGACCCTGACCATCCAGGGCAATCCGCAACTGATGAAGGCGTCCGAATTTGCCGACCTGATCGTGGCCGTGCGGAACGGCGAGCCGGTGCGTTTAAAAGATGTCGCGACCGTCGAAGACAGTTTTCAATCGGTCAAAGCGGCCGGCAGCTACAACGGCGAGCGCTCGATCGTGCTGCTGGTGCAACGCCAGCCCGACGCCAACACGGTGCAGGTGGTCGATGGCGTGCGTGCATTGCTGCCGCGCTTCCAGTCGCAGCTGCCGGCGTCGGTCAACATCAACCTGGTCAACGACCGGTCGGTGTCGATCCGCGAGGCGATCCACGACGTCAACCTGACCTTGCTGCTGACCATCGTGCTGGTGGTGCTGGTGATTTTCCTGTTCCTGCGCCGCGCCGCTGCCACCTTCATTCCGGCGATCACCATGCCGATATCCTTGCTGGGTGCGCTGGCGCTGCTGTACGCGTTCGGCTACAGCCTCGACAATATTTCGCTGCTGGGGATCACCCTGGCCGTGGGCCTGGTGGTCGATGACGCCATCGTGGTGCTGGAAAACATCGTGCGCCATATCGAGCTCGGTAAAAAGCCGTTGCAGGCGGCGCTGATCGGCTCGAAGGAGATGGGGTTTACCATTATCTCGATCTCGGTCTCGCTGGTGGCCGTGTTCATCCCGATTTTCTTCATGCCGGGCGTGATCGGGCTGATGTTCCACGAATTCGCGGTGGTGGTGGCGCTGGCGGTGCTGGTGTCGGCCGCCGTGTCACTGATGCTGGTGCCGATGCTGGCCAGCCGCCTGCTGCCGGCCGATACCATCGACCCTGAACACGACCAGGGCAACTGGCTGGGACGCTGGTTCGAGGCGGGCTTTACCAGGCTGCGCAACGGCTACGCCAGCACGCTCGACATCGCGCTGCGCCACCGCTTCCCGGTGCTGATGCTGGCGTTCGGTACCTTCGCGCTGACGGTGGTGCTGTACATGGCGATCCCGAAAGGCTTTTTCCCCGAGGAAGACCTGGGGCAAATCCGCGTCAACACCGAGGCCTCGGAAGATATCTCGACGTCGGCCATGCTGGCGCTGCAAGACCGGGTGGTCGATGTGATCCGCGCCGACCCCAATGTGCAGGATGTGACATCGTTCACCGGCGGTGGCAACACGGGCCGGATGTTCCTGGTATTAAAGCCCCGGGGGCAGCGCGACAAGATGCCCCAGGTGCTCGACAGCCTGCGCAAGGCCACCAGGTCGATCCCCGGCATGGCCGTCTACCTGAGCCCGGTGCAGAACTTGCAACTGGGCGGACGGCAATCTAAAAGCCGCTACCAGTACACCTTGCAATCGGTCAGCCCCGGCGCGCTGGGCGAGTGGGCGCAAAAATACCTGGAGCAATTGCGCGCCGATCCCGATTTCCGCGACGTCACCAGCGATACCCAGAATCGTGGCCTGCAGGCCTCGCTCAAGATCGACCGCGACAAGGCCAACAACCTGGGCGTGGCGCTCGGCGACGTGCGCACCGCGCTGTACCTGGCGTTTGGCGAGCGGCAAGTTTCGACCATTTATTCGCCGGCGGCTAGCTATTACGTGATCCTGGAGGCGGCCGATGCCGACCGCCAGTTCGACAATGCGCTCACGAAAATCTCGGTGCGCAACAAGGCCGGCCAGTTGGTCAAACTGTCGAGCTTTGCCGGCGTGGAGCGCACTGTGGGACCGACGGCGGTCAACCACCAGGGCCAGTTGCAGGCGATTACCTTGTCGTTCAACCTGGCGCCCGATGTACCGTTGGGCAAGGCCACCGCCAAGATCGACCAGATGGGCATCGACATGCGCCTGCCGCCGGCTATCATCACCAACTACGGCGGCGACGCGGCTGTGTTCCAGAATTCGCAGGGCAGCCAGGTGGTGCTGATCCTGGCGGCGCTGGGCGTGATCTACGTGCTGCTCGGCGTGCTGTACGAGAGTTATATCCACCCGCTGACGATTTTGGCCGGTTTGCCGTCGGCAGCGGTGGGGGCGTTGATCACGCTGTGGATCTTCAATCTCGACCTGACCATGATCGCCATCATCGGCATCCTGATGCTGATCGGCATCGTCAAGAAAAACGCCATCATGATGATCGACTTTGCCTTGCACGTGCAGCGCACCGAGGGCAGGGCGCCGGCAGACGCCATCCGCGAGGCGTGCATCCTGCGCTTCCGGCCAATCATGATGACCACGCTGGCAGCGATCATGGGCGCGCTGCCGATCGCGCTGGGCCTGGGCGCCGGCGCCGAACTGCGCCAGCCGCTGGGCCTGGCCGTGGTGGGAGGGTTGATCTTTTCGCAAGCGATCACGCTGTACATCACGCCGGTGATCTACCTGTACCTGGACCGGTATAGCGGGACGGGACCGCTCAGCGAAGAAGCGGTCGCTGGGGCTGCGATTACGTAAGACGTTTTAGTTCGGTATAAAAATTTTCGTGGGAGCCCAAGCTGAATAGTCGCACCGAGCTAGGCGAAAATTTGTCGGGATGTAATTGGTAGGCAAGCAGAACTTCCTGCTTGTTCACCTTGAATTTATAGACAAATATGCCGGCTAAGTCGCCTTTTTTCTCCTCGCCTATCGTGGGCTGGTTGGCAATAGCCTGGACAGCCTTGTCAACGACCGCTTTATCCTTGGCATGCAGCTTTTTGACGGCCTTTGCAAAGGTGGGCGTGACAAGAATGTCCAGCACGGTTAACTCCCGAATTGGTAAGGCTCAAGCATGCCGGCTTTTGCCTCCTGTGCCGCCAGCAGGGTATCTTTGATGAACTGTAATGGCAGCTCGGGATTTTCGTCGACAGCTTTGCCGAGCCGTGCCCAGTATTCGATTTGCATGGGAATCGAGCGATGCTCTGCAGCGGCATGGGGCTTCGCCATCTCTACCAGATCAGCTGACAGTTTTAATGCGACAGACATAGCGAGGCCCTCTTGAGTGAGAAATCAGAATGCCACCGACGACAGGCTTTTGCAACCGTCGCACGGTATTGATGGTTTATGTGCCATCCCGCACTAAAATCCGGCCCCCAGCCGCGTATCGTGAGGCATTCTTACGCATCCGTAATGCAAATTGCTTGCTTTGGATACATAAGGTAACACCCGTCAAGAGCCCTTACTTGTAAAGTAGCTACCTGGTGCACGCGCGTCGTTTCTTGCGGCGCGCTATGATGGCCGGGTTCAGATGTCCGAAAGATTCCCAAAATTACGGGAGTCTGGCACTATGACCGCATTTTGAAGACTTCGTTCCACAAGGTTCCGTATCTTGCACCACGACTCCCACATCCTCACCGCCAGCGGTTATTGCGAGACCTGCGGCCAGCCTTTGCCGGTGCCGGGGGACTGGTACGCCTTGTGGGAAGAGAAGAAATCGATTACCCGCCGCTATGGCCTGGCGTTTACCGTCGCCTTGCACCTGGCGTTCGTGCTGTATTACCTGTTTTCGCCGTCGCCGCCGCCACCGAAGACCACGTCCGCCAAAAAAGGTGGCGAGATGGTGTATATCTCGCCAATGCCGATCACGCCGCAAAAGCCCACCGTCAAGCCCACGCCCAAGAAGACCGAGCCGAAGCCGACCAAGCCTACGCCACCGAGCAAGCCGAGCACCGTGCGCAGCAAGCCGACGCCGAACCAGCCCAAGCTGGAAACCTTTGTGCCGCCGGTGCAGGCGACCATGACGCCGCCACCACCACCGCCGCAAGAAGAGGACATGTCCGAAAGGCTGGCCAAGCGCCGCGCCGAGCGCGAGGCGGCCAACCCGTCGCCGCAGCCGTCGGAACCGGCCCAGTCGGCCGCCGAGCGCTCGCTGGCGCGCGCCAAGGCCAATATTGCCGGCGCCAATGCCCGTGGCGGCGCCGATGCCGACGATACCGGCGGCGTGTTCTCGGTCGATAAACGCTCGAACAGCGCCGATGTGAAATTCCGTGGCTGGAACACCAACTTCAAGCGCAAGTGGCTGCAGCAAATCCACGTGGAGCAGGGCAGCGAGAAGGATATCGAGACCGCTGTCGCCAAGGAAATGATCAAGATCATCCGCAAGGAAAAGCCGGGTGACTTCGAATGGGAATCGCGCCGCCTGGGCCGCACCGTCAAGATGAGTGCGCGCAAGGAAGACGAGGCGGAATTGCTGTCATTCCTGCTCAAGGAAATGTTCCCGGAATACCGCCCGTAGTGCTCAGCGCGCATTCCATACCGCGTTTTATGCAGCCTGTCGCACCAACCGGCAGTTAATCGAAAGACACTGATAAGTTTGCAACTTTGCTCTATAGTAAGGTTGCTTCGGAGCCTGTTGCTCCGGCTTATCAGGAGACCTGGCGTCATGCTTTCGATCAAACAGCTCAACAAGACCTACGACAACGGCGTCAAAGCCATCAACAATGTCACGCTGGAGATCGGCCACGGCATGTTCGGCCTGCTGGGCCCGAACGGCGCCGGCAAGTCGTCGCTGATGCGCACCATCGCCACCCTGCAAGACCCCGACAGCGGTTCCATCCACTTCAACGGCCTCGACGTGCTGGCCCACCCGCAGGCGCTGCGCCGCCAGCTTGGCTACCTGCCACAGGACTTCGGCGTCTATCCCAAGGTGACGGCCGAAGTGCTGCTCAACCACTTTGCCGTGCTCAAGGGCCTGACCGCGCGCGGCGAACGCAAGGAGGCGGTCGAGGCGCTGCTGCAGCAAACCAATCTGTGGGAGGCGCGCAAGCGCAACCTGGGCACGTATTCGGGCGGCATGCGCCAGCGCTTCGGCATCGCCCAGGCGCTGCTCGGTGCGCCCAAACTGGTGATCGTCGACGAACCGACCGCCGGCCTCGACCCCGAGGAGCGCAACCGCTTCCATAACCTGCTGGCCCGCATCGGCGAGCAGGTGGTAGTCATCCTCTCCACCCACATCGTTGAAGACGTCACCGACCTGTGTCCGCAGATGGCGGTGATCGTCAAGGGCCAGGTGCTGGTGCAGGGCGAGCCGCAGGCCGCCATTGACACCCTGCGCGACAAGGTCTGGCGCCGCACCGTGAGCGCCGAGGCGCTGCCCGGCTACCAGGAGCGCCTGAACGTGCTGCGCACGCGCCTGGTGGGCGGCAAACCGCAAATCCACGTGTATGCCGACAGCCAGCCCGACGACGGCTTCATCGCGGTCGAGCCGAATCTCGAGGACGTGTATTTCCTGCACGTGCGCGCGGCCAACCGTGCCGCCACGGTGGTTTGAGGAGCACGCCATGCTGATGGAATTCTTCAAGTTCGACCTGCGCTACCAGTTACGCCAGCCCCTGCTGTGGGTTACCGCCTTCGTGCTGGGCCTGATGGCGTTTGGCGCCACCACCAGCGACGCCGTGGTAGTGGGCGGCGCGATCGGCAATGTGCACCGCAATGCGCCGGTGGTGGTGGCGCAGCTGCTCGGTGCTTTCACCGTGTTCTCGATGCTCACCGTCACCATCTTCATCGCCGGCGCCGTGCTGCGCGACGCCGAAGTAGGCATTTCCGACATGTTGTTTGCCACGCCGATGCGCAAATACCAGTACCTGGCCGGGCGCTTCCTGGCCGGCCTGGCAGCGTGCCTGGCGATGTTCGTGGTGATCGCGCTTGGCACGGTGATCGGCCCGCTGATGCCGTGGGTGGACGCGGCGCGCGTCGGTCCGGTACCGGTGGACGCCTACCTCTGGGCCTTTGCCTGGCTGGTGATTCCCAACCTGGTCTTCATCGGTGCGCTCCTGATGCTGCTGGCGGCGACCACCCGCTCGATGATGATGGTGTACCTGGGCGTGCTGGCCTTCTTTGTGCTGTGGGGCGTGGCCGGCGTGTTGACGCGCGACGTCAGCAATGAATGGTTGCCGGTGCTGATCGATCCGTTCGGCGTGCGCGCCTTTGGCCGCGCCACCCGCTACTTCACGTCCGCCGAATCGAACACCATCGTGCCGCCGGTCGCCGGTTATTTGCTGGCCAACCGCGCCGTGTGGCTGGGCGTGGCGCTGGCCTGTTTTGCCGCCACGCTGGTGCTGTTCAAGCCGCAGCGCGCCGGCACCGGCCGCCGCTGGTTGGGCCGCAAGCGTACTAACGCCGCAGCGCCGGAGCCAGTCGTGCCGGCTGCCAGCGTCCTGCCCGCCATCGCGCCGCGCTTCGGACGCGGCACCGCCTGGCTGCAATGCTGGGACATCCTGCGTTTCGACGCCGCTGCCGTGTTCAAGGGCGTGCCGTTCCTGGTGATGCTGTTCTTCGGCATGGCCAACTTTATCGGCGCCGCCAGCCAGGCCAGCAAGATGTTCGGTACCACCGTGTATCCGGTCACGTACATGATGCTCGAGACCATGGCCGGCAGCTTCAACTTCCTGCTGCTGATCGTGCTGACGTTCTATGCTGGCGAACTGATTTTCCGCGACCGCCAGTTCAAGGTCGCCGATGTGAGCGACGCGCTGCCGGTGCCCGACTGGGCACCGCTGGTGGCCAAGAGCCTGGCGCTGGCGGGCGTGGTATTCGGTTTCCTGCTGGTGGGCGCGCTGACGGCGATGTGCATCCAGCTGATCAAGGGCGGCGCGCCGGTGGAGCCGGGCCTGTACCTGAAGGCGCTCCTGCTCGACTCGGCCAGCTTCGTCATGCTCGGTTTGCTGGCGCTGGTATTGCAGGTGCTGGTCAACAACAAGTTTGTCGGCTACCTGGCGATCGTCGTCTACATGGTGGCGCAGCTGGTGCTCAGTGCCCTGCATTTCGACCACAACCTGTACAACTTCGCTTCGCTGCCTCAAATCAAATACTCGGACATGAACGGCTACGGCCACTTCATCCGGGGCTGGTCGTGGTTTGCCGTGTACTGGGGTTGCGCCACGCTGGCGCTGCTGGTGGTGGCGCAGGCGTTCCGGGTGCGCGGCCTGGCGCTGCCGTGGCGCCGCCGCGTGCGTGCCGCCGGTAGCCGCTTGCGTGGGCCGTCGGGTGTGCTGCTGGCGCTGTGCGTGGCCGGCTTTGCCGGTACTGGCGCCTGGATCTTCCACAACACCAATCAACTCAACCGCTACCAGCCGGGCAACGTGGCGATGGATGAGCAGGCGCGCTACGAAAAATCGTACCGCAAGTACAAGGACTTGCCGCAAATGCGCGTGACCGATGTGCGCGCCGACGTCGATATCTATCCCGAGCAGCGCCGGGTGGCCGTGCGCGGCCACTACCGGATGGAAAACAAGAGCGGCGTGCCGCTGGCCGAACTGCGCCTGCAACTGAACCGGGACGTAACCACGCGCTTTGCCAATCTGCCTGCGCACACTGTCGTCATCGACGACCGCGACCTCGGTTTCCGCGTGCTGCGGCTGGCGCAGCCGATCGCCCCGGGCGCGCAGCTCGATCTCGATTTCACGGTGGATGTGCATCCGCAAGGCTTTACCAACAAGGGCGATCCGGACCAGCTCAACCTGAATGGCACCTTCTTCAACAACGCGGCCTTCTTCCCGCGCTTCGGCTACCAGTCATCGCTGGAGTTGCAGGACCGCAACGAGCGCCGCAAGCGCGGACTGGGCGAGCCGCAGCGCATGGCCAAGCTCGAAGATGAACCGGCGCGCGCCAACAACGTCTTCGGCGACACCGACTGGATCAATTTCGAGACCACCGTTTCCACCTCCGCCGACCAGATCGCGATGGCGCCCGGCTACCTGCAAAACAGCTGGGAAAAAGACGGTCGCCGCTATTTCCATTACAAGATGGACCGGCCGATGGTGGGCTTCTTTGCCTACCTGTCGGCGCGCTGGAACGTCAAAAAAGGCGAATGGCGCGGCTTGCCGATCGAGGTGTATTACGATGCCAGGCACGGCTACAACGTCGACCGCATGATCACCTCGACACAAAAATCGCTCGACTACTTCGTCGCCAACTTCACGCCGTACCAGTTTCGCCAGGTGCGCATCCTCGAATTCCCGAGGTACCAGAGCTTTGCCCAGTCGTTTGCCAACACCATCCCGTATTCGGAAAGCATCGGTTTCATTGCCGACCTGCGTGACAAGAACGATATCGACTACGTGTTCTACGTGACCGCGCACGAGATGGCGCACCAGTGGTGGGGCCACCAGGTGGTGGGCGCCAATGTGCAGGGCTCGACCATGCTGGTCGAATCGCTGGCGCAATACTCGGCGCTGATGGTGATGGAGAAGGAATACGGCCGCAACAAGCTGCGCCGCTTCCTGCGCTTCGAGCTCGACTCCTACCTGCGCGGCCGGGGCGGCGAAGTGATCGAGGAACTGCCGCTGTACCGCGTGGAGAACCAGTCGTACATCCACTACCGCAAGGGCAGCCTGGTGTTCTACCGCCTGCGCGACGAGATCGGTGAAGAGGCGGTCAATCGTGCACTCAAGCGCTTCCTGCAGGACAAGGGCTATCAGCAGGCGCCGTACACGACCAGCCGCGAGCTGCTCGAGTACCTGCGCGCGGAAGCGCCGCAGGACAAGCAGGCCCTGATCACCGACCTGTTCGAAAAGATTGTCCTCTACGATAACCGCGTGACCGAGGCAACCGCCAAAAAACGTCCCGACGGCCAGTGGGACGTCACCATGAAACTGCACCTGGCCAAGCTCGAAGCGGACGGCAAGGGCAAGGAAACCGCGCGCGACTACGACGAGCCGGTAGAGATCGGCATCTTCGCGCGCGCTCCGGGCGCCAGGGAGGCCGACGAAAAAGTGCTGTACCTGGAAAAACGCCTGCTGCGCGGCAGCGACCCGGTGCTGACCGTGACGGTCAAGGACCAGCCGTTCGAGGTGGGCGTGGACCCATACAACAAGATGATCGACCGGGTGCCGGGCGACAATCGCAAGGAGGTGGGCAATGAGTAAGGCTGTCGTATCGAAGTTGCTGGCCGGCCTGGTCGCAGCGGCGGTGTGCCAGGCTGCTGCGGTGGCGGCCGCACCACACCAGCCGTCGTTCGATCCTTCCACGCTCAAGCTGGTGCGGGGGCAGATCAACCAGGTGATGGTGCTGGGCTCGCCGCACTTGTCGCAACTGCCCAAGCCGTTCGATGCGACGACCTTACAGTTGCTCAACGAGCGGCTGGTGGCGTGGCGGCCGCAGGCGATCGCCATCGAGAATCTGTCGGGCGTACAGTGCGCCAATCTGCGCCGCTACCCGCAGCGTTACGCCGATACCGTCAAGAGCTATTGCCGCGACACCTCGGCCGCCCAGGCGGCGACCGGTCTCGACGTGTTCGAGGCCACCGACCGCGCCGAGCGGCTGCTGGCGGCCTGGCCGGCCACGCCTACCGCCGCCCAGCGGCGTGCACTGGCATCGCTGTTCCTGGCGGCCGGCGAACCGGCTTCGGCACTGGTGCAGTGGCTGCGCTTGCCGGCCCCGGAACGGCGCGCGGGCGATGGGCTCGATACCGCGCTGGTGGAAACCCTGGACAAGCTGATGGTCAGGCCCGATGAAGGCTACCTGATTGCCGCGCAAGTCGCCGCCCGGGTCGGACTGGAGCGCGTGTACGCGATGGACGACCACACGGCCGACAAACCCGAACTGTCCGAAGCAGAGCAAACGGCGGCCGGCGTGGCCGTCATGAAAGCGTGGGACAACCCGGCGTCAGCGCAGCGTACCGACAGCAACAAGGCTTTACGAAGCGAGATCACCACGGCCACCGGGGTGCTGGCGATGTACCGGGCCTATAACGATCCGGGCCAGGCCGCGCTGATTTTCAGAAGCGACTTCGGCGCGGCACTGGAAGAGCCATCGCCGCAGCATTACGGCCGGGGCTACGTGACCTATTGGGAGACGCGCAACCTGCGCATGGCGTCGACCATCCGCGAGGCGATGAGCCCGCCAGGAATGCGCATGCTGGTGATCGTGGGCGCTTCCCACAAGTTTTATCTTGAAGCGTATCTGAACCAGATGCATGATGTAGGTATCGTCGATACCGATGCGGTACTGCATCACTGACCTTGAAGGGAAACACCATGCTGCAACTGCGCCCCAACTGCGAATGCTGCGACATCGACCTGCCGCCCGACTCCACCGAGGCGCGCATCTGCTCGTTCGAATGCACGTTCTGCGCACCGTGTGCCACGTCGAAACTGGCGGGCAAGTGCCCGAACTGCGGCGGCGAACTGGTTGCGCGGCCACGGCGCCCGCTGGCCAAGCTGGCCAACAATCCCGCTTCCACCGAGCGCGTGTTCAAACCGGCCGGTTGCGCCGAGGCCGCATAAGCGCAAATAAGTCCTTGACCCTCACGCAACGTCAGGCGCCAACCTGTCTGTACGCACAAAGACGGGAGCCTGACGATGTTGTTGAAAACAGGTGAACTGGCCAAACGCACGGGGTTGACGGTGCGTACGCTCCACCATTACGACGCCATCGGCCTGCTCCAGCCTTCCGCGCGCACCGATGCCGGCTACCGGCTCTACAACCGAACCGACATCGCCCGGCTGCATCACATCCAGGCGCTGCGCAAGTTCGGCTTGTCGCTGGCCGACATCGGTGCTTCCCTGGACAGACCGGACCTGCCGCTTGCCGACGTGGTTGCCCAGCATATTACCGTGCTGACGCGACAGATCGACCAGGCCGCCACCTTGCGCGCGCGCCTGGTGGCGATGCACGAGCAACTGGCGCAGCAGCAGGAACCCGGACTGGCCGATTGGCTGACCACTCTGGAGCTCATGACCATGTACGATCGATACTTTACCCCCGAAGAACTCAAGCAACTGCCGCTGTACAACTCCGCCGAGGCCGTAAAGGCCGAATGGACGACATTGGTGGCCGCCGTGCGCGCGCTGATGGCGTCCGGCGCCGGACCGGACCACCCGCAAGCGCAGGCGTACGCGCGCCAGTGGATGGCGCTGGTGGTGCAGGGCACCGGCGCCAACCCGGCGCTGTTTGCCAAGCTCAACACGATGCACGAGCGCGAAGCGCTGCTGCAGGACGAGACCGGCATCACGCCGGCGGTCATGCAGTTCATCATCGCCGCCTCGGGCCAGCACAAGCTCGCGCTGTACCGCAAATACCTGGACGACGACGAGTTTGCCTTCTTGCGCGACAACATCGGCAAGCGCGCTTCCGAATGGCCGCCGCTGATCGCGCAGGTGCAAGGCGCGATGGATGCGGGCAGGGCGCCGGACTCGCCCGAGGTGCAGGCGCTGGCGCGCCACTGGTTCGACCTGTTCTGCTCGTTCGCAAGTGACAATCCGGTTACCCAGCAGAAGGTGCGGCAGGCGCTGGTCAACGAACCCGGGTTGACCGACGACGGTTTCGTCACGCCGGCGATGCGCGAGTTCATGCGGGCGGCGATGATGGCTGCGGCTGGTAATCGGGACAAGTTAAGTAATTGACAAAACCGGCAGGCGCCGGGATACTTCCCGAATGATAGAACTGAGCAACATTCGCAAAACTTATCACCAGGGCGGCAACGCCATCCACGCGCTTGACGGCATCGACCTGCGCGTGGCGCCCGGTGAATTTGTCGCCATCATGGGGCCGTCCGGTTCCGGCAAATCGACGTTGCTCAACGTGCTCGGCGCGCTGGACCGGCCCGATACCGGCCGCTACCGGCTGGCCGAGGACGAAGTCTCCGCGCTCGACGACGATGCCGCGTCCGACGTGCGTAACCGTCGCATCGGCTTCGTGTTCCAGTCGTTCCACTTGCTGCCGCGCCTGACCGTGCTGGAAAACGTGCTGCTGCCGCAGCGCTATGCGCGCCATGCCGATCCCGGTGCTGCGGCGCGCGCGGTGGCGCTGCTCGAACGCATCGGCCTGGGACAGCGCACCGGCCATTTGCCGGGCCAGCTGTCGGGCGGCCAGTTGCAGCGCGCGGCCATCGCCCGCGCTCTGCTGAACCAGCCAGCGCTGCTGCTGGCCGATGAGCCGACCGGCAATCTCGATTCGCGCAGCGCGGCCGATGTGCTGGCCCTGCTGCATGAATTGCACGCGGGCGGGCAGACCCTGGTGCTGGTCACGCATGATCCGGCGATTGCCGCCGGCGCCCAGCGCACCATTCATTTACGCGACGGCCGCATTGCCGGAGACGCCGCATGACGTTCACCAAGCGCAGGCGCGCCGTGCTGGCGCTGTCGGGCGCCGGGCTGCTGGCGCTGGCCATCGCTGCCGGCCTCGGACTGGGGCAGGGCAGCGGCGCCGCCGTCGCCACGGCTGCAACCGCGAACGCTTCCGCCACTGCGGTAACGGCTTCCACCGCAGCAGTCGCAGCGGCGGCACCTCCGAACGCCTCCGCAGCAGCGGTAACGGTTTCCATCGCAGCCTCGAACGCCTCCGCCGCTGCGGTCACGGCCGCCATCGCAGCAGACGCGGTTGGTCGTAACAACGACGCCGCGCCGCGCCCGGTACTGCTGACCGGCGAAGTCGAAGCGCTCGACTCGCAAACCATCCTGGTGCCGCCGTCGAACTCGTCGCCGCTGGTGCTGCGCAATTTCGTGGCCGAAGGCAGCCACGTCAAGACCGGCGACCTGGTGCTGCGCATCGAGACGGCCGATGCGGCCAATCTCGAGCGCTATAAAACCGAACTGGAACAGGCGCGCGCCCGCGCCGAGCGCGAAACCGCCAACCTGGACGTGGCGGCGGTGGAGACCGGCAAAGCGCTGGTCAGTGCCAAGGCCGCGCTGGACAAGGCCAAAATCGATGCGGCGCTGCCCAAGGTGCAGATATCGGCCCTCGATTACGACCGGCACCAGGCCGAACTGGACCGTGCGACGCGCGACCTGGCGATCAAGCGCGATGCCGATGCCAGCGCGCGCACGGCCGTGGACCGCCGCCAAGAGGACGGCGCGCTGGAAATCAGGAAGTTGCAAATCAACCTGGCGTTCCAGATCGCCCAGCTGGCGCAGTCGGAAGTGCGCGCACAGCGCGACGGCGTAGTCGTGCACGGCTACAGCCCGTGGATGGGCACGCGTTTCGAGGAAGGTTCGTCGGCCTGGCCCGGCAATGCCGCTGGCGTCGTGCTGGGCAATGGCGAGATGGCGGTGACCGCGTGGGCGCTGGAAGCGGACCGGCCCTACCTGGCCGAGGGCCAGGCGGTAGATCTGCGTTTCGACGCTCTGCCGGCAACGTTTACGCGCGCGGTGGCGGGGACGATCAAGTCCATCACCAGCGCGCCGGAAGCCCGCGCCAGCTGGGGCCGGGGCCGCTACTTCCGGGTCAAGATCGGCTTGCCGGCCGGCCACGCACTGGCGCTGGTGCCGGGCATGAGCGTGCAGGTGGAACCGCGCCTGGCCAAGGCGGCGGTGTCGGCCCAAGCGCCGGGTCCGGCGCCGGTGGCGGCCAGCGATGCGCTGACCGTCGAGGGCGAAATCGCCTCGCGCAGCGCGCTGCCGGTGGCGCCGCCCAGCATTCCCTACATCTGGCAGTACAAGCTGGCGCAGATCGCGCCGGAAGGCGCACTGCTCGAAGCCGGTCAGCCGATCGCCCAGTTCGAGTCGAACGACGTCACGACCAGGCTGGTCACGCAACAGGGCGCGCTGCAGGAAAAACTGCGCGCACTCGACAAGCTCAGGCTCGACCAGGCCGAAGCCGACCGCGCCGGCGAACTGGCCGTGGCCGAGGCGCGCAGCAATGCCGACAAGGCCGATCGCAAGGCCACCATGCCGAAGGAATTGATACGGCGCGTCGACTACGACAAGCTGGTGATCGACCGCGTGGAGAAAAACCGCCTGGCCACGCTGGCAGTGACCCAGCATCAGGCGCAAATCCGCGCCCGCCACGCCGAGCGCACCTGGCTGCAGGCGGAGATCGCGCAATTGCAGGCGCAGCTTGCCGCGCTGGTCAAGGGCAAGGCCGCGCTGGCCGTGCTGGCGCCGCGCCGGGGCATGGTGGTGTACCGCACCAGCTTTGACGGGCAAAAATTCAGCGCCGGCAGCCAGGTGTGGATGGGGCTGTCGGTCGCCACGCTGGCCGACCCCGAGCAGCTGTACGTGGCCGCCAGCGTGCCCGAGGCGCAGTCGTCGCGGGTGCGCGTGGGCCAGGCGGCGCGCGTGACAGTCCCCGGCAGCAACCTCACGCTCGATGCCCGCGTGGTGGCGCTCGGACGCGCGTTCCACGGCAAATCGCGCGCGCAAGCGCTGATCGTGCGCGATGTCGAATTGCAGTTCGATGGCAAACCGGCCGGACTTAAACCAGGCGCGGCAGTGCAGGCGGTGCTGTTGGCCGACACCGCGCAGCCCGCGCCATCGGTGTCGCAGCGATGAGGAACAACCAGCAGACCATGACCATGCCCGTACTCAAACCAGCCGTGACTGCAGCGATCGCAGCGGTGGCCATGGCGGCCGCGCTTGCCGGTTGCAACGCCGACCCGTCCGCAGGCAGCGTGGCCGCAGAAACGCTGGCGCCGCGTCCCTGGCTCGAAACCCTGGCGGTCGATGGCGAAATCAAGGCCGCCGCCAGCACCGCGCTCAACGTGCCCGGCAGCGGCTGGAGCAGACGCGTGCTGGTGGACATGGTAGCTGACGGCAGCAGCGTGCAAAAAGGCCAGGTGGTGGCGCGTTTCGACGCGCCGCAGTCGCGCATGGAGCTGTCGCAGGCCGAACTGGAATTGCTGCGCAAAACGCTGGCCGAGCAAGCCAGTGCCAGCAGCGCTGCCGTCGAGCGCGACAAGCTGGCCGGCGACCGCGCCAAGGTCGAGGACGACCTCGGACTGAGCCGGCGCTACGCCAACGTCGATCTCAGTATTTTCGCGCGCAATACCATTCTCGATGCGCTGGCCGATGTCGGCTTTTTAAGCACCAAGCGCGGCTACCTGGAATGGAAAGATGGCCAGTCGCAGGCGCGCACGGCCGCCCAGGACGCGGTCCTGCATTCGCAGCGCGACAGCGTGGTGCAGACCGCCAGGCAAAAACGCGACAGCCTGGCCGCGCTGGAGCTGGTGGCGCCGCACGACGGCGTCTTCCTGCTGGCCGCCAAGTGGGACGGCACCAAGCCCGAGATCGGCGCCAGCCAGTCGGCCGGCCAGGAGTTCGGCAGCTTGCCCGACCTGGACCAGCTGGTGGCCCACTTCAGCGTGGCCGAAGGCGAGGCGTTCGGCCTGCGCACCGGCTTGCCGGTACGGGTACGCCTGGCCGGCACCGGCACCGAGCTGACCTTGACGGTCACGCGGGTGGGCAGCAGCGCCAGTACCACGTCGCAGGAGTCGCCGGTCAAGTACAGCGATTTCGATGCCGCGATCGACACCGCCACCGCGCGCAAGCTCGGCCTGAAACCGGGCCAGGCGCTGCGCGGCACGGTGCAGCTGGTGGCCAGCAAGGCCGCGCTGACGGTGCCCAATCTGGCCGTGGTGCGGGACGGCGCCGGCCATGCCGTCTATACCGAAGAGCACGGGCGCCAGGTGCGGCACAAGGTGGAACTGGGCCAGCGCGGTCCCGTGCGCAGCGAACTGAAAAGCGGCATTGCGGCCGGCGCACGCATCGTGCTGCTGCCGCCGGCCGCCACGGAGAAATCATGAACCTGGCCCTGTTGCACGAAGCAGTCACCGAACTGGGGCGGCGCAAGCTGCGCACCGGCCTGACCTTGCTGGGCATGGTGTTTGGCGTGGGCGCGATTGTCGCCATGCTGGCGGTGGGCGAGGGCAGCAAGCGCGAGGCGTTGCGGCTGGTGGCCGAGCTGGGACTCGACAATGTGCTGGTCGAAAGCAAGGCCATCGATCCCGAGCAGCTCAAGGAGCTGCGCACCCGCTCGCTGGGCCTGTCGGCCGCCGATGGCGCGGCGGCCCTGTCGGTGGTGCCGGGCGCGGTGTCGGTGGCGCTGAAAAAGGAGATCAAGGTCGATCAACTGGTGCTCGACCAGCGCGTGGTGCCGGCGCGCGCCTACGCCGTCTCGCTCGACTATGCCGCCCATGGCGGCCTGCAGCTAGCCGCCGGGCGCTGGCTGTCTCCTGCCGACAGCGCCACCCTGGCGCCGGTGTGCGTGATCGGCGCGCGCCTGGCGCGGTCGCTGTTTGGCGACGCGCCGGCGCTGGGCCGTCGCGTCAAGCTCAACCATGTTTGGCTGCAGGTGGTGGGCGTGCTGCAGGACCGCGCGCAAAGCAAGTCCGACTTCGAGGGCATCAAGCTGGGGCTCGACGACGAGCGCCTGTTCGTGGCCTGGGAGACCGGGCGTGCGCGGTTCGGTTTCAAGGCCATCGAAGACGAGGTCGATGGGATCAGCGTGCGCCTCGACGGCAAGGTGGCGCCCGACCAGGCGGCCGGCGTGCTGCAGGCGCTGATCGCCCGCCGCCACGGCGGCGCCGACGACACCAACCTGATCGTGCCGATGGGCTTGTACCGCCAGAATCAGCAGACCCAGCGCATCTTCGCCATCGTCATGAGTTCGATTGCGGCCGTGTCGCTGCTGGTGGGCGGGATCGGCATCATGAACATCATGCTGGCCAATGTGCTCGAGCGGCGCCGCGAAGTGGGGTTGAAGCGGGCGCTGGGCGCCCGGCGGCGCGACGTGGTCGAGCAGTTCCTGGCCGAAGCGCTGGTGATCGCTGTCAGCGGCGCGCTGCTGGGCGTGGTGCTCGGGGCTGTGGCCGCGTACAGCATTGCCGCGTTGGCCGGCTGGTCGGTGGCATGGTCACCGCTGAGCCTGGTGGCGGCAGTGCTGCTGTGCGTGGCCGTGGGCCTGGCGTTCGGGGTGTTCCCGGCGCGCCAGGCGGCGGCACTGGATCCGATCGCTGCATTGCGCAGCGATGGCTGATTGCCTGCGCCGGCTTATTTACCAGCCTTGAGCAGGCGCGCGATATCGAGCGCAAAGTACGTCAGCACGGCATCGGCGCCGGCGCGCTTGAACGCCATCATCGACTCCATCATGACCTTGTCGTGGTCGAGCCAGCCGTTCTGGGCGGCGGCCTTGATCATCGCGTATTCGCCGCTGACCTGGTAGGCAAACGTCGGCACCTTGAATTCGTCTTTCACGCGGCGCACGATGTCGAGGTAGGGCATGCCGGGTTTCACCATCACCATGTCGGCGCCTTCGGCGAGATCCAGCGCCACTTCGCGCAGCGCTTCGTCGCTGTTGGCGGGGTCCATCTGGTACTGGTTCTTGTCGCCCTTGCCCAGGTTGGCGGCCGAGCCCACGGCGTCGCGGAACGGGCCGTAAAAGGCCGACGCGTACTTGGCCGAGTAGGCCATGATGCGGGTGTGGATGTGGCCCTTGTCTTCCAGCGCGGCGCGGATGGCGGCGATGCGGCCGTCCATCATGTCCGATGGCGCCAGCACGTCGGCGCCGGCGTCCGCGTGGCACAGCGCCTGTTTGACCAGCACGTCGGTGGTGATGTCGTTGATCACGTAGCCGTGCTCGTCGATGATGCCGTCCTGGCCGTGCACGGTGTACGGGTCGAGCGCCACATCGGTCAGGATGCCCAGCTCAGGGAAGGCCTGCTTGAGGGCGCGGATCGCCCGGGGCACCAGGCCGTCCGGGTTGTACGCCTCGGCGCCGTCGAGTGACTTGCCATCCGCTTCGATGACCGGGAACAGCGCCAGCACCGGGATGCCCAGCGCCACGCAGTCCTGCGCCACTTTCAGCAGCAAGTCCACCGACACCCGCTCCACGCCCGGCATCGACGCCACGGTCTGGCGTTGTTGCGTGCCTTCGAGGATGAACACCGGGTAGATCAGGTCGGCGGCGGTGATCACGTTTTCGCGCATCAGCGCGCGCGAAAACGGATCGCGGCGCATGCGGCGCATGCGCAGGGCGGGGAACGAGGAGGGGGCGTGAGGCGTGTGCATCGTATTACTTCCTTAGTGTGTGTTACTTGGCATCTTTTACTTCGTCATCGTCATCGGCGCCGTCGATCGCGTCGATCTGCTCGACCTGGGCGGCGATCTGCGCAGCAGCTGCGTCATCGTCGGTCACGCCGGCCAGTTCGAGGATCTTGTCGTTGGCTTCGTCGATGCCGACGCGCTTGAGGGCGGAGAACAATTGCACGGTGAACGGGAACCCTTCACCGTCTTCATCGACATAGCTGTCGAGCCTAGCCTTGGCCTGGCGCAGCACGTTGACCGATTCATTGCGATTGAGCTTATCGACCTTGGTCAGGATGCAGTGGATCGGCTTGCCGGTCGGGGCGAACCATTCGAGCATCTGGATGTCGAGGTCGGTGAACGGGCGACGCGAGTCCATGATCAGGATCAGGGCGGCGAGCTGTTCGCGGCGCTGGACGTAATCGCCCAGCAGGCGCTGCCAGTGCAGCTTGGCCGAGCCCGACACTTCGGCGTAGCCGTAGCCGGGCAAGTCCACCAGCAGGCATTCGATCTCTTCGACGATGGTCGGATCCTTGCGGTGCTGGGCCACGTGGGCGCCGCCAATCGAGAAATAATTGATGTGCTGGGTACGGCCAGGGGTCTTGGACGCGAACGCCAGACCCTTCTGGTTGCACAGGATATTGATGGCGGTCGATTTACCGGCGTTGGAACGACCTGCAAAGGCGATCTCCGGCACCGTGGTGTCGGGCAGGTCGCGCAGTTGGTTAACGGTCGTAAAGAAGCGGGCTTGCCAGAGTTTAGACATGAGATAACGTAAGATGGGGGAAAATGCAACAAAGTGGGGCGGTTAGGCAGGTAAGCTATTGTACAATGCCTAGTCACGGAATGTTGCCAGGCATTCGAGAATGCCACGCCTTCATTCGGACGTAAAACTTTATAGACTCCTTCCAAGGTGCTTGAATGAAACGTGCGTTTTCTCCTTTGCTGAAACCCCTGCTCATCGCCGCCATCGCCTTTACCGCTCTCAGCGGCCACGCCGAAGACAAGGCGCCCGCCGCAAGCACTGCTCCCAAAGTCGATCCCGCCAAAGGCGCCACGCTGTACACCGATGGCGACGCCGCGCGCGGCCTGCCTGCTTGCGTGTCGTGTCACGGCGCCAATGGCAATTCGACCATTTCGATCAATCCCAAGCTGTCCGCGCAAAGCCAGAGCTACCTGTACAAGCAACTGGTCAACTTCACCACCGACGCCCGCAACCAGCCGGTGATGTCGCTGTATTCGAAAATGCTGACCGACGCCGACAAGCACAACGTGGCAGCCTGGCTGGCCACCCAGCCGTCGAAACCGGGCGCGGCGAAAAACCGCGACAGCATCGACCTGGGCAAGAAAATTTATCGCGGTGGCATTGCCGAGAAAAACGTGCCGGCCTGTGCCAGCTGTCATGGCGCCACCGGTGGTGGCATTCCCGCGCTGTATCCGCGCCTGGCCGGTCAGCATCAGGATTACACGGTTGCACAGCTGGGCCTGTTCAAAGGCCACGGCCGCAAGAACAGCCCGGAAATGGCCACCATCGCCGCCCGCATGTCCGACGAGGAAATGAAAGCGGTAGCGGATTACGTGGCCGGCCTCAAATAAGGCCGCCGCATAAATCGCTGACTAGAGCGTTTTTATACCAATTGGGAGGGCGGCGGCGTGAGCGGGCCGCCCTTTTTATTGGTATGCTGCGCGGTTGCCCCATTTTTTAGATCGCCATGCATGACTAGCACCACCGGTATCCAAATCAAGACCCGCCGTCCCCTCATCGGCGAGACGATCGAACTGATGTCCTCGATGCGCTTTGCGATTGCCATGCTGGCAATGATCGCCATTGCCGCCGTGATTGGCACGGTGATGAAGCAGAGCGAGGCCACCTCCAACTACATCAACCAGTTCGGGCCATTCTGGTTCGAGGTGTTCGACAAGGCCGGCCTGTATGCCGTCTATTCGTCGTGGTGGTTCATGCTCCTGATGACGCTGCTGGTGTCATCGACCACCTTGTGCATCGCGCGCAACGCCCCGAAAATGGTGCGCGACATGCGCAGCTGGCGCGAAAACGTGCGCGAGCAGTCGCTGCTCAATTTCCCGCACCGCATGCACTGGCGCGCGCCGCTGGCGCGTGCCGCGCTGGCGCAGCAGACCGCCGCCCGCCTGGCCGACAATGGCTACAGGGTGAAGATTGTCGAACGCGACAATGGCACCTTGCTGGCGGCCAAGCAGGGCGGCGCCAACAAGTTCGGCTACATCTTCGCCCACGCGTCGATCGTGGTCATTTGCGTGGGCGCGCTGTTCGATTCCGACTTGCCGATCCGCTTCCAGGAATGGGTGCTGGGCAAGACGCCGTTTGCCGGCAGCGGCCTGATCGCCGAGGTGCCGGCCAAGCACCGCCTGAGCACCGCCAACCCCACCTTCCGTGGCAATACCCTGATCCCCGAAGGCTCGAACAGTTCGAGCGCGCTGCTGCAGCGCCCCGACGGCGTGCTGATCCAGGATCTGCCGATCACCATCAACCTGAAAAAATTCACCATCGACTTTTACAGCACCGGCATGCCCAAGCTGTTTGCCAGCGATGTCGAGGTGGTCGATCACGCCTCGGGCGAGAAGGTCAATGCCGTCATCGAGGTCAACAAGCCTTTGATCTTCAAGGGCCTGGCAATTTACCAGTCCAGCTTTGAAGACGGCGGCAGCAAGCTCAAGCTCAAGGGCTACCCGATGCTGGGCACCGGCACCCAGAGTTTCGAACTCAATGGCGAAGTGGGCGGCACCACGCCGTTCAGCGACGCCTATACCATCGAGTGGTCGGGCTTCCGGCCATTCAACGTGGAAAACATGAACAACGACGCACGCGCGGTCAAGCAGGATAAAAGCTTGCGCGAAGCCTTGTCGGCCAGCCTCGACAAGCACACCGGTTCGGCCGGACGGGGCAGCTTGTCCAACGAGCTGAAAAACGTCGGCCCCAGCGTGCAGTACAAGCTGCGCGACAAGACCGGCCAGGCGCGCGAATACCAGAACTACATGCAGCCGATGACGCTCGACGGCGCGTCCGTGTTCCTGGCCGGCGTGCGCGCCAACCCGTCCGATCCGTTCAGCTACCTGCGCATCCCCGCCGACGACGAGCACTCGGTGCGCGACTGGATGCGCTTGCGCGCCGCCCTGGCCGACCCGGCCCTGCGCGCCGCCGCCGCCAAACGGTACGGCGAGCGCGCCGCACCGCAGACCGGCGACGTCGCTGCCGTGCGTGCGCAGATCGAAGCATCGTCCGAAAAAAGCCTGGGCCTGTTTGCCGGTGATGGCAAGGTGGGCGGCTTCGTGTCGATTTCACAATTCCTGGAAAAAGTGCCGGTCGAAGGGCAGGAAAAGACTGCCGAAGTGTTCATGAAAATCTTGAACGGCAGCCTGTGGGAGCTGTGGCAGGTGGCGCGTGCAAAAGACGGCCTGGCGCCGGTCACCGCCGATGAAGCCCACGGTCGCTACCTGCTGCTGGCCACCAATGCGCTGTCGGACGCGTTTTTCTACGGCGCCCCCGTGTATTTGCAGCTCGATGAATTCGTGGAAGTGAAAGCCTCGGTGTTCCAGGTCACGCGCTCGCCGGGCAAGAACATCGTGTACTTCGGTTGCGCGCTGCTGGTGCTGGGCGTGTTTTCGATGTTTTATATCCGCGAGCGCCGCCTGTGGGTGTGGATCAAGGACGATGCTGAACATTCTGGCGGCGCCGAGGCATTAATGGCCATGAGCACGCAACGCAAGACGCTCGATTTCGAGCGGGAATTTGTAACATTGAAGGAAAAGTTGCCGCAATCGGCTTAATGTACGATCAGCGTACGCCAGCGCAGCATGGAGAAATAATGGAACTGACTGAAAAATCAACCCGGACCACCCCCACCCAGGCCACCGGCGGCACCTATGTGCAGGCGCCCGGCTACTTCAAGCGCCTGACCGTCGTGGACTGGCTGTTTGCCGCCGCGCTGCTGGCGGGCGCCGTGTTCGCCTTCAACCGCTACGGCCACTTCATGGACGTGTACGAGGAAGCGATCATGCTGCTGTGCGCGCCCGTGTTCGCGGCGCTGGGCTGGCACTGGAAACCGGTGCGCTGGGTGATGGCGCTGGTCGCGGTGCTGTCGCTGTGGGCGATCTCGATGTACGCGGGCCAGCTCGACATGGGGACGCAGAAATTCTGGCTGCGGTACATGATCTCGAGCCAGTCGGCGATTTTATGGATGAGCGTGATGTTCTGCCTGTCCACGCTGTTCTACTGGATCGGCTTTGCCGGCCGCTCGGAAGCATGGAGCAGCCTCGGCACCAAGCTCAGCTGGGCTGCCGTGGTGCTGGGCTGGACCGGCATGATGGTGCGCTGGTACGAGTCGTACCTGATCGGTGCGGACGTGGGCCACATTCCCGTCTCCAACCTGTACGAAGTGTTCATCCTGTTTGCGCTGATCACCTCGATGTTCTACCTGTACTTCGAGGACCGTTACAAGACCCGGCAAATGGGCCCGTTCGTGCTGCTGATCATTACTGCCGCCATCGGCTTCCTGTTCTGGTACACCACCTCGCGCGATGCCGCCGAAATTCAGCCGCTGCTGCCGGCCCTGCAAAGCTGGTGGATGAAGATCCACGTGCCGGCCAACTTCATCGGCTACGGTAACTTCGCGCTCGCTGCCATGGTGGCAATGGCCTACCTGCTCAAATCGTCGGGCCGCCTGGCGGACCGCCTGCCGTCGCTCGAGGTGCTCGATGATGTCATGTACAAGGCCATCTCGGCCGGTTTCGCTTTCTTTACCATCGCTACCATCCTGGGCGCGCTGTGGGCGGCCGAAGCATGGGGTGGCTACTGGTCGTGGGACCCGAAAGAGACCTGGGCGCTGATCGTCTGGCTCAACTACGCGGCCTGGTTGCACATGCGCCTGATGACGGGCTTGCGCGGCCGTCCGGCGGCCTGGTGGGCGCTGGTGGGCTTGCTGGTGACCACGTTCGCTTTCCTGGGCGTCAACATGTTCCTGTCGGGGCTGCACTCGTACGGCAAGCTGTAAAACTATTGTCGTAGTTAACTGAGCTGTCATCTTTGTTTCCCGGGATTGGTGTAAGGTGGAGTTATTGCCTTGCCCCTTTTCTGGAGACAACATGCTGATCAAGCGTAACCCCAACGGTATCGAACTGCCGTTTTCGTCGGAAATCACACCGCGCGCGCTGTACGAGTCGCGCCGCACCTTCATCAAGCAGGTGGCTGCCGGCGCCATCGGCAGCGCCGCGCTGCTGGAAATGGCCAACCGCGAAGCGTTTGCGCAAGGAGCAGGGCTGGCCAAGCTGCCGGCCAGGCTCAATCCCGCCTATTCGGCGCTCGACAAGCAGACGCCGTACAAGGACGCCACCACCTACAACAATTTCTACGAGTTCGGCACCGACAAAAGCGATCCGGCCGCCAACGCCGGCACCCTGAAAACCCGGCCGTGGACGGTGCAGATCGAGGGCGAAGTCAAGAAACCGATGACGCTCGACATCGATGCACTGCTCAAGCTGGCGCCAATGGAAGAGCGCATCTACCGGCTGCGCTGCGTGGAAGGCTGGTCGATGGTGATTCCCTGGGTGGGCTACTCGTTCGCCGAGATCATCAAGAAGGTCGAGCCGACCGGCAACGCCAAGTACGTGGAATTCATCACCCTCAACGACCGCAAGCAGATGCCGGGCGTGGGTAGCCGCGTGCTCGAGTGGCCGTACACGGAAGGGCTGCGCATCGACGAAGCCAATCACCCGCTGGCGCTGCTCACCTTTGGCATGTATGGCGAAGTGCTGCCGAACCAGAACGGCGCGCCGGTGCGCATGGTCTTGCCGTGGAAGTATGGTTTTAAATCTGCCAAGTCGATCGTCAAGATCCGTTTTGTGAAGGATTTGCCGCGCACGTCGTGGAATATCTCGGCGCCGCGCGAATACGGCTTCTACTCGAATGTGAATCCCGAGGTCGATCACCCGCGCTGGTCGCAGGCATCCGAGCGCCGCATCGGCGAAGACGGCTTCCTGGCCCGCAAGCGCAAGACGCTGATGTTCAACGGTTACAGCGACGTCGCGCCGCTGTATGCCGGCATGGACCTGAAAAAATTCTATTGAGGCGCTACGCAGCATGGCTTTCAATCCCACCGCGCGCCAGACCAGCCTGATCAAGGCGATCGTATTCCTGGCCGCCTTGATTCCGCTGGCGCGCATGGTCTATCTGACGGTAACCGGGCAACTGGTGGAACCGCTCGAATTCATCACCCGGTCCACCGGCGACTGGACCCTGTATTTCCTGTGCATCACGCTGGCAGTCACGCCCTTGCGGCGTTTTACCAAATGGAACTGGCTGGTCAAGCTGCGCCGCATGCTGGGCCTGTTCATGTTCTTTTACGGCGTGCTGCACTTCATGACGTTTTTATGGTTCGACCATTTCTTCGACCTGGCGGAAATGTGGAAAGACGTGCTGCGGCGCCCGTTCATCACGGTCGGCTTCATTGCCTTCGTGCTGCTGATCCCGCTGGCGGCCACCAGTACCAACGCCATGATCCGCCGCCTGGGCGGCAAGCGCTGGCAATGGCTGCACCGGCTGATCTACGTGATCGCGCCGCTGGCGATCCTGCACTTCTGGTGGATGAAGGCGGGCAAGCACAACTTTACCGAGCCGATTATTTACGGCTCGATCCTGGCGGTGTTGCTGGGATTGAGGGTGTTCTGGGCGGTGCGCAAGCAGGCCAAAGTTTAGACCTGGTCCCCCGCGCGGCATTGCGCCGGCGGGAGATGTCACAACTTACGTCGATAACTTACTTCAGCAGCGACTCCAGCGCATACAGCTCGGCTGGGGTTTCGCGGCGGCGCACTACGTGGGCGGTGGCGCCGTCAACGATGATTTCGGCGGCGCGGCCACGGGTGTTGTAGTTGGAGGCCATGGTCATGCCGTAGGCGCCTGCCGAGTGCATCACCAGCAGGTCGCCGGCTGCCACCGCCAGTGCGCGGTCGCGGGCCAGCCAGTCGCCCGATTCGCAGATCGGGCCGACGATGTCGTAGGTCTTGCTCTCGACCGTGCCTTGCACCACCGGCTGCATGTCCATCCAGGCCTGGTACAGGGCCGGGCGGGCCATGTCGTTCATGGCGGCATCGACGATGCAGAAGTTCTTTTCTTCGCCGTGCTTGATGAATTCCACGCGGGTCAGCAGCACGCCGGTGTCGCCCACGATCGAGCGGCCCGGCTCAAAAATCACTTTAATTGGTTGACCGTCGTAACGCTCGGCGCGCCAGGCGTCGATGCGGGCGAATACGCGGCCCAGGTAGTCGCCCACCGGCACCGGTGCGGCTTCGCCCGCTTCGCGGTAGTCGATGCCGATGCCGCCGCCCATGTCGAGGTGGTGCACGGTGATGCCTTCGTCGCCGAGGCGGTCGATCAGTTCGATCAGGCGGTCCAATGCTTCGAGCAGCGGCTGGTCGTCCAGCAGTTGCGAGCCGATGTGGCAGTCGATGCCGGCCACGTCGATATGCGGCAGCGCGGCGGCGGCGCGGTAGGTGTCCAGTGCATCGTCAAAGGCCACGCCGAATTTGCTCGCTTTCAGACCGGTGGCGATGTACGGGTGGGTTTTCGGATCGACGTTGGGGTTGACGCGCAGCGAGATGCGCGCGGTCTTGCCCATGGAGCCCGCCACGTCGTTCAGGCGGTGCAGCTCGGGGATCGATTCGACGTTGAAGCACAGGATGTCGTGCGACAGCGCCAGGCGCATTTCATCGACGCTCTTGCCTACGCCCGAGAAAATCACCTTGCCCGGGTCGCCGCCAGCGGCCAGCACGCGTTGCAGCTCGCCGCCGGAGACGATATCGAAACCGGCGCCCTGGCGGGCCAGCAGGTCGAGGATGGCCAGGTTGGAGTTGGCCTTCATGGCGTAGCACACCAGCGCGTCGCGGCCCTGGCAGGCGTCGGCGTACGCGGCGAAATTGCCCAGCAGCGCGGCCTTGGAGTAAACGTAGGTCGGGGTGCCATGCTCGGCGGCGATGGCGGCCAGCGACACGCCTTCGGCGTGCAGCACGCCGTCTTGATACGAAAATTGCGACATAGAATTATTTAGTGGACGGTACGGTGGTGGGGGACTGCATGGACGGTGGAGCCAGTGGCTCGGCCGGCGTCGGCACGATGGGCGCCGGCGGCTCGGCGGCCGGGGATACCGGGACCGTGCTGCTCTTGGCAGGTTTTGTCACTGGCGGCTTGGGCAGGTAGAGCGGGCCGGGTTGGCCGCAACCGCCGAGCATGACCGTCAGCGCCAGGGTGGCGGCGCCGATAATCGGAGAGACAGCATAACGAATAGGGGATGTCGGGGCAGACTTCACGATAGAATCACGGATTGACTATAGATACTGGAGTTTAGCATGGGCGATTCAGAATTCCTGGCGCAGGCCGAGGCCACCCTCGACGCCATCGAGGCGGCGTTGGACAAATTGAACGACGAAGACATGATCGACGTCGAATGCAGCCGCAGCGGCAACGTGCTCGAAATCGAATTCCTCCACAACGGTTCCAAGATCATCGTCAACAGCCAGGCGGCGATGAAGGAACTGTGGGTAGCGTCGCGTTCGGGCGGCTACCACTATCGCCAGGTCGAAGGCCAGTGGATCAACACCCGCGACGGCTCCGAGATGCTGGCCTCGCTGTCGGAGATGGTCAGCGCGCAGGGTGGGGCGCCCGTGGTGATCACGGCAAATTAAAAACTGCGTGCAGATACAACAACGGCAGCCTCAGGCTGCCGTTTTTCATTGCGCTATCAGAACAGCTCGTTCTTGACTGCGTCCTTGGCCTTTTCTTCCGCTGGCGTGCCCTGGTTGGCGCCGTCGATATTGTGGACGCCGGTGCCCGGCGGGTTCTCGGCGTAGTAGTACTCGTCGCCGACCAGCATCACGCCTTCCGGTACCGCGCGTTCCTCGATCGGGATGTTTTTCAGCGCCTTTTGCATGTAGTTGATCCAGATCGGCAGTGCCAGGCCGCCACCGGTTTCGCGGTTGCCCAGGTTGCGCGGCTGGTCGTAGCCGATCCAGGCCACGCCGACCAGCTTCGGTTGATAGCCGGCGAACCAGGCGTCGATCGAATCGTTGGTGGTGCCGGTCTTGCCCGAAATGTCCGGACGCTTGAGCGCCAGCGCCTTGGCAGCCGTGCCGAAGCGCACCACGTCCTTGAGCATGCTGTCCATCAGGAAGGCGTTACGCTCGTCGATCACGCGGTTCTTTTCGTCGCCGGCCTTGTCCGGCGTGGCTTGCGACAGGATCTTGCCGTCGGCGTCGGTGACCTTGGCGATCAGGTACGGGCTCACCTTGTAGCCGCCGTTGGCAAACACGGCGTAGGCGCCGGCCATTTGCAGCGGCGTGACATTGCCCGCGCCCAGCGCCAGGGTCAGGTACGGCGGGTTCTTGTCGGCGTCGAAACCGAAACGCGTGGTGTATTCCTGGCCATACTTGGCGCCGATCTTGTGCAGGATGCGGATCGAAATCATGTTTTTCGATTTCGTCAGGCCGCGGCGCATGGTCATCGGGCCGTCGTACTTGCCGTCGTAGTTCTTCGGTTCCCACGCCTGGCCGCCGGTCTGGCCGGCATCGAACGAGATCGGCGCATCATTGATGATGGTGGCCGGCGACAGGCCGCGCTCGAGCGAGGCCGAGTAGATGAACGGCTTGAACGACGAGCCGGGCTGGCGCCACGCCTGCGTCACGTGGTTGAACTTGTTGCGGTTGTAGTCGAAGCCGCCCACCATGGCCTTGATGGCGCCGTCCTCGGTGCTGGCTGCCACAAAGGCCGATTCGATCTGCGGCATTTGCGTCAGTTCCCAGTCCTTTTCTTCGCGCATCACGCGCACCACGGCGCCCCGGCGGATGCGCTTGTTGGGCGCGGCCTTGTCCGACAGCCACTGGCGGCCCATGGCCAGGCCGGCGCCGCTGATGCGGATTTCCTCGCCGGAGGCGGTGACTGCCACGATCAGTTGCGGCGTGGCTTGCAGCACGATGGCGGCGATGATGTCGTCGCTGTCCGGGTGGTCGGCCAGCTCGGTCTCGATGGCGTCGTCGGCGTCTTCCTTTTTCGCTGGAATGTCGATGTACGCTTCCGGGCCGCGGTACGGGTGGCGGCGCTCGTAGTCCATCACACCCTTGCGCAGCGCCAGGTAGGCGGCGTCCTGGTCGGCCTTGGTGATGGTGGTGAAGACGTTCAGGCCACGCGTATACGTGTCTTCCTTGAATTGTTCATAGACCAGCTGGCGTGCCATTTCGGCCACGTATTCGGCGTGCACGCCGAACTCGCTGCTGTCGGTCTTGACCTTGAGCTGCTCGGCGCGCGCTTCCTCGTACTGCAGGTCGCTGATATAGCCGAGCGCGTGCATGCGGGTAAGAATGTACTGCTGGCGAGTACGCGCGCGCTTGGGATTGACGACCGGGTTGTAGGCCGATGGCGCCTTCGGCAAGCCGGCCAGCATGGCCGCGTCGGCCACGGTGATGTCGCGGATATTCTTGCCAAAATAGATCTGCGCAGCCGACGAGAAACCGTAGGCGCGCTGGCCCAGGTAAATCTGGTTCATATAGACCTCGAGAATCTGGTCCTTGCTGAGGTTTTTTTCGATTTTCCAGGCCAGCAGCATTTCATAAACCTTGCGCTTGATGGTCTGTTCGCTAGAAAGGAAAAAGTTGCGCGCGACTTGTTGGGTGATGGTCGATGCGCCCTGCTTGGCGCCGCCGGTGGCATTGTGCACGGCCGCGCGCAGGATGCCGGTGTAGTCGACGCCGCCGTGTTCATAAAAGCGGTCGTCCTCGATGGCGAGCACGGCCTTCTTCATCACATCAGGAATGTCCTTGATGCGCACCAGGTTGCGGCGTTCCTCGCCGAACTCGCCGATCAGGACGTTATCGGCCGAGAAGATCCGCAGCGGCATCTTGGGGCGATAGTCGGTCAGGGTGTCGAGCTCGGGCAGGTTGGGGTAGGCCATCGCCAGCCCGAAGACCACCAGCAGCACGCCGCCCACGCCCAGGCCCAGTACCGACAGGCCGGCCATCAGGAATAAACGCGATGCGGATCTGGTTTTACGCGGAGTACCACCGTCGCCGGTGGGAGGAGCCGATTTGGAAGAAGCCATGCAGTTCGATCTTTCTGAAAATAATCCGGGCCATTATAAGCGAGTGCCGAACCAGCGGCGCGCCTGTGGCGGCCCGGTTTTGGCACAGCTTGCATGATCGACTGTAACAAGTGTGGTGAAACCGAATCGTGCGCGACAGAAATATCTTTACACCGATACAGGCTCGACTTACTGTAGGAGTTCACTCTCGGGAGGCGCATGAACGCATTCCAGGCCCTGTTCGGCCCTCGTAATCCGCCGTTGATTGGTATTGACATCAGTACATCTTGCGTACGTTTGGTGGAGCTGGCACAGGGCGCCAAGGACGAGTTGCGCCTCGAGCGTTATGCGGCCGAGGCGTTGCCGCGCGGCGCCGTGGTCGATGGCGCCATCGAGAACATGGACCAGGTGGTGGAAACCGTGCGCCGCGTGTGCAAGAAAAGCGGCACCCGCGCCAAGCTGGTGGCGCTGGGCATGCCGCCAGCCTCGGTGATCACCAAGAAAATCATCCTGGCCGCAGGCCTGTCGGAAGAACAACTGGAAATGCAGGTCGAGTCCGAAGCCAGCCAGTACATTCCGTTTGCGCTCGACGAAGTGAGCCTGGACTTCGACATCATTGGCCCCGCTAATTCGCCCGAGGACGTGGAGGTGATGCTGGCCGCGTCGCGCCGCGAAAAAATCGAGGACCGGGTGGCGATTGCCGAGGCATCCGGTTTGAAAGCGACGGTGATGGACATCGAATCGTACGCCGCCCGCGCCGCGCTCGACCGCGTGACCGCGCTGATGCCCGAGGCTGGCGCCGGCCGCGTGGTGGCGCTGTTCCAGGTGGGGGCCCAGGTCACGCACATTTCCGTCATGCTCGACGGCGCCACCGTCTATGAGCGCGAGCAGCCGTTCGGCGGCAACTCGCTCACCCACGACATCGTGCGCGCTTACGGCATGGCGTTCGAGGAGGCCGAGGCGCGCAAGAAAGCCAACGACCTGCCCGACACCTACGTGCCGGAGCTGCTCACGCCGTTCCTGGAAAGCGCGGTGATGGAAGTGACGCGTGCGATCCAGTTCTTTTATACGTCCACGCCCTACACGCGCATCGACCGGCTGTTCCTGGCCGGCGGCTGCGCCTTGCTGCCGGGTTTGCTGGACCTGATCGCCAGCCGCACCCGCATCGCCTGCGCGGTGGCCGCGCCGTTCAAGGGCATGCAACTGGGACCGACAGTGCGCGAATCGCAATTGCGCGTTGACGGTCCGGCATATCTCGTGGCCTGCGGGCTGGCGTTGCGGAGGTTTGGCTGATGATACGTATCAACCTGTTGCCCCACCGCGAAGAAAAACGCAAGCAGAAGCAGGCCGCTTTCGTGGCGCTGCTGGCGCTGGGCGGCGTGGTGGGCGTGGCGGTGGTACTGATGGTGGGGGCGTACAACGCACGGGCGATTTCGATCCAGGAAGAGCGCAACGGCGCACTCACGTCGGCCATCGGCGAACTGGACAAAAAGATCGCCCGCATCGCCACTCTGAAACAGGAAATCGAAGCACTGAAGGCACGCCAGCAGGCGGTCGAAGACTTGCAGGGCGACCGCAACCAGCCGGTGTACCTGCTCGACGAGCTGGTCAAGCAAACCCCGGCCGGGGTGTATTTGAAGGGCTTCCGCCAGGAGGGGCAGAAGGTGACTGTCGATGGCTATGCGCAATCGCAGGAGCGGGTATCGGAACTGCTGCGCAACTTGGCCGGCGCCTCGCCGTGGCTGGAAAAGCCGGAACTGATCGAAGTGAAGGCGGCGGCGCTGACGCAGGGGCGCGCGGTGCGCAAGGTAGTCGAATTCAATTTGATCGTCAACATCCGCCGGCCGCGCGACAAGGACGTGGTGCAGCCCACGTCGCCGCCAGTCCCGGCGCCAACACCTTCAGCGGCGGGAGGGCAGGCGGGATGAAGAGCAAACCCAAGCGCCGCACCGGTCCCGACCTGGGCGAACTGGCCGCGCGGTTCACCGCCCAGTTTCGCAATCTCAACCGCCGCCAGCCGGGCCAGTGGCCGCTGGCGCCGCGCGTGCTGTGCGCGGCCGGGGTGGCGGTGGCGATGATCGTGGCCGGCTATTTCGCGTACTGGAGCGGCCAGTTCGAGGTGGAGGAGGCGGGCGCCCAGGCCGAGGTGCGGCTGCGCGCGGAATACCGTCTCAAGACTGCCAAGGCCATTAACCTGGAAGCGTTGCAGGCGCAAAAGCTGCAAGTGGACCGGTATGTCGATCGCCTGCAAAAGCAGTTGCCGAGCAAGGCCGAGATGGCCGCGCTGCTGACCGATATCAACCAGGCCGGCTCCGGGCGCGGCCTGCAGTTCGAGCTGTTCAAGCCGGCGCAGGTGGTGCTGCGCGACTACTATGCCGAGCTGCCGATCGACATCAAGGTTACCGGCACCTACCACGACATCGGCGCGTTTGCCGCCGACATGGCCAACCTGCCGCGCATCGTCACCCTTAATAACATGACGCTCAGCACCGGCAAGGACGGCGTACTGACGCTCGACGCCGTGGCCAAGACTTTCCGCTACCTCGATCCCGACGAAGTGCAGGCCCAGCGCAAGGCGGCTGACGCCAAAAAGAAAGCGGCCAAGCGATCATGAACCTGCGCCTCCTCCCATGCCTGTTAATGGTATTGCTGGCCGGCTGCGGCGACAGCGACGTGCAGGAAGTGCGCGCCTGGATGAAACAGGTCGATGCCGAAACCAGGGTGGGCGTGCCGCCGCTGGCCGAACCGAAGACGTTCATTCCGTTCGCCTACCAGCAAAAGGAGGTGCTTGATCCGTTCAACCCCGGCAAGCTGCTGGGCGAGCTGGCGCGGCAGGGGGGCGACGCTGGCGCGGGCGGCGGCGGGCTGGCGCCGGACCCCAGGCGCCGCAAGGAACTGCTGGAAAACTATCCGCTCGATACCGTGAAAATGGTGGGCACCATGGAAATGAAAGGCACCATGTACGCGGTGCTGCAAATCGACCGCAATGTGTACAAGGTGGTCAAGGGGCAGTACCTGGGCCAGAACCATGGCGTCGTCACCGCCATCTCCGACAACACCGTGTCCATCCGCGAAGTCGTGCAGGACGCCACCGGCGACTGGGTCGAACACCTGGCCACGCTGGAACTACAGGAAAGCAAGGAGACCGCCAAATGATGGCTCGACTGATGGCTCAACTATTTTTGTTGCTGTTGTTACTGTTTGCCGGCGGCGCGTCCCGCGCCCAGGACAGCAACGCCATCGACACGATTACCGCCAGCCAGCAGGGCGCCAGCCTGGTGGTGCGGATCGGGCTGGCGCAATCGCCCGCCGCGTTGCCCACCGCATTTGCCATCAGCAATCCGCCGCGCATCGCGCTCGACTTCGGCGCGATCAGCAACCGCACCGGCAAGACCGAGCACGACTTTGGCCTGGGCGACTTGCGCAACGTGCAAGTGGTGCAGGCGGGCGACCGCGCGCGGCTGCTGTTCAACCTGAATCGCAGCCTCGGCTACACCATGGCCATCGACGGCAAGGCCGTGGTGCTGACCATCGATACCAGTGCGGGGGCGGCAAGCGCTGCCGCCTCGGCGGCCATCACCCAGGCCACCGAGAAACCGCTGTTGAAAGCCATCGATTTCCGCCGTGGCGACAACGGCGAAGGGCGGGTGGTGGTGGAACTGCCGCGCGGCGCGGCGGCCGATGTGCGGCAAACGCCCACCGGCGTGGTGGTCGATTTCATCGGCGCCGGTGCGCCGGAGTCGCTGCGGCGCCGGCTCAATGTCGGCGACTTCGGCACGCCGGTCAGTTTTGTCACCACGGTGCAGCAGGGCGACCATGCGCGCATGACCATCGAGGCGCGCGGCCTGTGGGAGCAGAGCGTGTACCAGAACGATGCGCAACTGGTGGTGGACGTGCGGCCGATCAAGGAAGATCCGCGCCGCATCGTGCAGGGGTCGCAAGGCTATCGCGGCGAAAAGTTGTCGTTCAATTTCCAGAACCTGGAAGTGCGCGCGGCGCTGCAAGTGATTGCCGATGTGTCGGGCCTGAATATCATCACCAGCGACAGCGTGACCGGCAATCTGACCCTGCGTCTGAAAGACGTGCCGTGGGACCAGGCGCTGGAAGTGATCCTGCAGGCCAAGGGTCTGGACATGCGCAAGAACGGCTCGGTGCTGTGGATCGCGCCAAAAGAAGAGCTGCTGACCAAGGAAAAGCTCGAACTCGAACAGCGCGCCCAGATCGCCGACCTCGAACCGTTGAAGTCGGAAATCTTCCAATTGAATTACCAGAAGGCCGAGGCGTTCCGCACCGTGTTCGGCCTCGATGCCGCCGCTGGCGCCGGCAACCGCGTGCTGTCGCGGCGCGGCAGCGCCATCATTGAGCCGCGCACCAACCAGCTGTTCGTCACCGATACCGCAGCCAAGATCGAGGACGTGCGGCGCCTGATCGCCAAGACCGACGTCGCTACCAAGCAGGTGCTGATCGAGGCGCGTATCGTCGAGGCCAGCGACACGTTTACGCGCAACCTCGGGGCCAAGCTGGGCTTTTCCGACATGCGTACCGTGCGCGGCGGTAACTCTGGCTACCAGGTGGGCAGCGGCAACACCCGCGTGGGCATCGGCGGCAACATCACCGGCGTGGGCGAGGTGACGGGCCAGATCGCGCCCACCGCCACCAGCTACAACAATACCCAGTTCGTCAATTTGCCGGCCGCCGGCATCAACGGCATCGACGCCGCCAGCCTGGCGCTGAGCCTGTTCTCGGCAGCAGACAACCGCTTCCTCAACCTGGAACTGTCGGCGCTGGAAGAAGACGGTACCGGCAAGATCGTCTCGAGCCCGCGCGTGATCACGGCCGACAAGGCGATGGCGCTGATCGAGCAGGGCATCGAGCTGCCGTACCAGGTGGCGACCAGCAGCGGCGCCACGTCGATCCAGTTCCGCAAGGCGAATTTACGGCTGGAAGTGACGCCGCAGATCACGCCGGATGGCAACGTGGTGATCGAGGTCGATGTGAACAAGGACAGCGTGGGCCAGGAAACCCGGTCCGGCTTTGCCATCGACACCAAGCACATCAAGACCCAGGTGATGGTGGAAAACGGCGGCACGGTGGTGCTGGGGGGGATCTACCAGCAGACCGAGCGCAACTCGACCAGCAAGGTGCCGCTGCTGGGCGACGTGCCGGTGCTCGGCTACCTGTTCCGTACCACGGGCCGCACCAACGACAAGACCGAATTGCTGGTATTTATCACGCCGAAAATCGTCACCGACAAAGTCAAGTAACCGGGCCGCCAGGCTACACATCGAGGGATAGCGCATGGAACGCATGATTCGTATGAAGGGCCTCACTGGCTGGCTGGCAGCGACCATCTTTGCAACCTTGCTGGTCGGTTGCGGCGGCGGTGGCGGTTCGCCCGGCACGGTCGGCGGCGGCACCGTCACGCCACCTGCGACGTCCAAGGTGGCGAGCGTGGCGGTGCAGGCCAGTGCGAGCACCATCGCCTCGTCGGGACTGGCCGGCACCGAGGTGACGCTGACGGCCATCGTCAAGGACAGCGGCGGCAATGCGCTGGTCGGCGAGACGGTCAGTTTTACCGCCAGTTCCGGCACCGTGAGCAGCACCAACCGCGTGACCGACACGGCGGGCCAGGTCGCGGAAAAACTCAGCGTGGCCGGGGACGCGTCGCTGCGCGTCATCACCGTGACGGCCAGCGCCGGTGGGCGTACGTCCGCACCGGTGCAGGTGGCGGTGGTCACGGCCGTGCCGTCGCTCTCGCTCACCACCGACAGCGGCACCCTGGCCTCGGCCGGCGTGGCCGGCAGCGAAGTGACCGTGGTGGCGCTGGTGCGCGACGCCAACAATACCGCGCTGCCCGGCGTGGTGGTGGACCTGAAAGCCGATTCCGGCAGCCTGACGCTGACCTCGCGCACCACCAACGCCCAAGGCATCGTTTCCGAAAAGCTGAGCACCGGCGGCGACCCCGCCTCGCGCTCGATCCGCATCACTGCCAGCGCGGCGGGCGCCGCACCGGTCGCCACCGTGGTCAACGTGGCCGGCAACCGGCTTACCGTCAATGCGCCGTCCACCATCAACGCGGGTGCGGCTGCCGACGTTGCGGTCAAGCTGGTCGATTCGGCCGGCAATGCGCTGGTCGGCAAGCCGGTGACGTTCGCGTCGAACGCCAATGCGCTGACCGTCAAGGGCGGCGGCACGGCGGTGACCAACGCCGCCGGCCAGTTGATCCTGACCTACGCGGCCAGCGGCGGCAGCGCCGACGTGATCACCGTGCGCTCGCTGGGCGAGACGGCATCGACGGCAATTGCGATCAACACGTCGAGCTTTGCCGTGCGCGTGCTCGACGGCGGCGGCAACGTGGTGACCAGCACCAATATCGGCAGTTGCCGCCAGGTGGCGGTGACCGGCGGCGGCGCCGTTGACGTAACCATCAGCAGCTCGCGCGGCACCGTGTACGCCAATGCCGGCTGCACCGTGCCATTGAACGGCGCGCTGACGCTGGCCGGTGGCGCCGCCACCGCCTACATCGACGCCAACAGCCCGGGCGTGGCCACGCTGACGGCCCGGGCCGGCATCCTGGGCACCCAGTCCGACCTGGAATTCGTCGCGCCGCTCACCACCGCCTCGACCATCACCGTGCAGGCCGACCCGGCGGTAATAGGCGTCAACACGGCCGGCAGCATCACCCAGCAGGTCACGCTGCGCGCCGTGGTGCGCGACGGCCCGGCGCAGAACAACCCGGTCAAGAATGCGCTGGTGTCGTTCTCGATACAGTCGGACGCCAGCGGTGGTTCGCTCACCCAGCCGTCCGACGTGACCACCGCCGCCGACGGCTCGGCCACGGTGAGCTTCATTGCCGGCGCCACGCCCACTGCCACCAACGGTGTGCAGATCCGGGCGCGCATCGTCGGCGGGGGCGTGGTCAACAACAGCGCCACCGCCATGCTGACCGTGGCGCAGCGCTCGCTGTTCATCAGCGCCGGCACCGGCAACCTGATCACCACGCCCGACAGTTCCACTTACCAGCAGGATTTCGCGGTGTTCGTCACCGATGCGGCCGGCAATGCGGTGTCCGGCGTACGCCTGACCACGTCGGTGCTGCCGGTGAACTATTTCAAGGGCCTGCTCGGTTACAGCGATCCGGGACCGTGGCTGCCGGTGCAGCGGATACCGTGCGATAACGAGGATCTGAACCGCAACGGCATCCTCGACGCCGGCGAGGATCTCAACGGCAATGGCAGGCTCGAGCCGGGCATTCCGGTGACCGTGACGCCGGCTGTGACCACCGATGCCACCGGGCGGGCCACGGTGTCGCTCTTGTATCCGCGCGACCGCGCCAACTGGCTCGATGTGAACCTGACCGTGCGCGGACAGGCAAATGGCAGCGAATCGACGTACACCTCTCTGGTACACTTGCTAGGTTTGAGTAGCGATTACACAAACCAGAATGTCGCGCCGCCGGGCGCGGTCAGCCCATACGGGGTGGCGACGACGTGCAGCAACCCGCAATAACCGCTTAGTAACTGGCGCATGCGGGCGTCGGAGCCGCCCGCACTTAGTTGGATTTTGCATGCAAAATGTGTTTCTAGTCGGTTTGATGGGTGCTGGAAAGACCACCATCGGCCGCATCCTGGCCCGCAAGCTGGGGCTGCGCTTTGTCGACTCCGATCACGAGATCGAGGCGCGCACCGGCGCGTCGATCCCGTGGATCTTCGAGATCGAGGGCGAGCCGAGCTTTCGCCGCCGCGAAGCCGAGGTGATCCGCGAGCTGACCGGCCAGCAGGACCTGGTGCTGGCCACCGGCGGCGGCGCCGTGCTCGATCCCGATAACCGCGCCCACCTCAAGGCGCGCGGCATGGTGATTTACCTGCGCACCACCGTCAACAGCATCCTCCAGCGCACCGCCCACGACAAGAACCGGCCCCTGCTGCAAACCGCCGATCCGCGCAAGAAGCTTGAGGAGCTGATGGCGGTGCGCGATCCGCTGTACATGGAAATCGCCGATATCGTCATCGATACCGGCCGTCCTAACGTACAATCGATGGTCCTGACCATCCTGAATCAACTGGAAAAGCTGGCCTGCGAAGCTGCGCCCAACTGTTCCACCAGAGCCCAACCATCGATGAACGAAGAATCCACCATCCTGTTAAATGTTGACCTGGGCGAGCGCAGCTACCCGATTTCCATCGGTCCGTCGCTCTTGACCGACCCGTCGCTGCTGGCGCGCCATGTCAATGGCGGCAAAGTCGCCATCGTCACCAATACCACCGTCGCACCGCTGTACCTCGAGCGCGTGGAGTCGGCGCTGCGCGCGGCCGGCAAGCAGGTGATGTCGGTGATCCTGCCCGACGGCGAAGAATTCAAGAACTGGTCCAGCCTGATGCAGATCTTCGACACCCTGCTGGCCAACAAGGCCGACCGCAAGACCACGCTGATCGCTCTCGGCGGCGGCGTGATCGGCGACCTGACCGGTTATGCGGCGGCCAGCTATATGCGCGGCGTGGATTTTATCCAGGTGCCCACTACCTTGCTCTCGCAAGTCGATTCGTCGGTCGGCGGCAAGACCGGCATCAACCACCCGCTGGGCAAGAACATGATCGGCGCGTTCTATCAGCCGCGCGCGGTGATTGCCGACACGTCCACCCTGGAAACCTTGCCCGACCGCGAACTGTCGGCCGGCCTGGCCGAGGTGATCAAGCACGGCGCCATCATCGACGCCGCCTTCTTCGACTGGATCGAAGCCAATATCGGCCTGCTGATGGCGCGCGACAAGGGCGCACTGGCGTATGCGATTGCCCGCTCGTGCGAAATCAAGGCCGACGTGGTGCGCCAGGACGAGCGCGAGGGCGGCCTGCGCGCCATTCTCAATTTCGGCCACACGTTCGGCCACGCCATCGAAGCCGGCCTCGGCTACGGTGAGTGGTTGCATGGCGAGGCAGTCGGCTGTGGCATGGTGATGGCGGCCGATTTGTCGCAGCGCCTGGGCCTGGTCGATGCAGCGACCGTCGCCCGCGTGCGCGCGCTGGTCGCGGCTGCCGGTCTGCCGGTCAAGGCGCCCGACCTGGGCACCGCGCGCTGGCTCGAGTTGATGGAAGTGGACAAGAAGAACGAGGGCGGCGCCATCAAGTTCATCCTGCTCAAGCCGCTGGGCGCGCCCAGCATCACCAACGCGCCGCAGGAATTGCTGCTGGCGACGCTGGCGGCGCACGTGGCGTGCGATTAAGGAGCCATCATGCTGCCCGAAGAGTACCTGGCTCCCTATGCCGCCCATTCCTCGGCGGCGACTGCTTCGGCCGGCGGCGGGCGGCGTTACCCGGAGGCTGCGCATTCGTCGCGCAGCCAGTTCCAGCGCGACCGCGACCGCATCATCCATTCGTCGGCGTTCCGCCGGCTCGAATACAAGACCCAGGTGTTCCTCAACCACGAGGGAGATTTGTTCCGCACGCGCCTCACGCACAGCCTGGAAGTGGCGCAGGTGGGCCGCTCGATCGCGCGCAACCTGCGCCTGAACGAAGACCTGGTGGAAGCAATTTCGCTGGCGCACGATCTGGGCCACACGCCGTTCGGCCACGTGGGCCAGGACGTGCTCAACGACTGCATGAAGGACCACGGCGGCTTCGAGCACAACCTGCAAAGCCTGCGCGTGGTCGATGAACTGGAAGAACACTACGGCGCGTACAACGGCCTGAACCTGATGTTCGAAACCCGCGAGGGCATCCTCAAGCACTGCTCGCTGCACAATGCCCGCCTGCTGGGGCCGGTAGCAATCCGTTTCATCGAACGCACCCAGCCGTCGTTGGAAGCACAACTGACCAACCTGGCCGACGAGATCGCTTACAACAGCCACGATATCGACGACGGCCTGCGCTCGGGCCTGATCACCATCGAGCAGTTGCAGCAGGTTGATTTCTTTGCCCGGCTGTACCGCGACGTGCAGCAGGCGTTCCCGGGCCTGACCGGCCGGCGCGCCATTTATGAAACCCTGCGCCGCCTGATCACGGCGCTGGCGGACGACCTGATTACCACGTCCAGCGCCCTGATCGCCGACGTGGCGCCGCGCTCGCTGGACGACGTAAGGCAGGCGCCGCCGTTGATCCGTTTTTCCGACCCGATCCGCAAGGATGCGACCGAACTGAAACGCTTCCTGCGCGAGAACCTGTATCGCCATTACAAGGTCAACCGCATGCGCGTCAAGGCCAGCCGCATCGTGCGCGAGTTGTTCGATGCCTTCATGGCCGAGCCGGTGCTGCTGCCGCCCGACTATCACGACAAGGACGGCGATGCTGGCAGGCAGGCACGCAAGATTGCCGACTACATCGCCGGCATGACCGACCGCTACGCGATCCGCGAACACCGGCGCCTGTTTTCGCTTGATGAGCTCTGATCTGGCGCAAGCTGGCGCCGCTTGACAGGCAAGGGTGTGCGGCAGATCATGAAGCTCACCCCACCCATCCACCTGCCTGAGGAGCTGTCATGGAAGCCGAAGTTGTCGAACGGTTCAAGGAAATGAAGCAAAACTTTTCCGACCAGTGCAGCAGCAAGGTGGACGTTGCCACCTTGCGGGGCGAAATTGCTGCGCAGTTCGGACAGGTGTACGTTCGGTTTGCCGAGGTGGACGCTAAAATGACGCGCATGGAATCGAACCTCATCAAATGGTTTGTCGCCACCTCGTTTGCCTTGGTCAGCATAACTTTCGCCATCGCCCGCTACGTCCATTGAGCGCCTCATCTAGCCTTCATTGCGGCGTTGCAGCTCCCTGCTGTACTAGTGTCCGTTCGTACTGTCTTCGTCGCTGCGCCTTGCCCTGAAGGCTAGATGAGGCGCTCAACACTTTAAAAGTTCATTCGCTGCTGCGCGGCTTTACCGTCTCCTACTAGTTCCAGCAACAGCTTCTTGATCGGCGCTGGCAGCGCTGCGTCCGCCAGTTTCGCGGCATCGAGCCACACGTAGCCGCCCTCGGCCACCATGTCCAGCCGCCGCGCCAGCGTGATCCGGTACGGCGCAATGTGCAGCTTGTAGTGCGTGAAGACATGCGTCACCGTCGTCAACCGCTCGGCCGACTCCATCTCGCCGAACTTCCTTACTGCCTGTAACAGCAGCGTGTCGTCTGCCGCCGGCACATCGTCGTCCTCGGCCAGCAGGTGGCCATCGAGCTCCGGCAGCGACAGCAGGCCGCCCCAGATGCCGGTGGGCGGACGCTGTTCGAGCAGCACCTGTCCGCCATCGATAATCGCCAGCATCACCGCGTGTTTTTCCGGCGAGATTTTTTTCGGCTTGCGCACTGGCAGTTCGCGGGTGCGGCCCGTGGCGTAGGCCACGCAGCGGGTTTGCATCGGACAGCGTTCGCACGCGGGGCTGCTGCGGGTGCAGACGGTGGCGCCCAGGTCCATCAGGCCTTGCGTGTAAGATTCGATGCCTTGCTCGGGCAGCAGGGCGACTGCGCGCAGCCACATCATTTCCTCGGTCTTGCGTTCTCCGGGAAAGGTGTCGATGCCGAACACGCGGGCAAACACGCGCTTGACGTTGCCGTCCATGATGGCCGCGCGGGTGCCGCTGGAAAACGCGGAAATTGCCGCAGCGGTGGAGCGGCCGATGCCGGGCAAGTCGGCCAGCAGCGCCGGGTCGGACGGAAATACGCCGTCGTACTCGTTGACGACGCGCTGCGCGCACTTGTGCAGGTTGCGTGCGCGGGTGTAGTAGCCCAGGCCGCTCCACTGCGCCATCACGTCTTCGACCGGCGCGGCCGCCAGGTCGCGCAAGGTGGGAAAGCGTTCCAGGAAGCGCGCGTAATAGCCGAGCACGGCTGAGACCTGGGTTTGCTGCAACATGATTTCGGACAGCCAGATCAGGTAGGCGTCTCGTGTGTTTTGCCACGGCAGCGCGTGGCGGCCGTGTTGTTGTTGCCAGGTGATCAGTGCATCGGAAAAGCTGGGGTCGGCGTAATGCTCTACTGCGGTGTACTTCATTGTGTCCTTGGGTATAAAAGTCTCAGGCGGCTTCGAGTGCAGGGTCTTCCTCAAGACCGGCCTCGATGGCGCAGGCGATGGCCGCCGCCAATTGTTGCAGATGCACTTTTTGAGCGTCGAGCGTGTGCTGGTCGCGTTCGTGTGCATCGATTTTCTGTTCCAGGCTGTCGGTGGCGTCGTGGATGCGCTGGATCGAAGCCTGCCGGTGTTTCAGCTGATCCTTGTGCTGGCGGATCTGCGCCTCCAGCGGCGCCATCACCACCTTGAGCCACGCTTCGGCATCGACGTTGGCCGACTTGAAGCAGCCGCGCACGCGCGAAGCGATGGTATCGAAAAATTTTTCCATCAGCACCACGCGGCTGGTGGTGATCAGGGTGGCGGTGCCGAACTGCTTGTAATAGATCGCCTCGATATTGGCGATTTCGTCGCGGTAGGGCGCCAGGGAAAACGGCAACGGCAGTGCCAGGCTCATGCCGTGTTCGCTGGCGAAGCGGCGCACCATCACGCCCATCATCTCGCTCACTTCGGCGGTCTTGTGTTCAGCCGCGTCCAGGCGTGCGCGGATGCGCTCGAAGTATTGGCGCACGGCTTCGCGCACGCCGAGGAAAAAGCGGCTGCGCTGCATTTGCTCGCGCACCAGGTCGATATCGTCGCGCACGATGTCCATGCCGATGCTGGTGTACAGCTCGGTGGACAGGCGGGTGAACACGGCGCGCGTAGCTTGCAGCTTGAACAGGCTGGCGTCGAACTCGCGCTTTTCCACGTCGATGCGGCGCATCATGTGCTCGATCACGGTGCGGTTCTTGCCGCGCAGGCTGCGCAGTTCGTGCAACTGCTCGACGATGCCGCGCGCACGGGCGGCAAGCATCGACGATTGCGCGGTACTGAGCGCCTGCAAGTCGTCGCGCAACTGGCGCCGCACGATGTCCTGCTTGGCCGGGATCAGCTCGTCGAACAGGGCCGCTTCCAGCGCCTGCAAGCGGCTGCGCGCGAGCAGGGCGGTGTCGTGGGTGATCTTGGCTACCAGCGCCTTTTGCGCCGAGACAGGGAATACCTGGCGCGGTTCGAGCGCCAGCACCTGCGCCACGCTGGCCTGTTGGCGCGCGATCTCGTCGTTGACCTCGGTTTCGCTGCGCAGCTCGTCCCACATGCTGTCGATCTTGTTCAGTACCACCATGCGGCCGGCGCCAGCGCCGATATGGTTGCGCCACACCTCGATATCGCTGCGCGTTACGCCCGTATCGGCGGCCAGGATGAACAGCACGGCATGGGCGTTGGGGATCAGGTTGAGCGTGAGTTCCGGCTCGGTGCCGATGGCGTTCAGGCCGGGCGTGTCGAGGATCACCAGGCCCTGTTTCAACAGCGGGTGGGGAAAATTGATGATGGCGTGGCGCCACAGCGAAATCTCCACCGTGCCGTGCTCGTCCACCGCATCGCGCAGGTCGGGATCTTCGTCGTCGTACAGGCCGTAGCGCCGTGCCTCCTCGACCGGTGCGCGGCGTGTCATGCTCACCTGTTTGAACACTTCGTGCATGTGGGCGCCGGCGTCGAGGTTGAGCGGCAGCACGGTCCAGGCGGCAGGCTGGTCGCGGTAGTCGCCGGTGGAAAGGTTGTCGGCGCGGGTTTCGATGGGCAGCAGGCGCAGCGAGGGCGCCAGCGCGGCATCGTACATCAGCTCGGTCGGGCACATGGTGGTCCGCCCGGCCGAGGACGGCAGGATGCGCTGGCCGTAGTCGGCAAAAAAGATGGCGTTGATCAGCTCCGACTTACCGCGCGAAAACTCGGCCACGAACGCCACCGACAGCTTGTCGTCGGCCAGCCGGGCCTGGGCGCGGGCAATGCGCTGGGCCGTGGCAGCGTCGAGTAGGGCGGCCTCGGCCACCCACGCCTGGTAGTGCTCCAGCGCGGTGACCACGCCCTGGCGCCAGGCGCTGTAGTGCTCGAAATCGCTGACCATCATCGGCTGTGCCTCGTTGTTGACAGTTACTTTTGGCAATTCACGCAATAAAAAGTGGAACGCTGGCCCTGCTTGATCTGGCGCACCGGCGCCGCGCACACCTTGCACGGTACACCAGCCCGATCATAGACGAAATATGTCTGCTGGAAGTAGCCGGACTGGCCATTGACGCTGATAAAGTCGCGCAAGGTGCTGCCGCCCTGGATGATGGCCTCGGCCAGGATCTCGCGGATCGCCTGCGCCAGCTTTTCATAACGCGCCAGGCTGATACGACCGGCCGGGGTTTTCGGGTTGATACCGGCCCGGAACAGGCTTTCCGACGCGTAGATATTGCCCACGCCCACCACGATATCGCCGGCCAGCAGCACCTGCTTGACGGGGGCGCTGCGGCCGCGCGTGCGGTCGTACAGCAGCTTGCCGGAAAAACCGTCTTCCAGCGGCTCCACGCCCAGCGCGCGCAGCAGGATATGGCTGTCCAGTGCGCCGTCGGCGTCGTCATGCCACAGCACCGCGCCGAAGCGGCGCGGATCTTTCATGCGCAGCACTTGCGGGCCGTCAGGGCTGGCAACCACCAGGTCGAAGTGGTCGTGCTTTTCCGGTTCGATGCCTGCCGCCATCACCCGCAAATGGCCGGACATGCCCAGGTGGATGATCAGGGTGCCGTGCTCGAAATGCACGAGCAGGTATTTGCCGCGCCGGCCGGTGCTCAATACGGTGCGGCCGGCCAGCAGTTGCTGGAGTTGCTCGGGAAACGGCCAGCGCAGGCCGGCGCGGCGCAACACCACGTCCTGCACGGCGCGGCCTTCGAGATGGGGCGCGACGCCGCGCCGGGTGACTTCCACTTCTGGTAATTCTGGCATCTGCTGGGCAAACCTCTCATGAATGGGGAGGAAACTGGGTACGTCCAATATTTGGTTACACTAGTCAAAAGACGCAAGCCCCGGCTTGCGCGTAAAATCGAAGCGACCCCGTACACCAGCCAGGATGTTCCCTTGAAAAACGCTTTCGCCATTGTAACCCTCTCCGCCTTGCTGTCGGCGTGCGCCACGCAGCCGCCAGCGCAGGCCGACGCTGCGCCAGCGCCTGCCGCCACCCCGGCGCCGGAGTCCGCCGCTACAGACAATTCCGACAAGCAAGCAGACACGACGGCAGCGGACGCCACGCTGCCCAACAACGCGCTCACCGGTGACATCCTGTACCGCATCACCAAGGCCGAGCTGGAATTCAAGCAGGGCGAGTGGCAGGGACCGTTCGTCACCATGATGTCGCTGGCCCAGCAAACCCGCGATCCGCGCCTGGCCAAGCGCGCCGCCGACATGGCGCTGGTGGCCAAGCAGGGTAGCGAGGCGGTGGCCGCCATCCGCCTGTGGCGCACCCTGGCGCCGGACTCGGACGAAGCAGCACAGTATTTCCTCGGCTTTGCCATCGTCGGCAACGATCTGACCGAGGTTGAACCGATTTTTGCCAAACGCCTGGCGCAGGCCCAGGGTCCGGCGCGCGTGGTGGCCATGTTCCAGATGCAGCAGCTGTTGCTGCGCGCCCAGGACAAGGCTGCCGCGTTCGCCTTGCAGGAACGCGTGCTGGCGCCGTACGACAACCTGGTGGAAAGCCATCTGATCCTGGCGCAGGGCGCTTTTGCCCTCAACGACGCCGCCCGCGCCCGCGCCGAGGCCGACAAGGCCGCCGCCATCGAACCATCATCCGAACTGGCTGCCATGACCCAGGCCCAGGTGTCCGGCGACATCGACGTGGCGCTCAAGGTGCTCAACAACTTCCTCGACAAGTACCCGAAGGCGCGTGAAGCGCGGGCAGCGTTCGCCCGCGTGCTGATCGACGCCAAGCAGCCAGAGTCGGCGCGCCAGCAATTCCTGGTCTTGCTCAAGGACCAGCCCGACAACCTGGCCACGCTGTACGCGCTGGGTGTGATGGGCATGCAGAACAACGACCTGGCCGGCGCTGAAACCTACTTTACCCGCTTCGTGGGCGTGCTCGAGCAGCAACCGGACGACGAACGCGACCCGAGCAAGGTGCTGATGATCCTGGCGCAACTGGCCGAGCAGCGCGGCGACGCCGACACCGCCATCAAGTGGCTTGACAAGGTCGATCGCAGCGACGAAAAACTGTACTTTGCCGCGCGCCTGAAGTGGGCGGTGCTGACCGCGCGCCAGGGCAAGTTAGAGGAAGCGCGCAAGGAACTGGCGCAACTGACCGCCAACGGCGCCGACGAGCAGGCGCAAATCTTCCAGACCGACGCCCAGGTACTGCGCGACGCCGGCGACACCACCACCGCCTTCATGGTGCTGCAAAACGCCATCAAGCGCTATCCCGACAATCCCGACCTGCTGTACGATTTTGCGCTCGGCGCCGAGAAAGTGGGGCAGGTGGAGCTGATGGAAACCGCACTGCGCCAGGTGATGATTGCCGCGCCCGACAACCAGCACGCCTACAACGCGCTCGGCTACTCGCTGGCCGAGCGCAACGAGCGCCTGCCCGAAGCGTACGCGCTGGTCGAGCAAGCCCTGAAAATGGCGCCTGGCGATCCGTTCATCATGGACAGCATGGGTTGGGTACAATTCCGCATGGGTAACCTGGACGAAGCGGAAAACTACCTGCGCCGCGCCTACGCCGTGCGCAGCGATCCCGAGATTGCCGTGCACCTCGGTGAAGTACTGTTCGCCAAGGGAAATGTCGAAGGCGCCCGCAAGCTGTGGCAGGAAGCCCATGGCAAGGACCCGAAAAACGACGCGCTCAAAAGCACGCTGGCGCGCCTCAACCAGAGCCTGAAGACCGATCAGGCCAACTAGAAACCACTTCAACGATGACTTTTACCCTTTTTCGCCGCGCCGCACCGGTGCTGGCCTTCGCTGCCGCACTGTCGGTGCTGGCTGGCTGCGCCTCCGTGCCGCGCTCGGCTGCCACAGTGGCCGCTTACCAGGACGCGATCGAACTCAACGGCCGCATTGCCATCAGCTTTATCCGCGATGGCAAGAAGGAAGCCATGAATGGCAACTTCAACTGGCAGCAAACTCCGTCCCGTACCGATGTCAGCCTGAACTCGCCCACCGGCCAGACCGTGGCCCGCATCAGCGTGACCGACCAGGCCGCCACCCTGCAGCAAAGCGGCCAGCCGCTGCGCACTGCGCCCGACCTCGACAGTCTCACGCGCCAGGCGCTGGGCTGGACCTTGCCCGTGGGCGGCCTGCGCGACTGGCTGCAAGGCCATGCCACCGACGCCGACGGCAAGCGCTTTACCGCCTCGCCGGCCAACGACAGCGTGGTCACGCGCGACGGCTGGAAGATCGACTACCTGGGCTGGCATGACGAAGCGGCAGCCGTGCCCAAGCCGCGTCGCATCGACGTCACGCGCCTGACGCTGGGTCAGCAGGTGGATGAGCTGTCGTTCCGCATCGTGCTCGATGCGCCAGCGTCATGAACCGTCTGCTCAATTGCCCGGCCCCGGCCAAGCTCAACCTGTTCCTGCACGTGAACGGCCGCCGCGCCGATGGCTACCACTTGCTGCAAACCGTGTTCCAGCTGGTCGATCACGGCGACACCTTGCACTTCACCCTGAGGGGCGATACCGCGCTGCGCCGCGTGACGGAACTGGCCGGCGTGCCGGAAGAGAGCGACCTGGTCATCCGCGCCGCCAGGCTGTTGCAGGCCGAAGTACAGCGCCGCACCGGCGCCTTGCCGCGCGGTGTCGATATCGCCATCGACAAGGTGCTGCCGATGGGCGGCGGCCTCGGTGGCGGCTCGTCCGACGCGGCCACCACGCTAATGGCCCTGAACGCCTTGTGGCATGCCGGACTGAGCCAGCAGGAACTGATGGCGCTGGGCCTGCCGCTGGGCGCTGACATCCCGTTTTTCATCTTTGGCCAGACCGCGTTTGCCGAAGGCGTGGGCGAACAATTACAGGCGGTGGAGGCGCCGCAGTGTTGGTACATCGTCATCGAGCCAGGCGTGCAAGTGCCGACCCCGGCAATTTTTTCGTCAGAACGTTTGACAAGAGACACGCCGGTCATTAAGATAACGGACTTTTCCAGCCACCTTGAAAATCAAAACGATTTACAGGGATTTGGCAGAAACGATTTACAACAAGTGGCAATGGAGTTGTTCCCGCCGGTGGCAGAAGCGGTAGAATGGCTCAGCGCTTACGGTGATGCCAGGATGACTGGCTCCGGTGCTTGTGTGTTTGGCGCGGTGGCAACCGAAACTGAAGCCGATGCGGTGCTTTTAAAAGCGCCAGCGAAGTGGAAAGTCTGGAAAGCCCAGTCGCTGAAACAGCATCCGATCATCGACATGTTGTGAGTGAGAAAAAAGATTTTGCTTCTCGTGAAAATGGCTGTATAATATCGGCCTGTAGCGACAAGTAGCAAGTTGCGTAGGGGAATCGCCAAGCTGGTTAAGGCACTGGATTTTGATTCCAGCATACCAAGGTTCGAATCCTTGTTCCCCTGCCATTCGTTTTATCTGGAACCGTCGAGGCATTAGTCTCCGGCCAGGTCAAGCAAAAATGCCGGCGCCCAGTGTGTCGCATTCAACTAATACAGCGTCACGCGGCTTCCGCTGGCGATCATCAAAAATTTCTTCTACTATCTCTGGGACTCCCAATGGCTTACGAAAACCTGATGGTTTTTACCGGCAACGCTAATCCTGCGTTGGCAGAAGGAGTCGCTAAAAATCTCGGTATTCCCCTCGGCAAAGCCAATGTTTCGAAATTCTCGGACGGCGAAGTCATGGTCGAGATTAACGAAAACGTGCGTGGTAAAGACGTCTTCGTACTGCAGTCGACTTGCCAACCGACCAACGACAACCTGATGGAACTGATCCTGATGGTCGATGCGCTCAAGCGCGCGTCCGCTGGCCGTATCACCGCCGCCATTCCTTACTTTGGTTATGCCCGTCAAGATCGCCGCCCCCGTTCGGCGCGCGTTGCGATCTCGGCCAAGGTCATCGCCAACATGCTGGAAAAAGCCGGTGTCGAGCGCGTCCTGATCATGGACTTGCACGCCGATCAAATCCAGGGCTTCTTCGATATTCCGGTTGACAATATCTACGCGTCGCCGATCCTGCTGGGCGACCTGCAGAAAAAGAACAACGAAGACTTGCTGGTGGTGTCCCCGGACGTCGGCGGCGTGGTCCGTGCCCGCGCGCTGGCCAAGCGCCTCGGTTGCGACCTGGCCATCATCGACAAGCGTCGTCCGAAAGCCAACGTTTCCGAAGTGATGAACATCATCGGTGAAGTCGAAGGCCGCAACTGCGTGATTATGGATGACATGGTCGATACCGCCGGCACCCTGGTCAAAGCTGCCGAAGTATTGAAAGAGCGCGGCGCCAAGAAAGTCGTGGCGTATTGCACCCACGCTGTGCTGTCGGGCCCGGCAATCGAGCGCATTACCAATTCGTCGCTGGACGAGCTGGTCGTGACCGACACGATTCCCCTGTCCGACGCAGCCAAGGCTTGCGGCAAGATCCGTCAACTGACGTGCGCACCGCTGCTGGCTGAGACGTTCAAACGCATCATCAAGGGCGATTCCGTGATTTCGCTCTTCATCGACTAAGCCACGGCTCAGCGATCAGTTTTACTGGCGGCGCACCCGGTTTCACCGGTTGCGCCGTTGTGGTTTTCCCGCTTTCCCGATTTCATGAGCGTTTTGCGCTCATTTTCGAAGCACCCTGGTCGCGGGGGCTTCATAACACGGGGCGCAAGCCCTGTAATTTTTGGAGTATCACATGAAAGTTGTTGCATTCAAACGCGAATTGCAAGGTTCCGGAGCGAGCCGCCGCCTGCGTAATTCGGGCCAAACCCCTGGCATCATCTACGGTGGCACCGAAGCCCCAGTGACCATCTCGCTGGATCACAATGCCCTGTACCACGCGCTGAAAAAAGAAGCGTTCCACTCGTCGATCCTGGATCTGGAAATCGACGGTAAAGTACAAAAAGTGCTGCTGCGCGACTTCCAAGTCCACGCATTCAAGCAACTGGTTCTGCACGCTGACTTCCAGCGCGTGACCGCTTCGGAAAAACTGCACGTGAAAGTTGCGCTGCACTTCGAAAACGCCGAGATCTCGCCAGCAGTCAAACTGCACGGCGCGACCATCAGCCACGTGCTGAACGAAATCGAAATCGAATGCCTGCCAGCGGACCTGCCAGAATTCATCACCGTTGACCTGACTAACGTTGACGTCGGTACCTCGGTCCACGTGGCTGACCTGGTCCTGCCAAAAGGCGTGACCGCAGTTACCCACGGTAACGACCTGACCGTTGCTACCGCATCGGTACCAGCTGGCCAAGTTGCTGCTGAAGCTGCTGCTGAAGAGCCTAAGAAGTAATTCTTGACGCTTTACGCGTCATGGAAACCCTGCCAGCGTTCGTGCTGGCGGGGTTTTTTTTCGTTTGCGCGATAATCCCGTTTATTTGACTGAACATTATGCCCATCCGCCTTATCGTCGGCCTCGGCAATCCCGGCGCCGAATACGAACAAACCCGCCACAACGCCGGCTTCTGGCTGGTGGACAACCTCGCCAACAGCAGCGGCGCCCGCCTGCAGCGCGAAACCAGGTACAACGCGCTGATGGCCAAGACCTCGATCTCGGGCCAGGAAGTGTACCTGCTCGAACCGCAGACCTATATGAACCGCTCGGGCCAGTCGGTGGGCGGACTGTGCCGCTTCTTCAAGATCAACCCCGACGAAGTGCTGGTCGTGCACGACGAGCTGGACCTGATGCCCGGCATCGCGCGCCTGAAAAAAGGCGGCTCGGCTGGCGGCCATAACGGCTTGAAAGACATCACCGCCGCGCTTGGTACCCAGGACTACTGGCGTTTGCGCCTCGGCATCGGCCACCCGCGCACCTTGAGCCTGCAACAGCAGGTGGCCGACTTCGTGCTGCACCGTCCGCGCCGCGAAGACCAGGACCTGATCGAGCAGGCCATCGATAAATCGTTGCTGGTCATGCCGTCCATTATTGAGGGCAAGTTCGAAGCGGCCACCATGAAGTTGCATACGGCCTAAGCTGCGATGGTATGCTGGAGGAATCTTTCTCCAGATGAGGACACCATCGATGACGCTCCGCCCGCTTGCCGCCTTGTTCGCTTCCATGCTGGTATTGCCAGCCTTCGCCCAAGATAACGGCGCGGTCGCCGCCAACATCGACGCTATGTATCCCAAGCTCGATGCGATCTACAAGGACTTGCACGCCCATCCCGAACTGGCGTTCCAGGAAGTGCGCACGGCCGCCAAGCTGGCGACCGAGATGCGCGCGATCGGCTTCGAGGTCACGGAAAAGGTGGGCAAGACCGGCATCGTCGCCATTTACAAGAACGGCCCTGGCCCGACCGTGCTGGTGCGTACCGAGATGGACGGCTTGCCGATGGAAGAAAAATCGGGCTTCGACTATTCCAGCAAGGCCCACGCCCAGCTCGACGGCAAGGACACCATGGTGGCCCACAGCTGCGGCCACGACGTCCACATGACGGCCTGGCTGGCCACGGCGCGCACGCTGGTGGCGCTCAAATCGCAGTGGAAAGGTACCCTGATGTTCATCGGCCAGCCGGCCGAGGAAATCGTCTCGGGCGCCAAGGCCATGATCAATGACGGCCTGTTTACCCGCTTCGGCAAGCCGGATTACGCGTTCGCGCTGCACTCGTGGCCGCACGCCTACGGCACCATCGGCTATAACAGCGGGCCGGTGTCGTCGAACTCGGACGCCATCGAAATCACTTTCAAAGGCCGGGGCGGCCATGGGTCGGCGCCGGACAAGGCGGTCGATCCGGTGATGATCGCCGCGCGCTTCGTGGTCGATGTGCAGACCGTGATCAGCCGCGAAAAAGATCCCAAGGAATTCGGCGTGGTGACCATCGGCGCCATCAACGGCGGCAGTGTGGGCAACATCATTCCCGACAGCGTCAAGGTGCGCGGCACCATCCGTAGTTACACCCCGCAAGTGCGCGAGAAAATCCTGGCCGGCGTGCGCCGCACGGCGATTGCCTCGGCCGCCATGGCCGATGCGCCCGCGCCGGACGTGGAACTGATTCCGGGCGGCGCGGCCATCATCAACGATGAAAAACTGGTGGCGCGGACCGAGGGCGTGTTGAAACAGGCGTTCGGCGACGACAAGGTCTGGCGCATGCCGGCCATGACCGCCAGCGAAGATTTCTCGCAGTTCGCCAACGCCGGCATTCCGGCCATGTTCTTCTTCACCGGCGTATATTCGCCGGAAGCGGTGGCCGAGGCCGAAAAGCCCGGCGGCAAACCGATCGCCTTCAACCATTCACCGTACTACGCGCCGGTACCGGAGCCGTCGATCAAGACCGCCGCCCGCGCCATGACTCTTGCCGTCATCAACGTGATGGCCAAGTAGACAGTACGAATTTACGGCGAGGCGCTGCAACGCCGCTATGGAGGTTTTTCAGGCTTGAGGTTTCTGGCGCAGCAGGCGCCAGACCATCAATGCCAGCACGCCAGTCCCCAGCAACAGCGTCCCCCACAACACCAGCAGCCGGTTGCGTGCGCCGGCATCGTCGTCGTGCGGCGCCACCCCCGCGCCTTGCTGCGCGATGGCCGGCCCGGCGGTAGCTTGGCCAAGCTGGCGCAATTCCACGTCACTGAAACCCGGCGCCACCTGTGCGACAGGACGGTTGGTTGCAGGCGCACGGTCGCGTCCCACCGCCAGCGTGTACGGCGGGTTGCCGCTGGCCAAAAACACCAGCGTGGCCGGTTGCCAGCCCACCTTCAATACCGGCTTGACCATCACTGCCGCCTCGGTGCGCAGCACCCAGTGCGGCGCGTGCCGTGGCGTCACGGCCAGATCGCCTGAGCTGCGCGCCTGGCCATCCTGCGTGATGCGATAAAAAGTGGTATTAACGATGGGCTCGAAGCGGCGGGTGGCTGCGCCGGCCTGGCGTGTGGGCACGGTGTCGTACACGCCCAGTTGCGCGGGCAGTACGACATTGGTCTCGCTGAACTGCACGCCGATGGTGGCGGGAGCGATGGCCGGCGGCATGGCGTACACCAGGTCTTGCGGCCGGTCGCCGGTGCCGGGTTGCAGCAGCAATTGCTCATTCGGCATGGCTGTGCTGGTGCGCACCGGCTGTTCGGCCACGATGGCGGAAAAGAGTAGCGGGTTGCCGCTGCGCCAGGTCAGGCGCGCGTAGCGGAACGGCCTGGCTTCAAAGGTCAGCCGGTCGTTGGCCAGGGTTTGCTGATTCTGGTTGACCAGCCAGTTCAGCTCGGCTGCGCCAACGGCATCCCAGCGCTTCAAGTCGTTGCTTGTTTCCAGCCAGACCTGGGCGCTGTAGTCGCGCTGGTCCGGCGGCAGGGTGAAGCGCAGCGCGTCAACTGCCGGCGCCGCAGTCGTTTGTGATGCGGGCGGCTTGCCGAGATCGAGTATCAACCCCGTCAGGTGCGTGGCCCCGGCCGCAGCGTCCTGGCCGCCTTGCTCGGGGCGCACCTTGACCGACAGCAGCCGGCCATCGGGCGCGGTGCTGACATCGAGGTCGAGCTGCGACGACTGGTTACCAGCCGCCGCCATCAGTGGAAAGATCGTCAGCGGCAAGTCCTTGTGACTGATGTTGTCTGCCGCCACCGGTTGCTGCAACGCGAACGGTTGCGGTACGCCGTTGGCGTCGAATACACGCACATCGTCGAGCAGAGAAGAGCGCGCATGCAGGTAGACATCGCGTGGCAGGCGCAGTTGCAGCACCCCCTGCTTTGCGCTGGAGGCCAGCGGCAGCAGGTGCGTGTAATCGCCGGGCCTGTCGCTTGCGGGTTCACTGGCGGCCATGGCAATGGCGCTGGCCAGGCAGGCGGCGCCGATCAGGAATGTTTTCATGCCGTATCCGCCTGTGGTTCGGTTGGTTCGGACTGGGGGAAGGGCGCCAGGTAGCCGATGCCCACCATCAGCGCACCCACGCCAAGGAACGAGACGATGCGCTCCACGCCGCCGATATTGGACAAGTCCACCAGGAACAGCTTGATTACCACCAGCCCCAGCAGTGCAGCGCCGACGATCCAGACGCGGCGCATGGCGCGCCGCGCCGCGTAGCGCATCAGCAGCAGCGCGGTCACGCTCCATACCAGCGACAGCATCGCTTGCACGAACTGCGACGCGAACATGCTGGCGAACTCGTACGGCACATCGAGGTAGTGCGAGACCGTGCGCAGCAACGCGAGGTTGAACCATATATAGCCGAGCAGGGCAACGGCCAGCGGCAGCGGCGCCATCCAGCCGGCCGGCCAGCCCGCCGGACCACGCGCCGGCGGCGCTTGCAGGCGGTGGCAGGCCAGCAGCAACAGCAAGGCGAAGCAGGTACTGAGGTCGAGCGGGTTGAGCAGCGGCAGATAGGGCAGCGGCGCCATGGCGCCATCCTGCGTCAGGTTCCACGCGCCGACCAGCAACGCCGACCAGGCGCACCCTGCCGGGATCAGGCGGCTGCGGTACCAGGGCGCGATCGGCGCCACCGGCCAGGCGTCCTGGCGGCTGCGTTGCATCAGCCAGGCGATGGCCGCCATCATCAGCCACGACGGCACGAAGCGTGCCCAGCTGGCGCTGGTGCCCCAGTCGGCAATAAAGACCTCGTTACCGGCGCCGGCCAGCCACCGGCCAATCAGGTAGGCGACGACCGGCCAGATCATCAACCACGGACCTGCGGTGCGCACGGTGTGGAGCACGCGCAGCGCGAACGGGCGCATTGCCCAGCCTTGACGCGGCCACGCCGCCAGCAGCCACTCGCCGGCCAGCCACAGCGCGGCAAAAGCGATCCAGATTTCGACGCGGGGCAGGCGTGATGCAGTGTCGTACAGGTCCACCAGCATCAGCAACGTGGCGCCGGTGAGCGCCAGCCACACAGGCGCAGCGAACCACCGCAGGGATGGCCAGCGCAGGCGGTGCGCAAACCGGACTGCCGCCAAAGCAGTGGCCGCCAGCAGCAAGCTGTAGGCGCACCACTGCAAACTGGCATCGAGCCCGTATTCGGTCGGGTATCGTTGCGGGAACAGGCCGGCATAGTGGCCGGCCAGCCAGCTTGCCAGGTTCGGCGCCGCCAGGCAGAACCACCACAGGGCCGACCAGATCAGCGTCAGCCGGTAAATCGCGGTGAGGTCGGTCGTGCTGGTGCTTGCCTCGCGGCGGCGCCACAGCGCCCAGCTGCTGAACAGCGCCGCGCCGACGATCATCAGGGCGCCAAGCAGGGGGCGCTCCAGCAGCGATGGCGCGGCGCCGGGGCCATACCAGCCGGAAACCATCAGTTGCAGCAGCTTGAACCCTGCCACTGCCTGCACCGCCAGCGCGATACCGCCAGCCAGCGGCCAGGCCATCTTGCGGGCAACCAGGTACAGGCCAATTACAGCGATCATGGCGCTGCCGACCAGCAGCGTGCCCTGGCGGTTTTCCGTCACCCGCAGCAGGATTTCGGTCCAGGCGCCCGCCACCAGCCATACCGTGGCAAACACCAGGAACACCCCGGCCAGCAAGGCGAAACTGTCGTTGCCCTCGGCGGCCATGTGAGCGCGAAAGCGCGTGGCCATCAGGAAGGCGGTCGCAGCCAGCAGCAGGAAACCCAGCCACAGATTGGCGTCGAGCGCGCCAACCGGCGACAGGCCGGTGGCCGAGCCGATGAACGAGACCCAGGCGCCGGCCTGCACCAGCAGCCCGAACGTCCACGCCAGCCTTTGTTGCTGGCGCAAGCCGATCCAGACGATGCCGGCGCCTTCCAGCGCCCAGGCGGCCGACGTCCAGCGGCCGTCGAGCGCGAACGGAATGGCCAGCGTACCAAATACGATGCCCAGCGCCAGGAACGAATCGGCCAGCAAGGCATAGCGCTGCGCGTGCTGCTGGCGGCGCAGCACGGTCGCCAGCACCACGTAGAACAAGCCCAGCGCCAGGGCGGAATAAGCGACGCCGAAGTCGAAGCCGCTTACCAGGCTGAACTGCAAGCCGAAGGCCAGCATCGGCGTGCCGAACACCAGCGTGCCATCCACGTAGTGCTTGAGCCGCACCGACTGCTGGCGCGCATACGCCAGCGGGATCGACACGTAAAAGGCAAAGAACAGCAGCAGGAACAACTGCACCGACAGGTAGTTCTCTGGCGTGTAGCGCAGCACGCCCCAGGCAGTGGCGATGCTGAAGGTGAAGGCAAAGCCCAGCAGGTTGAGCGGGCGCCACGACCGCAACAGCGCCAGGGCCAGCACGCCGCAATTAAGCAGCGCATAGTACGAAAACAGGCCGATATGGCTGCCGCCGCCGCTGGAGGCCAGGATCGGCGTGGCAAAGCCGCCGGCAATGCCGAAGATGGCCAGCCACATGGCGTTTTGCAATACCGCCAGCAGGCAGGTGAACACGGTGAGCACCAGCAGCAGCGCAAAGGCCAATCCACCGGGAATCAGGTGGTAGACGCGGAAGGCGCCAAACGTGACCAGCATCAGCACCGCCAGCGCTGCGCCCTGGACCGGCAGGCTGATCGCCGGCCGTTTGATGCGGATGCGCCAGCCCCAGGCCAGCACCGCCAGGTCGGCCAGCACGATGGCGGCCAGGCGCAGTTCGATCGGCAGCGTGACGCGCGCTGCCGTGTATTTGAGCAGGAAGCTGACGCCGATGAACAGGATCAGCAGGCCGAGCTTGGCCACGAGGTTGCCGCCGAACAGCCAGGCTTTGGCGGTGACCAGCCATTGCGGTGGCGGTTGCGGGGCGCGCGCAGCAGGCGGAACGAAGACGGGAGGGAGAGCAGTCGGTGTGATGGCGGGCCGCTCGGCTGCAGCCGGGGCTGGTACGGGGCGTGCCGTTGATGCCGGCACAGGTATCGGTAATGGTACTGCGGCCTGTGCTGCAACCGGCGCCAGTATTGGTGCAGGCTCTGTGGCCGGCGTTGAAGTGGGCGCTGGTGATACCGGCGCTGTAGCCGACGCTGTCGCAGTTGCCGGCACCGAGGCTGGCACCGGCACTGGCACCGCCGAGGTTTGCGACTGGCGTGGCGCCGGTGGCGCTAGCACCGCCTCCGGCGGCGCCGTGGCCGGCTGCTGAGCGGGGACGTGGCTACCGCGCAAGGCGACGACTTCTGCGCGCAATTCATCGATCAGCTTGCGCAAGTAGCGCGCTTCGCCACGCGCGCGCCAGGCGATATTGAACGTCACCAGGCCAAAAACAAGCAGCACAAATTCCATGGAGCCTCCGCAGGATAGCCTTGCAAAGTATCACAAATGCAAGACTGTCCATGCGGAAAGAATTGAAGTATTGTTTGCTGCGACGAAACGTACTTGTCGCTTAGCCGTCGGCGCGCAGATTACCGTTGACGATGCGCACGCGGTCGCCTTCACGCCAATTCGGTTGCTCGGTCTGGATGATGTTCTGCGTCTTGCCGTTCTCGAGGCGTACCGCGATGGTATAGGTACGGGTGCCTTTCACCCGGCCTTCGACCTGGTTGCCGGCCACCGCGCCACCGATGGCGCCAGCAACGGTCGCGAGCTTGCGGCCGTTGCCGTCGCCCACCTGGTTGCCCAGCAAGCCGCCCAGCAGGGCGCCGCCGACCGCGCCCACGCCGCTGCCTTCGGCGCGCTGGTCCACCGAGGTGATCGATTCGATCACGCCGCAGCTGTTGCAGACGGCCGGAGCGGCTTTCTCGGGAGCCGGGGTATGCTTGACTACCGGTGGTTTTTCGCGCACGGGTTCGCGCTGGGCCTGGCGCACTGGTTCACGGACCGGCTCGCGCACGGTTTCACGCGCTGGCGCTACTACCGGCGCCGCGATCGGGGCCGGTACGGGCGGCGTCGAGGCAGCCTGTTGCTCGATGACGGGAGGAACATTGGAAGCCAGCGGCATCTCCGGGGTCTGGCTGTTCGAGGAAGGCAGCCAGCCCATCATGGCGGCCACGCCGACACCGCTGACCAGGACGACTGCGCCGGCGGCGGCGAGAACCATCGGGTGCAGCGAGGATTTGGTTGTATTGTTATTCATGGTAAGACCTTTCCTGAGTGATTGCCTGACGTAGACACTGTACACACAACTAACGCGCACCGGCGCCATTGGTATGACCCGGATTTCGTATCAAATGTAAGCAATTGTTCCCAAAAAGCATGAGTTCGACCGTGCGGCGGGCGCGGTTTTTTTGAACCTCGGAGGCGGGGGAGGTACAATAGACCCCTTGAACTTAAAAAACGCCATTCAGGCCGTTTTTCACCAGCCGCTTGCCGGCGCTATGATTATTAAAGGTTTTCCATGAGTCTCCAATGCGGCATCGTCGGCCTGCCTAACGTCGGCAAGTCCACCCTGTTCAACGCCCTGACCAAAGCGGGCATCCCGGCCGAAAACTACCCTTTCTGCACCATCGAGCCGAACGTCGGCGTGGTGGAAGTTCCCGATCCGCGCATGGCTGCGCTGGCCGAGATCGTCAAGCCGGAACGCATGGTCAACGCCATCGTCGAATTCGTCGACATCGCCGGCCTGGTGGCTGGCGCCTCGCAGGGCGAGGGCCTGGGCAACCAGTTCCTGTCGCACATCCGCGAAACCGACGCCATCGTCAACGTGGTGCGCTGCTTCGAAGACGACAACGTGATCCACGTTTCCGGCAAGGTCAGCCCGCTCGACGATATCGAAGTGATCCAGACCGAGCTGGCGCTGGCCGACCTGGGCACCGTGGAAAAAGCCATCCACCGCGAAAACAAGAAATCGCGCTCGGGCGACAAGGACGCTGCCAAGCTGCTGGCCATCATGGAGCGCATCGTGCCGCACCTGAACGAAGCCAAGCCGGTGCGCGCCATGGGCCTCGATGCCGACGAAATGGCCCTGATCAAGCCGCTGTGCCTGATCACCGCCAAGCCGGCCATGTACGTGGCCAACGTGTCCGACAGCGGCTTTACCAACAATCCGCTGCTGGACCAGCTGACCGCCTACGCGAAAACGCAAAACGCCCCGATCGTGGCCATCTGTGCCTCGATCGAAGCCGAAATCGCCGACCTCGACGACGCCGACAAGACCGAGTTCCTGGCCGACATGGGCATGCAAGAGCCAGGCCTCGACCGCCTGATCCGCGCCGCCTACAACCTGCTGGGCCTGCAAACCTACTTCACCGCCGGTGTGAAGGAAGTGCGCGCCTGGACCATCCGCGTGGGCGACACCGCGCCGCAAGCGGCCGGCGTGATTCACACCGACTTCGAACGCGGCTTCATCCGCGCGCAAACCATCGCCTACGACGACTACATCCAGTACAAGGGTGAAGCCGGCGCCAAGGAAGCAGGCAAGATGCGCGCCGAGGGCAAGGAATACGTGGTCAAGGATGGGGATGTACTGAACTTCCTGTTCAACGTCTGATCAATCGGAACTGATCGAAATCGAGAAGCCCTGCTGATGCAGGGCTTTTTCGTATCTGTCATTGCTATTTCGAACGTTCCACTGCCCGGTAGTACCCGATCTTGTCCTCCAGCGCCTGCACCGACAGGCCCATCGCGTCCATTTCCGCCAGCACGTCCTGCAAGTGCGTTTCCAGCATCCGCCGCCGGTCAGGCACCGTGTTGTCGCCTGCTGCGCGCAGGGTGGCGAACGCTCTCATCCGGCTGATCGGCATGCGCGTGGTGCGCAGCCGCAGCAGGAAGTCGATCCACGCCAGGTCTGCCACCGCATAGAGCCGTTGGCCCCCCTCGGCGCGGCCCACCGGGCCGATCAGTCCGATCCGTTCGTAATAGCGCAGCGTGTGGGCGGTCAGCCCGGTGCGCCTGGCGACTTCGTCGATGCTGAGGTGGGATGCCATGGGTCGCTCCTGGTGGATGTCATTTTGTTGCAGTGATTTTAACCCCGCGCCTGTCGAATACTTCGCGTGCGGCGCCGATGCCGTTCAGGGCACTGGGGAATCCTGCATACACGGCCATCTGGATGATGACTTCGATGATCTCTTCCGGCGTGCAGCCGACGTTGAGTGCACCTTCGATATGGACCTTCAGTTGCGGCTGCGCATTGCCCAGCGCGGTCAGGGCGGAAATGGTGGCAAGTTCGCGCGTGCGCAGCGACAGGGCAGGGCGCGAGAACACGTCGCCATAGGCAAAATCGACGATCCAGTGGCCCAGCTCGGGCGACAGGTCGCGCAACGAGTCCACCACTGACGTGCCTGCGCTGCCGGTGATGGCGGCAATGGTGTGTTCGCCGCGCACGCGGCGTTCATCGCGCGGATCCTGGTCGCTGGCGGCAGTCGTGGAGATGATGCCGGCCAGCAGCAGGGTTTTCGGAAACAGCGTGGTCATGAGTGCCATTGGTATGCTCCTGGTTGGTCGATGAGAAAGTTCTCAACCACAGGCTAATACTTCGAGCGCACTCCAAGTCAAGCGCTCACCATGGATCGAGCCGCCAACCGTTTTCGCCAGCCGACAGCCGGTCGGTCAGCGCCAGGTTGTCCAGGAACGCATCGTCGTGCGACACCACCATCAGTGCGCCCCGGTAGCTGCGCAGCATGGTTTCCAGCGCCTGCAGCGACGGCAGGTCGAGGTGGTTGCCGGGTTCGTCGAGCAGCAGCAGTTGCGCCGGTGGATCGGCGTACAGCACGCAGGCCAGTGCCGCCTTCAAGCGTTCGCCGCCGCTGAGCATGCCGCTGGGGACGACGATCTTTTGCGCATCGAGTCCCAGCTGCGCCAGCCAGGTGCGCAAGGTGCCTTGCGACACGGTGCGATTGGCTGTCATCAGGTGTTCGAGCACGGTGCGCGCCGGATCCAGATCGGCCAGGCGCTGATCGAGGTACACGCAGGTATCGGCCACCTGGCAACTGCCTGCCAGCGGGGCGATGCGGCCGGCCATCACTTTCAGCAGGGTTGACTTGCCGCAGCCGTTGGGGCCGATCACGCCCACGCGCTGCCCGGCGCTCAAGCCGAGCGTGATGTGGCGCGTGGCCGCCGGAACGAATGGCAGCGCCACCGCGTCGAGCTGCACCACGCGCCGCCGCGCCCCGCGCACTGCGGGCAACGCATGCAGCACGATTTCCGCCTCGTCCCGCACCTGCTGCGCAGCAGCGCGCACCCGTTCCGATAGATGTTCACGCGCGGCATCCTGTTGTTGGCGCAATTTACCGGCCGAGCTTTCGCTGCGTTCCTTCTGCCGGCCCAGCAGGATCCTGGCCTGGTTGGCTTCCTTGCCCTGGCGCGCGCCCCTGGCCTGGCGCTGGTCCTGGCGCTCGCGCTGGGAGCGCATCGCTTGTTCCTCGCGCTGGCGTTCGAGCTTGCGTTGATCGAGCTGGTCGAGTGCGCTTTGGTGCTCCTGCGCGCGGGCGGCAGCATAAAAACTGTAGTTGCCGCCATAGCTGCGCAAGCCCTGCGGCGACAGCTCGACGATGCGCGCCATTGTATCGAGCAACTGGCGGTCGTGGCTGACCACCAGTAGGCCGCGTGGCCATCGCTGCAATTGGGCGATCAGCGCTTGCCGGTGGTGGCGGTCGAGATGGTTGCTCGGCTCGTCGAGGAGCAGGAAATCGGCGCCGGAAACCATGGCGCCGGCCAGGGTCACGCGCATGGCTTCACCGCCGCTCAGAGCGCTTGCCGGGGTGTTGGCGTCGTGGCGGTCCAGGCCGCTGCGGTCGAGTTCCTGTTGCAGCAATTGCGGCAAATCCCAGCGGTCGCCCACCAGGTCGAAATCTTGCACCGCCACGCTGCCAGCCTCGATGCGGGCCAGCGCATCAAGTTCGGCGCGCACGCCGGCCAGGTCGGCGATGGTGGCGCCGGGCGCGGGCGCCACCTGCTGGGCCAGGTAATACACGGAACCGTGGCGCACGCAGCGCCCGGAGGCGGGCGCCAGCTGGCCGGCCAGGATGCGCGCGAGCACGGTCTTGCCGGCGCCGTTGCGCCCGACCAGGCCGGTGGCCTGTTGGTCGAATTGTTCATGCAGATCGGAAAACAGCGTTCTGCCGTCGGGCAGGCTGTACGTCACGCCATCGAGCGTGATGTGCGGGGTCGAAGGTTGCGTCATACGTCACTCCAATAGATGCCAGGAACTCCCGTGGAAAGGGGAGCAGTGGAGACTGGCCGTCAAGAAGACGGCGGCATCAATGGCGCATCGGACGAGTACCTCGGTAACTGGGGGGAGCGGTCATTATAGAACAGGGCATGGATCAGTACATGGAGGGCACGGCGTTGTTGGGTATAATCGTCGGATTAGCCGTCCGCCGGACCACGCGTTTGTTCCCCCGCCCCCCCTCTTCACTAGAAAATATTCCTCATGGCATCTTCCAACGATAACGTCAGCATGGCGCTGTTCTGCGATTTTGAAAACGTCGCGCTCGGTGTGCGCGACGCCAACTACGACAAGTTCGACATCAAGCCGGTGCTGGAACGTCTGCTGCTCAAGGGCAGCATCGTGGTCAAGAAAGCGTATTGCGACTGGGATCGCTACAAGGGCTTCAAGGCGCCCATGCACGAGGCCAACTTCGAGCTGATCGAAATCCCGCACGTGCGCCAGTCCGGCAAGAACTCGGCCGACATCCGCATGGTGGTCGATGCGCTCGACCTGTGCTACACCAAGTCGCACGTGGACACCTTCGTCATCATCTCGGGCGACTCCGACTTTTCGCCGCTGGTGTCCAAGCTGCGCGAGAACGCCAAGAAGGTGATCGGCGTGGGCGTCAAGCAATCGACGTCCGACCTGCTGGTGGCCAACTGCGACGAATTCATTTTCTATGACGACCTGGTGCGCGAGAGCCGCCGTGCCCGCCGCGATGCAGGCGAGGCCAAGCCTGCCGTCAAGCGCTCGCCGGAAGAAGAAAACGCCCGCCGCGACGAAATGGAAAAACGCCGCGACCAGGCCGTGGAAATCGCCGTCAACACCTTCGAAGCACTGGTGCTTGAGCGTGGCGACAGCGGCAAGATCTGGGCGTCGGTACTGAAGGAAGCGATCAAGCGCCGCAAGCCGGACTTCAGCGAGTCCTACTACGGCTTCCGCACCTTCGGCAACCTGATCGAGGAATGCAAGGCGCGCGGCTTGTTGGAATTCGGCCGCGACGAAAAGTCGGGCGCCTACGTCTATCGCAGCAGCGGCGCGCAAAACAGCTCGGCCCAGGCGCGTGCGGAAGGCCAGTCCGGCGAGAACAGCCACAACGGCCAGAACGAGAACGGCGGCAACGACGCGCCGGAGCAGGGCAACGAATCGCGCCGCAGCCGCAACCGTGGCCGCACGGCCGCCGAACGGTTTGCCGAACGCCAGGCCGAGCGCCATGGCCGCCAGGGCCAGGGTCGCACAGGCCATGCCGACGACAACCAGGGCGCGATCGCGATTGCCATCGACACCACGCCGGAAACCGACGCCATCGTGCCTGCCGAACCATTGGCAGAACTGGCCGACGCTGCGCAAGCGGCTGCCAATGCCGGCACCGCTGCGGCACCGGCAGCCAGCAACGACCGCGACGGCAACCGCAATCGCAACCGTGGCGGCCGCGACCGCAACAACCGCAATGATCGAGGCGATCGCAATGACCGCAACGGCGGTGGCCAACGCAACCAGCCCGGCCAGCCGCGTCACCAGGCTGCCGAGGTGGAAGTGCAAGCCGCCGCGCCGGTCGTGCTGGAAGCAGCAGTGGAGTTGCCGGTGGTGCAGGATGCGCCCGTCGCTAGCGGCGAAGGCCCAGGCCAGGTTCAGCCACAGGCCCCAGCCAAGAAGAAAAGCGGCGCCAAACCACCGGCACGCAAGGTAAAAGCTGCGGCCAAGGCGCCGGCAGCGCAGCTTGATCAGGCAGTAACGAGCGCGCCAGCGGCGCAGGATGCCGCGGCGGTCGCATCTGCGGCGGTCGCTTCCGCGCCGGCCGCTGCTCCGGTGGTCACGCCAGCGGTGCCGGAAGCCGCACCGGTCGCCACCAAGGTCGTTACGCCAGTTGCGCCGGCTGCCGAGACAGGCGGTACCGTTGGTACCAACGGTGCCAGCGATACCAACGCCAACGCCAAGCCAGCCCGTCCGGCAAAGCCAAAGGCCAAGCCGAAAGCCAAGCCGGCCGCCGAACGCGCGCCTGGCGCCGCAGCAGCGGTTGCCCAACCGGCCGCAATTGCAGCCGAAGCAGCAGCCGGCAATGCAACCCCGGCCGCCAAGCCACCGAAGCAACCACGGGCGCCCAAGGCACCACGGGCGCCGAAAGCTTCCAAGGCGCCAGCCACGGAAGAGTAATACCCCCGGGGGCGCCGCCACGCGTCCCCGTTGTAAATCAATATCGCAAGATTGCAATCCGACTAACCGCGCGCTGGTCGCGCAGCTTTCCGTGTGTGCCATGCCCATCCTGTCCGAACTCATCCTCTACCCGATCAAATCCTGCGCCGGCCTGTCGCTGCCGCAAGCGTTGCTGACCACGGCCGGCCTGGCCACTGCCGATGCAAAAATCGTCGACCGCGAATGGATGGTGGTCGATGCCAACGGCGGCTACATGACGCAGCGTGATTTTCCGCGCATGGCGCTGATCACCCCCACCTTGCACGCCGACACGCTGACGCTGGCCTTCCCCGGCATGCCGGCGCTGGAATTGGCACTGGCGCGGCCCGATGCGCAGTCGGCGCCCACGTGCCGCGTGCACATCTGGGATGACAGCCTGCGCGCCTATGACTGCGACGACGCTACCGCCGCCTGGTTCAGCGCAGCGCTGGGCGTGTCTTGTCGGCTGGTACGGTTCCATGCCGATGCGGTGCGGGTGGTGAGCCAGAAGTGGACCGGTGACGTTGCCGCCACTACGCTGTTTTCCGACGGTTTCCCGATCCTGGTCATCGGCCAAGGCTCGCTGGACGACCTCAACGACAAACTGCGCGGCGCCGGCCGCGCCGCGCTGCCGATGAACCGCTTCCGGCCGAACGTGGTGATCGCCGGCATCGAAGCGTTCGAGGAAGACTACACCGAGACCTTCCAGATCGGCGATGTCGAATTAAAACCGGTCAAGCCGTGCCCGCGTTGCCCGATGCCATCGGTGGACCAGGCCACCGGCGAGTTCGGTCCCGATCCGCTGGAAATACTGCAAAGCTATCGCGCAAAACCCGAGCTCGATGGTGCGTTGTGTTTCGGTATGAACGCCATCGTTACCGTCGGTGATGGCCGTATCGTGCGGGTTGGCCAGGAAATCGAGGTTGCGCTGGCGTTTTAATGCACTTCCGGCCAGTGAGGCATTCCCAAGCGGCATAACTTGGCGTAAGGTTATGCAAGACCAGATATTGGGTGAAGAGCAAGGAATTATTTATGACGCAGACTGCAACCGGCAAGTTGGCGCCGAGCACGGATACGGACCACGCAGCGCACGACGCTGAACTGGTCAACAAGCTGGCCGCCGAAAACCAGGCTCTCCGCGCCCGCATGGCTTATCTGCTGGAGCAGGCTGAACGCAATCACTCAATCATGACGCGCCACCAGGCGTTCGACCTGAACATCGTCAGCGCCGGCAATTTCCCGGAACTGGTGGGCACCATCCTCAGCGTGTTGCCGGTCATTTCCGAGCTCGACGCGGTTACCCTCACGCTACTGGACGAGGGTGAAGATATCCGCACCGTCATGCTCAAGCTCGACGTGGTGTTCGAGGATTTTCCCGACCTGATTTTCGTGGAGGAGCTCGACGCGCTCGGTTTCGACCTGTCCGAGCGCACCGCGACCTCGCCGCCGCCCAAGCCGCTGCTGGGCATGTTCGATGCGCACCGTCACGGCGCCGCCTTTCCCAACGCGGCGGCGGGACTGCAAAGCGTGGCGCTGGTGCCGCTGCTGCGCAACAAGCGCATCATCGGCAGCCTCAACCTGGCCAGCCGCGACCCCACCCGCTTCACGCCGAGCCTGGGTACCGATTTCGTCGAGCACATGGCGTCGATCGTCGCCATCTGCCTGGAAAACGTCATCAGCAACGAGATGCTCAAGTACATCGGCCTGACCGACTCGCTTACCGGCGTCTACAACCGCCGCTACATCGACCGGCGCCTGCTGGAAGAAATCGCCCGCGCCCGGCGCCAGGCGTATCCGATCTCATTCATGTACATCGACGTCGATCACTTCAAGCGCGTCAACGACACCGTGGGCCACGGTGGCGGCGACGAAGTGCTGCGCGAAGTGGCCAGCCGCATCAAGAACGAGCTGCGCGCCTCGGATGCGCTGGCGCGTTTCGGCGGCGAGGAATTCGTGGTGCTGCTGATCGACGCGCCGCTCGACAGCGCTGCCTTCGTTGCCGAGCGCATTCGCGCTGGCGTGGCCGCCACCATGATCGCCCTTACGCCCGAGTTGCAAGTGTCGGTCACGGTGTCGATCGGCGTGGCCTCACTGCACCCGGGCGAAGCCGAAGGCGACCCGGTCGCCATCGCCCGCGCCTGGGTCGCCGCCGCCGACCTGCGCCTGTACGCCGCCAAAGAAGCCGGGCGCAATCGCGTGGTCAGCACCGCACCGGCGGCCTAGTCCTCTACAAGCTTGTTACCCGGCAGTGTCGGACCAGCGATCCACCGCCACTAACTGCGCCAGCTCACGGCGCGTATCCCACCCCTCCATCTCCAGCATCGGCCGTGGATAGAATTGCTCCACGTGCCCCAGGCACAGCACGGCCACCGGCCGCGCGCCTTCGGGCATGGCCAGCAGTTGCGCCAGTTGTTCCGGGTCGAACAGCGATACCCAGCCCATGCCCAGTCCCTCGGCGCGCGAGGCCAGCCACATGTTCTGGATCGCGCAAGCGACCGACGCCAGGTCCATCTCGGGCAGCGTGCGGCGGCCGAACACGTGCGCTTCGCGGCCATCGGCCAGGGCGACGACAAACAGCGCGCCGCACTCGCGGATGCCTTCCACCTTTAGCCGCATGAACTCGGCGCCGCGTTCGCCCAGCGCTGCGGCCGTGTTGAGCCGTTCTGCTTCCACCAGGTCGATGATGGCGCTGCGCACGGCGGGGCTGGCGATGCGGATGAAGCGCCACGGCTGCATATAGCCCACGCTGGGCGCCTGGTGCGCCGCGTGCAGCAGGCGCGCGATCACCGCTTCGTCCACGGCGCCGGGGACGAAGTGGCGCACGTCGCGTCGCTCCTGGATGACGCGATAGACGGTGTCGATTTCTTGCTCAGTAAATACTGCGGACATGACTGCCTTGCTAATGTGGTCCAACTGCCGCGCCGGATCAGCGCAGCAGCAAATTCTCGGCGCGCGCCACGGCGTCGGCCGCGCCGCGCAGCACGACCACGTCGCCGGCGGCCAGCACGGTCTCGGGACCGAAGTCGATGACCTGCTTGCCGCGACGCAGGCTGGCAACCACGGCGCCGCTGTCGGCCAGCAGGCACTGGCCCAGCTGCTTGCCCACGCTGGGCGTGTTCTCGGCCAGGGTGACCGGGTGCAGGCGGTCGAGGTCGGCGTCTTCGCCGACGTCGGAAAAGCCGTGGAAGAAGCCGCGCAGCGACGCGTAACGGGCCTCGCGCGCAGCCTGCACGCGGTGCACGACCTTGCGGAGCGGTACGCCGAGCATCACCAAGGTGTGCGAGGCCAGCATCAGGCTGCCTTCCATCAGTTCCGGCACCACTTCGGCGGCGCCGGCCGCTTTCAGGGCGTCGAGGTCGGTGTCGTCGTGCGAGCGCACCAGTACCGGCAAATTGGGCGCCAGCAAATGTACCTGGTGCAGCACCTTCAATGCCGACGGCGTGCTGGCATACGTGATCACCACCGCGCTGGCGCGGTAGATGCCGGCCGCGACCAGGCTTTCACGCCGCGCGGCGTCGCCGTACGACACTTGCAGGCCGGCCGCCTGCGCCACCTGCACGCGCTCGGGATCGAGGTCGAGCGCGTGGTAGTCGATTTTTTCTTCGGACAGCAGGGTGGCCAGGCTCTGGCCGCTGCGGCCGAACCCGGCCAGGATCACGTGCTTGTTGGTGGACATGGTACGGCTGGCGATCTTGGTCAGCGCCAGCGACTGCATCATCCAGTCGTTGCTGGCCAGCTTCATGACGATCTGGTCGGACTTGGCGATGATCAGCGGCGCCACCAGCATCGACAGCACCATCGAGGCCAGCACCACCTGTGTAATGAATGGATCGATCAGCTTGTTGCCGCTGGCCAGGTTGAGCAGCACGAAGCCGAATTCGCCGGCTTGCGCCAGCGCCAGGCCGGTGCGGATCGACACGCCATCGCTCGACCCGAACAGCTTGGCCAGCGCGGCGATCAGGGCAAACTTCACCAGCACCGGCGCGATCAGCAGGATCAGCACCAGCCACCAGTTGTCGATCACCATGCGCACGTTGAGCAGCATGCCCACCGTGATGAAGAACAGTCCCAGCAGCACGTCGCGGAACGGCTTGATGTCTTCTTCCACCTGGTGCTTGTACTCGGTTTCGGAAATCAGCATGCCAGCGACAAACGCCCCGAGCGCCAGCGACAGTCCGGCCTGTTCGGTGATCCACGCGGCGCCCAGCGTGATCAGGAGCAGGTTGAGCATGAACAGCTCCTGCGAGCGGCGCTTGACTACGATGGTGAACCAGCCGCGCATCAGGCGGTGGCCGACGAACAGCAGCAGGGTCAATACGATCACGGCCTTTACGCCGGCCCAGGCCAGGGTTTCCGCCAGCGCATCGGGACGCTGGCCCAGCGACGGGATCATGATCAGCAGCGGCACCACGGCCAGATCCTGGAACAGCAGGATGCCGATGATCTTGCGGCCATGCTCGCTCTCGAGCTCGAGCCGCTCGGTCAGCATCTTGACCACGATGGCGGTGGACGACATGGCCAGCGCGCCACCGAGCGCAAACGCGCCTTGCCAGCTGATCTGTAAATGGGCGGGTAGCTGGCTGGCGATGAGCCAGCCGAACAGCAGGGTGGCGATGATGGTAAACGCCACCTGCGCCAGCCCGAGGCCGAACACGATGCCGCGCATCGCCAGCAGCTTGGGCAGCGAGAATTCGAGCCCGATCGAGAACATCAGGAACACCACGCCGAACTCGGCCAGGCCGTGGGTGGCTTCGCTTTCCATGGCCCAACCGAGCGCGTGGGGGCCGATCAGGATGCCGACGGCCAGGTAGCCGAGCATGGGCGGCAGATGCATCATGCGGAAGGCCACCACGCCCAGCACGGCGCTGCCTAACAAGACCAGGGTCAGTTCGAGCGGGGAAAACGTCATGTTGCCGTAGCCGTCAGTTTTTTATTCAGTGGTTGCGCACCACACAGGCGCATTGTTTCGACTGGCAAGTTTTTTGCTTTCTTAATTCGGCTATACTTGGGTATGAGTGTAACCCATGAAAAAACAATGCTGAAAGCTTTTGACGCAAAAATGGCGGCGCATGCGCTGCGGCTCGCCCGTGAAACGTTGCAAAACGAGGCCGCCGCCATTACTGCGCTGGAACTGCGCCTGGGTGACGACGATACCGTCGTCAAAGCGATTGAACTGTTGTTTAATTGCAAGGGTAGGGTGGTGGTGTCCGGCATCGGCAAGTCCGGGCACATCGCCCGCAAGATGGCGGCCACGTTCGCCTCCACCGGCACCCCCGCTATGTTCGTGCACCCGGCCGAGGCTGCGCACGGCGACCTCGGCATGGTCACCGCTGACGACGCTTTCATTGCCATTTCGTACTCGGGTGAAAGTACCGAGCTGATGACCATCCTGCCGGTGGTCAAGCGCATGGGCAGCAAGGTCATTGCCATTACCGGCAAGCCGGGCTCCAGCCTGGCCAGCATCGCCGATGTCCACCTTAATGTTGCGGTGGCCAAGGAAGCGTGCCCGATGAACCTGGCGCCTACCACGTCCACCACCGTCACGCTGGCGCTGGGCGACGCGCTGGCAGTGGCCTTGCTCGATCTGCGCGGTTTCAGGGAAGAAGATTTCGCCCGGTCGCACCCGGGCGGCGCGCTCGGTCGGCGCCTGCTGACGCACGTGCGCGACGTCATGCGCAGCGGCGCCGATGTACCGAAGGTGCGCGCCGACGTCAAGCTCACCGACGCGCTGCTGGAAATGACCAGGAAGGGCATGGGCATGACCGCCGTGGTCGATGCCGACGACAAGCCGATCGGCGTGTTTACCGACGGCGACCTGCGCCGCATGATCGAGAAGGTGCAGGACTTCACCCAGGTCCTGATCCGCGACGTCATGCACGCCAACCCGCGCAGCATCGCGCCGGAACAGCTGGCGGTCGATGCGGTCGCAATCATGGAACAGTTCCGCATCAACCAGGTGCTGGTGGCCGACGCCGATGGCAAGCTGGTCGGTGCGCTGCACATCCACGACCTCACACGCGCCAAGGTGATCTGATGCCTAACGTACGTAAAAGAACCGCCCACCGCTGGTCGCTCACCTGGATGGTCGTGATCGGCGTATTCGTGGCCGTCGGTACCGGCTGGATGGTGCAGTTGATTAACGAATCGAACCAGGATACGGCGCAGGACAAGTTCCGCAACGAGCCCGATTACATCATCGACCGGTTCAGCGTGGTGCGCATGACCAAGGACGGCAAGCCGGCTTATATCATTTCCGGCGACAAGCTCACCCACCTGCCGGCGGAAGAGGCGTCCGACATCATCAAGCCCTATATCAACACCTTGTCGGCCGAGCATCCGCCGATGACGGTGCGCGGCGACACCGCCCGCGTCGATCAGGACAACTCGCGCGTCAAGCTCGACGGCAACGTCAGCGTGGTGCGCCCGGCCAGTGGCAAGAGCCAGGCCATGAGCCTGACCACGTCCACGCTAACCGTGTTCCCGGACGAACAACGGATGGAAACCGTCGCACCGGTCGAACTGCACCTGGGCAAGACGGTGGCCACGGGCGTGGGCATGACCGCCAACAATGCAACGCTGCAAACCCAACTGGGTGGACGCGGCAAGATCACCGTGCCGCCGCATGCGGCACGCTAAAGGAAGATTATGAGAGCAACCACCAAGCAAACCTTCTGGTCGGCGGCACTGCTGCTGGCAGCACTGGCCATTCCGGCGCACGCCGAAAAAGCCGACTCCAACAAGCCGATCGAAGTGTCGTTCGACCAGGCCGACTCCGACGACGTCAAGCAGATCAAGACCTTCACCGGCAACGTCATCCTCACGCGCGGCACCATCCGCATGACCTCGCCCAAGGCGGTGGTCACACAAGATCCCGAGGGCTACCAGTTCGTCGTGCTCACTGGCACGCCCGGCGTGCAGGCAACGTTTCGCCAGAAGCTTGACGGCGACACCGACAAGTGGGTGGAAGGCCAGGCCGACCGCATCGAATACGACGACAAGACCGAGCTGGTCAAGTTGATTTCCAAGGGCCGCATCAAGCAGCTGGAGTCGGGCAAGGTCACCAGCCAGGTCGATGGCGAGTTCATCTCGTACGACAGCCGCCGCGAAGTGTTCGCGGTCAAGAACAGCAGCAGCGGCGAGAGCAAACCGGGCGCCGGTCGCGGCACCATGGTGATCCAGCCGTCGTCCAAGCGCCCGCCGATCGCGCCGGCGCAGCCGGTGCCTGCCACCCAGCCTGCGGGGAAATGACATGGAGCCTAGCTGCGGTAGCACCCTGATCGTTCGCGGCCTGCAAAAAAGCTATGGCAAGCGCCAGGTCGTGCACGACGTCTCGCTGCAAGTGGAATGTGGCGAAGTAGTGGGCCTGCTGGGCCCCAACGGCGCCGGCAAGACCACGTCGTTTTACATGATCGTCGGCCTGGTGCCGTCCGATGCCGGCACCATCGACATCAGCGGCGTCGATATCTCGTCGCTGCCCATCCACCGCCGCGCCTCGCTCGGCCTGTCGTACCTGCCGCAGGAAGCGTCGGTGTTCCGCAAGCTGACGGTGGAAGAAAATATTCGCGCTGTCCTCGAAATTCAAAAAGTGGACGGCAAGCCTTTATCCAAGGCTGACATTACTGAACGGCTCAATACCCTGCTGGCCGATTTGCAAATCGAGAAGCTGCGCGACAACCCCGCGCTCTCGCTCTCCGGCGGCGAACGCCGCCGGGTGGAGATCGCCCGTGCGCTGGCCACCAACCCGCGCTTCGTGCTGCTCGACGAACCATTCGCCGGGGTCGACCCGATTGCCGTGATCGAGATCCAGCGCATCGTGCGCTTTCTCAAGGAGCGGCAAATCGGCGTCCTCATTACCGATCACAATGTGCGCGAGACGCTGGGCATCTGCGACCGCGCGTATATCATCAACCAGGGCTCGGTGCTGGCTTCGGGCCGTCCGGACGACATCATCGCCGACGAGTCGGTGCGCCGCGTCTACCTGGGTGAACACTTCCGAATGTAATCCATGAAACAGTCGTTGCAACTGCGGACCTCGCAGCATCTCGCGCTGACGCCCCAACTGCAGCAATCGATCCGCTTGCTGCAGCTCTCCACGCTGGAGCTGCACCAGGAACTCGAACAACTCCTGACCGACAATCCCTTGCTCGAGCGGCTAGACGATCCGCTCGACCATTCGCTGCGGCTGTTGTCCGACGGCGCCATCAGCCAGCAGGCGCCGTCCGGCGAAGCGCCGTCCGAGTCGGGGCCGCAGGAAGCGGCGCCCGCCGGCGAAGCCGACGCCTACGACGGACCTGCCGCCGATACCGAAAGTACCACCGCCGAAGCGGACATGGACTGGAGCGACGCCGGCCGCAGCAAGGCGCCCGACGACGAAGACGCGCGTCCGCAAATCGAAGCGCACCACTGCACCCTGCGCGAGCACCTGATGGAGCAGATGCGGGTGACCGTGCTCGAGCTGCGCGACCGCGCGCTGGTCGAACTGATCATCGATGCACTCGACGAAAACGGCTACCTCGAAGAAGCGCTCGACGAGATCCACGCGCGCCTGCCCGAGGAACTGGAAGTCGAACTCGACGAGCTGCAAACGGCGTTGTCGCTGCTGCAAAGTTTCGACCCGGCCGGCGTGGGGGCGCGCAATGCGGTCGAGTGCCTGGCGCTGCAAATCAAGCGCTTGCCCGGCATCCCGATGGTGACGCGACGGATGGCCGTGGCCATCGTCGAAAAGCACCTGACCTGGTTTGCCCAGCGCGATTTCAACAAGCTGAAAAAAGCGCTGCTGTGCGACGACGAAGACCTGCGCGAAGCGCAGACCGTGATCCGCCAGTGCAACCCGCACCCCGGTGCGGCGTTCGCATCCGACGTCTCCGATTACGTGGTGCCGGACGTGATCGTGAAAAAATCGCGCACCGGCTGGCAGGTCAGCCTGAACAACGACGTCATGCCGCGCCTGCGTGTGAACGCCATGTACGCCAACCTGCTCAAGCAGGGCAAAGGTGAGGGCGCCATGGGCGCGCAGCTGCAGGAGGCGAAGTGGCTGATCAAGAATATGCGCCAGCGGTTCGACACCATCCTGCGCGTGGCACAAGCGATAGTAGAACGACAAAAGAACTTTTTCTCGCATGGCGCGGTTGCCATGCGCCCCCTTGTGCTTCGCGAAATTGCTGATACACTGGGTTTACACGAGAGCACCATTTCTCGGGTAACAACTCAGAAATACATGCTGACTCCGCACGGCATGTTTGAGCTGAAATATTTTTTTGGTAGCCACGTCGCCACCGAAGCGGGAGGTGAAGCCAGTTCGACGGCGATACGGGCACTGATCGTGCAACTGACAGGAGCTGAAGACCCTAAAAATCCTTTATCCGACAGTAAGATTGCGGACATGCTGGGAGAACAGGGCATGGTGATTGCGCGACGCACTGTTGCCAAATATCGCGAAGCCCTCAAAATCCCTCCAGTCAGTCTCCGCAAGTCTTTGTAGTGCACTGGTTCCTGCTTACTCAGCAACAATGGGTAAAGCACTAACCGTCAGCGACATTTATCTTTAGGAGTGTGTATGAATCTCACCATCAGTGGACATCATCTCGAAGTGACCGCCGCCATTCGTGAATACGTGCAGAGCAAACTCGAACGCGTGACACGGCACTTTGATCAAGTGATTGATATTGCTGTCATTCTGACCGTAGATAACCTTAAAGAGAAAACCAAGCGCCAAAAGGCTGAAATCAATCTGCGCCTGTCCGGTAAAACGGTCTACGTGGAAAGCCTGTCGCAAGACCTGTACGCTGCGATCGACACCCTGATCGACAAGCTGGACCGCCAGGTCATGAAGTACAAAGGCAAAGTCCAACAGCACGGCCACGATGCGATCAAGCATCTCCCGGATAACTTCGAACCAGCTGCCGCCGCCCTTTAACAACGGCGCGACAACACCAACTAAGGGCGCTGAACGAGCGCCCTTTCTTGTTTCTGGAGCTACATGAAAATTGTTTATCTGGTTTATACCGTTCTCCTTTCCGCCTCCGCTGCTTCCGCCGTCGCCGCTACCTGCCAGCCGGCGCCGGCCGCCGTCATCGACATCGACGCCAACAGCTACTACAACGACGCCAACCATTCCGTGATCGACCCGGCGCGGCGCGCCAAAAACATCGCCAGCACCGAGCCGGTTGAACAATTCTTGTCGGGTGTCGCCCGCAACGCCAGCCGCTACCAGGCCAACGGCAAGCCGCAAGACGCCGCCTGCGCCTTGAACTGGCTGGAGAGCTGGGCCGGCCAGCAGGCCATGCTGGGCAAGATGTCGAGTGAGCAGGCGTATTTCGTGCGCAAGTGGACCCTGGGCGGACTGGCGCTCAGCTATGCGCGCGTGCAGGCAGCCGCCACGCCCGCGCAAAAGAAAGCGATCGAGGCGTGGCTGTCCACGCTGGCCGACGCCACACTGGTCCACGCCGACACCCGCAAGGGCAAGCGCAACAATCATTACTACTGGGAAGGGCTGGCCGTGACTGCCGTCGGCGCCGTCACCCACGACCAGCGCTTGTTAACATGGGGCCACGGCGTGTTCGACAACGCGATGGCCCAGGTGGCACCCGACGGCGCGCTGCCGGCCGAGATGGCGCGCGGCGCCAAGGCACTGCACTACCACGCGTTTGCTGCCGCGCCGCTGACCATGATGGCGTCCATCCTCGACCTGCAATCGCCGACGCTGGACCGGCTGGTGACATTCACGCTGGCCGCCGCGCGCAATCCGTCGGCCATGAACCAGTCCACCGGCTTCAAGCAGGAAGCGGTGAATGACATGCCGTTTGCCGTGATCTACGCGCGCCACATGGGGCACCCGCCGGCAGCCGCTGCAAAATTCCAGGCCCGCCTGGGCGGCGATTTAACCTTGCCCAACCCGCTGGAACATTTACCGTCGTCGAACAAATCTACAGGACAGCCATGAGCGAACATGTATTAACTGCCGTCAGTGACGGCACCGGCGTCATCACGCTCGATCGTCCGCGCGCGCTCAACTCGCTGTCGCTCGACATGGTGCGCGCCATCACGCACACCTTGCTGGCCTGGCGCGCCGACGACGCCGTGCAGGCGGTGGTCGTGCGCAGCAGCAGCGACAAGGCGTTTTGCGCCGGCGGCGACATCCGCTTCTTCCATGACCTGGGCCGCGCCACGCCGCAGCAGGGCAGCGCGCTGGTCGAGGATTTTTTTACCGAGGAATATGCGCTCAACCACCTGGTCCACCATTACCCGAAACCGTATATCGCGGTGATGGACGGCGTGGTGATGGGCGGCGGCATGGGCGTGGCGCAAGCCGGCTCGCAAAGCCGCACACGCATCGTCACCGATCGCACGAAGATGGCCATGCCGGAGACCAATATCGGCCTGTTCCCGGACGTGGGCGCCAGTTATTTCCTGTCCCGTTTGCCGGGCCGGTTGGGACTGTACCTGGGCATTACCGGCGCCACCATCGGTGCAGCCGATGCGCTGTATGCGGGACTGGCCGACCATTACGTGCCGGTGGCCGATTTAACGGCGCTGGGAGCGGTTTTGAATGCGGGTGGCGGTGCTGGCCTGCCGGCGGCGATTGCAGCCTTTGCCGCCCCGTTCAAGGCCGCTGCCGGGCCAGGTTCGCTTGAGCGCGACCGTGCCGCCATCGACCGTCATTTTGGTGCGGGATCGGTGCCGGCCATCGTCGCGTCGTTGCAAAACGACGACAGCGAGTTTGCCAGGGCGACGCTGGCGCTCATGGCCACGCGCTCACCGCTGATGATGTGCGTGGCGCACGCCTTGCAGCAACAGGGGGCGGCAATGAGCATGGCCGACTGCCTGCGCATGGAACGCGCGGCGGTGCGCCGCACGCTGGAAAACGGCCAGGTCATTGAAGGCATCCGCGCGCTGGTGATCGACAAGGACCACGCCCCGCGCTGGACGCCACCGGCGCTGGCCGATGTGACCGATGACATGGTCAGGCAGATTTTGGCACCCGCGTGGCCGGACCACGCGCATCCGCTGCGCCATTTTCACGGCGCTGCCTGACCGCGTGCGCCCGGGCCCGCCGCACGACCTCGCGCGCCGCCGCAATGTGCGCGGGGTCGGCGGTTTCGATCGCGTCCGCCATGAAGGCGTCGATCGCTTCGGTGCTGGTCAGCAGTTCGGCAGGGTCGAATGGGATGAAATGTTCAGTCATGGTGGTGTCTCCACTGATGAGCAAGATGTTTCGCTTTGAGAATGTCGCGTGCCTGGGAGCCCTTGGTGCCGCCGCTGAGCAGCACAACCACGGTTGCTCCCTCGCGAATAAAGTAGATCCGGTAGCCCGGCCCCGCATGCAGGCGCAGCTCGAAAAGGCTGTCACCGAGCGCGGCGATGTCATTGGCCGTGCCTTGCGACAGGCGCAGCAGCCGTGATGCCACCAGTGCCCGCGCTTGTGGATCGCGCAGCCCCGTGGCCCACTTGTTGAATGTTTCTGATTGGATGATCTGCATCATCCATCAAGGCTAGTTTAGACAACCACCCCGGCTTTGATCAAGCTCTATCGTGCGCAAATTTTACTGCTCGCGATGCCGTATCACCACGCGCTCGGTGGCGTGGAAGTAAGCGGCCAGTTTTTCGGCGATATAGACCGAGCGGTGCTGGCCGCCGGTGCAGCCCAGGGCCACGGTCAGGTAGCTGCGGTTGTCGGTCTTGAGCGACGGCAGCCACTTTTCCACGAAAGCGCGGATGTCTTCCAGCATCTCGCCCGCGCTGGGCTGGGCGTCGAGGAATTCGATCACCGGTGCGTCGCGCCCGGTGAGCGGACGCAGCGACAGGTCGTAATACGGGTTGGGCAGCGCCCGTACGTCGAACACGAAATCGGCATCCATCGGTACGCCCAGCTTGAAGGCGAACGATTCGAAGAACAGGGTCAGCGGCGCGTGTTCGAGCTCGACCAGATCCTTGACCCAGGCGCGCAGCTTGTTGGCGCTGAGCTCGGACGTATCGACCACGTGGCCCAGCTGCTCGATGGCCGAGAGCCGTTCGCGCTCTTCCAGGATGCATTCGATCAGGGTGCGGCGTGCGGCCGGGTTCTGGCCCGGGCGCAGTTCGTGCGACAGCGGGTGGCTGCGCCGGGTTTCGGAAAAACGCGCCACCAGCGAGTGGGTATTGGCAGTAAGGAACATCACGCGCACGTCGTGGCCTTCCTCGCGCAGGTGCGCCACATCGGTGGGCAAGGTGGCCAGCGATTCGGCGCTGCGCGCATCGACCGCCACCGCCAGCGAACGCAGGCCCTCACCCACCAGGGTGGAGACCAGGTGCGGCAGCAGGGCCGGCGGCAGATTGTCGACGCAGTAGTAGCCGAGATCTTCCAGGACATTGAGGGCCACCGATTTGCCGGAACCGGAAATCCCGGTGATGAGGACGATACGCATAACTCAGTCTCCGCTCATGGCGAGGCGTTGCCGCTCCATGAACTCCTGCAGGGTGTCGATCCCGCGTAGTTGCAAAATAGTGTTGCGCACGGCCGCTTCGAGCAGCACGGCGATGTTGCGGCCGGCCGCCACGGGAATCACGACCTTGCGGATCGGCAGGCCCAGCACGTCTTCGGTGGGGAACTGGAACGGCAGCCGTTCGACTTCCTCTTCCTGGCCGCCGCGCTTGACCAGGTGCACGATCAGTTTCAGGCGCATCTTGCGCCGTACGGCGGTCTCGCCAAAAATGGCCTTGATGTCGAGCAGGCCCAGGCCGCGCACTTCCAGCAGGTTTTGCAGCAGGGCAGGGCAGCGGCCTTCGATCATATTGGGGGCGATGCGCGAAAATTCCACGGCATCGTCGGCCACCAGGCCGTGCGAGCGTGAGATCAGCTCCAGGCCCAATTCGCTTTTGCCGAGGCCCGAGTCGCCGGTGATCAGCACGCCCACGCCCAGCACGTCCATGAACACGCCGTGCATAATGATGCGCTGCGCCAGCTTCTTCGACAAATACACGCGCAGGAAGTCGATCACCTGCGCGGCCGGCAGTGGCGTGGAGAACAGCGGGATATTTTTTTCGTCGCAAATGGCCAGGATGTCGGGCGGCGTTTCCAGCCCTTGCGCGACGATCAGCGCCGGCGGATTACCACCGATCAGTTCGCCGATCAGGTGGGCGCGCGTGAGCGACTTCAGGCGCTGGTAGTAATTGATTTCCTGGTGGCCGAAGACCTGGATGCGGCCCGGGTGGATCATGTTCAGGTGGCCCACCTGGTCGGCGGCCGAAGCGACATCGCCGGAAATCAGGCGCTCGCCACCGGGAAAGCCGGCAAACCAGCCGAGCTGCAAACTTTCGCGATTGTCGTCGTACAGGCGTTGTATCGTCAGCGGGGTTTGCAGCATGGGCATCGTGGTCCGAATCGAAAGAGGGAGAGCCTAGTGTACTGCAAGTTGCTGGCGGCGGATCAACCCGCAGCTTGCAGGCTGGGCAGCCAGTTGATGATGCGCGAGTGCACCGATTTCGGATCGGGATCCTCGGTCAGCGCGGTGCGGAACGCATCATCGGAAAACATTTCCGCGATCTCGGACAGGATTTCCAGGTGTTGCTGGGTCACGTGATCGGGGATCAAGAGGAAAAACAACAGGTTGACCGGCTTGCCATCGGGCGACTCGAACGGAATCGGCTCGGACAGGCGGACAAACGCGGCCAGCGGCGACTTCAGGCTTTTCATGCCCTTGATGCGCCCGTGCGGCACGGCCACGCCGTGGCCGAGACCGGTGGAACCAAGCCGTTCGCGGGCGAACAGGTTGTCCGACACGGTCGAGCGGGCAATGCCGCAGTTGTTTTCGAAAATCAGGCCAGCTTGCTCAAAAGCACGTTTTTTGCTGGACACTTCCAGGTCCAGCAAGACGTTTTCGAGAGAGAGAATTTTGCTCAGGTTGTTCATATGACGACAATAGTGTTGCGGCGCACGGCCCGAATTATAGGCTTGTTTGTGCGCCGTGTAACATGAAATCGCTCGCGTCCGAGTTGTATTTCAATCAATGGACCGAAACCTCGGGCCGACCCGTCATCATACGCCTGATTTATGCAGAAGCTACCATCGCAGCGAGGCGATGCGGCTTGCCTCCCGTGATGATGATTTATTGTCGGGCGCCGCGCAGGTTGGGCGGATTGCGGCCGGTGCTGAAGTTGCTGCGCCACGGGTTGATGTCCAGGCCACCGCGCCGCGTGTAGCGGGCATAGACGGCCAGTTGCTGCGGCGCGCACTGGCGCAGGATATCGACAAAGATGCGTTCGACGCATTGCTCGTGGAATTCGTTGTGCTCGCGGAAGCCGATCAGGTATTTCAGCAAGCTTTCCTGGTCGATTTGCGGACCGCTGTAGTGGATTTGCACACTGGCCCAGTCCGGCTGGCCGGTGACCAGGCAATTCGACTTGAGCAGGTGCGACACGAATTTTTCCTCGACCGGCTCCTCGTCCAGCGCCGCCTTGAGCAGTTCCGGGGCCGGGCTGTAGTGGTCGATCTCGATGTCGAGGCGGTCGAGCAGCAGGCCGTCCAGCTCGCCCATGGCAACCTTGTCGAAGCCGTCCGGTTGGGTCAGCACGATGTGGATGGACGCGCCCACTGCTTTCGATAAATCCTGTTGCAGCAGCGCCTGCAGCGCATCGACGCTGTCCAGGCGCGTCTGGTTGAACGAGTTCAGGTAGAGCTTGAACGACTTCGATTCGATGATGTTGGGCGAATCGGCCGGCACCGTGATGCGGGCAATTGCCACCTGCGGCTTGCCACGGCTGTTGAGCCACGAAATTTCGTAGGCGTTCCAGATATCGACGCCGAAAAAGGGCAGCGTGCCGGACAAGCCCAGCTCGTCACGCTTGCCCTGGCGCGGGATCGGGAACAGCAGTTCCGGCGCGTAATCGGTGCGGTAGGCGGAAGTTTTTCCCAGCGGGGATAAGTCGACGATATTGGTCATGGCGGGCGTGGTGGCGTGCAGTGATGGCATGTAAGCGCCACATTGTACTGCACCCTTTAGGGCGCTGCCGGCGCCCGTCAAGCGGCCGGCAGTGCCGCAGACGGGCTGGGCAGGCCCGCGTCCGGGCACCGATCGCGGCAGCTGCCGCTCGCCCGGCTGTCGGAAGCGCCTTAGCCCAGAAACAGCTTGTACACCGGATTGGCCGTCTCATCCCAGTAGCGGTAACCGAGCGTGGTCAGGAACTGGCCGAACTGGTCCATCTCGCCCGGCGGCACCTGCAAGCCGATCAGGATGCGGCCGACGTCGCCGCCCTGGCTGCGGTAATGGCACAGCGAGATATTCCAGTTTGGCGCCATGCTGTTCAGGAAGCGCATCAGCGCGCCCGGGCGTTCCGGGAACTCGAAGCGGTACAGCAGCTCGCTGTTGGCCAGCGCGCTCTTGCCGCCCACCAGGTGGCGCACGTGGGCCTTGGCCAGCTCGTCGTGCGTGAGGTCCAGGGTGCGGAAGTCGTTCGCCTCGAACGTGCGCGCCAGCGCGCTCGATTCGCCGCGGTCGGCGATCTGCACGCCAACGAATACGTGCGCTTCGTCCTTGTCGCTGATGCGGTAGTTGAACTCGGTGACATTGCGCGGGCCGACCAGCGAGCAAAAACGCTTGAAGCTGCCGCGCTGCTCGGGCAGGGTGACGGCAAACAGCGCTTCGCGCGCTTCGCCCAGCTCGGCCCGTTCGGCCACGAAGCGCAGGCGGTCGAAGTTCATGTTGGCGCCGCAGGCGATCGTGATCAGGGTTTCGTTCTTGACCGGATTTTTCGACAGCGCCGCGCGTTCCACGTAGGCCTTGGCGCCGGCAATCGCCAGTGCGCCAGCCGGTTCCAGGATGCTGCGGGTGTCGGTAAACACGTCCTTGATGGCGGCGCTGATGGCGTCGGTATCGACGATGATGATGTCATCGACGTATTGCTGCGTCAGGCGGAAGGTTTCTTCGCCCACCAGGCGCACGGCGGTGCCGTCCGAGAACAGGCCCACGTCGGCCAGCGTAATGCGCTCGCCAGCCTTGATGCTGCGCGCCATCGCGTCCGAATCCATGGTCTGCACGCCGATGATCTTGATGTCGGGGCGGATCGCCTTGACGTACGCGGCCACGCCCGAGATCAGGCCGCCGCCGCCGATGGCAACGAAAATCGCGTGGATCGGCCCCGAGTGCTGGCGCAGGATTTCCATGCCGATCGTGCCCTGGCCGGCGATCACGTCCGGATCGTCGAACGGGTGCACAAAGGTCAGCTTCTGTTCTTTCTCGAGCGTGAGGGCGTGGTTGTAGGCGTCGGTGTACGACTCGCCGTGCAGCACCACTTCCACGTCGGAACCGCCGCGCGCCTTGACCGCGTCGATTTTCACTTGCGGGGTGGTGGTGGGCATGACGATCAGCGCCCGGCAGCCGAGCTTGGCGGCGGACAGCGCCACGCCCTGGGCGTGGTTGCCGGCCGAGGCGCAAATCACGCCGCGCTTGCGCTGCGCTTCGCTCAGGTGGGCCATCTTGTTGTAGGCGCCACGAATCTTGAAGCTGAACACGCTTTGCATGTCCTCGCGCTTGAAATAAATGCGGTTGTCATAGCGCTGCGACAAGGTCGGCGCCAGTTCCAGCGGGGTTTCCTGGGCAACGTCGTAAACGCGCGCGGTCAGTACTTTCTTCAGATAGTCGATAGTCATGGTCTGCAAACAAGAGAAAAAGCGGTGAGGCTACCTGGGTAGCCCCGCAGTGGTCGATGCTAACTATCCGGCGGGTGACCGGGTGGAGCAGGGGCGCAGGTCCGCGCGGATGGGCATGGACCGAACTGTTCAATCGTGCGGTGTGCGGATCATTATAATGGACACCCTTATCAGACCTCAAAGAAACCGATGATCGAATCTGCAATCGCCTGGCTGCTGAACGTGATCGCTGCGCCGGAAGTGGGCCTGACGTCGGTGTTCATCATCAGTTTTATTTCGGCCACACTGGTGCCGCTGGGCTCGGAGCCGGCCGTGTTTGCGGTGATCAAGGCCAATCCCGAATTGTTCTGGAGCGCGATTGCCGTGGCCACCGTGGGCAATACCCTGGGCGGCGCGGTCGATTACTGGATGGGCTACCAGGCCAAGCAGACCTTCGCCAAGGAGCGCAAAAGCCGCTGGTTCCACTGGCTCGAGCGCTACGGCGCCAAGACCATGTTGCTGGCCTGGCTGCCGGTGGTTGGCGATCCGCTGTGCACGTTGGGCGGCTGGCTCAAGCTGCCATTCTGGCCCAGCCTGGCCTATATGGCGGTGGGCAAGTGCCTGCGCTATTTGACCATGACCACGCTGCTGTTGTATGTGCCGGACGGCTTCTGGCACCGGATTGGACAGTTGCTGGGCTAAAACGGTGCAACCGATCCTACTGCAGCAGAGCCCGGATGCTGAATTAAATTCCGCCTAACTTGCAAAGTTGAATTTTATTGCCAATAAACGGCGGTTTTTGCGTAGAAAAGCCGGATTGATTGCGCGGTGAGTGTCCCTTGGTAAACCAAGGCTGTTCCCGCGTGGTGCACCGCAATACGCTAAAATGGCAGTCCCGGGTTCAGTAGACTAGTCCAATCGCACAATGAATGCCCCTGCACAAATCCAAGCATTACTGGCGGAAACGCCCCACGGTCCGGAGGCCACGCGCCTGCGCGAAATCCCTTATAACTACACGTCGTTTTCCGATCGCGAGATCGTCATCCGGCTGCTGGGCGAGGAATCGTGGAGTTTGCTGGATGCACTGCGCGGCGCCCGCCAGACCGGCCGCTCGGCGCGCATGCTGTACGAAGTGCTCGGCGATATCTGGGCCGTGCGGCGCAATCCGTACCTGCAGGACGACATGCTGGACAACCCCAAGCGCCGCCAGGAACTGATCGACGCCTTGCACCATCGTTTGGCCGAGGTCGATAAACGCCGCCTGACCGTTGAAGACGACGGCGCAGAGAACGACGCGCACGCGCGCCAGCGCAGCGACAACGTGGTCAAACTGCTGCGCGCGGCCAGCAAGGCCGTGGCCGACTTCGGCGAAGAATTCAAGCAAGTGTACGACCTGCGCAAGCGCACCACCAAGGTTCTCGGCCGCTACACCGAAAAGCACAATATCTGCTTCGACGGCATGAAGCGCATCTCGCACGTGACCGACGCCACCGACTGGCGCGTCGAGTACCCGTTCGTGGTGCTCACGCCCGATACCGAAGACGAAATGGCCGGCCTGGTCAAAGGCTGTATCGAGCTGGGGCTGACCATCATCCCGCGCGGCGGCGGCACCGGCTACACGGGTGGCGCGATTCCCCTGACGCCGATGTCGGCCGTCATTAACACCGAAAAACTGCTCAACATGGGCGCGGTGGAAATGAAGGTGCTGCCGGGCTTGGACCAGGAATACGCAACGATTTACACCGGCGCCGGCGTCATCACCAATAAAGTGTCGGAAGCGGCCGAGAAGGCCGGCTTCGTGTTCGCGGTCGATCCGACCTCGGCGCACGCGTCGTGCATCGGCGGCAATATCGCCATGAATGCGGGCGGCAAGAAGGCCGTGCTGTGGGGTACCGCGCTCGACAACCTGGCCTCGTGGCGCATGGTCGATCCGAACGGCGACTGGTTAGAGGTCACGCGGCTCGATCACAACCTGTCGAAAATCCACGATACGCCGCTGGCTCGTTTCCAGCTCGAGTGGACCCATCCGAACCGCCTGGGCGAAGCCAAGGGCGCGCCGTTCAAGACCGAGATCCTGGAAATCGAAGGCCGTAAATTCCGCAAGGAAGGCCTGGGCAAGGACGTTACCGACAAGTTCCTGTCGGGCCTGCCCGGCATCCAGAAAGAGGGTACCGACGGCCTGATCACGTCGGGCCGCTGGATCCTGCACAAGATGCCGAAGTTCGCGCGCACGGTTTGCCTGGAGTTCTTCGGCCAGGCCCGCGATGCGATCCCGTCGATCGTCGAAATCAAGGACTACCTCGACGGCCTGCCGGCCACCGGCGAACAATTCAAAACCCTGCGCCTGGCTGGCCTCGAGCACCTGGACGAGCGCTACCTGCGCGCGGTTGGCTACGCCACCAAGTCCAAGCGCGGCGTGCTGCCGAAAATGGCGCTGTTCGGCGACATCGTTGGCGACGATGAAAACGCGGTGGCGATTGCCGCTTCGGAAGTCGTGCGCCTGGCCAATACCCGCGTCGGTGAAGGTTTTGTTGCTGTCAGCCCCGAAGCGCGCAAGAAATTCTGGCTCGACCGCGCCCGCACGGCTGCGATTGCCAAGCACACCAACGCCTTCAAGATCAACGAAGACGTGGTGATTCCGCTTAACCGCATGGGCGAGTACACCGACGGCATCGAGCGCATCAACATCGAATTGTCGATCAAGAACAAGCTGCAACTGGTCGATGAATTGCAGACCTTCTTCGCCGCCGGTAACCTGCCGATCGGTAAGAGCGACGATGCCGAAGATGCAGTGGGCGATGCCGAAATGCTCGGTGACCGCGCCGAGCAAACCGACGTTCTGCTGGCGCAAGTGCACGCGCGCTGGACCTATCTGCTGGCCAATCTCGACCTGCCACTGGCCGGCATCACCGATGCGCTGGCCACCCACGGCATGGACCGCCTGCTGCCGGTGTTCGAAGAGCGCCTGAAAACCCAGCCGGACGCCACCCTGTTCGACATCGTCCAGGACCGCACCATCCGCGTGACGTGGAAGCAGGAAATCCGCGCCCAGTTGCGCCAGATCTTCAACGGCGCCGCCTACAAGCTGATCCTCGACGAGGCGACCGCGATCCACAAGCGCGTGCTGCGCGGCCGCGTGTTCGTGGCGCTGCATATGCACGCCGGCGACGGCAACGTCCACACCAATCTGCCGGTCAATTCCGACCACTACGAGATGCTGCAACTGGCGCACCAGGCCGTGGCGCGCATCATGGTCCTGGCCCGTTCGCTCAACGGCGTGATCTCGGGCGAACACGGCATCGGCATCACCAAGCTCGAGTTCCTGACCGAAGAAGAAATCAGCCCGTTCCGCGACTACAAGATGCGCGTCGATCCGGAAGGGCGCTTCAACAAGGGCAAGCTGCTGAACCTGCCCGGCATGGAAGCGGACCTGTCCAACGCGTACACGCCATCGTTCGGCCTGATGGGTCACGAATCGCTGATCATGCAGCAAAGCGATATCGGCGCGATTGCCAACAGCGTCAAGGACTGCCTGCGCTGCGGCAAGTGCAAACCGGTGTGCTCGACCCATGTGCCGCGCGCCAACTTGCTGTACTCCCCGCGCGACAAGATCCTGGCGACGTCGTCGCTGATTGAGGCGTTCCTGTACGAAGAGCAAACCCGGCGCGGCATCTCGATCAAGCACTGGGAAGAGTTCGAGGACGTGGCCGACCATTGCACCGTGTGCCACAAGTGCGTGACGCCATGCCCGGTCAATATCGACTTCGGCGACGTCTCGATGAATATGCGCAACTTGCTGCGCAAGATGGAGAAGAAGAGCTTCAAGCCGGCCCTGGCCGCCACCATGTTCTTCCTCAACGCCAGCGATCCGACCACCATCAACGCCACCCGCCAGGTGATGTCGAACTGGGGCTTCAAGGCCCAGCGCCTCGGTCACGATTTGCTGAAGAAATTTGCCAAGAAGCAGACCAAGGCGCCACCACCGACCGTGGGCAAGCCCAAGGTGCGCGAGCAGGTGATCCACTTCATCAACAAGAAAATGCCGGGCAACCTGCCGAAGAAATCGGCGCGGGCGCTGCTCGATATCGAGGACGATAAAGTCATCCCGATCATCCGCAACCCCAAGACCACCAATGCCGATACGGAAGCGGTGTTCTACTTCCCCGGCTGCGGTTCGGAGCGCCTGTTCTCGCAGGTGGGCCTGGCCACGCAGGCGATGTTGTGGGAAGTGGGCGTGCAGACCGTGTTGCCGCCGGGCTACCTGTGCTGCGGCTATCCGCAACGCGGCAACGGCGAGTTCGACAAGGCCGAGAAGATGATGACGGACAACCGCGTGCTGTTCCACCGCATGGCCAACACGCTCAATTATCTCGACATCAAGACCGTGCTGGTCTCGTGCGGCACCTGCTACGACCAGCTGGCCACGTACGAGTTCGACAAGATCTTCCCCGGCTGCCGCATCATGGACATCCATGAATACCTGCTGGAAAAGAAAGTGAAACTCGAAGGCGTCAACGGCACCCGTTATATGTACCACGAGCCATGCCACAACCCGATGAAGCTGCAAGAGTCGGGCAAGACCATCAACGCGCTGATCACCACGGTCGATAATGTCAAGATCGAGAAGAACGACCGTTGCTGTGGCGACTCGGGCACCTTGCAGGTGTCGCGTCCCGACATTTCCACGCAAGTGCGCTTCCGCAAGGAAGAGGAAATGATCAAGGGCGCCGAGAAGCTGCGCGCCGACGGTTTCGATGGCGAAGTCAAGATTCTGACCTCCTGCCCGTCGTGCCTGGGCGGCGTATCGCGCTACAGCGACGACGCCGGCACCACGGCTGACTACATCGTGGTCGAGATCGCCAAGCATCTGCTGGGCGAGAACTGGATGCCCGACTACGTCAAGCGCGCCAACGACGGCGGCATCGAACGGGTGCTGGTGTAATGGCCTGCGACCTGTGCAAATTGCTGGCAGCGCCAGGCGCAGCCCTGGTCTGGGCCGACCACCAGCTGTCGGTGGTGGCCGTCGATGAGACCGAATACCCGGGCTTTACGCGCGTGGTGTGGAACGCCCACGTCAAGGAAATGACCGACCTGGCGCCGCTGGAGCGCACCCGCGTGATGGACGTGGTGTGGGCGGTGGAAGCGGCCCAGCGCGCCATCATGGGGCCGGAAAAGATCAACCTGGCCAGCTTTGGTAATATGACGCCGCACGTGCATTGGCACGTGATCCCGCGCTACCGCGACGACGCGCATTTCCCGAACCCCACCTGGGCGCCGGCAGCACGCGCGTCCACGCCCGAGGTGCTGGCGGCGCGGCGCGCCTTGTTGCCAGCCCTGCACGCGGCGATTATTGAAAATTTGAAAGCATCATCATGACCAGGAACCCCACCGAACTGACCGTTCACAACCTGTCGAAGGTACTCGACATCGCGTTTGACGACGGCGCCAAATTCTCGATTCCGTTCGAACTGCTGCGCGTCTACTCGCCGTCGGCCGAGGTGATGGGCCATGGCCCCGGCCAGGAAGTGCTGCAAACCGGCAAGCGCGAAGTGGGCATCGCTGGCGTGGAGCCGGTGGGCAACTACGCAGTACAGCCGACCTTTTCGGACGGTCACAACACCGGCATCTTCACCTGGGATTACCTGTACAAGCTCGGCAACGAGAAAGATGCGTTGTGGGCCACCTATATGGATCGCCTGCACGCGTCCGGCTTCGACGGCGACAGCGGCCGCGACAGTGGTATCTCGCTGACCGGGCCGTCGGCTGCCAAGCAGGGTGGTGGTTGCGGGAGCGGTAGCTGCGGTTGCAAATAATCCGTCAATCGGTGATGTCGTTGCGGTAGATGTAGGCAAAAATCGCCCGCGTGCGTGGCGGCAGTGCGCGCAGCGCGGCCACATTGACCGCAGGCGCGCGCAACGGACTGTGATCGCAGCGCATGTGGCCGATGGTTTCCTCGTCGGTGGGGATGGCGTAGCCTTCGGCGCGTCGGCGGTCGACCAGCGCGTCGGCCTCGGTCCTGTCGCGCTGCATGGCGGCGTGCAAGGCGTCGATTTCGGCCTTGGTTGCGCTGTCGAGTTCGGGGAAAGTGAGATCGGCCGGCATCTCAATATCGTAGATTTTCATAACTGTTCTCCATCAGCTCCAGTGGTGTGATCAATTCAGGCAGTTCAATATCTTTCAATACCATCAGCCTGCGGAGTGCCTGGTATTTCCGGGCATTCGCGATATCGACACAATTCCACGTCAGGAGGAGATCGAGCTGCTTGAGCGCCGCACTGGCGACATGTTCCGCCGGGCTTCTGGCTTTGGCGGTTAGACCGCCGCCCAATATTAAAAGTTCAGCGAACGATCGGATGCGGTCGCTGGAGGGAAAATGGATCAGTTGATCCGCCACCTCCAGGCGGCGCTCGATGCGTGCCGGATTGCCGGTTTTGATGTCGCGGAGCACTGCGTCGGAGATATAGCACATCTCGCGAACGCAGCGTTGCTCCCACCATTGCCTGGTGATGAGCTGGCACGTGCGGGTATAGGGATTGTGGCTGAGCGGATCGGCCAGGTAGCAGATGATTGACGTGTCGATGTAGACGGTCTGATGCATGGAGTCGACCTCGCGCTGGCATGCCGCGCAACCGGCGGCATTGACCAGCGTAGCATCGAACTCATCAGGTAGTTTCGGCTACATCAATCGGGCCGCACGGCCGGTCTCGGTTGCCAGACCCAGACGCGGCTGGCGATGTTGACTTGCTTGGGGATCAGTTTCTGCTCATAAAACAGGTCGGCCACGCGCTGCTGGTTGGCAACAATCTCGGGCGTGACGGGCGTGGCGCCAAAGCGCGAGCGCGCCAGCCACGTGGCCACGATATCGACCGGCAGCCCGGTCAGCTGCGCCAGGCTGGCGCCGGTTTCCTTCGGATGCGCATTGGCCCACTGGCCCGACGCCAACACCTGCTCCAGCAAGGTTGCCACCAGTTGCGGCGATTGCTGCGCAAAGCGGCGCGACGCCAGGTAAAAGCCGTTGGCCAGCGGCAGGCCCGTGTAGTCGGCCAGCACCCGCACCTGGTAGGCCTTTTGCGCGGACGCGAAATACGGATCCCACACCACCCAGGCATCGATGCTGCCCGAAACGAAGGCCGCGCGCGCATCCGACGGCGACAGGTACACGGGCACGATGTCGGCAATCTTCAAGCCGGCCTTGTTCAAGGCCGAGGCCAGCAGGAAGTGCGAGCCGGAACCCTTTTGAAATGCCACCCGCTTGCCCTTGAGCGCGGCCACGCTGCGCAGCGGCGAATTCTTGGGCACGAAAATCGCCTCGCTGTTGACCGGCGCCGGTTCGGCGCCCACGTACAGCAGATCGACGCCGCCGGCCTGCGCAAACACGGGCGGCGGCGCGCCGGTGCTGCCGAAATCGATGCTGCCGGCGTTGAGCGCTTCAAGCATCTGCGGCCCGGCCGGGAACTCGGTCCATTTGATCTGGTGGCCCACCAGGGCCTTCTCCATCGAGCCTTGCGCCTTGATCATGCTGAGCAGGCCGCTGCCTTTCTGAAAGCCGATTTTTATTTCCGCACCCTGGGCAGCCAGGGGCAGGGCGGCTGCCGCGACCATCGCAACGATCCATTTCTTCATGTTGTTCCTCATGCGCTTTCGCGCTCTATCAATTCACAGGCCAGCAGATTCAACCGCGAATCGGCGGTGGAGGCGGGCAGTACGCCCAGTTGTTCGAGGATGCGCAGCGCGGCGATCTCGCCGATCTCGCGCGCCGGCGGCCGTATCGTTGTCAGGCTCGGCAGCAGCAGCGACGAAAACGCATAGTCGCCGAAGCCGACGATCGCGCATTTGCCGGGAATCGCAAGGCCGGCGCGCTGGCCGGCCAGCAGGGCGCCGGCGGCCAGGTTGTCGTTGGCGAAGATGATCGCTTCCACCGCACGGCTCTTTTTAGCCGGCGCCAGCGCCAGCGCTTCGATGGCCTGCTTGCCGGCGTCGAACGGCGCTTCCATGGTGGGCACGTAGATCACCGGTTCCAGGCCATGCTCGCGCATCACCGCCGCGTAACCGTCGCTGCGATCGACCGCGCTCAAGTCGCCGGCCACGCTGTTTTGCACGAAGGCGATGCGGCGATAACCCTTGGCATACAGGTAGCGCGCGGCCTGCTCACCCACCGCGTGGTTCGAATAGCCCACCTGGATATGCTGGCGGCGCGGCTGGTAGTCCCAGGTTTCCACCACCGGCACGCCGGCCGTGGCCAGCAGCTTGTCGGTGGCGCGGTTGTGGAAGCGGCCCGTGACCACCAGCGCTGCCGGCTTCCAGCCCAGGAAGGTGCGCACCGCGCTCTCCTCCTGCTTGGCCGAAAAATAGCTCGACGCCAGCAGCAGCTGGTAGCCGTGGCAGGTGAGGGTGTCGCTGAAACTCTGGATGGTGTTGGCAAAGATCGGCCCCGAGATATTCGGGATCACCATGCCCACCATGCGTCCGTGCGACGAAGCCAGGCCGCCGGCCACCAGGTTGGGCACATAGCCGAGCTGCTTGACGGCGGCGGCGATGCGCGCACTGAGCTTGGCGCCCACGCGGGTCGGTTCGCTGAAGTAGCGCGACGCCGTGATCGAGCCCACTTCGGCCAGCCGCGCCACGTCGTGAATGGTGGCGCGACCGGAGCCACGGCGCTTTCTTGGTGCTGCGGGTTCAGTCATGGATGGCGCTCATAAAGGCATATTCCAAAAAGACATATCGATGATTTTTTTAATTCTTTGACTTCAAAACTGCATGCCACGACACTAAAAAAAGGGTATCGGTACCATCGAAGTGTAGCCAAAGTGTAGCAAACCGCAGCTGCCTCGCTAAGTTGGTTCTTCACCGATCAAAAGTCAATTTATGCATATGGCGCAAGGCGCGCTTCTCAATCAAGGACTCTGCAATGAAGAACAAGACTAAAAAAATCGGCGTGTTGGCGACAGGCGCTTTGCTGGTCAGCAGCGCATGGGCAACCCCTGCGGAAGACGCCGCGCCGATTGCGGACCGCAGCGAAACCGCATCGATTCCCACCGTGACGGTGAGCGCCACGCGCCGCAGCGCGTCGCTGCAATCGGTACCGGTGGCCGTGTCCGTGATCGACGGCGAGCAGCTGGCGCAGGCCAACCGCAACAGCATCGATACCATCATCCAGGAAGTGCCGAGCGCCACCTTCCGCCAGCAGGGCGGCAACAAGGATTCCACCATTTTCGTGCGCGGTATCGGTACCATCTCGACGTCGCCCGGCGTGGAACCCACGGTGTCCACCGTGGTCGATGGCGTGGTGTTCGCGCGCCCGGGCCAGGCCACGCTCGACCTGCTCGATATCGACCGCATCGAAATCCTGCGCGGCCCGCAAGGCACGCTGTTCGGCAAGAATGCATCGTCGGGGGTGTTGAACGTCATCGGCCGCAAGCCGGGCGAGCAGACCAGCGGGTATGTCGATGCGTCCTGGTACGAAGGCAACGAGAAGCGCGTGCGCGCCGGCGTCTCGGGCGCGATTCAGCCGGGCGTGGTGCGCGGCTCGTTCACCGCGCTGTATGCCGACTACGACGGCAATGTCGATAACATCCACGCCGGCGGCGGCAAGGTCAACGGGTACGACCGCAAGGGCGCCCGTGCCCGCGTCGATATCACGCCCAATAAAGATGTCGATATCGTGCTGATTGCCGACTACCTGCGCTCCAACGCATCGCCTACCTTCACGCCGTACAAGCTCACCGGAACCGCAGCCGCCAGCGCCCCGTTCGTGGCGGGCATTGCGCCGGTGGTGGCCAGCGCGGAAAATCGCCAGGTCTTCACCGACATCCCGAGCGACATCCGCGACACCAACCGTGGCCTGTCCGCGCAGGTGGACTGGCGCCTGGGCGGCCACACGCTGACCTCGATCACGGCCGTGCGCGACTGGGACAACGCCCAGTACACCAGCACCTCGGCCATCGGCAACGCTGCAGAAACCGCGCGCATCACGGCCACCTATCCGGCCACGCGCGATATCGGCACGGTGGACTTCCGCCAGGTGTCGCAGGAACTGCGCCTGGCGTCGCCCAAAGAGCAGTTTGTCGACTACGTGGTGGGCGCCTACTACCTGCACGGCAAGGACCGCGAAACTTACCAGCGCCTGGTAATCAGCAACGGCGCGACCAATGTGTTCAATGCCGGCCGCGCCGACTATGGCGTCAAGAACGACAGCTACTCGCTGTTCGGCGAGAGCACGATCAACTTTGCCGCCGACTGGCGGGCCATCGTCGGCGCGCGCGCCACCCGCGATGAACTGTCCTACGACCACGCGCGCACCTCGACGTCCACCGCCGCCTTCCCCGGCGTGCAGCCCGGCGTACAAAACAGCGGTTCGACCAGCGAGGACGGCTACTCGGGCCGCCTGGGCCTGCAACACGATGTCTCGAACAACGTCAACACCTACGCCACCTACTCGCGCGGCTACAAGGGCCCGGCCTACAACGTCTTCTTCAACATGCTGGCGCGCGATACGCTGGCGCTGAAACCCGAGACGTCCGACTCGTTCGAGCTGGGTCTGAAAACCAGCGCCTTCGACCGTCGCCTGACCGCCAACCTGGCCGTGTTCCACACCAAGTATGACAACTACCAGGCCAATTTCTTCGACACCGTGGGCGGCACCGTGATCACGCGCCTGATCAACGCCGGCAAGGTCTCCACCCGTGGCGTGGAACTCGATGTTACCGCCCGCCCCACGCGCGCATTCACGCTGTCCGGCGCGCTGGCCTACACCGACGCCAAGATCGACAGTTTCAATTGCCCGCCTGCGGCCACCGCGTCGTGCAACCTCAATGGCCAGCCGCTGCCGTTCTCGCCGAAGTGGAAGGCGTTCACCCGCGCCAATTACGCGCTGGCGCTGCAAAACGGCCTGTTCGCCGACTTCTCGGCCGATTACGCCTACCAGTCCAAGACCCAGTTCGACCTGTTCCAGTCGCCGGACGCGATCCAGGGCGCCTATGGCATCGTCAACGCCAGCATCGCGCTGTCGTCGCCGGTCGGCGGCTGGCGCATCGCACTGGTGGGTAAAAACCTGGCCAACAAGTCGTACGCCACCAATCTGGTCACGTCCACCGGCTACGTCACCCGCGCCGTGCCGCGCGACGACGAGCGCTACTTCGGCCTGACCGCGCGCAAGGAGTTCTGATGACCGCACCAGCCATCCGCCGACAGCTGAGCATCGCCGCCTTCATGATGCGCCACGGCCACCACGTGGCCGCGTGGCGCCACCCGCAAACGGACCTGGAGAGTAATCCGTTCAAGGTGTTCCGCCAGCAGGTGCGTAACGCCGAAGCGGCGTGTCTCGACGCGGTGTTCTTTGCCGACAGCCTGGCGCTGACCGGCAATATCCCGTCGCTCGAACCACTGACCTTGCTGTCGGCGCTGGCCGCATCGACCGAGAAGATAGGCCTGATCGGCACCGCCACCACGACGTACAACGAGCCGTACACGGTGGCGCGCCAGTTCGCCTCGCTCGACCAGTTGTCGGACGGCCGGGCCGGGTGGAACCTGGTCACGTCCGACAACGCGGCGGAGGCGGCCAACTTCGGCCGCGACCAGCACGTGGGCCATGCCGAGCGCTATGCGCGCGCCCGCGAATTTCATCAGGTTGTCACAGGACTGTGGGATAGTTGGCAAGATGGCGCGCTGGTCAACGACAAGGCGGGCGGCGTGCTGGCCGATCCATCCCGCATCCGCAAGCTCGATCATCGGGGCGAGCACTTCGCGGTGGCCGGCCCCCTGAACGTCACGCGCAGCCCGCAGGGCCGGCCCGTGGTGGTGCAGGCGGGCGGCTCGGAAGCGGGCCGGGACCTGGCGGCGGCCACCGCCGAAGTGGTGTTTACCGCGCAGCCTACGCTGGCAGGCGCACAGGATTTTTACCGCGACATCAAGCGCCGCGTGGCGGACAAGGGGCGTCATCCCGATGCGCTCAAGATCATGCCCGGCCTGTTTGCCGTGGTGGGTGCATCGCAAGCGGAGGCGGACGACAAGTTCGGCGAACTGCAAAGCCTGATCGAACCGAAGGCGGGACTGGCGCTGCTGGGCCGCATGATCGGCAATTTCGACCTGTCCGGCTATCCGCTCGACGGCCCGCTGCCCGAGTTGCCGGAAACCCAGGACGGCCAGCGCAGCCGCCAGCAATTGCTGACCAACCTGGCGCAGGGCGAGAACCTGTCGATCCGCCAGCTGTACGAACGCATCGCGGGCGGACGCGGTCACTTCACCGTGATCGGCACGGCGCAGACGGTGGCCGACCAGATCGAAGCCTGGTTCGAGGGCGGGGCGGCCGACGGTTTCAACTTCATGGCGCCGGCTTTGCCGGGCGGCCTCGATGATTTTCTGGCGCTGGTGGTGCCGGAGTTGCAGCGGCGCGGCTTGTTCCGCACCGCGTACACGGGCACCACCTTGCGCGACCACTTGGGATTACAGGAGTATTGATGAAGGCAGTGAGCAGGGTAGTGGCGGTGGCGTTGTTGATGATGATGGGCGCTCCGCACGCCCAGGAGTACTTCGGCGATGCCCGGCCCGACGCGCCGGAACTGGCCGCGCGCGGCCCGGCCAAGGTGGGCGTACGCACGCTGGCGATCGAACACCGCGACCAGCTCGACGTGCTGCGCGTGACCGAACAGGCGCCCAACCCGCGCACCACGCGCAAGCTCACGCTGGAAGTCTGGTACCCGGCCGCCCTGGCCAACGGTCAGGTCGAGCATACTGTATATACCGACGTACTGGGCTCCGGCCCGAATGATCCGAAGCGCCCGAATACGCCATTCCAGTTCAACGGCCGCGCGGCTCGCGATGCCGCGCCTTTAATCCCTGTGCGCGATGCAGCTCCTTTCATCCCCGCACGTGACGCCGCTCACGCGTCGGTTGCGCGCAATAACGCCTCGACCTCTGCGGCCGACGCGCTTGCCGCCGGTTCTGCCTCGGCGCCCGAGCGGGACGTCAAATATCCCCTCGTGATCGTTTCCCACGGCTATCCCGGCTCGCGCCTGCAAATGAGCTACCTGACCGAGAACCTGGCCTCGAAAGGCTACGTGGTGGTCGCCATCGACCATCCCGAATCGACCCGCGCCGACAAGGCCGGCTTTGCCAGCACCCTGCTCAACCGCCGGTTTGATGACCTGTTCGTGCTCGACACCGTCGCAGCGTGGGCCAAGCCGGGCAGCGGCAACTTCCTGGCGGGCCTGGTGGACGTGGACCGCACCGCGCTGGTCGGCTACTCGATGGGCGGTTACGGCGCGCTGAACACGGTGGGGGCGGGCGTGAGCGCGGCGGCGGTGGCGTTCGTCCCCGGCGGCAAGCTGGCCGTCAACCAGCAGGGCAATACCCAATATGCGCAGCAGCGCGATGCCCGCATCAAGGCGGTGGTGGCATTCGCGCCATGGGGCGGCGCGCACAAGGTGTGGGATGCCGACGGCCTGGCCGGCGTACGCACGCCGGTACTGTTCATCAGCGGCGACCAGGACGACGTGGCCGGCTACCAGGACGGCGTGAAGCGCCTGTTCGAAGGCACGGTCAACGCCGATCGCTACCTGCTGACCTACGTGGGCGGGCGCCACAACAGCGCGCCGAACCCGCCGTCACCGGCCATGTGGAGCAACCCCGATGACTTCCAGTCGTACTCCGAGCCGGTGTGGGACAGCCGCCGCATCAACAACATCAACCAGCATTTCGTCACTGCCTTCCTCGGCGTCCAGCTCAAGCAGCAGCCGCTGCAAGGCTACCTCGACCTGCCGCCCTTGACCGCCGACGGCACCATCAAACCCGACCCCGGCCTGTGGAAAGGCTTCCCCAAACGCGCTGCGCTGGGGCTGGAGTGGCGGCATTTGCCGGCGCGATGATCAGAAGAACGTGACTACTCTTTCAGCTTGCTGTTCTGGCACCCCGAGCTATTGCACTCGCGCACCCGGTCCTGCAGGAACTGCGAGCGCTTGATGGTGGTGTCGGTCGCGCACTGGAGGTTGACGAAGAAACCCCGGGCCTCGCGGCGCGAGCAGTTGTCGTTGCGTTCCTGGATCCAGGCCAGTTGGCCGCTCTTCAATGCTTTCTTGCCATCGGCATCGAGTTTGGGGCTCAACGCCTGGTAATTGGTGTTGAGTTCCTTGTCCGCTTCCTGGTAGACCTTGTTCAAGCAGTAAAGGCCATCGAAATCACTTTTTGGCTTGTCGCAGGCGGAATTGGCAAACGCGGCGCCCGATGCGCACAGCAGCAGAGCGGCAATGACTGTTTTCATTTTTGATTATCCGGGAGCATCCGGTCAGGTGGTGGTTGCCAAGTTTGCCACGTTTGCCCGGCGCTCACAAGTTTCCCTACCTTGTATAATGCAGGCAAACTAACAGGCCTGCCACCATGACCAATACCACTCACTTCGGTTACAAAACCGTCGCGGAAGACGACAAAGTCCGCGAAGTCGCCAAGGTTTTCCATTCTGTCGCCGCCAAGTACGACATCATGAACGACGTCATGTCCGGTGGCCTGCACCGCATCTGGAAGATCTTCACGATCGCCAACGCTGGCGTGCGTCCGGGCTTCAAATGCCTCGATATCGCCGGCGGCACGGGCGACCTGGCCAAGGCGTTTGCCAAGCAGGCCGGCCCTACCGGCGAAGTCTGGCTCACCGACATCAACGAATCGATGCTCCGCGTGGGGCGCGATCGCCTCTTGAACCGCGGCCTGTTGACCCCCACCTTGCTGTGCGATGCCGAGAAGCTGCCGTTCCCCGATAACTATTTCGACCGTGTGAGCGTGGCCTTCGGCCTGCGCAACATGACCCACAAGGACCAGGCGCTGGCGGAAATGCGCCGCGTACTGAAACCGGGCGGCAAGTTGCTGGTACTGGAATTCTCGAAAGTGATCGAGCCGCTGCAAAAGCCGTACGACCTGTATTCGTTCAAGGTGCTACCGTGGATGGGCCAGAAGATCGCCGGTGATGCCGAAAGCTATCGCTACCTGGCCGAATCTATCCGCATGCATCCCGACCAGGAAACCCTGAAGACAATGATGGAAACGGCGGGCCTGGAAAGCGTCAAGTATTACAACCTGACGGCCGGCGTGGCCGCGTTGCACACCGGCATTAAGCTGTAACTAAGCCTGTCCAGCCCCTTTGCAGGTAAGCTGGCGGCTCGAAGGACACCGGACCGGCCGCATTTCGCGTAAGACAGCACGCGCACAAAAACAGGTTCCGGGTCCCCGCAACGAGCAATTACTTTGTAGGGTAGAGACCATGACTGTTAAAAAATTCCTGATGACCGCCGTGCTGGCCGTCTCCGTCTTCTCGATGGTGTCCGAAGCCATCGCCCGCCCTGCCGGCGGTGGCCGTTCGATCGGTCGCCAGTCGCAAAACGTCCAGCGCATGCCGCCGGCCGCAGCTCCTCAGCAGGCTCCGCAAGGTGCGCAGCGCCAGGCGCCTGCCGCCACGCCTAACGCCGCTACACCGCCAAAACCGGCCAGCCCATGGAAAGGTATCCTGGGCGGCGCGCTGCTGGGCCTGGGCCTGGGCGCACTGTTCTCGCACCTGGGCTTGAGTGGCGCTTTGGGTAGCGCCATCGGTACCATCCTGATGCTGGCGTTGCTGGCCGGTGCGGTGTTCTTCATCGTGCGCATGATCCGCCGTAAATCGCAGCCGCAACCGGCGCCTTCGGCGTTTGGCGGTAACGGCGGCGGCTTCGGCGGCAATGGTGGTAACAGTGGCTATAACGACAACGTTAAGCCATTCACGCCAGCCCAACAGCCTGCGCAATTCAATACCGGCAACACCACGCCGGAAATTGGTTCGGGCCTGCCATCCGGCCAGAACTACCAGTACCAGCCGGCTGCCGTGCCTGCCCACCAGAAATGGGGCGTGCCGGCAGACTTCGACGAAGCGTCGTTCCTGCGTGTCGCAAAAGGCAATTTCATCCGCCTGCAAGCAGCCTGGGACAAGGGCGATACCAACGATATCCGCGAATTCACCACGCCGGAAGTGTTTGCCGAAATGCGTCTGCAACTGTCCGAGCGCACCCAGGCCGACTACACCGACGTGGTCAGCCTCGAAGCCGAGCTGCTGGGCATTGAAACCACCGCCACCGACTACCTGGCCAGCGTGCGTTTCACGGGCATGGTCAAGCCGGCCCGCGATGCGCTGGCCGAGCCGCTCAACGAAGTGTGGAACCTGAGCAAGCCCGTGTCGGGTTCGGCCGGCTGGCTGCTGGCAGGTATCCAACAGGTGGCCTGAACCGTGGGTTTCCCCGCAAAATGGTAAGATCAAAACCGCCCGTAGATGGGCGGTTTTGTTTTGTGGCCCTGTTTTTGATAGCGTACCGAATGACGATCCCCAATCCCAGCTTTCTTTCCGCCCCGGCGGCCGTGCCCGCCAGCGCCGTGATCAATCACCTGCTGGCCCAGGAGCCGTGGGCGCGCCGCGAGTTGCAGCGCCATGCCGGCAAGGTGGCCGCCATCGACGCCGGCGTGGCAAGCCTGCGCCTGCGCGTGACCGCCGACGGCCTGCTCGAAGCTGCCACGGCCGAAGCGGTGGCCAGCGTGACCATCCGCGTGAAACCCACCGACCTGCCGCTGATCGTGCAGGACCGCGCGCGGGCGTTTTCCTATGTGCGCATCGAGGGGGATGCCGAGTTCGCCAATGCGCTGTCGAGCCTGAGCCAGTCGCTGCGCTGGGAGGCCGAGGTGGACCTGGAAAAGCTGGTGGGGCCGCTGGCCGCCAACCGCCTGGCGGCGGGGGCGCGCGACGCGTTCAAGGCGGTGAAAAACGGCCACCAGAAACTGGCCGAAAACGTCGCCGAATACCTGCTCGATGAAAAACAATTGCTGGTGCGCCCGCACGCGGTGGAAGAATTATCGGCCGACGTCACGCGCCTGCGCGACGACGTCGAGCGCGCTGCCAAGCGCCTGGCCAAACTGGAACAGAAACTGGGAACCCAATGATTTTGAAATTACTCCGCTTCCTGAAGATCATGCGGGTGGCGATCAAGTACGGCCTCGACGAAATAGCGATTTCAGGCTTCAAGGTGCCACGCACGGCGCGGTTCATCGACACCGTGATTTTCTGGCGCGACCTGTCTTCCCCGCGCGGCGTGCGCCTGCGCCTGGCGCTGGAAGACCTGGGACCGATCTTCATCAAGTTCGGCCAGGTGCTGTCCACCCGCAGCGACCTGATTCCCCCCGATATCGCCGTCGAACTGGCGCGTCTGCAAGACCGGGTGCCGCCGTTCGATTCCGATATCGCCATTGCGCAAATCCACAAATCGCTGGGCGCCCACCCGGACCAACTGTTCGCCTCGTTCGAGCGCACACCGGTGGCGTCGGCCTCGATTGCCCAGGTACACTTTGCGACGCTCAAGGATGGCAAGCAGGTGGCAGTCAAGGTGCTGCGCCCGGGCATGAAAAAGACCATCGACGAGGACGTGGCGCTGATGCAGATCGCCGCCGACCTGGCCAGCCGCTTGTGGGCCGACAGCAAGCGCCTGAAACCGAAAGAGGTGGTGGCCGAGTTCGACAAATACCTGCACGATGAGCTGGACCTGATGCGCGAGGCCGCCAACGCCAGCCAGCTGCGCCGCAACTTCGCCGATTCCAACCTGCTGCTGGTGCCGGAAATGCACTGGGACTATTGCTCAAGCAATGTGATCGTGATGGAACGCATGCACGGCATCCCGGTCTCGCAGATCGACCGCCTGGCCGCTGCCGGCGTGGACCTGAAAAAGCTGTCGAGCGACGGCGTGGAGATTTTCTTCACCCAGGTGTTCCGCGACGGTTTCTTCCATGCCGATATGCACCCCGGCAACATCCTGGTGTCGATCGAGCCGGAAACGTTCGGCCGCTACATCGCGCTCGACTTCGGCATCGTCGGCACGCTGACCGATTACGACAAGGATTATTTGTCGCAAAACTTCCTGGCCTTCTTCCGCCGCGACTACAAGCGCGTGGCCGAGGCGCACATCGAATCGGGCTGGGCGCCCAAGGAAACCCGCGTTGACGAGCTCGAAGCGGCCGTGCGCGCCTGCTGCGAGCCGATTTTTGATCGCCCGCTGAAAGATATCTCGTTCGGCCAGATCCTGCTGCGCCTGTTCCAGACGTCGCGCCGCTTCAACGTGGAAGTGCAGCCGCAACTGGTGCTGCTGCAAAAGACGCTGCTCAATATCGAGGGCCTCGGCCGCCAGCTCGATCCCGATCTCGACCTGTGGAAAACCGCCAAGCCCTACCTGGAAAACTGGATGGCCGAGCAAGTCGGCTGGCAGGGCCTGTATCAGAAGCTCAAGGCCGAGGCGCCGCGCTATGCCCAGATCTTCCCGCAACTGCCGCGCCTGCTGCACCGGGCGCTGGAGCAGCAGGGCGAGCGTCCCAGCGACAACACCGAGCTGCTCAAGGTGTTGATCCACGAACAGCAGCGCACCAACCGTCTGCTCAGTGGCGCGGCCTGGACCGTCACCCTGGTGGTGCTGGCGCTGGTGTCGTATGAGTTCTGGCCCCATTTCATGCCGCAATAAGGTGATGCAATCAGCATGACGGACTTTGCCCAGCGCGATCCCCTGTCGCCGGCGTTCTGGGATGAGCGCTTCGAGCGCCGCTTCACCCCCTGGGGCCGGGGCGCCGCGCCGCAAGCGCTGCGCGATTTCGTTGTTGCCAACGCCCCGATGGCCACGCTGATTCCCGGCTGCGGCGCCGGCCACGAGCTGGTACTGCTGCGCGACGCCGGCTGGAACGCCACCGCCATCGATTTCTCGCCGGCCGCCGTCGCAGCCGCCAAGGTGGTGGCAGGCAGCCATGGACAGCACGTGGTGCAGGCAGACTTTTTCACGTGGCAGCCACTACAGCCACTGCAACTGATTTACGAGCAGGCTTTTTTGTGTGCGATGCCGCCGGCCATGTGGCCGCAAGTGGCCGCGCGATGGGCGCAGTTGTTACCGGCGGGGGCACTGCTGGCTGGGTACTTCTTTTTTGACGACAGCCCGAAAGGTCCGCCATTCGGCATTGGCCGCACTGCGCTGGATGCGCTGTTGCAGGCCGATTTCGCCTGCGAAGTGGACGAGGCCGTCAGTGATTCTATCGCTGTGTTTGCAGGCAGGGAGCGCTGGATGGTGTGGCGCCGGCGTTGAGCATCGGACGCTTGCCGGGCAGTTTACGGCGGCTGGCGCAGGCATGCACCGCGACCAGCGCCAGTGCGCACAGGACGATCGAACGGCGGTGCAACGGTTCGCTGGGGGACTCGGCAACGAACTTGCTCTGTGCAAAGGCAGGAGAGAGCAGGGCAGTGGCCAACAGGCCGGCAAAGACGTACTTTTTCATGTATTTCCCAATCAGGAGATGTAAGCGTCGACGACTGGACGGCATGGCGCGCGACGATTCAGGGATTGGGAAATCAGCGCATAAGGGTGGATTAGACCATGAATTCAAACCGCTGGCGAATAGCTTTTTTCAATGAAAGCGATTAACTATTCGCCGCCGACTGACCTTGGCCACAGGAAACAGGAATAGGGCGCCCAAAAGGCTTTATAATTCAGGGTTTTGATGATTTTTGCGGAGTAATAGATGCCGATCTACGCTTACCGCTGCGAGGCATGTGGTTTTGCCAAGGATGTCTTGCAGAAGATGTCCGACCCGCAGCTGACTGTCTGCCCAGAATGTGGCAAGGACTCGTTCAAGAAACAACTGACCGCCGCCGGCTTCCAGCTGAAGGGCTCGGGTTGGTATGTCACCGATTTCCGTGGCGGCACGCCGCCGGCCACTGGCGTGTCCAGCCCGTCGGGCGCGATCGCTTCGTCCGCGCCGGCCAAGTCGGAAGCGCCTGCTGCAGCACCGGCGGCGGCTGCGCCATCGAGCACCACCAAAGGGGATTGACCCCATGAGCAGAGCAATTGATGCGTAAATATTTCATTACCGGCCTGCTGATCCTGGTCCCGCTGGCGATTACCGCCTGGGTACTGAACCTGGTGATCAGCACCATGGACCAGTCGCTGCTGTTCGTGCCCGCGCGCTGGCAGCCGCGCACGCTGTTCGGCTTCGACATCCCTGGCCTGGGCACCTTGCTGACGGTCGTGATCGTGTTCCTGACCGGCCTGCTGACCAACAACCTGGTCGGCAACTACGTGTTGCGCGTGTGGGAAAAGCTGCTCAAGCGTATCCCGCTGGTGAATTCGCTGTATTCGAGCGTCAAGCAGGTGTCCGACACCTTGCTGTCGTCGTCCGGCAACGCGTTCCGCAAGGCGGTGATGATTCCGTATCCGCACCAGAATTCTTACACCATCGCTTTCCTCACCGGCACGCCCGGCGGCGACGTGAAAAACCACCTGGTGGGCGACTACGTGAGCGTATACGTGCCCACCACGCCGAACCCGACCTCGGGATTTTTCCTGATGATGGCGCGCAAGGACGTGGTCGAGCTCGACATGACCGTCGATGCCGCCTTGAAATACATCGTCTCGATGGGCGTGGTGGCGCCGGAAGATGTTCCGCAAGCCATCGCCCTGCCGGACCGCATCACCAAGTAAACAATACAGCCGAACTCTCTGAGTAATTTAACCTGAACCGAGAAATAATCATGTCCTCAATGCGTACTCACTACTGCGGCCTCACCACTGAAGCGCTGCTTGGCCAAACCGTCAGCCTGTGCGGCTGGGTACACCGTCGCCGCGACCACGGCGGCGTGATCTTCATCGACCTGCGCGACCGCGAAGGCCTGGTGCAGATCGTCTGCAATCCGGAGCAAGCCGAAGTGTTCAAGGCCGCCGAAGCCGTACGTAACGAGTTCTGCCTGCGCGTGACCGGCGTGGTCAAGGACCGCCTGGCCGGCACCGTCAACAACAACCTGAAATCGGGCAAGATCGAAGTCGTTTGCTCGCAACTGGAAGTGCTGAACCCGTCCGTAGCCGTGCCGTTCCAGCTCGACGACGACAACCTGTCGGAAACCACCCGCCTGACCCACCGCGTGCTGGACCTGCGTCGCCCGCAGATGCAAAACAACCTGCGCCTGCGCTACAAGGTAACGATGGAAGTGCGCAAGTACCTGGACGAACTGGGCTTCATCGACATCGAAACCCCGATGCTGACCAAGTCCACGCCTGAAGGCGCACGCGACTACCTGGTGCCATCGCGCGTGAACGCCGGCAGCTTCTTCGCGCTGCCGCAGTCGCCGCAGCTGTTCAAGCAGCTGCTGATGGTCGCCAACTTCGACCGTTATTACCAGATCACCAAGTGCTTCCGCGACGAAGACCTGCGCGCCGACCGCCAGCCGGAATTCACCCAGATCGATTGCGAAACCTCGTTCCTGACCGAGCAGGAAATCCGCGACCTGTTCGAAGACATGATCCGCAAGGTCTTCACCAACACCATGGGCGTCGAACTGCCTAACCCGTTCCCGGTGATGAACTTCTCCGAAGCGATGGGCAAATACGGTTCGGACAAGCCGGACATGCGCGTCAAACTGGAATTCACCGAACTGACCGACGTGGTTAAAAACGTCGAATTCAAGATCTTCAACAGCGCCGCCAACCTGCCTAACGGCCGCGTGGTCGGCATGCGCGTGCCGCAAGGCGGTTCGATGCCGCGTTCGGAAATCGACGCGTACACCCAGTTCGTCGCCATCTACGGCGCGCGTGGCCTGGCGTACATCAAGGTCAACGAAAAAGCCAAGGGCCGCGAAGGTCTGCAGTCGCCGATCGTCAAGAGCATCGACGACGAAACCCTGGCCAAGATCCTGGAACTGACGGGCGCGCAAGACGGCGACCTGATCTTCTTCGGCGCCGACAAGGCCAAGGTCGTCAACGACGCCATCGGCGCGCTGCGCGTGAAAATCGGCCACTCGGAATTCGGCAAGAACGCCGGCCTGTTCGACGACGTCTGGTCGCCGCTGTGGGTAATCGACTTCCCGATGTTCGAATACGACGAAGAATCGGACCGCTGGACCGCCACCCACCACCCGTTCACCGCGCCAAAAGACGGCCACGAAGACTGGCTGGAAACCAACCCGGGCGCCTGCATCGCCAAGGCCTACGACATGGTCCTGAACGGTTGGGAACTGGGTGGCGGCTCGATCCGTATCCACCGCGAAGAAGTGCAGTCGAAAGTGTTCCGCGCGCTGAAAATCGATGCTGACGAAGCGCGTCTGAAATTCGGCTTCCTGCTCGACGCACTGCAATACGGCGCGCCTCCGCACGGCGGCCTGGCTTTCGGCCTGGACCGTATCGTCACGCTGATGACCAAGTCCGATTCGATCCGCGACGTGATCGCCTTCCCGAAAACCCAGCGCGCCCAGGATCTGCTGACCCAGGCCCCGTCGGAAGTCGACGAGAAGCAACTGAAAGAACTGCACATCCGTTTGCGTGCGGCGGAGCCGAAGGTCGCTAGCTGATTTTAGTTAGCCATCTGGCATAATGAAAAGGCGCCCGGGATACCGAGGCGCCTTTTCTTTTGCCCTGAACATGAAGCCATACAAGATCCCCGAATCCGTACTGGTCGTAATCCACACCGCCGACCTGCAAGTGCTGCTCATTGAACGCGCCGACCGTCCCGGTTTCTGGCAATCTGTCACCGGCTCGATCGACGTGCTTGGCGAGCCGTTCATTGAGGCCGCTGCGCGCGAACTGTTCGAGGAAACTGGCATCGTGGCCGACGGCGAACGCATCGTGCTGCGCGACTGGCGGCTGTCGAACATCTACACCATCTACCCCGAATGGCGCCACCGCTACGCACCCGGCGTGGTCGAAAACACTGAGCACATCTTCAGCGTGGAAGTCCCGCGCGACACGCCGATCACGCTGTCGCCACGCGAGCACATCAACCACGCCTGGCTGCCCTGCCTGGAGGCGGCCGACAAGTGTTTTTCTTCTTCGAATGCGGAGGCAATCCTGCTGCTGCCGCGCCAGGTAGGATAGCTCCGCTCGATTGATGTATCGCAGTTCTGCGCCATGCCCTCAAGCTAGTCTGCATTAACCTGGTTGATTAAATTAACCAACTGGGTTAATCTCTCAATCAAGCTTGGGGTGCCGCCATGACCAGCTACAGCAAGCCAACTTATGATCTGGCGCGCATGATCGCGCTGATAAAACAGGGGCATTTCCGCACGACTCACGTGGCGCGCGTTGGCGCCGTCGCTCTGGGGCTCGACCTCGACGGTCTGATTGAAGTCGTGCTCGATCTGCCAGCCAGGGGCCGGTTTTACAAGACCATGGAGTCGGTCAACAATCCGGGGCACTGGATGGATGTCTACCATACGAGGACGCCGGCCGGAGATCCTGTCTATCTTAAATTGATGATCCAAGACGGCGTATTGATCGTCTCGTTCAAGGAGTTATAGCGATGAAATGCGAAAACTGCGGTGCGTCCGCACTGGTGCACGATGTGCGCGACGTGCCTTATACGTACAAGGGCGAAACCACGATCCTGCCCCAGGTGGAAGGGGACTTTTGTTCCAGCTGCGACGAATCTGTCCTGGGTCCGCAAGAGTCCCGTCGCACGATGGACCTGATGCTGGCCTTTAACAAGCAAGTCAACGCTGCGGCGGTTGATCCGCAATTCATCGTCAGCGTGCGCAAGAAACTCAATCTCGACCAGCGCCAGGCGGGCGAGATTTTCGGCGGTGGGGTCAATGCATTTTCGCGCTATGAGCTCGGCAAAACCAGGCCGCCACTGGCCACCGTCAAACTGCTGAAGCTTTTGAACAATCACCCGGAGTTGTTGCCGGAAGTGGCGGCAGCGTAACCAGGCGGTACCCTTGTTCACCGGAAAATTCGTATGTGCGGCGGCGAACGTACAGCTGCGCGGACTCAGGGTTACAATGTTTCCATGAAAATCCGTGTTGCCACATATAACATCCATAAAGGGGTGTCCTCGATCCGGGCCGAGCCGCGTGTTCTGGCGCTCAAGCAGGCTATCGGCATGTTCGACGCCGACGTGGTGTTTCTGCAGGAGGTCCAGGGCAAGCATGACCTGAAGGCCGCCAAGTACGGCGCCGAGCACCTCGGTACCAAGCACTGGCCCGCCGCGTCGCAGCACGAATACTTTGCCGGCGAATCGCGCCACCTGCACGCCGCTTACGGCATGAACGCGGTGTACGACCACGGCCACCACGGCAACGCGCTGCTCAGTGCCTTCCCGATCGCCAATATGGCCAATCACGATGTGTCCGACCATGCCTACGAGCAGCGCGGCATCCTGCATTGCGTACTCAATACCCCGCACGGCATCGTCCACTGCTACGTGGTGCACCTGGGCCTGTTCGAGGCCGGGCGCCGGCGCCAGACCCAGGCCTTGATTTCCGCCGTGCGCGCGTCGGCGCCCGATGGCGAACCGGTGATCATCGCCGGTGATTTCAACGACTGGCGCAATACCCTCAGCGCCGAACTGCGCAACGCGCTCGGCGTGGTGGAGGCGTTCGACCAGCTTGGCGGTCCACCGTCCGCGCTCAGCGATATCATGCGCACACTGCGCCGCAAATCGTCCGTCAATCCGGCCCGCACCTTCCCGTCGGCGCTGCCGTTTTTCCGCCTCGATCGGATTTACGTGCGCGGCTTCAAGGTCGATACGGCCGAGGTCTTGCACGGGTCGCTGTGGGCCAAGCTGTCGGATCACGCACCGATTGTCGCGTCGCTATCACTTGGCTAGAATGGCGCCATGGGCACCTCTGTCAACTTCCTTGCCGATAACGAAGTCAAGCTCCTGCATACCGGCACGGATTATTTTCCCGCGCTCATTGCAGTGATCGACAACGCCCGTCACGAAATCTATTTCGAAACTTATATCTTCGCCCCCGACGACACCGGCCAGCGCGTGATGGCAGCGTTGATCGGCGCTGCCCAGCGCGGCATTCACGTGCGCATGATCACCGACTGGTGGGGCACCGGCCGGCGCCAGGTCAACAGCATGCACGAGAAGCTGGTGGCTGGCGGCGTCGAACACCGCGTGTTCAATCCGTGGTTCAAGCGCGGCGTCACGCGCACCCATCGCAAGATTTGCGTGGTCGATCGCGAGATTGCGCTGGTCGGCGGCATCAACATCAACGACGACATGTTCTGTGACTACAACCATGCGATCCCGCTCGATTTTCCGCGCTGGGATTTCGCGGTGCAAGTGTGCGGTCCGCTGGTGGCGTCGGTGCAAAAAGAGCAGGAAACCCAGTGGCGCCGGCTGGGCAAGATGAACCTCATCAAGCGCATCAGCCTGTATCGCGACATGCGCAAGGTGAACAAGGCTGCCGCCGAAAACATGGTGCAGGCCGGCTTCGTGGTGCGCGACAACCTGCGCAATCGCAGCACCATCCAGCGCGCGTACTTGCAGGCGCTGGGCCGCGCCCGTAAAAGCGTACTGCTGGCCAATCCGTACTTCGCGCCGGGGCGCAAGTTCCGCCGCGCGCTGGCCGCTGCCGCCGAGCGCGGGGTCGATGTCACGCTGCTGATCGGCGTGGGCGAGATCTGGCTGCAGGATGCGGTCGCCCACTCGTTCTATCCGAAACTGCTGGCGGCCGGCGTCAAGATCGTCGAGTACCGCAAGACGCAATTGCACGCCAAGGTGGCCGTGATCGACGACGACTGGGCCACCGTGGGCTCGAGCAATGTCGATGGTCTGTCGCTGTTCCTGAACCAGGAAGCCAACGTGGTGATCAAGGATGCTGCATTTGCGCAGACCTTGCGCGCCCACATCGAGGACGCCGTCGCCGATGGCGTACCGATTGATTATGCCGACTTCGAACATGTCGGCCGTTTTCGCCGCATCGGTTACGAGATCGCGTTCGTGTTCTATCGGACCGTGATGCGCCTGTTCTCAGTAGGAAAATATGCATGAGTGATACCGTCAGACTCGACAAGTGGCTATGGGCCGCGCGCTTCTTCAAAACCCGTACCCTGGCCACCGATGCCATCGACAGCGGTAAAGTTAAAGTCAACGGCGACAAGGTCAAACCGGCACGCAATGTGCACATCGGCGACCAGCTCGACATCGACAACGGCTCCGACCGCTGGGAAGTCGATGTGATGAATTTGTCCGACGTGCGCGCTGCCGCGCCGATTGCCCGCAACCTGTACGAAGAGACCGACGAGAGCGTACAGCGGCGGGCGCTGGTGGCGGAAAACCGCCGCCTGTTCCGCGAGCCGACCGCCGACTTCAAGGGCCGCCCCACCAAGCGCGACCGCCGCCAGCTCGGCAAATTGTAGGCTCACCTCCAGCCTGATGCGCGGGCCCGGACCGCGCACAAGGCGCCACCCTGCAACAGATCACCGTGACAGGTGAGTACACACGTCGCATATCCCCATGCTGCGCCGCAGCAATAGAACCTCGACTCTAAACGTAGCGTTTGACTTTTGTCACGCGCTGGATAATAGTACGAGCGTTCGCAATTCTTTTCACACGGAGTAAATTTAAGTGGCGCAGAATACTTTGCTCCACGGCTAAATTCACCTCGGGATCCATTCTTATTAATACCTCAACTAAATTTATGCGCAAGGGCGAACTGACACGGGCGGCAATTCTCGACGTGGCGCTGGACCTGGCCAGCCGGGACGGGCTGGAAGGCCTGACCATCGGCCTGCTCGCGGACAAGATGAACATGAGCAAGTCCGGCGTGTTCGCCCATTTCGGCTCGCGCGAGGATTTACAGTTGGAAGTGCTCAAGCTGTATCACCATCGTTTCGAGCAGGAAGTGTTTTTCCCCAGCGTCAAAGAGCCGCGCGGCATCTTGCGCTTGCGCTCGATGTTTGCGCGCTGGGTCAAGCGCGTGAGCGTGGAAGTGGCGTCGGGCTGTATCTATATCAGCGGCGCGGTCGAGTACGACGACCGCCCGGGCCCGATCCGCGAAGAGTTGATGGCCATGGTCGGCGCCTGGCAGGCCGCGCTGTTGCGCTGCGTGCAGCAATGCATCGAAGTCGGCGACTTGAAAGCCGACAGCGATGCGCTCCAGATGGTCTACGAGATGTACGGCCTGATCCTGGCACTGCACCACGATGCGCGCTTCCTGCGCATCCCCGGCAGCCTGGAACGGGCCGGTAATGGATTTGAACGTTTGATCGTGTCGTACAAGAATTAGCAAGGCAGTTGGTAACACCTACGCAACCACCATTTTTGCAGTCAATAAAAGTCATCAGGAGAACACCATGGGTCAATACGTCGCGCCAATCCGGGATATGCAATTCGTGCTGCACGAACTGCTCAACGTGCAGGAAGAACTGAAAGCGTTGCCGGACTACGCCGAAATCGATGCCGACATCATCAACCAGGTACTGGAAGAGGGCGGCAAGTTCACGTCGGAAGTGCTGTTCCCGCTGAACCATTCGGGCGACCGCGAAGGTTGCAAGCTCGACGTGGCGACCAACTCCGTGACCACGCCCAAAGGTTTTAAAGAAGCCTACAAGCAGTACGTCGAGGGCGGCTGGGCCGCACTGGCGTGCGATCCGGAATACGGCGGCCAGGGCTTGCCAGTACTGCTGAACAACTCGTTCTACGAAATGCTGAACTCGGCCAACCAGGCCTGGACCATGTACCCGGGCCTGTCGCACGGCGCCTACGAGTGCCTGAAAGAACACGGCACCGACGAACAGAAATCGACCTACCTGCCGAAACTGGTCTCTGGCGAATGGACCGGCACCATGTGCCTGACCGAACCGCACTGCGGTACCGACCTGGGCATGCTGCGCTCGAAAGCGCTGCCACAGGAAGACGGCTCGTGGCTGATCACCGGCAACAAGATCTTCATCTCGGCCGGCGAACACGACATGGCTGAAAACATCTTGCACCTGGTGCTGGCCCGCGTGCCGGACGCACCGGAAGGCTCGAAAGGCATTTCGCTGTTCCTGGTACCGAAATTCCTGCCGAACGCCGACGGTACCGTTGGCGCGCGCAATCCGATCACCTGCGGCGCGATCGAAGAAAAAATGGGCATCCACGGCAACTCCACCTGCCAGATGAACCTGGACGGCGCAAAAGGCTGGATCATCGGCCAGCCGAACAAGGGCCTGAACGCCATGTTCGTGTTCATGAACGCCGCCCGCCTGGGCGTGGGCATGCAGTCGCTGGGCCTGACTGAAGTCGCGTATCAAAATGCGCTGGTCTATGCCAAGGACCGCATCCAGATGCGTTCGCTGTCGGGCGTGAAAGCACCGGACAAGCCAGCCGATCCGATCATCGTGCACCCGGACGTGCGCCGCATGCTGCTCACCGCCAAGGCCTACGCCGAAGGTGGCCGCGCGTTCACGTCGTACGTGGCGCTGCAGATCGACCGCGAACTGCACCACCCGGACGCTGACGTGCGCAAGGAAGCTGCCGACGAAGTCGCGCTGCTCACGCCTATCGTTAAAGCCTTTATCACCGACAACGGCTGGATCGCCACCTCGGAAGCGATGCAAGTGTTCGGCGGCCACGGCTACATCGCCGAATGGGGCATGGAACAGTACGTGCGCGACGCCCGCATCAACATGATTTACGAAGGCACCAACACCATCCAGTCGCTGGACCTGCTGGGCCGCAAGATTTTGGGCGACAACGGCGCCAAGCTGCGCAAGTTTGGCGAGAAGATCAAGAACTTCGTCGAAGAAAACGGCACCGACGAAGCGCTGAGCGAATTCATCACCCCGCTGGGCGACCTCGGCGACAAGGTCACCAAGCTGACCATGGAAATCGGCATGAAAGCCTTCCAGAACCCGGACGAAGTCGGTGCTGCCTGCGTACCGTACCTGCGTGTGGTCGGTCACCTGGTGTACAGTTACCTGTTCGCGCAAATGGCCAAGATCGCACTGGCCAAGGAAGACAGCGGCGACAACTTCTACAAGGCAAAACTGGCCACGACGCGCTTCTACTTCGCCCGTCTGCAACCGGAAACCGCCACCCTGATCCGCCAGGCTCGGTCGGGTTCCGCCAACCTGATGGCCCTCGACGCCGACCTGTTCTAAGAGAGGAACGACATGACCAATTTCATCGTTAAAAAAGTAGCCGTGCTGGGCGCCGGCGTGATGGGCGCGCAAATCGCCGCCCACTGCGTCAACGCCAAAGTGCCTGTCGTGCTGTTCGACCTGCCGGCCAAGGAAGGCCCGAAAAACGGCATCGTCCTCAAAGCCATCGAAGGCCTGAAAAAACTGTCGCCAGCTCCTCTGGGCAACAAGGACCACGCCGCCCTGATCGAAGTAGCGAACTACGAAGACGACCTGGCCAAGCTCGAAGAGTGCGACCTGATCATCGAAGCGATCGCCGAGCGCATGGACTGGAAGCACGACCTGTACAAGAAGGTTGCACCGCACATCGGCGCCAACGCCATTTTCGCGTCGAACACGTCGGGCCTGTCGATCACCACGTTGTCCGAAGGTTTCGATGCCGACCTGAAATCGCGCTACTGCGGCGTGCACTTCTTCAACCCGCCGCGCTATATGCACCTGGTCGAAATCATCCCGACCGAGTTCACCAAGCCTGAAATCGCCGACCAGCTCGAAGGTTTCCTGACCACCACCCTGGGCAAGGGCGTGGTTCGTGCCAAAGACACGCCGAACTTCATCGCCAACCGCGTGGGCGTGTTCGGCATCCTGGCCATCATCCATGAAGCCGAAAAATTCGGTTTGTCGGTCGATGTGGTCGATGACCTGACCGGCGCCAAGCTCGGTCGCGCCAAGTCGGGCACGTTCCGCACCGCTGACGTCGTGGGCCTGGACACCATGGGCCACGTGATCAAGACCATGCAGGACAACCTGCCGAACGACCCGTTTGCCGCCGTCTACAAGACGCCGGAAACGCTGGCCAAGCTGGTGGAAAAGGGCGCCCTGGGCCAGAAGTCCGGCGCCGGTTTCTACAAGAAGGTCGGCAAGGACATTTTGCGCCTGGACTTCGCCACCGGTGAATACGTACCGGGTGGCGGCAAGGCTGCCGACATCATTGGCCGCATCCTGAAGGAAAAAGATCCGGTCAAGAAAATGAAAGCGCTGCGCGAATCGACCAATCCACAGGGCCAGTTCCTGTGGGCGATCTTCCGCGACGCTTTCCACTACATCGCCGTGCACCTCGACACCGTGGCCGACAACGCCCGCGACATCGACTTCGCCATGCGCTGGGGCTTCGGCTGGACCGTCGGCCCGTTCGAAACCTGGCAGGCCGCCGGCTGGTCGCAGGTTGCCCAGTGGGTCAAGGAAGACATCGATGCCGGCCAGGCGCTGTCGTCCGCACCGCTGCCAGCCTGGGTCTTCGAAGGCCCGGTCGCCGACAAGGGCGGCGTGCACACCCCTGAGGGTTCGTGGTCGGCCGTGTCGCAATCGTTCGTGCCACGTTCGACCCTGGCGGTGTACGAGCGCCAGGCGTTCCGTGCACCGGTGGTTGGCGCTGGCGCCATCGACGGCCGCACTGCCGGCACCACGTTCCACGAGGACGACTCGGTGCGCATCTGGCACATGGACGACGAAGTGCTGGTGATCTCGCTGAAAACCAAGATGCACGTGATCAGCCCGGACGTCATTACCGGCTTCACCAAGGCACTGGCCGAAGCGGAGAAAAACTTCAAGGGCCTGGTGATCTGGAATGCGGACGCAGCCGAAGGCGGCGCATTCTCGGCCGGCGCCGACCTGCAATCGGCCCTGCCTGCCTTCATGCAGGGTGGCGCCAAGGCAGTCGATCCGATCATCAAGGACCTGCAGGACGCCTTCATGTCGCTGAAATACGCGAACGTGCCGGTCGTTGCTGCGGTGGCTGGCCTGGCGCTGGGCGGCGGTTGCGAGCTGGTGCTGCACGCGTCGAAGCGCGTGGCCTCGATCGAATCGTACATCGGCCTGGTGGAAGTGGGCGTGGGCCTGATTCCTGCTGGCGGCGGCCTGAAAGAAGCGGCATCGCGCGCTTACAAAGAGGCTAAAGGCAACGACATCCTGCAATTCCTGAAAACCGGTTTCACCAATGCCGCTACCGCCAACGTGTCGAAGTCGGCACTGGAAGCGCAGGCGATGGGTTACCTGAAGGAAGACGACGTGATCGTGTTCAACGCCTACGAGCTGCTGCACGTGGCCAAGGTGGAAGCGCGCGCCATGTTCGACAAGGGCTACCGCCCGCCGGTAAAAGCGCCGATCCAGGTGACCGGCCGCTACGGCTGGGCCACCATCAAGGCGCAGCTGGTCAATATGCGCGACGGCGGCTTCATTTCGGCGCACGACTTCAAGCTGGGCGACATGATCGCCGAGATCGTCTCTGGCGGCGACATCGACCAGGGTTCGTTCGTGAGCGAGCAGTGGATACTGGATCGCGAACGCAAGGCCTTCCTCGAGCTGTTGAATCATCCAAAGACGCAAGAACGGATCATGGGCATGCTGCAGACCGGCAAGCCGGTACGCAACTAATCTAGGAAGAACATAATGACCAAACAACTTCAAGACGCATACATCGTCGCTGCCACCCGTACCCCGATCGGCAAGGCGCCGCGCGGCATGTTCAACAAAACCCGCCCGGACGACCTGCTGGTGCGCGTGATCCAGTCGGCGCTGGCGCAAGCGCCGGGCCTCGATCCGGCCCTGATCACCGACGCCATCATCGGTTGCTCGTTCCCGGAAGCGGAGCAGGGTTTCAATATCGCCCGTCAATCGGTGCTGCTGGCCGGCCTGCCGAAAACCGTCGGTGGCGTCACCATCAACCGTTATTGCGCCTCGGGCATCACCGCCTTGGCCATGGCGGCCGACCGCATCCGCGTCGGTGAAGCGGACGCCATGATCGCCGGTGGCGTGGAATCGATGTCGATGGTGCCGATGATGGGCAACAAGCCATCGATGAACATGAATATGTTCTCGGACGAAAACGTGGGCATGGCCTACGGCATGGGCCTGACCGCTGAAAAAGTGGCGACCCAGTGGAAAGTCTCGCGCGAAGCGCAAGACGCATTCGCCGTCGAATCGCACCGCCGCGCCATCGCCGCGCAACAGGCCGGTTTCTTCAAGGACGAGACCACCCCGGTCGAGATCATTACCCGCACGCCGAACCTGGCCACCGGCGAGATCGACATCAAGACCCGCACCGTCGATACCGACGAAGGCGCGCGCGCCGATTCCACCATCGAATCGCTGTCCAAGCTGAAACCGGTATTTGCCGCCAAGGGTTCGGTCACCGCCGCCAACAGCTCGCAGATGTCCGACGGCGCCGGTGCGCTGCTGGTCGTGTCCGAGCGTTTCCTGCGCGAGCACAACCTGACTCCGCTGGCGAAATTCTCGTCGTTCGCGGTCAAGGGCGTGCCACCGGAAATCATGGGCATCGGTCCGAAATTCGCGATTCCCGACGCCTGCAAGGCAGCCGGCATCACCCAGGACCAACTGGACTGGATCGAGCTGAACGAAGCGTTTGCTGCGCAAGCACTGGCCGTGATCGGCGACTTGGGCCTCGACCCGGCCAAGGTCAACCCGATGGGCGGCGCGATTGCGCTGGGCCACCCGCTGGGCGCAACCGGCGCCATCCGCGCGGCCACCGTCGTGCATGCGCTGCGCCGTAACAACCTGAAATACGGCATGGTCACCATGTGCGTTGGCGCCGGCATGGGCGCGGCAGGCATCATCGAACGCGTATAAGCGCGATCGGATCATCATCAAGAAGGGCGCTGCGGTGAGAACCACGGCGCCCTTTGTTTTACAAAGTACATTGGAGACACGCATGGACATTCTGAGCACCAAGCAAGACGGCATCCTGACCCTGGAATTCAACCGCCCCGAACGCAAGAACGCGATCACCGCCGCCATGTACCAGGCCATGGCCGACGCCATCAACGATGCAGAAGAAGACGCCGCCGTCCGCGCCATCCTGATCACCGGCAAGCCCGAAATTTTCACGGCCGGCAACGACCTGGAAGACTTCATGAAAAACGCCCCCACCAGCGGCGACCTCGAAGACCGCGCCGTGTACAAGTTCATGCTGGCGCTGTCGGGCGCCACAAAGCCGGTGGTGGCTGCCGTCTCCGGCGCGGCGGTGGGCATCGGCACCACGCTGCTCATGCATTGCGACCTCGTGTACGCCGCCGACAACGCCAAATTCTCGATGCCGTTCGCGCAACTGGGCCTGTGCCCGGAATTCGCGTCAAGCCTGCTGTTCACGCAAATCGCCGGCTACCCGCGCGCTGCCGAAAAACTGATGCTGGGCGAAGCGTTCCTCGCTGCCGAAGCGCTGGAAATGGGCCTGGTGTCGAAAGTGGTGCCGGCCGACGAACTGCTGGCCTTTGCCCAGGGCCAGGCGGCCAAACTGGTCGCCCTGCCAGCGAGCTCGATCCGCACCACCAAGCACCTGATGAAGGCCAGCCGCATCAATACGATCAGCGACACCATCGCTGCCGAAAACAAGCATTTCGGCGCGATGCTGTCGTCGCCAGAGGCGCGCGAGGCGTTTACGGCATTCTTTGAGAAGCGCAAGCCGGACTTTACCAAGTTTGCCTGAGTACGGTTAGGTCGCGCAAAGGTTCGTCCTGTTCGTGACCTCGCTTATGGATGGTGGCGTTTACCAGTCTCAGGTCATTTTGCCAATTTATTTGCCGCATCTTGCAGCCCCGCCAGAATGGGTTCAGCCACCAGTTCCGGGAAATCATTCGGAAGCTGCGCGCGCACGGCCTCGATCACGGCAGTAGTGCGTTCAACCAGGTCATCGAGCACTGCTGCGACCGGTTTGCCGTCTGGCGTGACGATACCGTAACGCTCGCCGACGGCGATCCAGTGCCGACGCAATATCTCGCGCATCTTGTAATGGGCGTTGGTAGCACGCACGGCCATTGCCATCTTGGCCTTGAAGGGCGATACCTGGTTCGCTCCAGTGCCGAGAACCGGATAGGCCGACAGCACGTCATACAGCGGCGTCATTGCGAAGGTATCGTTTGGTCTCAGGAAAATACTGAAGTTCTTTGCATGACCGTCCGTAGCGCACAGCATCCAGAATACGACCTGCGACTGGAAAAAAATCAGGCGGTCCGCAGTTCGATTGGATGAGCCTTGCAGGAGCCTCATGATGTTCTCGACCCCGGGGCCGCCATGGCTCTCATATTTCAGTCCCGGCGGGGTGCCCGTGGCCTGGCACATGTCTTCTTGCGGCAACCTCAGCAGATGGTCGGATGCTTCGCCCCACCACCGACGGTCGAAGCGCTCGACGGCAAGAGCCTTCGTATCCTCGAAACGCACCGGCATGCACTTGGCCACTGGCAGTCCGTAAGCATCGAGGATCAAGGAACACAGCCATTCGTTCTCCACCGAGGAGCTCATGTCGGCTTGCATATTGCCGACCAGGCCGAGGGGCAGCTTCAAGATATGCGAGGTGGGCGTTGCGCCTGTCGGCTTTTGCCATTTGCCCTGGTAGAAAAGCAACGCCGTTTTTTCCTGCGCGCCGGCGATGGAAATGCGGAATTCATCATTGTCATCATCATTCGCGCCCAGCGCATTTTGCGGGGTGACGGTCGCGCGCAGAAGATGCGCGACTTCGCCTTCATCAAGCGCAATGGCCTGTACCGGGCCGGGATCGGCGGGGACTGTGCCAGATGGGATGATCTGTAGCGCGCCGACGCAGTCACGGCCAATTTCGGCGAGCAGATCGAAGGCGCCAGTCGATGCTGTATGGTATCGGCGCGCGACGCGCTCCCGAATTGCTTTGCTGTCTGGCAGCAGATTTTCGAACCAGGCCTCGACCGTGTGTCCGGAATAAGGCGGGTTTCCCGGTCTGAATGGCAGGGAGCGGGAGAGCGGTCGGCGCCCTTCGTGCTGGACCCATTCATCGGCATACTGCAAGGTTTCGCCATGTGGCGTAATCGACCACGTGCCGACGAAAATCCCGTTCATCCATAAACCGAGCGACTGCGCGTGAGATTTGCGGCCCATGGATCACCAGGGCAGAGTGTTGCTGCTGACGTCAGAAGGTGCCGAGCTCTCAGGACGCCTGAGTACCAGTTCCACGCCCAGCACACTGAGCAGTGCTAGCACACGCTCGGCACTGGCGCTGCTGGCGTTCAGTTCCAGATAAGACAGTTTTTGTTGCGTCAGGCCCATGCGGGAGGCGACTTCGGTTTGCGACAGCCCCGACTCCTTCCGAAAAGCCTGTAGCACGCCAGGCAATTGGTCCGCAGTACGAATAGGAAATTCTGTGCTCATGCTTATATTCCTTGGTAATCTAGCTTCACCAAAATATATTGGTAAAACCAGATTACCAATTTAAGTTGGTAAAGTCAAAATACCAAGAAATTTAAGTATCAAGGTGTTGCGATCAGGCCGCCCGCGCTGCGCGAGCAATGCTCTCGGCAAACAGCGGCGTCTCGCGGCGGTTATGGTCGCCCGACGATGCCTGGCGGTCGGCGCATGCCTTTTCCCACGAAATGCCGTGCTCCTTGATGAAGGCCAGGAATTCCTCGGTCGGATGCGACACCACGCCGTTGGTGTATTCGCAGCGGTTGTCGTCGATCTTTTTCACGCTCAGGTCCCAGATCACCTGCACCTTGGTGCGGCCGGTGGGCGTAAACACGTCCGACGTGGACACCATGCGGCAGTGCGATGCTTCGGTGATGTCGCCCACGTAGTGCTGCACGACCAGGCCGGTGCCGATCATCTCGACGTTGATCGACATGCGGCGGCCGTCATCGGTGAACGTGGCGCCGGCGGCGATGTGGTCGGGTGGGGCGCAGCGCTGGTATTCGGCGTCGGGCAGCGTGAACAGCCACTTGGCGATATCGACTTTCTCGAACGGCACGTCGATGATGTGGCTGAAAGCGGACTGGGACAGAATCAGGTCGGAACGGATAACGGTCATGGCACTCTCCTAATGGTCAATGAAGCTCGCGGCAACCAAGGAATGTGCCGCAAGCGTGTAATGAGAATAGCGAGATTGCCGTGCTGCGAATACTGTACGGGAGGGAAGGGGCGGGACTAACTTTTGGCAAACGGGTGAATTTACGCTAAATATGAGCCGTTGCAGAGCCCGATGTGGAAGCATTACCGAATGCTGGAAACCAACCTTACCGCGCGCGCCGGTTCGACAGGATAAAGCGTTCGAGATCACGGCTGGCATGCTCGATATGCCGCTTGAGCAGGCTTGCCGCGCCGCGCACATCACCCCTGCGGCACAGCTCCACCAGTTCCTCGTGCTCCTGCTGCGCCTGGCGGATGCTGTCGGCGCTCAGCGACAGCTGCATGCGCGTATAGCGGTCGGTTTGCTGCAGCAGGGTGGCGACAATGGCTGCCGTGCGCGGCTGGTTGGCGCGCGCGAGCAGCACGTCGTGCAGGCGCGTGTTGAGTTCGCCCCAGCGCGTGGTGTGCTGGGCCAGTAATTCCACCTTGTACTCGGCCAGGATGGCGTCGAGCTGCGCGTAGTCTTCCGGCGTCAGCTTTGGCGCCGACTTCTTCAGCAGCAAAGGTTCGAGCACGCTGCGCAGCATGAACAGCTCACGGATCTCGTCGAGCGACAAGCCCGAGACCACCGCGCCCTTGTGCGCGACGATCTTGACCAGCCCCTCGCCTTCCAGTTGCACCAGCGCCTCGCGCACCGGGATGCGGCTGATGCCGAACTCGGCAGCGAGGGCATCCTGGCGCAGGGAAAAACCTTCGGCCAGTTCGCCCGACATGATCTTGCGGCGCAGCGCGTCCGCCGCCTGGTCGGCGACGGTAGTCACCGCCAGGCCGGCATGTTTCACGCGGCCACTTCCCGGCTCCAGTTGGCGTACCAGTCGCGGAACAGCGCGTATTGCGATTCGGCGTAGCGGCGCTGGCTGGCGCTCAGGGCGTCGGTCTCGTTGAAGTGCAGGGTGTACTCGGTATCGCCATTGAGCACCATCAGGTATTTGTAGAACAGCACCAGGTCGGTACCCTCGTCGAACGACGACAGCACCAGGAGAGCTGCTTCCAGTTCGCGTGCCTGGCGGCGGGCCACGGCGTCGCCGGCGGCCGCTTTGCGCGACAGGGCAACCAGGTGCAGCACCTCGCGCGGCAGCGCATTGCCGATGCCGGTAATCGCACCGGTGGCGCCGCAGTTGACGAAACCGTGAACCACCTGGGTATCGACGCCCACCATCAGGGTGACATCGTCATCCTGACTGGTGATGTGCTCGGCTGCGTAACGCAGGTCGGCAGCGCCGCCGAATTCCTTGAAGCCAATCAGGTTGGGGTGTTTGGCGCGCAGTTCGAAGAACAGGTCGGCGCGGGTGGCAAAGCCGTAATACGGGCTGTTGTAGATCACGGCCGGCAGCGCCGGCGCCGCTTGCAGGATGGCCGAGAAGTGCGCGTGTTGCGCCGCCGGCGACGAGCCGCGCGACAGCAGGCGCGGAATCACCATCAGGCCCTGCGCGCCGACGTTGGCTGCGTGGGCTGCATGCGATACGGCTTCTTTCGAATTGACCGCACCGGTGCCGACGATGGTGGGCACACCAGCGGCCACCAGGCGCGCCACGCCTTCCTGGCGCTGCGCTTCGGTCAGCAGCGGCCAGTCGCCCATTGAACCGCAGTACACCACCGCGCTCATGCCGGTATCGACCAGCTCACGACCCTTGCGCACCAGGGCGTCGAAGTCGGGCGTGCGGTCGGCGGTGCAGGGAGTCATCAGGGCCGGGATGGTGCCGGTGAAAATATTATCGCTCATGGTGTTCCTTCAGTTGGAGGGGAAAGGGCATGGACGGAATCATACTGCGGGTTTGGATATTTTATACAATCCGAACGACGACTATGCAGTTTTAGTCGTGTAAGGTGCTGATTTTTAACGCAAATGCCAACTCTGCAGCGCCAGTTCCAGTTCCCCTCGACGTGGTTGTACATGAATCGGCGGTGAGAGTCGGCACCGATCGCTCAGGGTGCGACGTGCGTGTGATAAATCTTGCTCACGACTGTCCACTTGCCCTCAACCTTGAGCAGGTTGAAAAAATCGGTGAAGCAAAAGCCGGAGATATCGTTGGTATCGATGCGGGCGCTGGCGGCCGTACCGGCAATGTCCACCCGAACAATGGCGCCCCGCGCTTGCGGCGAGGGACGGAAGGCGGTGTCGATGGTGTCGAACAGGCCGTCGATGGCGCCGCCCGTCAACTTGCCCTCGGCATCGACGCCGAAGATGGTGGCCTGATCACTGAAGGCTGGTTTCATGATGCGGCTGTCGGCTTGCTTGCCGCCTTCGTTGTACTGGTTCAGTACCTCGACGATGGCGCTGTATTCCTGCACGGTGTCTGGCTTGGACATGGTTTGCTCCTTGAGGTGGTAGGTTAATCTGTAGTGGTTGATACAGATGTGTTGTATTATATAGCGACCGATACAGAATTTGTCAAAACTTGAGGAACGCACATGAATTCAACCAACACCGACCTGTTTTCGCCTGTCACCATGGGCGCGCTGGAACTGGCCAACCGCATCGTGATGGCCCCCGTCACCCGCAGCCGCTACGGCGAGGAAGGCATTCCCGACGACCTGCACGCGCTGTACTACGCCCAGCGCGCCAGCGCCGGCCTGATCGTGGCGGAAGCCACCAATATTTCGCCGCAGGGACGCGGCTATGCAGCCACGCCCGGCATCTGGAGCGATGACCAGGTGGCCGGATGGAAAAAGGTGACCGACGCCGTGCATGCGGCGGGCGGCAAGATCGTCAGCCAGTTGTGGCACGTGGGCCGCTTTTCCAACGTGGCGCTGCAGCCCGATGGCGCCGCGCCGGTCGCTCCGTCCGCTATCCAGGCCGAAGGCAATACCTACACCACCGAGGGTTACGTGCCGGTGTCGATGCCGCGCGCATTGGACACCGCCGAGATTCCCGGCATCATCGAGCAGTACCGGATTGCTGCGCGCAATGCCAAACGCGCCGGTTTCGATGGCGTCGAGGTGCATTCGGCCAACAGCTATCTGCTCGACCAGTTCCTGCGCGACTCCACCAACCACCGCACCGACGCCTATGGCGGCTCGATCGAACACCGCGCGCGCCTGACCTTGGAAGTGACGGCCGCGATGGTCGAAATCTGGGGCAGCGACCGGGTAGGCATCCGCCTGTCGCCGGTCACGCCCGATGCGGGCAACACGCCGCCCGACAGCAACGTGATGGCCACGTACGGCTACCTGATCCGCGAGCTCAACCGTTTTAATCTCGCCTATCTGCACTTTGTCGAAGGCGCAACCGCCACGTCGCGCACGGTGCCCGATGGTATCGACCTCGATGCGTTGAGCGCGCAATTCAACGGCGCCTACATCGGCAACAACAACTACGACCTCGAGCTGGCCGTGCAGCGCCGTGCGCAAGGCAAGATCGACGCGGTTGCCTTCGGCCGCCTGTTCATTGCGAACCCGGACCTGGTGCAGCGGTTGCAGCGCGGCGCGGCATTGGCCATCGCCCCACGCGAGTCGTATTACGGCGGCGGCGCCAGCGGCTATACCGACTGGCCGGTCGCCATCAGTTGAATCTTGCCGCCTGATTGCCGGTATACTTGCCCCTTGCGGCCGGCGATGGTGCCGGCGCAGTTGGCACTTATCTCCCGAAACAGGCGCAATATGTCCGGCACCGAAGCTCTTCCATCATCACCCCGCATCAAGGGACGCCCGCGCGGGTTCGACCGCTCGGAGGCGCTGGTGCGCGCGCTCGATGTATTCTGGCGCCGCGGTTACGAACCGGCGTCGCTTTCCGAGTTGTGCGCCGCCATGGGCATCAACCCGCCCAGCCTGTACGCGGCGTTCGGCAACAAGGCCAAGCTGTTCCTGGAAGCGGTGGATTTTTACGAGCGTAATTACTGGGACGCGCCGTGGGCCCGCATGGCTGCGGAGCCCGATGTGCATCGGGCCATCGACAATTTTTTCAGGGAAGCGGGCGAGATTTTGCTGTCGCCCAAGGTGCCATGCGGCTGCCTGGTGGTGCTGGCGGCCATCAATGTATCGGCCGAGTCCGGTGAAGTCTTCGAGGCGGTCAAGGCCTTGCGGCTGGAAGGTATCGGCCATTTCACCCGCCGCATCGAGCAGGCCATCGGCGACGGCCAACTACCGGCCGACACCGACGTCGGCTCGTTGGCGGCCGTGCTCAACACCCTGCTCGAAGGGATGTCGATCCACGTGCGCGACGGCGTCGCGCTGGCCGAGATGACCAAGCTTGCGGCCTACGCGGTGCGGCTGTTACCGGTCAGCCCCGTCACTTGAAACGCGGCCTTCCGCCAGTTTCAGCGTTCCCCGTAATAAGCAGTCACGGCCGCCGGCATCGACCGCCGCTCCATCAGCACCGACACCCCCAGCACCGCAATTCCGCCCAGCGCCAGCATGGCCCCGACCAGGCCGGTCGATTGCAGGCCCAGGCCGTGGGCGATTGCCATGCCGCCGAACCAGGCGCCGGCTGCATTGGCGCAGTTGAAGGCCGAGTGGTTCAGGGCGGCGGTCACGGTCTGGGCATCGCCCGCCACGTCCATCAGGCGCGTTTGCACCGCTGGCGCCACGGCAATGCCGCAGCCGATCAGGAACAGGTTGATCGCCACTGCCCAGACGTTGGCGCTGGTGTAGTAAAAGGCGGTGAGCGCCACCACGTTCCACACCAGTGCGCCAAAAATGGTCCACAGGCGCGAGCGGTCGGCCAGCCAGCCGCCCACCAGATTACCGAGCGTCATGCCGACGCCGATCAGGGCCAGCAGCACCGCCACCATGTTCGGCGATACCTTGGTGATTTCCAGCAGGGTCGGCGTCACGTACGTGTACACGGCGAACAGGCCGCCAAAGCCCACCGACACCATCAGCAGGGTGACCCAGACCTGGGCGCGGCGGAACACACCGAGCTCGCGGCGCGGGCTGGCATCGCCGGCGGCGATGAACGGCACGTAGCGGCGCACCATCAGCGCGGTGACCACGCCCAGCACCCCGACCACCAGGAACGCCGAACGCCAGCCGAAGGCCTGGCTCAGCCACGTGGCCAGCGGCACCCCGAAGATGTTGGCAATCGTCAGTCCCAGCAGCACGCGCGAGACGGCCTGGCCGCGCTTTTCCGGCACCGCCATGGCGGCGGCCACCAGCGCAGCCACGCCGAAATAGGCACCGTGCGGAATACCGGCGACAAAGCGCGCCAGCAGCAGCGAGCCGTAGGCCGGCGCGGCGGCGCTGAGCAGGTTGCCGGCCGCGTACAGCGCCATCAGCATCACCAGCATGGCCTTCTTCGGCATCCGCGCCAAGAAGATGGCGATCAGCGGCGCGCCGAACACCACGCCCAGCGCATAGGCGCTGATCATGTGGCCCATGTGCGGCAGGTCGGTGTGCAGGTCGGCGGCGACGATCGGCAGGATGCTCATCGAGGCGAATTCGCCGGTGCCTATCGCCAGGCCGCCGATGGCCAGTGCGAAATTGGCCAGGCCGGCGCCGTGTGGCGCGGCAATCGGAACAGGGGGGAGGGAGGTGTCGGAAACAGGGTCGGAATGCATCGGGAGTGGCTGAAAAATCAGTGGCAAAAAGGGTCAACCTTAGCATGTTTGGCCGACCTGCGTTGGCCACGGCCCGGCTTGCGTAGTCCTACTTAGACGGCTCAGGACAGTGCCGACGCCACCGCCCGCACCACCCACAGCAGCGCGGTGGCCACGGCCAGCGACCCCCACAGCCGCGCCAGCGTGGCCGCACCGAAGCTCCAGACGATGATGACGCCATAGCAGGCAAAACTGGCCAGCATGCCGGCCAGCGCCGCATCCACGCGCGCCATCCCCAGCGCCAGGGCCAGCACCGCCAGGGTGGACGAAGCCAGCGCTGTGAGCGCGTAGCCGCCAGCGATGGCGGTGATGACGCGCAGCGCCACTTGCCAGCGCGGCCACCTCATGGCGCCACCACTCGTGGCCGCAGGCGCCAGCCGGCCCAGCCCAGCAGTGCGCCGCACAGAAGCAGGCCGGCGTCGGTGGCGGCCACCATGCCGGTGCCGATATCGAGCAGCGCGACATGGGCGTCGGCCGGCGCGGTCACCAGGTTAAGTACCGGCAGCGCGGCAAACAGGACGGCGCCCAGCAGCAACTGCACCATCCACATGCGGCGCGACGGCCAGGCCAGCGCGGCCACGGCCAGTACGCCCCACAGCATGAAGAAGCCATCGATTTCGGCGGCCGCCCGTCGCGTCATGTCGTCCGGCAGCAGGCGGTTGAGCCAGAAGTACCCGGCCATCGCTGCCGGCAACGCGGCCAGGGTGATGAGGTTGAGGCTTTCGGCCAGCCGCAGCCCGGCCGGCGGACGCGGGCGCAGCCGCGCCTTCACCGTCCACAGCAGCACGCCGGTACCCATCAGCGCGCAGGCGCCCAGGCCACAGGCAAACAGCAGCGCCCGCAGCAGTGGATCGGCAAAATGGCCCAGGTGCAGACCCACCAGCGTGTTGCGGGTTTGTGCGGCAGCCGATGCTGCTGCCGCCGAAGGTTCGGCAACCGACGGAGCCGCAACCAATGCGGCGACAGTCGAAGCCGCTGACGCAGGTGCTGCGGCAACCGACGCTGCGTTAATCGATGCAGTGGCAGCCGCCGCTGCGGCCCCCAAGGGTGAAGCCTCCGAAGGTGTGGCGCTTGATCGCGCAGTGCCGCTGCCCCCGAGCATCGTGCCAGCCACGCCATCGAACACCAGGCTCTGACGCTCGCTGGACAGCCGCTCGGCCTCGTCGCGCTGGACGATGTAGCGGGCGGCGGCGTCATTGGGCCGCTGCACGGTCAGGCGCGTGGCCAGGCCGCCGTCCCAGCGGGCATAGGCCTGGTCCAGCACCGGCCCCGTGTCCGCCAGCAAGGCCGGCCTGCCGCTGGCAGCCACCAGGGGCGGCGCCTGCGGCAGGGCGGCGCGCACGAAGTCGCCGCGATTGTCGGGGTACAGTTGGTTGACGGCCGCCGGCATGGTCAGCAGCATCAGGGTGACCAGGCCGCTGTAGCAGATCATGGCGTGGTAGGGCAGGGCCAGCACGGCCAGCGCGTTGTGGGCGTCGAGCCACGAACGTTGTCCCTTGCCCGGCCGGAAAGTGAAGAAGTCGGCAAAGAAGCGCCGGTGCGTGATCACGCCGCTCACCAGCGCCACCAGCATCATCATGGTGGCGATGCTGGTGATCCAGCGGCCCCAGCGTACCGGCAGGTAGTGCAGCGTGAAGTGGAACACGGCAAAGAAGCCGCCGCCGCGCGTGTCGCGCGCTGCGGGCAGCAGGCGGCCGGCGCCATCGAGCGTGGCCGATTCGAAGTTGCCGCCGGGGCGGCCGGCGCCCGGTCCCAGCTCCTGGCCGCGCGCGCTGGTCCAGCTGATCTCGGTGTACGGTTTGCGCGGCTGCGGCAGGTCGATGATCCAGCTGGCCGCCTGCGGCGCCGTGTGCTGCAAGTGCGCCAGTGCCTGTCGCGCCGCCTGCTGCTGGCCATTCGCCGTGGCCCTGGCGGTAACGCCCGCGTGCCATGCGGGCTGCATCCACAGGCTGATCTCGTCGCGATAATAGGCGGCGCTGCCGGTGAGGCACATCACCAGCAGCAGCCAGCCGGCCAGCAGGCCGGTCCAGGTGTGCAGCCACGCCATCGTCTGGCGCCAGCTGCCTCCCACGGGAAACACGCGCCGCCCCTTACAGGTCGGTGCTCACCGACAGGCGCACGCTGCGCGGCGCCCCCACCACCAGCACCCCGCGCGAGGCGGAAGCCCAGTAGTCGCGGTTGGCGACGTTATCCACGTTCAGGCGAAAGGTCGTGTCGTGGCCGTTGATTCTGGTGGCGTAGCGGGCGCCGAGGTCGAAGCGGGTCCACGATGGCGTGCTGCGGGCGCGGGTGTTATTGGTGTCGATGAACATGCGGTCGGTATAGACCATGCGCCCGGTGACGGTGGCGCCGGCCAGGAACGGCAAGTCCCATTCGCTGCCCAGGTTCAGGTTGTGCTTGGGCACGCCACGGGCGCGGCGACCGTCGGTCAGGCCGCCCTGGGTGCGCACCAGGCGCGCATCGATATACGAGTAGCCGCCCAGCAGGCGCAGGCCGCGCGCCGCTTCGCCGGATGTATTGAGCTCGAAGCCGCGGTTGCGCTGTTCGCCGTCGAGCGTGAAGATTTCGCGCGGATCGACATTGTTGCTGGGCAGGTTGACCTGGTTGGGCAAGGTGATCTGGTACACGCTGCCGGTCACCAGCAGCTTGCCCAATTCATACTTCAACCCTGCTTCGTACTGCTTGCTCGGGTAGGGATCGAAAATGGCATCGACGTTCTGGTAAAACTGCGACGACGGCGTCGGCCCCGGCAGCAGCGACTCGATGAAATTGCCGTAGGCGGCCAGGTTCTCGCCGAACTTGACCACCACTCCGGCCGCCGGCGACAGTTTGTTGGAGTTGCGGTCGCGCGTGACGTCGAGCGCGCCGGTTCTGGCGTTGCGGGCGTAAAGCACGCTGCCGATGGCCTGGTTGCGGGCCCCCACCATCACGATCAGCCGGTCGTCGAACAGGCGCATGGTGTCGGTGACGGCGGTGGACTTGGCGTTGTAGCGGCTCAGCATATCGACATCGGTGGACAGGCCGGCGCCGTCGCGGTAGGTGCCGAAGGTGGGGTGGTACAGGTTGGAGGTGACGGCCGTGCCGACCAGCAGCGTACCCTGGCCGCGCCGCGCGGTGACGTCGCCGAAGCCGGCCACCAGCGTATGGCGGATCGCGCCGGTATTAAAAGTGCCGCGCAGGCCGATGTTGGTGCCCTTGTTGGTGCTGCGGCCCGGGATCCAGACCACCGAACCGGACAGGTTGCCGTTGACATTGCTGATCGAGCTGACCGCCTGCAGATAGGTTTCGTTGTTCAGCGACTGGCCGTGGCTGGCGGAAAATACCCAGTCCGGCGTGATGTCGTATTCCAGCCCCAGTTGCAGCGAGCGGTTGTCGGACGTGTAGAACTCCCACGGCTGCTTGAAGTTGTTGGCGGCGCGCGGCGCCGGCGGGATCGGCACCGAGCCGCCGATGCGGATCGCACCCAGGCCGCCGTGCAGTTCCTTTTCCTGGTAGTTGCCGTCGAGGGTCAGGCGCAGTTGCTCGCCGCGGTAATCGAGCGCGACGGCAGTCATGGTCTGACGGTTGGCGGTGCGGTCGATGGCGCCGTCGCCGTTCTTGTACACACTGTTGACGCGGGCACCGAACTGCTTGCGCTCGCCGAAGCGGCGGCCCAGGTCCACGTGCGCGCCCAGTTGCGATTCGGATGCGAAGCTGCCGGTCACCTGCGCGGTGGGCGTATCTTCCGCGCGCTTGAGGATGTAGTTGATCGAGCCGCCGATCGACGAGCCCCAGGGGCTTACACCGTTGAGCATGGTGCTCGGGCCGCGCAGCACTTCCACCCGTTCCACCGCCTCGATCATGGCGCTGCGGTTATCGGCCAGGCCGCCGATGCCATTGACCATGATCTCGCGGCCGAACATCTCGAAGCCACGCACCATGATGATGTCGGCCTCGCCGTCGATCGGTGCGCTGTTGCGCACCGACGGGTCGTTCTCCAGCACGTCCATCAGGCCGCGCACTTGCTGGTTGGCCATCAGCTCGGCCGTGTAGCTGAGCTGGTTGAACGGCGCATCCATCACGCGCACATTGCCCAGCACGCCCAAGCGTCCGCCGCTGCCGACCTGGCCGCCGGGCGCGACCGGCAACACGTGGTCGCGGTCGGCGCGCACTTCGATTTCCTGCAGCGCGGCATCGGCCTGGGCCGCGCGTGGCGGCGCGCGGTGCAGCAGGTAGCTGCCGTTGGGCTGGCGCACCGCCTCCAGGCCGCTGCCGGCCAGCAGGCGTGCGAGGCCATTGTCCACCGAGTGGCTGCCCTGCAAGCCGTTGCTGCGCAGGCCGGCGGTCAGTTCCGGCACGAAGGACAGCGTGATGTTGGCGGCACGGCCGAAGCGGCTCAGCGCGTCTTCGAGCGGGCCGGCGGCGATGCTGTAGCTGCGCTGCGCGGTTTCCTGCGCCAATGCGGCCAGCGGCGCTGCCAGCGCGGCAGCGGCGAAGGTGGGAACGGCCAGCGCGCGCGCCAGGGTGGTGAGGGTCAGGATCGAGGGGCGCTTGCGTGCCATGGAGTAGCCTTTCGCGGAGAGGTAAGTTGCTTGCTTACCTGCTATGTCACGCGAGAATTCAATTCAGACCAGGTTGGAAGAAAAAATTTTCAGGGATGCGGCGCCAGCCGGATGCCGCTACGCCAGTGGCCGAAGAAGCGGGTGGTGGTTTCGATGTCCAGCGCCAGCGTAGCTGCCAGGGTTTCGAGCACCCGGCCGATGTCGTCGAGCCGGAAACTGCCCGAAACGCGCAACCCCGCCACCGCCGGTGCGCAACCGAGCGCGACGTCGCTATAGCGTTCCAGTTCGGCCACGAAGGCGTCGAGCCGCATGGCCTTGGCGATCAGGAAACCGTCGGTCCAGGCCACGCTGTCCTCGTCAGCTGCCAGCGTGGGCATGACGGCGGCGGCGCCGAACAACGCCTGCTGGCCCGCCTGCAATACCGGTGAAGCGGCCAGGCTGGCTGGCCGCAATGCGACTTTCCCATCGAACACGCTGACCTGGGTGGCCTGCGGATACAGGCGCACGGCAAAGCGCGCACTGCTGGCCGCCAGCGCTTCCAGCACACCTTGCGCCGTGTGCACAAAAAATGGGCGCTGCGTGGTATCGGGGACAGTGGTGATCAGCAATTCGCCCGCGTGCAAGCGCAGGCGGCGCGCGGCGCCATCGATGGCGACGTCGAAGGCGCTGGCGGTGTTGAGCGCCACCCGCGTGCCATCGGCCAGCGCCACCCGCCGGCGCTGGCCGGGGCCGGTGCGTTCGTCGGCACTCCAGGCGCGCCAAGGCAGGTGTTCTTCGGCGGTCCAGGCCAGCGTGCCGGTAAAAATCGCCAGCGACAGCGCCTTGACGGCCTGGCGGCGGACGCGCGAGCCGCGCGGCGCCAGCAGGGCGGCGGTGAGGGCCGGGGCCGGGTGTTGCTGGCCGGCGCCCAGGCCGCGCAGGCGGTCGTTGACTGCTTCGATGCGCTGCCAGGCGCGCTGGTGGTCGGGGTGGCTGGTGAGCCATTGCTGCCATTCGCGCAGCAATTCGTCGGGCACCGGCGGCGATTGCAATTCCACCATCCACTCGACCGCGCGCCGCGCGATATCCTGCGGTACGGCTGCGGCCGCCATCAGAGCACCACGCCGTGGGCGCCGAAATAGCACTGCTCGCCTGCCTTGACCAGGTAGCGTTTGACGCTGGTGACCGAGATATCGAGCGCGCTGGCGATTTCACCGTGGCTCATGCCGTCCAGCTGGCTCATCAGGAAGGCGCGCTTGACCACCGGCGCCAGGTTGCCCAGCATGCGGTCGATCTCGACCAGCGTTTCCATCACGATCGCGCGGTCCTCGGGCGACACCGCCACCGCCTCGGGCAGGACGGCCAGGGCGTCGAGATAGGCGCGTTCGAGCTGCTGGCGGCGGTAATGGTTGGCCAGCACCCGCTGCGCCACCGTGGTCAAAAAGGCGCGCGGCTCGCGCGCGGCCACCGGTTGCTCGCGGGTGAGCAGTTGGATAAAGGTGTCGTGCGCCAGGTCGGCAGCCTGGTGGGCGTCACCGAGCCGCTTGCGCAACCAGCCGCGCAGCCAACCGTGGTGGTCGCTGTACAGCATGGTGATTTCCTGCGCGAGGGCGTGATCGGTGACGGACATGGGTGAAGTGGATGTAAATGCAAATGGTTCTCATTTGATTATACGCAAACCAGCATGCCGACACAATCGGCAAAAAAAAGCGGCAGGCGTTATGCACGCCTGCCGCTGATCGATACTGAACGGGTATTGCTTAGAACTTGTAGCGTACGCCGACCGACACCATGTTGGCTTTCAAGTCAGCGCCATCTTCTTTGTAGATCTTGCCGAAGTATTCGTATTCAGCCACTACGCTGAAGTTAGGATTGATCGCGTAGGCAGCGCCGACGGCAACGTAGCCGGAGGTGCGATTTTCTTTGCCGCTTTCGCGGAAGCCAGCAGCGGAAATGGTGCCTTTAACTTCGGTGCGCGCTGCACCTGCTTTGCCGAACAGCGAGAAACCGTCGTTCAGTGGCAGAGTGCCGGTCGCTGCAAAGTACACCGAGGTTGGCTCGAGGGAAACGGTTTCACCCAAGGCCGAGCGTTCCAGCTTGCCCAGGTCAGCGTAGCCAGCTTCCAGTCCGAAGTTTTGCGTGAAGTTGTAGCCGCCGTACAGCTTGAAGCCGGTGTCGTGGTCTTTTTCCGAGCCAAAGCCGTCGATGGAAACTTTCTGCTCTGCACGGCCAACATTACCGCCGACGTAAGCGCCTTGCGATTGAGCGGCGGCGGTGCCGGCCAGTGCTGCCAGCATGGCGAACAAGATGGTGTTTTTCATATTTCTCTCTTTAAATGGGTCAATTCACGAAGTGGTTTAATTGATATTTCGTGAGCGCAATATTATATATATAAATTAACGTTCGCGCTGAAATGCTTCAATTTAGTGCGCAATCGTGCGCGCCTTTGGTGCAGGCCTGGCGCGAACGTAAGGACGGCACGGGACGTGCGTGCGTGGCACCACAGACACCAGGCCGCAACCACGCCATGATGGCAATGTCAGCCAACCAGCCAGCAGGATACTTATGGATTTTCCCACCCGTCACCTGAAACAGCCATTGCCCTACGATCCGTCCTATGAAGTACTGGAGGAGGACGAAGCCGAAACCATTGCCAGTCTGCAGGAGCAGATGCGCGATATCGCCGGCATCGTCCACAAGGACAGCGGCCACGCCCCGCGCGGCGTGCATGCCAAGAGCCACGGCTTGCTGCGCGGCACCCTGCGCGTGCTCGACAACCTGCCGCCCGATTACTCGCAGGGCCTGTTTGCCGCCAGCGGCGAATACCCGGTGGTGATGCGCCTGTCCACCACGCCCGGCGACCTGCTCGACGATAAAGTGTCCACGCCGCGCGGCATGGCCATCAAGGTGATCGGGGTGCCGGGCGAGCGCCTGGCCGACGGCCAGGGCGATGTCACCCAGGACTTCGTCATGGTCAATGGCCCGACCTTCCAGACTCCGACCGCCAAGAAATTCCTCGGCAGCGTCAAGCTGCTCGCCGCCACCACCGACAAGGCGCCCGGCTTGAAGAAAGCGCTGTCGGCCGCCTTGCAGGGCGCCGAAAAGGTGATCGAAGCGGTCGGCGGCGAAAGCGCCACCCTGATCAGCATGGGCGGCCATCCGGAAACCCACATCCTCGGCGAAACCTTCTTTACCCAGGTGCCGGTGCTGTTCGGCCGCTATATGGCCAAGCTGCAACTGGTGCCGGTGTCGCCGGAGCTGGCCATGCTCAAGGACCAGCCGGTCGATCTCGACCACAAGCCCAACGGCTTGCGCGGCGCGGTGGTCGACTTCATGACCGAGCACGCGGCCGAGTGGGAATTGCGGGTACAACTTTGCACCGACCTCGACGAGACGCCGATCGAAGACCCGACCGTGGAATGGAACACGCCGTGGGTAGCCGTGGCGCGCATCGCGGCCCCGGCCCAGGCTGGCTGGACGCATGGCCTGTCGGTGCTGGTGGACGACGGCATGCAGTTCAGCCCGTGGCATTGCATCGCCGCGCACCGCCCGCTGGGCTCGATCATGCGGGTGCGGCGCGCCGTGTACGCAGCGTCGGCGCGCTTCCGCGCCGAACGCAACGGCACGCCATTAGCCGAACCCCACAACCTCGACCACTGGCAAGAACACTAAAAACGGCCAGAGCGTCGTTGCAGCGCCTTGCCGTGCTCACGCACTGTCTGCGACGCTGCGCCTCGCTCTGGGCGTCGTTGCAGCGCCTTGCCGTGCTCACGCACTGTCTACGGCGCTGCGCCTCGCTCTGGGCGTCGTTGCAGCGCCTGGCGCCGAGCATTTTTAATAAAAAAAGGGGCGCCGCAGTGGCGCCCTTCTTCATTGGTGCAAGCTAACTTAGTACTTGTAATTCATCCCCACCACGAAGGTACGGCCTGAATGCACGTACAGCAGCGTGTCGTTACGCTGGTTGTCGCGGCCGTAGCGTAGCGGCGTGTCGTTGAGGTTCTGGCCCTCAAAGCTCAGGCGCAGTTGCGGCGTGAGGTTGTACGACATGCTGAAGTCGACGTTGGTCGAGCCATCGACGATGGTGAAGTCGTGTCCCTGCACGTTGCCAAGCACGTTGAGCAGGTACGACGAACGGTGCGCGGCCGAAACCCGGGCGCTGAACTTAGGGTCCTCGTAGAACAAGGTCAGGTTGTGCGCCTTCGGCGACAGGCCGGTGAAGTTGGCGCGCTGGGTCAGCTGCTCGTTGGCCGGCGTGTTCGGATTGTCCACCCGCGTGATGTAGGTGATCTTCGAATCGACGTAGGTGTAGTTCGCCAGCAGGCCGAAATTGCTCCAGATGCCTGGCAGGAAGCTGAACGGTGCTTGCAGGTTGAACTCGTAACCGGTCAGCGGACCGCCCGGGGTATTCACCTGGCGGTTCACCACCACCGTCGTGCTAGGTAACGTTGCGCAAGCCGGCGTGCCGCCGGTGATGCTGCAACCGCCGCCCAGCAGCACCGAGTCGGGCAGGCCCAGGCTCGAGAACACGGCGCGGTCCGACACGCCCTGGATAAAGGTGCCGATCTTCTTGTGGAAGGCGCCCACCGACACCATGGCGTTCTTGTCGTAGTACCACTCGGCTTGCAGGTCGAAGGTCTTGGCGCGGATCGGCGACAGGTTCGGGTTGCCGATATTGACAGTCTGCACCTGCGCATTGAGCGTGCTCGATGGCGCCAGGTCGGTGTACTCGGGACGCGCCAGGGTTTTGCCTGCCGAGAAGCGCAGCATCACGTCGCGGTGCAGGGTGGCCGAGACGTTCAGCGCCGGCAGGTAGTCGTTGTAGCGGTTGCGGCCGCGTACCGGCTCCAGCGTGCCGTTGGCGTTGACCAGCGCGAACGAGTTCATCTCGGTGCGTGCGTGGCGCACACCGACGTTGCCGCGCAGCGGGATGTTGAACAGGTCGTAGTTGAAGTCCGCCATGAGGAAGGCGGCGTCGATCTTTTCCTCGACGCCCCGGTTGGCCTGGTTCAGGTAGTTATACTCGGAGCCGGGCACGGCCGCGCAATGGCACTCGATGTTGTACACCGCGAGGAACTTGTTCAAGTCCACCGCCGCCCACGAGCTCGGGACACCGGAACCACCGAGGCCCTTGCCGAAGCCGCTGATCTGGCGCGAGATGGAGTCCATGGTGACGCCGGCCGGCAGGCGCAAGCCGTTGCCGCCCGAACCGATTTCCACGTTGGTCCACTGGTTGTTGCGGCGCGAGAGACCGGTGCGCAGGGTCAGGTTGTCGTTCGCTTCGAAGGCCGCAGTGACCTGGTTGGTTTTCAGCGTATTGCGGGTGTGCAGGTAGCGGCCCACGAACTGGCCGTGGAAGGTGCCGTCCGCTTCCTGCGGCGCGAACGAGAAATTGTTCGGGTTGGTCACGTCGATGCCGAAGTTAATCGTCGGCACGTTGCGGTTGTTGCGGAAGTCGAAGGAATAACCGTTGGCGTTGGGCGAGTCGAACTGCACCGTGGTGCGCTGCGGCTCGTCCAGGTCCGAGCGCGAACGGCCGGTCAGGAAGTCCAGCTTGAGGCGGTCAGTAACGTCGTGGCGGCCCGACAGCACGTATTGTTTAAAGGTGGTCGAATACACGTCGAGCAGACCCTCGGTGCGGATGTCCACCGCGTTGAACTTGCCGTAGTCCCAGCTGCCGTTGTCGTTGAAGTGTGCATCGACGATCGACGTCTGCGGCTTGCCGTTCGATTGCGCCATGCTGCGCCCGAACGAGATGGCCGAGATGTAGTTGTCGTAGCGCTTGTTGTTGAACTTGCCGCCCATCAGGTCGAGGTTCAACTCGGTGGCGCTGCTTGGGCGCCATTGCAGCGCGCCGGTCAGGCCGGTGCGCTCGTACTCGGTGAGCGAGCGGCGGAAGCGCGGAATGCGCGGCGCGAATGCGCCCGAGCCCGGCAGCGGGTTGGCAACCGTGCCGCCGTAATTATCGGTGCGGCCCATCACGTCGTTGTAGGCGGCAGTATTGGACGTGCGTGGTACGCCGAAACCGCAATTGGTAGCGGTAACTCCCTTGACCGCGTTGTTGGCCGGATTTTGCACGGCCGCGCCCAGCGGCGAGCAGAAGCCGCCGTCGTTGCTGGCGCTGAGCAGTTCGACCGCCTCGTAGCCTTCTTCCTGCGCAGTGCGCTTGGAGTACGCGGCCGAGATCAGCGCGCCGAACTGGCCGTACGAGGTTTTCCAGCGGTCCGAGTACAGCGCGGTCACGCGCGGGTCGTTGGTCTTGGACACCGAGTTGTGCATGCCCTGGGCGCCGATGCTGAAGGTGCGGCCCTTGAAGTCGAACGGCCGGCCCGTGCGCAGATCGACGGTGGCGCCCAGCGAGCCTTCTTCCACGGCCGCTTCCGATGTCTTGCGCACTTCCAGGCTGTTGAACAGTTCCGAGGCGAACACCGAAAAGTCGAAGCCCCGGCCGCGGTTGGTACTGCCGTTGATGTCGGACGCGCCGGTGGCGGTCACGCCCTCGATGCCGTTGATGCGCACGCGGGTAAAGCCCGCGTTCAGGCCGCGCACGGTGATCTGCTTGCCTTCGCCGCCGTCGCCGCGCGTGAGCGACACGCCCGGCACGCGTTGCAGCGATTCGGCCAGGTTGGCGTCGGGGAACTTGGCGATGTCTTCGGCCTTGATCACATCGACGATGCCGTCGCTGGCGCGCTTGGTGTTCAGTGCGCTGTTCAGGCTGGCGCGGAAGCCGGTCACGACAACGACCTGTTCTTCGGCGCTCTTGGCTTCGCTGGCGCTGGTGGGTGGGGTGGTTTCCTGTGCCTGGGCACTCATGGCGGCAAGTACGCCGATGACTGCCAGTACGGACGGCTTGAGCGGACTGCTATGGTTCCGGTTCTTCATGCGTATCCTCTTATAGTATTGATTCGTCTCCCCCTTGCGGGTGAATCGATCATATGCGAGGCATCCGGACGAAAAACCGGGGCTGCGGGAAACAGTCACGCAGTTGATTTTATTAATACTTCTTTTGGTACGACCGGGCCCTCGACCACCCCCGGTCGTTGCGCCATAACTACAGTTTGGCAAGCAAACCGCTACGGTGCGGGCGGGACGATGCTCGACGGCGGATGGTCGCGTCCCTCAAGCAGTTCGTTGCCCATCGCCTCGCTGCAGGCGGGGGCAGGTGCGGTGGCATCGAGCACGCCCGGCCACGGTGTGCGCGGCGCGGGGGGCAGCCAGCGCCTGGCGCCAGCGATACTGGCAGCCACAGCGTCAACAGGCAAGCGGTGAATGTTGGGTGCGGCATGGAGTGCTTTCCTGTCGTCTTCACCCGGCGGGCGAACGGTAGCGGGAATAGCATAAAGGCAATGGAAAATCATGCAGCCGAACAGGCGATTCTCCCGGGATAACTGGCCGTCTATCGTGCGCCGCGCCGCCGCCCAGTTGCTACACTTCTGCTTTCCTCAGATAAATAGATCATGGCGGCCTTACCCGTTTCCTCCCTGCCAGCAACGCCCGCGCACCGCTTCATCGGCGCCGGCACGCCGATGCGCGACCTGGTGCGCGCCTTCCCGTGGCACACCACGGCGCTGGGCCCCATCGACGCCTGGCCGGCATCGCTGCGCACCTGCGTCGGTGTCGTGCTGCACGCCGCCCAGCCGATGTTCTTGTACTGGGGCGAGGACCTGGTGCAGATATATAACGATGCCTTCGCGCCATGCTTCGGCGCCGGCAAGCACCCCGAGGCGCTCGGTCAAAGCGGGCCCGCCTGCTGGGCCGAGGCCTGGTCCACGGTCGGCCCGCAGATCGCCCATGTGCGGCGCAGCGGCGAGCCGCAGGTGTATGCCAACCAGCTGCTGCCGATGCTGCGCCACGGCCGCCTGCAAGACGTCTATTGGAATTACAGCTTTACCCCGGTATTCGACGACCACGACTGCGTGGCAGGGGTGCTGCTGGTGTGTACCGAGACCACCGTGCAGGTGCTGGCCGAACGGCGCCGCCATGCGCTCGACCTGCTGGGCCGGGCCTTGCTGGCCTGCCGCAGCGAGGCCGACGTGGCTGTCGCCATCGCCCGTTGCGCGGCCGACCATCCGCGCGACTTGCGCAGCGTGGAACTGCTGCGCGGCGAAGCATCAGGCAACGTCAGCTCCAACCCCGATGCCGGCCTGGTCGTGATCCAGGGCGCCGAACTGCAATTGTGCGCCGAGCTGGCGCTGGCCTTCCACGTCTCGCCGCATTTGCCGGTGGACGCCGCCTGCCGCCAGTTCCTCGCGCAATTCACCGCCAGCGTGTGCGCCACGCTGAGCCGCCTCGAGGCCGACCGTGCACTGGCGCTGGCCATGGCCGAGAGCGAGCGCCTGCACGGCGACCTCGATTCCACGGCGCGCATCAAGGATGAATTCCTGGCCATGCTGGGCCACGAGCTGCGCAATCCGCTGGCGCCCATCGTCACCGCGCTCAAGCTGATGAAGCTGCGCGGCGCCGGTGCGCATGACAGCGCCGATACCGGCCACGAGCAGGAAGTGATCCAGCGCCAGGTCGATCACCTGGTACGGCTGGTCGACGATTTACTCGACGTCTCGCGCCTGGCGCGGGGCAAGGTCGAGCTGCGCAAGGAGACCACACCGCTGGCCGACATCCTCAACCACGCCATCGAGATGGCCGCGCCGCTGATCGAACAAAAGCAGCACCGCCTGCTGGTGGACGTGCCCACCGTGCGCTGGCACGGCGATCCGGCGCGGCTGGCGCAAGTGCTTGCCAACCTGCTCAACAATGCCGCGCGCTACACGCCGCATGCCGGCCACATCACGCTGGCCACGCGGGTGCGCGGGGCCGACCTGCAAATCCTGGTCACCGACGACGGCAACGGCATCCCGGCCAGCCTGATGCCGCACATTTTCGACCTGTTCGTCCAGGGCAGCCGCAAGCTCGACCGCGCCAAGGGCGGCCTCGGCATCGGGCTGGCGCTGGCGCACAACCTGGTGCGCATGCACGGCGGCACCATCCAGGCCTACAGCGGCGGCGAGGGGCGCGGCAGCACGTTTACCATCAACCTGCCCGATTCTGTAGTGGCCGAGGCTGTTCCTGCGCCGGTCCTGGTGCCGATCGCCGCCGCAGCGCCGGCCGATCCCGGGCCGGCAGCGAGCGGCGGCGTGCGCGTGCTGGTGGTGGATGACAACCAGGATGCCGCCGATTCGCTGGCCGAGCTGCTGGGCGCGCTCGGCTACGAGGCCAGCGTGGCCTACGATCCGGCCCAGGCCATTGCCGCCGCCAGCGTATCGATGCCGCAAGTGGCGATTCTCGACATCGGCTTGCCCGGCATGGACGGCTTCGAGCTGGCCGGCCGCCTGCGCGCCTTGCCGCACGGCGCAGCGGTGACCCTGATCGCGCTGTCCGGCTACGGCCGGGCCGACGACAGGGCGCGCAGCAGCGCGGCCGGCTTCAACGCCCACCTGGTCAAACCGGTCAATCTGGGCGACCTGCAAACCGCCTTGCCCTGAGACGAGAGCTACGCGGCCCAGGCGCGCCAGGCCGGCGGCTTCTGGATGTCGTTCCACGAACTGATCAGCGACCGTCCGTGGCTGGTCAAGCGCATGGCGGTAGTGCGCGATCTGGCGCAGGGCGCACCGGTCGAACCGGCGGCGCCACGGCACGGGCTGGCGTATGTACTGGCATTGTGCGTGCCGCGCGTGAGCCTGGGGCTGGGCGCACCCGGTGCGGTGCTGACCCTGCTGACGCTGGCGGCCGTGCTGGCCACCGTTGCCTGGCCCGCCTGGCAAAACCTGGAAGCGCGCACCCGCATGACGCAGGCGGTTGCCGTGGGCCGCGAGGCAGCGGCAGCGGTGGAGCGCTATTACTATGCCAACGGCCAGAGCCCGGCCACCCTGGAGCAGGCCGGCTACGCGCTGATCGATCCCGGCCACGCGGTGCAAACCCTGGAAGTCGATGCCGGCAACGGCATGGTCCGGGTGTACCCGTCCGATATGCGCTATCGCGGCGGCGCGCTTGCGTTCACGCCCCGCGTGGACGAGAATAGGCGCGTGCTCTGGCGTTGCAGCGGGGAAGACCTGCCCGCCGCCGTGCTGCCACCTGACTGCCGCGACTGATCGCCTTCGCCTCTGCTTCCGAAAGATACTTTTGACCTCTCTGCTGGAAATCGCCGCCAATGCCGTCATGACGGTTTCGATCATTCTCGCGGGACGCAACAATGTGCATTCGTGGTGGCTGGGCATCATCGGCTGCGGCCTGTTTGCGGTGCTGTTCTACGACACCCGTCTGTACGCCGACGTTACCCTGCAACTGTTCTTCATCGTCACCTGCGCGGTCGGCTGGTGGCGCTGGCTGCGCGGCGGCACCGGCGCACCGCTGCCGATCACGCGCGCCCGGCCGCAGGCGCTGATCTGGATGGGCGCGCTCGGCCTGGCGGCCACCGCCATCTACGGCCTGCTGCTGCAAGCGTACACCAACGCCTACGCGCCGTTCATCGATTCGGGCGTGCTGATGTTCAGCGTGATCGCCCAGCTGCTGCTGATGGGCCGCCGCCTGCAAACCTGGCAATTTTGGCTGTTGGTCAACACCATCGCCGTACCGCTGTACGCCAGTCGCGGCTTGTACCTGACGTCGGTGCTGTACGGCGTTTACTGGATCAATGCGCTGGCGTCGTGGTTCTTCTGGCGGCGCAAGATGCAGCAAGCTGCGCCGCAGTTGCCTGCCTGAAGTCAGTTTAACGGCGAGCGCCGTTGCTGGATCGCCTGCCGGTACGCCGTGGGTGTCACCCCCAGCTTCTCGCGGAACGCGGTGGCAAAGTTGCCGGCGTTATTGAAACCGATTAACAGCGCGATGTCCTGAACATCGATGTCGGTGTCCTTGAGCAGTTCCTCACCACGCCGGATGCGCGCCTCCCTGATAAACGAAAACACCGTCATGCCGGTTTGTTCGCGGAACACCTGCGACAGCTTTTCGCGGTAAGTGCCGACGCTGCGGGCGATTTCGGCCAGGCCCGGCAGGGAGGCCAGGTTGTCGGCAATCAGGCGTTTGACGGCCGCCACGGTCACGGCATCGGGATCGACACCGTAGGGCGAGGCGGGCGGTTGACTGTCGGCCGCATCGTTGGCCGGCGCCGGCGCTGCCGAGGCCGAAGCGCCATGGGCGCGCTGGGCCAGAGTCAGGTGGACCTGGATGCGCGCCGCCAGTTCTCCCGGCGAAAACGGTTTTGACACGTAATCGACGCCGCCGATCGACAAGCCCATGATGCGCTCCTCGTCGGCGTCGGCGCCGCTGAGGAAAATCACCGGGATGTCCTGGGTGGCCGGATTGGCCTTGAGCAGCCGGCAGGCGGTGTAGCCGTCCATGTCGGGCATGCGCACGTCGAGCAGGATCAGGTCGGGATGGTTGGCCAGCGCCAGGTGGTAACCCTGCAGGCCGTTGTGCGCCACCGAGACCTTGTACGGCATTTCGCTCAGCAGATCGACCAGCAAACGCTGCTCGAACGCCGAGTCGTCGACGATGAGAATCTTGCTCATAGTGCTACCGGCAGTCTGCATGGCTCACCCTGAAGGTTGGTCATCTTTTGATACGGAGTGTTGCGCACCTGCCGCCATTATGCCCATGTTTGGAAAATTTTTTGGCGGATTTCTACGCACGCAAAACCTTCCTCTCCTCCAGCAGAAGCAGAGTTTTTTTAGATCATCAATAATTGAATCATGTGTTGGGATTGGGCAAGTTTTAACGCTCCAGACCTCAACTTTTTGTGATTCATTTCTGAAGGAGGTTGTATGATCACCCGTAAAACCAGCCGTGCCGCGCTCGCTGCTGCCATGGCCACCACCCTGCTTGCCGCCGCACCGATGGCCGACGCCGTGACGTATTCCAATGGCACCAAGACCGCGAACTTCGACGTCACGCTCAAGATCATCGCCGACTGCACCATCGCCACCCAGCCGCTGGACTTCGGCCAGAGCCAGGGCGTGCTGGCCAACACGGTCACGGTCAACACCACGCTGAGCGTCACCTGCACCAACACCACGCCGTACAACGTGGGCCTGAACGCGGGCACCGGCACCGGCTCCACCACGGCTGCAAGAGTGATGAGCGGCACTGGCGCCAACACCAGCACCGTCGCCTACAACCTGTTCCAGGCCGCCGGCGCCACCAACTGGGGCAATACCCAGGGCACCGATACCCGCTCCGGCACCGGTTCGGGCACCGCGCAAACGCTCACCGTCTATGGCGCCATTCCCGCCCAGGCGACGCCGCAGCCGGACACCTATAAATCGACCATCACGGCCACGGTGTATTTCTAAACGATGACCTTATCCGCGCGCCTGGTGTGCTGGATGAAACTCGGTATGCTCGTGTTGAGCGGGATGCTGGGGTTGGAAGCGAGCGCTGCTAATTTGCAGATATCGCCAGTCATGATTATTTTGCGTGCAGGCCAGGGTGCCACCGGCATCACCATGCAGAACATGGGAGAGACTCCCGTGTATGGCCAGGTCAGGGTGTTTTTGTGGGACCAAAACAACACGGAAGATGTGTTGACCCCGACACAAGAAGTAGTAGCCAGTCCCCCCATATTGCAGATCGGGCCTAAAAGCAGCCAGATCATTCGCCTCGTGCGACGCAGCAGTCAACTCCCCAGCCGCGAGTTGAGCTACCGGATCCTCATCGACGAAATCCCCCGCGAGGGCGAAGGCCCCGCCAGTGGCGTCGATATCCGCCTGCGCTATTCCGTTCCCATGTTTGTCCAGCCCGCCGACGAGCGTATTGCTCCGGCGTTGGCCTGGTCCGTTTACCGCAAGGACGATCACTGGCGGCTCAAGGTGCGCAACAGCGGCACCCTGCGCGCGCAGATCGGTTCGTTCGAATTGAGCAATGCCCGTGGCAAGAATTTTACGATCGCCGAAGGCCTGTTCGGCTATGTGCTGGCCGGCCGCGAGCGCGAATGGCGCCTGCCGGTACCAGCCGACGCCGACCTGTCCGGCACGCTGGCGGTCAAAGCCAATATCAATGCCAAGCCCGCAACTGCCAGCACCGTGGCGGCACTCGAGTAGCCGCGCCATGTGGCGGCGGCTGCCTTGCCTGAAGGTGACGATGGCGGTGCTGGCCTGGGGAGTCATGGACGGCGTGCGCGCGCAGATACCTGCCGCGCCGGCGCCGATGCCGGCGCTGGTGCCTGCCTCGGCACCGGCGTCGGCACCAACCTCGGCGGCGTCCGAGGAAGAACTATTTCTGGAGGTGACTTTGAACGGCCAAGAGACCGGATTGATCTTGCGCTTCACGCGCCAGCCCGGCACTGTGCTCGGTAGTACCGGACTGAGCACGACAGTGCAAAACTTGCGCGACCTCGAACTCGATCCGCAACGGTTGGGCGTGGCCGACCGCGAGTCCGTTAACCTCGACGATGTGCACGGGCTGCGCTACACCTACGACGCCGCCAACCAGCGCCTTACGCTGCGCCTCGACGACGCATTGCGCACGCCGGTGGCGCTGAACGCGCGCAGCCTGCGCCAGCCGGGCGAGGCCAGCGTCACGCCCGGCGCCGTGTTCAGCTACGACGCCTTTGCCCGTCGTGGCGACGAGCGCTACCTGTCGGTGGCCAACGAGCTGCGGTATTTCAACAACAATGGCGTGTTCAGCACGACTGGCGTGTTCAACACCAGCCGCCTGCTGACCCAGTACGTGCGCCTTGATTCTTCCTGGGTCCATTCCGACCCGCACACGCTGGAAACCTGGCAGGTGGGCGACCTGATTTCCTCGTCGCTGACCTGGAGCCGGTCGCTGCGCATGGGCGGCGTGCAATGGCGCAAGAGCTTCGATTTGCGGCCCGATTTGCTGACCTTTCCGGTGGCGTCGCTGGCCGGTTCGTCGGTGGTGCCGAGCGCGGTCAGCCTGTACGTCAACGGCGTGCGCCAGATGGAGACGGCGGTACCGTCCGGCCCGTTCGTCATCAACCAGGTGTCGGGCCTGAGCGGCGCCGGCCAGGCCACCCTGGTCACGCGCGATACGGCCGGGCGCGCCGTCACCACGGTGGTGCCGCTGTATGTCGATACCCGCCTGCTGGCCGAGGGCCTGACCGACTATTCGGTGGAGCTGGGCGTGCTGCGGCGCGACTACACCAGCAAGTCCTTCAATTACGACAACTCGCCGGCGCTGAGCGGCTCGATGCGGCGCGGCGTGACCGACCGTGTGACCGTGGAAGCGCACGGCGAGGCCGGCAACGGCGTGGTCAACGGCGGCGTGGGCGGCATGTGGCGCATGGGCCAGATCGGTGTGCTGACCGGCTCGGTCGCAGCCAGCGCCGGCACCGGCAAGGGCGCCCAGGCCAGCATCGGCTACCAGTACCTGAGCCCGGGCTTTTCGGTGGACATGGAATCGCTGCGCGCCAGCCGCCATTACAGCGACCTGGGCACCGCCGAAGGCGGCCCCGGCGTGCGCGCCAGCAACCGCGTGAATGTCAACATGGGCCTGTTCGGCGGCCAGACCCTGGGCCTGTCGTTCATCAGCCAGCGCGTGCCGGTATCGCCGCCGGCGCGGGTGGCGGCGCTGTCGTACGCGGCCACGCTGGGCGCCGGCCTGTACCTGAGCGTGAGCGCCTACCGCGATTTCCGCGACGCCAACACGCGGGGCATATTCTTCAGCCTGAGTGGCACCTTCGGCGACCGGCTCTCGGCCAATGCCAGCAGCGGCCGCCAGAACGGCGTGCAATCGAAAAACCTCACGCTGGGCCGCACGGTCGATTACGCGGGCGGCTTCGGCTGGGGCTTGCAGTCGCTGGAAAACAACGGTGCCACCCTGCGCCAGGCCCAGGGCACCTACCTCGGCAATTACGGCCAGGTGGGTGCCTTCCTGCAGGAAAGCGGCGGCAAGCGCGAAACCGCGTTCAGCGCGTCCGGCTCGGTGGTGGTGATGGATGGCAGCGTGCACGCGGCGCGCCAGGTGGGGGCCGGCTTCGCGCTGGTGTCCGCTGGCGTGGGCGGCTTGCCGGTGCTGCAGGAAAACCGGCCGATCGGCACCACCAGCAGCAGCGGCTATTTGCTGGTGCCCAATCTCACGCCGTACCTGTCGAACCAGATCTCGATCGACACCAGCAGCCTGCCGCTGGACGCGCGCATCGCCCGCACCACGCTGACCGTGGTCCCGGCGCGGCGCTCGGGCGTGGTGGCGGAGTTCCCGGTCGAAACCTATGCCGCTGCCACCGTGATTCTGCACGACGCTGCCGGTCAGCCGCTGGCGACCGGCCTCGAGGTGGTGCACCTGGAAAGCGGCGCCACCACCGTCACCGGCTTCGACGGCCTGGCCTTCATCGACAACCTGGCCCCGCTCAACCATGTGCAGGCTGTGGTGGAAGGGCGCCGCTGCATCGCCGAATTCGCCTATGTGACAGAGCCGGGCAATGCCATGCCCACCATCGGACCGGTCGTGTGCCGGAGCGTGCAGTGATGGCGCGCCTGCTGTCTTCGGCGTTGCTGCTGATGTTGCTGATGCTGTGCGGCGGCCAGGCGCGCGCCGACAGTTGCGGCATCACGCCGGCCAATGTCGTGTTCCCCAGCGTCAGCTCGATCAGTCCCGGGCCCGTGTATGCGTCCTCGACCTTCAAGATCACTTGCACCTGGACCGCGACCGACGTGCTGACCGGCCTGCTCACGCCCAACGCGACCATCTGCCTGAACCTGGGCGCCGGCAGCGGCAACGCGTCAACTACCGCGACCACGTCGCGGCAGTTGTCGAGCGGGTCGCTGCGGGTCAACTACAACCTGTATACCGACGCCACCTACGCGCCGGCCAAGATCTGGGGCGGCTGGACCGGGACGACCACCTCGGGCAATGGCATCGTGTTTACCATGACCAAGAGCGGCGGGCCGGGCAGCCTGGACCGGTTCGTCACGATCTACGGCAAGCTCGAGGCGGACTCCACTCTGTCGAGCCTGTCGGTCGGGCCGGACAACCTCAATTTCACGTCGAATTTCGGCGCCGGCAGCGCGGTCATGAACTACCAGTTCGCGGTGCTGGGCCTGCTCGGCTGCCTGATCCCGCAGACGGTGGCGATTCCGTTCACGGTGAGCGCGCCGGTGATCAACGATTGCAATATCAGTATCGGCAACCTGGCGTTTCCGCAATCGCGGCTGTTGACTGCCGCCGTGCGCACCACGTCCAGCCTGTCCGTCACGTGCAGCAAGGATACCGCCTACCGCATCACGCTCGGCGCCGGCACGTATGGCGCCAGCACCACCGCGCGGCGCATGCGCAATACCGGTACGGCGGAGACGGTCGATTACCGGGTGTCCAGTGGGCTGGACGGCGCCAGTTGGGGCGATGGCACCGGGGGCACGGTAGCGGTGACCGGGACTGGTACGGGCGTGGCGCAAGCGATGACTGTCTATGGAATGGTGCCGGCGCAGAACACGCCGTCGCCGGGGGACTACAAGGATACGGTGACCGCCACGGTGTCGTTCTAGTCGCGCCTGATAAAGCCGCCACAGCGGCGTTGCAGCGCCTCGCCGTACTGTCGTACTGCCTTCGGCGCTGCGCCTTGCTGTGGCGGCTTTCTCAGGCGCTCTTGGCAGTTGATAAAGCCGCCACAGCGGCGTTGCAGCGCCTCGCCGTACGGTCGTACTGCCTTCGTCGCTGCGTCTTGCTGTGGCGGCTTTCTCAGGCGCTCCGATACGTTGGCGGTTTAGGGTTTAGAAGTAGACGGTCCAGTCTTGCGCGCCGGCGGCGGGGCGCACGGCTGCGGCCTCGGCGGAGGTGGCTGGCGCTGGTTGGGTCTGGGTCATCAGGTGCGGCGCGTTGAGCTGGCAGGCCACGGTGGGGGCCTTGGCGGCGGTGGCGCCGGCTTGCACGGTGCAGGCGTCGGTGACGGTGAAACTTACTTGCATGGAAGCGGACTTGGTGCCGGCCGAGGCCAGCAGTGGCAACGTCATCAGGGCCAGGCCAAGTGCTTTAACAAGAAGTTTCATTTTTGTCAGAGGTGTGATGTATGTATCAGTCGGAAGTGCTTGTCTTTACGTGCAACCAAGAAACGAATTTTACCCTACATAAACATTCTATCCAATGTACACAATTCAGGCGAGATCAACTTCTCTTCAAATAGTGGAATTTGGATAGTTTGTAAGCCCTCTTTTTAGCCTATTTTTGAGGGGTGTCACGATAGTCTAAAAAACGAAGTTTTCATAGAGAAACATCCGGGTCATGTATCACAACAGGAGAAGAAAATTGAGAGACCAAAATACACACAATGTCACGCGGCATCCACCGCCGGGAAAGTTCACAAATTTTCACCTCAAACATGCAAGTCACTGAATCTCACCGAACTCGACTTAGTGACTGTCTGGCAGTTTTTTCCGATTTAAAACCTGGAACCGAGGAGTAAACAATGAAACATACCGACTTTGGCCGCATGCCTTGCCCGATCGCCCGCAGCCTGGGCAAAGTAGGCGAATGGTGGAGCATCCTGATCCTGCGCGACGCCTTCTATGGCCTGAGCCGCTTCGACGAGTTCGAAAAGAGCCTCAAGATCGCCCCCAATATGCTCACCCGGCGCCTGAACGGCCTGGTCGAGGGCGGCTTGATGGAACGGCGCCAGTACAGCGCCCGACCGCCGCGCTATGAATACGTGCTCACCAAGTCTGGCCGCGACTTCAAGCCGGTGCTGCTGGCCTTCATCGCCTGGGGCAACGACCACCTGGCCCCCGAAGGCGCCAGCCTGCTGGTGGTGAGCCGCGAGACCGGCAAACCGGCCGACCAGGTGCTGGTGGACGCCAACAGCGGCCTGGCCATCAACGACGAGGACTATATGTTCGCGCCGGGCCCGGCCGCCACCGACAGCATGCGTATCCGCCTCAACGAGATCAGCAAGCACGCTTCCTGACCCGTTCTCTCGCTGCGACCACACGCCGGCCGGCAATGGCCGGCGTTTTTTTTTATCCTCGCGCTGTGATTCCGCCACCGTGTACCGGGTTTGAACCGAAGAAAAACAATAATTGCAAATAGGAAACTGTGTTGTCTGGAAATTGTGGAATAATGCAGAAACTGGCCGGCACCGACCGCCCCCCCATAGCAGGAGGAATCACCGAGTGGACATGTTCGTGCGCGACGCAGACCTGGCGCAATGGGAAAACAGCTTGCCCGACTTGACCGGCATGGCGCGCCTGCCGCACCTGGCGGCGCTGGCCTGGCACCTGCGCCAGCGCGATCCCGTGCGTGCCCGCGAGCTGTCCGGCGAGGCCCAGGCGATGCTGCCGGCCGTGGCGCCGCAGGACGCGCCGGTGCTGCGCGCGCGGCTGCTGCTGGTGGCGGCCGAGGGCGCCTGGGTGCGTGGCGAGCTCGATAGCGCCCAGTACCATGCCGACCAGGCGCTGCAACTGCTGGACCACGATGCCGCCATGCCCGAGTCGTTACAGGTTGCCGTCGCGCGCGGCCGCGCCGACGCCTGCTGGGTGCAGGCCTGGATCGCCAACGACCGCGGCGACAGTATCGCCGCCAGCGGCTGGCTGGCGCAGGCGGCCGCAGCGGCCCACGTCGCGTCCGATCCGGTGCGCGGCGATATCATCGGCGCCGCAGCCGGCATCTGCGCCGCCTTTACCGACGGCGCCGGCGGGCCAGTGGCGTGGCGTCCCGACACCGCCACGCGGGACACCGACCTCGATGCCATGCCGGCCATCGCTGCCGGCTGGATCAGCGATTTTCTCGGCACCCGCGCCTTCCAGCACAGCGAATACGGCCGCGCCATCGGCCACCTGATGCGCAGTTTCGACACCGCGCTGACCAGCGGCCAGCTGCGCCGCGCCATCATCATTGCCACCAATATCGGCAACGGCTTCACCTGCCTGAACGCCCACGAGGCGGCGCTGGACTGGATGCAGCGCGCCCAGGACCTGGCGCGCCCCACCGGCTGGCCGCTGTCGATCGGCATGTGCCTGATGCAAACCGCCGAAACCCTGCGCCAGCTGGGCCAGCGCGAGGCCGCGCAAACCCTGCTGCGCGAATCGCTGGTGGTGCTCGCGCCACTGGCCGGCTCGCGCGCCTACGCGGTGGCGCTCGAATACGAGGGCGACCTGGCGCTCGACCTTGGCAACCACGCGGCGGCGCTCGACAGCTTCACCCGGCTGGCCGCGCGCGGCGACGCGCTGGGCCAGAGCGATTTCCAGAGCAGCGCGCGGCGCGGCCAGGCGCACGCGCTCGCGCACCTGGGCCGGGCCGGCGAGGCCTTGTCCGTGGCGCAGGGCGCGCTGGCGCTGGCCCGCACAAAGGGCGACACGCTGGCGCAGATTGCCGCCCTGCAGGTGCTGGCCGACATCCACGCGCGCCCGGGCAGCGCGGACGATCCGGCGCTGGCGCTGGCGCCGCCGCCCGGCATGAGCGCTCCCAGCGCGCCGCTGCACTACCTGTTGCTGGCGCTGGACATCGCCGCCACCATCGACGGCTATACCGTGCCCGGCGCGCTGCTCGACGCCACCGCGCGCGAATACGCGGCGGTGGGCGACTTCGAGCGTGCCTACGCTATCGCGCTGCGGGCCGGCGCCGCGCGCGATCTCACCCACAGCCGCGAAGCGACCAACCGCGCCATCGCCATGCAGGTGCAATACCAGACCGAGCGCGCCCAGACCGAGGGCGAGCACCACCGCCAACTGGCGGCAGCCGAGGCGCGTCGCGCCGAAATCCTGCAACGCACCAGCGCCACGCTGGCGAACCTGGGCGCGGTGGGGCAGGAGATCACCGCCCACCTGGAATCGGCGGCCGTGTTCCGCGCGCTGGACCGCCACGTCCACGGCCTGCTCGACGCCACCCTGTTTTCCATTTTCCTGATCGAGCCGGGTGGCGAGTGGCTGGCCAGCGCCTTTGGCGTGGAAGCGGGCCGGCCGCTGCCGCCGCTGCGGGTGGCGCTCGACGACCCCGATGCCAATTCCGCGCGCTGCGTGCGCGAACGCCGCGAACTGCTGGTCGCGCTGCAGGAGGGCGAGACCAATGTCAACCATATCTCCGGCACGCTGCCCACGCTGAGCATGCTGTTCGCGCCGCTGGCCGTGGGCGAGCGGGTACTGGGCGTGATGACGGTGCAGTCGATGCGCGCCAACGCCTACGGCGAACGCGAACGGCTGATCTTCCGCACGCTGTGTGCGTACGGCGCCATCGCCCTCGACAACGCCAGCGCCTACCGCCAGGTGGCTGCTACCCAGCAGCAGCTGCTCGACAAGAACCTGGAACTCGAGCGCGCCTACCAGGCGCTCGAAGAAGTAAGCCTGACCGACCAGCTGACCGGCCTGCGCAACCGCCGCTTCTTCCTGCGCAACGTCGATGCCGACGTCGCCATGAGCTTGCGCGGCTACGACAATATGCAGGAGCGTGCGCAGCAGCGCGGCCAGCCCCGGCCCGCCACCGACTGCGATCGCCAGGCGCCCAACGACCTGGTGTTCTACATGGTCGATCTGGACCACTTCAAGCACGTCAACGACCGTTACGGCCATGCCGCCGGCGACTCGATCCTGGTGCAGATGCAGGCCCGCCTGCGCGAAGTATTCCGCGAATCGGACTACGTGATCCGCTGGGGCGGCGAGGAATTCCTGGTGCTGGCGCGCGCCACCCACCGCGACGAAGCCGGCGCGCTGGCCGAGCGCATGCGCCGCGCCGTGGCCGAACGCGACTTCGTGCTGCCCGACGGCGAAAAGCTGCGCAAGACCTGCTCGATCGGCTTTGCCTGTTTTCCGTTCCTGCCCGAGCAACCGCGCCTGCTGTCCTGGCCGCAGGTGGTGGAACTGGCCGACCAGGGGCTGTATATCGCCAAGCGCTCCGGCCGCAATGCCTGGGCCGCGCTGCACGCCACCGGGGCGGGCGATGCGGTGGACCTCTTCCCGCGCCTGATGCACGCGCTGCCGCAAGCGCTGGAAGACGGCGAAGTGCGCGTGGTGAGCAACCTGGCGGGACCGCTGGAACTCGATGGCGAACGGCGCCGCACCGGTTTGTCGATCGACCTGGAACTGTAGCGCGGTTGCGGGGTTGCAGAGTTGTATACTGCAGGTTCGCTTCCCGACAAAAATCCATCATGACCATCATCCGCTGCGCCTGGGCCAAGCCCACCAACCCGCTGTACCTGGAATACCACGACACCGAGTGGGGCGTGCCGTGCCACGACGAACTGCGCCTGTTCGAGATGCTCAACCTCGAAGGCGCCCAGGCCGGCCTGTCGTGGGAAACGGTGCTCAACAAGCGCGTAACCTACCGCGCCGCGTTCGATGGCTGGGATGCCGAAAAAATCGCCGCCTACGGCCCGGACAAGGTGGCCGAACTGCTGGCCAACCCCGGCATCGTGCGCAACCGCCTCAAAGTAGCGGCGGCCATCACCAACGCCCAGGCCTACCTGCGCCTGCGCGCCGGGGGCGGCAGCCTCGATCAACTGCTATGGTCTTACGTCGGTGGCCAGCCCATCGTCAACAACACCGGGGAGCGCATCATCAAGACCGCGCTGTCGGACCGGCTGTCGAAGGACCTGGCCAAGCTGGGTTTCAAGTTTGTCGGTTCGACCATCGTTTATGCGTACATGCAGGGCATCGGCATGGTGGACGACCATGACGCCGACTGCTTCTGCCGCCACCGATGACCGGGTCGCACGTCGTTCTCGACACCGAATTTGGCGACGGTGCGCGCTTTGCGCAGGCGCGCGCGCAGCACCTGCAGGATAACAAGCGGCTCCATTACCTTGCGCTGACCGCGCGCGTGGCCGATGCGGCGACCATCGCCGATCCGCAGCTGCGCGCCCTGTGGCCGCTCGACGTGCCGGGTTTTCACCGCATCATCCTCGACGACGGCCGCGTCACGCTCGACCTGCTGACGGGTGACGCGACTGCCGTGCTGCCGCAGGTGCTGGCCCATGTCGATGCCTTTCACATCGGCGCGCTGGCGCCCGGGCAGGCGCGCACGCTGGCGCGGCTGGCCGTTCCCGGCGCCACGCTTGACGCGCGTGCGCCCGATGACTTGCTGGTGTGGGCCCTGGCCGCTGCCGGTTTCGCCTGCCGCCGGGTAGATGGCGGCGACGATATCGCCGCCGAGTACCGGGGCCGCCGCTCGCCGCCTGTCGCTCGTGCAGCATCACCTGCTGCCCCAGCCGCGCCACAGTTGCGCGACAAGCGCGCGGTGGTCATCGGCGCCGGCCTGGCCGGGTCAAGCGCCTGCCGGCGCCTGTGCGCCAGCGGCTGGGACGTGACGTTGATCGAGCGCCACGCGCAGCCGGCGCAGGAGGCATCCGGCAACCTGGCCGGCATCTTCATGCCGCTGCTGTCGAAGGACGATAACATTCCCACCCGCCTGGCGCGCGCGGCCTACCTGTTTGCGCTGCGCGAGTGGCGCCGGCTTGGCGGCGTGGGCAAGGCCTTCATCGGCGCCGATTGCGGCGTGCTGCAACTGGCCCGCGATGCCGGCCACGCCGCCGTCCAGCGCGCGGTGCTCGACCATTGGAACTATCCGGCGGCGTACGCGCGCTGGGCCGGCGCAATGGAAGCGGGCGCGCTGCTGGGCGGCCCCACGCCGCACGGCGGCTGGCTGTTCGCGCAAGGCGGCTGGGCGCGACCGTCGTCGTTGTGCGCGGCCATGCTGGACGCCTGTGGTGAGCGCCTGCAGCGCGTGTTTTGCAGCGAGGCGATCACTTTGCACCGCACCAGCGACGGCGAATGGCTGGTGGAGGGAGCCGGCGGTACCTTGCTGGCGCAAGCGCCCACGGTAATCCTGGCCAACGGTGCTGGCGCCGTGCAGATCGCCCAGGCGGCCCAACTGCCGTTGCAGTCGCTGCGCGGCCAGGTTACCCACCTGGCTGTGGGGACCAGTGCTCCGCAACTGCCGCTCGTCGTCTGCCGCGAAGCGTACGTGACGCCGGCTGCCGACGGCATCGTTTGCGCCGGCGCCACCTACGACAATGACGACGACCGTGCACTGCGCGCCAGCAGCCAGCGGGAAAACCTGGCGCGGCTGGCGGAGATCGTGCCCGGTGCGCACGTGGCGGCCCTGATCGATACCGCGCCGCTGGCGGGCCGGGTGGGCTTTCGCAGCGCCGCGCCGGACCGTTTGCCGCTGGCCGGCGCGCTGCCGGATGTCGAATCGGCCGGTCGCCTGGAACACCTGCGCGACGTGCCACGCCATCCGGGCCTGTACGGCCTGCTCGGCTATGCGTCGCGCGGCCTGATCTGGGCGCCGCTGATGGCCGAACTGCTGGTCTCGCAACTGGAAGGCGCGCCGGCGCCGGTCGAGGCGGCGCTGGTGGAGGCGCTGGACCCCGGCCGCTTCCTGCTCAAGCAGCGGCGCCGCAGCCAGTAGCCCTGCAACCGCCGGGTTCCGCCCGCAAACCGTGCGTTATAATCCCGGTTTGAATCCACGGAGAGCGACGCGATGGATGACGACTTGTCCCAGCACTATCAAGGCTCGCCGGAACTGCTGATGTTCCTGGCGTCGACCGTGCACGACATGAAAAATTCGATCAGCGTTTTGAGTGGCACGCTCGAACACCTGCTGACAAACGTGCCTGCGACCGCAACTGCCCCTGTCCCTGCCGCCGCCGAGCCGGCGCAGTACCAGCAACTGGGCCAGATGCTGTACCAGACGCGCCGCCTGAACGACAGCCTGATCCAGTTGCTTGCCTTGTACAAGGAAGTGGGCAAGCCTGGCTACCCGTTCGATCCCAGTCCGCGCAGCGTGCGCGAACTGGTCGAGCAGGTGGAAGGGCAGGCGCGCATCCTGCTGCAATCGCGCGGCATCGCCTTCGACACCGACTTTGCGCCGGACGCCATCTGGACCTTCGACGAAGAACTGGTGATCGGGGTGCTGGTCCACGCCATCAACAACGCCATCCGCTACACGCGCGACCGCATCCGGCTGTCGGTGCGGGTGGACGGCGATTACCTGGAACTGCGGGTGGAAGACAATGGCGACGGTTTCCCGCCGGCGATGCTGGCAGCCGGCGCGCAAGCCATGGACGTGCGTGACGTGCAGGTGCGGTTTTCCAGCAACAGCAGCGGCCTGGGTCTGTACTTTTCCAGCGAGGTGGCGCGCATGCACCGCCACCGCCAGCGCACCGGCGCCATCGCCCTGGAAAATGGCGGTGAGCTGGGCGGCGGCTGCTTCGTCCTGCGGCTGCCATGACAGCCATGGTACAGAGCGACGGCGAGATCGACTGGGGCGCGAAGCGCTACCTGATCGTCGATGATTTCGTGGGCATCCGCCAGCTGCTGCGCGAATCGCTGCGCAACCTGGGCGCCAAGCATATCGACCAGGCGGCCAGCGGCGGCGAGGGCATGATGTTGCTGGCCAAAACCCGCTACGACGTGGTGCTGTGCGATTACAACCTGGGCGACGGCAAGAACGGCCAGCAGGTGCTCGAAGAAGCGCGCATCCGTAACCTGATCCTGCCCAGCAGCGTGTGGCTGATGGTCTCCGCCGAAAAAAGCGTGGAGTCGGTGATGGGCGCGGCCGAGCACCAGCCCGACGCCTACATCATCAAGCCGATCACCGAAGGCGTGCTGCTCACGCGCCTCAATCGCGTGTGGATCAAGAAGCAGATCTTCAGCGAGATCGACCAGGCTTACGCCGACAAGGACTACCTGCGCGCGGCACGCCTGTGCGAGGAGCAGATTCCCGTCAACCCGCTGCACGCGATCGACCTGCTGCGCATGAAGGCCACCTTGCAGCTCAAGGCCGGCGATCCGCTGGGCGCGCGCAAGGTGTACGAACAGGTGCTCGAAGAGCGCGACTACAACTGGGCGCGCTGCGGCCTGGCCAAGATCATGATGCACGACGGCGAGGTGGAAGAGGCGCAGAAGATGTTCCAGGCGGTGATCGCCGACAACCGCTTCTATATCGACGCTTTCGATCAGCTGGCGCAGGCGTTCCAGTTGCAGGGCAAGCACGAGGAAGCGTTCGACGTACTGCAAAAGGCGGCCAAGCTGTCGCCCAACTCGGTGCCGCGCCAGCGCACGCTGGGTCAGACCGCGCTGCGGCTCGAGAACATCCCGGTGGCGGAGCGGGCGTTCCGCAAGTGTATCGATATCGGCGAGTACTCGGTGGCCAAGACGGTCGATGCATACTTCGGCATGGCGCGCGTGTGCGGCAAGAAGAACGATACCAAGGAAGCGATCCGCCTGCTCAACGCGGCGGTCCACCAGTTCGGCGGCGACCAGGTCACCTTGCGCGCCAAGATCACCGAGGGCCTGGTGTACCACGAGACGGGCGACTTCCGGCGCGCGCGCAAATCGGGCGATGAACTGGAAAGCATGCTGGCCGACGAAAGCCGCCACCGGCCCGACACCGCCACGTGCCTGGACATGGCGACCCTGCTGTTCGCGGTGGGCGTGAAGGAAGCGCCGGTGGGACTGCTGTGCTACATTGCGCGCAACAACCATGATAACGTGCCGTTGATGGACGAGTTGCAGAAGATTTTCGACAAGGCGCGCATGGGCGACGAAGGCACGGAGCTGATCCGCTCCTCGCGCAAGGAAGCGGCCGACATGATGAACAAGGGCGTGCTGCTGTGGAAGTCCGAGCGGCTGCAAGAGGCCATCGACTGGATGCGGGTGGCGCGCCACGCGCTGCCGCACAATATGCGCATCCTGTTCAATTCGGCGCAGATCCTGATCTCGCGCCTGCAGCAAACCGGTTATGTGCGCGAACTGGCCGACGAGGCGATCGAGGTGCTGATGCATGTCGATGCCATCGCCCCCGGCCAGCCGCGCTTTGCCCAGCTGATGGAACAACTGGCGCTGCTGGCGCCGGTGTCCGGCGTGGTGGCGGCAGCCGCCGCCAGCGAATACGAGGCAGCCAACGGCGCGGTCCCGGACCGCTAAACCGTTTAGATGAATTAAAACAGGTGCGGCAATCAAGTACGCACCACCAAGAGAGAGGATGTAAATTTATGCGCGATATCGCAAAAGAAGTCTATACGAAAATGAAGATCGGCAGCGTAGCCTGGGTAAAACCGGTCGCCGCCAAGGGTGACACCATCGAGAGCTTCCAGGGCGCCCTCGACAGCGCCAAGCTGCTCGAAGAAGAAGGTTTGATCGATGTCCAGAAAGTCACGCGTCAGGCCGATGGACTGATCGATGCAATCAGAATTTTACGCTTGGCATAGCGCCTGATAAAGCCTCCATAGCTTCGTTGCAGCGCCTCGCCGTACTTTCGTACTGTCTTCGACGCTGCGCCTCGCTCTGGAGGTTTCTCAAGCGCTCGTAACTTTACTTCCCGGTAGCTGGCTTGACTGGCTTCGGCGCTGCACGCTTGGCGGCGGGCTTTTTGTCCGGTGCCGGCTCCGGCGCCTCGGTGGCGGGTGGCGTGGCTTCGGTTGGCGGCTTGGCCGTCGCTGCGGCAGCGAACTTCGCTGCTGTCTCGGCCATCATCGATTCCGATGCAGCAGCGGTTGATACCGCCTGCTTGAACTGATCCTGCAGCAGATTCCACCACAGCGCGGCTGCGCCGGCGGTGGCGTCGGCCTGCTTCGGCGCATCCGCCGCCGGTGCTGCTGCCTTGGGCTCCGGGGCCGGCGGCGGCGGTGGCTGTTCGGCGGCCGGCTTTTGCTTGTCCGCCTCGCGCGCATGCTGGAAGAAGGCCGAGGTGTACGGGTTGGCGTCAAAAATCGATTTGTGATCGGCGGTCGGCGCCTGCCCTGGCGCGGTGCCCTGATTGACGGCAGCGGCCAGGCTGGCGCCCACCGACTTGAGCGTGGCGATGGTGTTGCGCTGCACTTCCAGCGCCTGGATGCTACCGCGCAGCATGTTCATATTCAGGTTGAGCCACGCCTCGACCGCCTTCAGGTCGTTGATCTTCTTGTCCAGTTCATCGACCGACAGGGTGGGCGTGGTCAGGCCGGGCACGCCCATGCTACCCCACAGGTTCTTCACGAAATCGAGCGTGTCGTTCATCACTGCTGCGCCGGGAATATGCGGCATCTGCGGTTGGGCCATGAAAGTCTCCTGTAGTAGTTGGTTCAGCGTAGCAGATAACGCGGTACCGATCAAAGTTTTCTGGCAATGTTGCTTGCCGCCGGCAACCGCCATGCAAACGCCGCGCCGGAAGCATTCTGCCGAACACGTTAAACTAGCGCCATGACGATCGCCTCCTTCCTTTCCCAACGCCGCCGCATGGTGCTGTTCTGCGCGGCCACGGTGGTGCTGCACGGACTGGCGATCGACTGGGCCGCAAGCCACCTGGCGGCATCGGCCACCGTCAACGCGTCGCCGTCGGTGGTGACCGCGCAAGTGCGCCTGACACTGCCGCCGCGCGTGGCCAGCGCGCCGTTGCGGGAGATTGCGCCGCTTGATGCTGCCGCTAAACCGCCTGCCGCTAAACCGCCCGCCAAGCCGCCCGTCGTAAGCCCGGCCTTTGCCAGGCCACGTGCGCCGGCGCCGGTACCAGCGCAGGCGCAGGCGGGAGCGGCCATCACGCCGGTGGACAGCGCAGCATCCGCACCGGCCATCGACACCGCCGACCTGGAATTGGCGCTCGCGCCCGAGCCGGCGGCGGCCCAAGGTTCAGCTGCAGCGCCGGCAGCGTCGCCTGACACGGCCACCGGCGCACCCGCACCGGCGACCGCCGAACCGGTCCCGCAGGGCGGGCGCCGCTACAAGGTGGAGTTGCCGCCGTCGGCTACGTTCGACATGGACGTGGCGCGGGTGGATGCCGACGGCACCAAATGGACAGGGTCTGCCGTGATGACATGGCATACTGACGGCAGCCGCTACCGGGCGTCGGTGGAAGCGGGCGTGAGCCTGCTGGTCACGCGCCTGAACCTGCTGGTGCTGCGCAGCGAGGGCGCCATCGACGACCATGGCATCGCGCCCGAAAAGGCCACCGAAAAGCGCGCGCGCCGGTCCGAGACCGCTACCCACTTCAACCGCAATGGCGGCGGCAATGCGGCTGGTGCGAACACGATCTCGTTCTCGGCCTCCGACCGCAGCTACCCACTGCTGGCCGGCGCGCAGGACAAGGCCACGGTGCCGTTCCAGCTGGCCGGCATCGGCCGCGCCGACATCAACCAGTTCGGCGGCGACATCGACATCCAGGTGGGCGAGGACAAGGAAGCCGCCCTGTTCCGCTTCCAGCTGGTGGGCGAAGATGAATTGAATACCAGGATGGGCAAGCTGGTCACCTGGCACCTGACGCGGCCACCGAAGCCGGGCACGTATTCGTCGCGGCTCGACATCTGGCTGGCGCCGGGCATGCAGTGGTACCCGGTCCAGATACGCAATACCGAAGCGAGCGGCGCGCTCACCACGCAGACCGTCTCCAAAATAACAACTACCGGACAATGATATGACAATCAACCATACTTTTTACGCGCTGAGCGTGGCCGCCATGCTGGCGCTGGGCACCGTGACCACCGGCGCCCATGCTGCCGACAGCGAGCACCCGGCCGTCAAGCGCCCGTTCAGCGCGCCGCCGTCGGCGGACCTGACCTACGCCATCAAGGCCAAGCAGCACGGTCTCACCATCAACGGCACGGCCACCGTGCAGTGGCGCGCCGGCGACGGCAAGTACTCGGTGGCGGCCGAAAGCCGCGCGCCGATCTTCGGCAAGATCCTGGAAACCCGCAGCGAGGGCGCCATCGACGACTACGGCCTGGCGCCGGTGTCGTTCATGGAAAAGCGCTTCCGCAAGGAAGCCACCACCGCCACGTTCAAGCGCGACACGAAAACCATCAGCTTCAGCGTGGGCGACGAAACCTATCCGATCAAGGGCGGTGAGCAGGATCGGGTGAGCATTCAGTGGCAACTGGCCGCCAACGCCCGCGCCACGCCCGATAAATTCAAGCCCGGCAGCGAGTGGGCGTATTTCGTGACCGCGCGCCGCAATGCCGAGCAGTGGGTGTTCAAGGTGCTCAAGACCGAAAACATCACCGTGGGCGGCAACGAGATCAGCGCCCTGCACCTGGTGCGCCAGCAGGCCGACGACAAGGATTCGCAGGTGGACCTGTGGCTGGCGCCTTCGATGGACTGGTACCCGGTGCGCGTGGTGTTCAAGGACGCCGATGGCGACTACGTGGACCAGACACTTGATAAATTCACCAAAAAGTAAGCGCAAGATCGCAACTGCTATACTGTCGCCCCCGCGAGCATGCGGTGATTGTTGCGACCAACATGGCAAAGAATGATAGAAACTATGACAACCGAGTCCGTGCCCGACCCGGCGCTGGACTCGCAACAGGACGGCCTGCAGGCTCACTTCAAGCCCAATATCTCGGCCGATGAAATCGAGCAGGTCTACCACCTGAAACGCGCACAGCCGCTGCTGCAAGTGTTTACGGCGCTGTTCCACGGCGGTTTCGACGGCGTGCTGGTACGCCTGCTGGTGCTGCGCGAGCTGGCGTCCGACACGGCGTCGGCCAGCTTTACGCGCCCGGACATCAACGCCCGCCTGGCCTACCTGCTGCCCGAGAGCCTGGAAACGGTGCTGATGCGCCTGCGCACCAATCAACTGCTGGCGTGGGATCCGCAGCAGGCCGTCTATCGCGTCACGCCGATGGCGCGCAACGTGCTGTCCGCCATTGACGCGCTGCTGGCCATGGGCAAAGAGGAAGACCCGGCCGACATGGGCTACCTGCTGTCGCAGGTGGCCGGCTCGCAAATGATGGGCGGCGTCACGGTGGAGCAGCTGCACCACTTGCTGGGCCGCCTGGTGGAGCTGACCGAGGAGTTCGCCGACGCCATTGCATCCGGCTCCGAGTTCCGCCTGCGCGAATCGCAGGCGAAGTGGCACGTGGCGTGCGACTGGGTGGAGAAGGGCTCCGAGATTTTGCGCGCGATCACCAGCGACGAAAACGCCGACCACGCTACGCACCGCGCAGCGCAAGCGATTGGCCGCGCGCAGTCGTCGCTGTTGAATATGCAGGGCATGTTCTCGCGCGCGCTGAACCAGATCGAGCGTCAGCGCGTGCACCTGGGCCAGTCCGGCCTGTCCACCACCGACATCAAGCGCTGGCTGCTGCTGCATGACGACCTGGCCTCGCTGGCTGTGGGCGCCATCGACCTGCCGGTGGTGCCGCAGTTTATTACGCCGGCCGAGATGATCGACGTGGCCGAAGCCGAACTGCTGTCCGACCGCGCCGCCAGCGCCGTGCAGGGCGGCCTGCCCAGCGGCGAAGATGCGCCCACCACCATCAGCGACGGACCACCGATGCAAAAAGAACTCGACGAATGGCTGGCCCGCCTGGCCGACTTTACCGCGCCCGGAAAATTCCCCGCCAGCGTGGACGGCGCGGCGCCCTCGATCCAGGTGCACGAATCGCTGCTGCCGGCGTCGTTTGCCGTGGCGTCGTACCGCGCCTCGATGCTGCCGCTGCTGGGCGATGCCGACGAAGCGCGCCTGCAAGGCGCCACCGGCGACCTGGCGCGCCTGCCCGTCACGTTTACTCCGAGCGACGAAATGGTACAACTGCCCGACCTCCACGTCGCGGCGATGTCCCTCGCTTCGCTTACCCTGTCTTTGAACCCGGAAGGCGACAAGTCCGATGAATGATGATGCACAAATCCTGATCGCGCGCCTGCTCGCGCATCAGACCCTGCGCCGCGACGACCGCCTGGTCAAGCGCGCACTCGCGGACGAACAGTTCCGCATCGAAGTCGATGCGCGCCTGCTGGCCGTGGGCCTGAAATTGCTCGACAACGTGTATGCCGACCATGTGACCGTGGCCCTGACGCGCAATATCGAACCGAAGATTTTCGGCGCCAAGGACGTATGGCAGAACAATAACTTCGGCCTGTCGCGCGACGGCGTGGCCCTGCTGGTCGTACTGTGGGCACAGATCATTCTGCCCAAGCGCGAGCGCCAGGAGAACCACCAGCACGCGGACGACAAGCAGAACGACATGTTCGGCACCGAGCGCCCGCTGCCGCGCGCCGAAGACACCTCGATCGGCATCGCCTATAAGGCGCTGCTGGCCGACTTCGGCGACAAGCTCGGTAAAAAGACCCGGCTGGACATGAACCTGTCGATCCTGGCCAAGCTCGGCTTCATCGAGCGTCGTGGCGACGTGGTGCTCGAAGGCCCGCTGCTCGACCTGCTGATGGATACCGACCTGCTGAAAGAACGCATCATCAACGGCGCGCTGGCCGACGTGTTCAAGCGCACGCCGCCGCAGGAAATGGCCGTGCCGCGCCGGATTCCGAAGCCGCGCGCCTACGAGGACGACGCCCCGAACGCCGTGGAAACGATCGAGCCGGAGATGGAAAACCCCGACTACGACGCCGATGGCAATGCCGTGCCGGTCTTCGATGTGCCCTTTGAAGACCCGCACGACACACAAGAACCACCCAAGGATTAAGCCATGTTTCATATCAAATCGCTGGAGCTGGTCCACTGGGATTACTGGCAGCGCATCAAGAACATCCCGCTCGACGCCAAGATCATCACCATCGCCGGCCAGAACGGTTCCGGTAAAACCACGCTGCTCGACGCGCTGCGCACCCTATTCGGCCTCGATTGCTCGATGGGCCGCACCTACAAGCACTATGCGCGTCACAGCGGCCAGCAAACGGCCTGGCTGCGCGCCGTGGTCGATAACAAGGCGGTCGGCCGGCAGCTGTCGAATCGCCCGTTCCGCAGCTCCGGCTTTTTCAGCGACGACGAAGTAACGCTGTTCTGCCAGATCCAGAAGAACGGCGGCGACTGGAAGCGCCAGTACCTGATGCGGCCCGGTAACGTGCAGATCGAAGACATCGGCGACGTCGGCAACGACTGGCTCGGCGTGGAAAACTACCGCAAGCGCCTGGCCAACGCCGGCCTGTCGCCGGCCATGGCCAAGGTCCTGGCCCTGGAGCAGGGCGAGACCGACAAGCTGTGCGAATACGCACCGCGTCAGCTGCTCGACCTGGTGTTCCAGGTGTTCGGCGACAAGGAAGTGCTCGACGCCTACGACGAAGCCAAGCGCCACCAGCGCGACACCGAGGAAGAACTGAAACGCTTCGAAGCGGAACTCGACGCGTCCAAGACCAACCTCGAAGGCCTGCGCCTGCGCGTGGCCAACTACCACCAATGGGAAGACCTGAACAAGGAGCGCCGCAACCTGCAAGAGGAAGCGCTGCCCACGCTGGAATACCACGAGGCTCGCGAAAAGCAGGGCAATATCAGCCGCCAGCTGCGCGAGGCGCGCAAGCCATTGCAGCAGGCTGACGCCCAACTGGCCGACAAGCGCAACGCGGCGACCAGTTTTGCCAAGGCGCTGACCGAGGCGCAGCAGCACGAGACGGTGCTGGAACAGGAATCGACGTCGCTGCAATCGCGCCTGAACCTGATCAACGGCAAACTCAAACCGCTCGACAGCCTGCTCGAACAAAAGGCGCGCCTGCAAAAGCTGGCCGCCGACTCCGGCGCCGACCTGGCCGAAGTGGCGCAGCAGCTGCAAGAGAAGGAAATCGAGCTGGCGCGCCAGCGCAATGCGCGTGACGCCGTCGCCTCGAAAATCGCCGGCGAAATGGCCACCATCTCGGCGTTGCAGGGCAAGACCGCGATGCCGGAGCCGGAAGCGCAGCGCAGCATGCGCCGCGCGCTCAACGACGCGGGCATCAGCCACGCCATGCTGTCCGACATCGTCGAAGTGACCGACCCGCGCTGGCAAGGCGCGGTGGAAGGTGTGCTGGGCGGCTACGCGTCGGTGGTGCTGCTCGATAAAGCCGGCGACGCCACCTCGGCCTACCGCCTGGCGGAAAAAGAGCGCTATCGCCACTTCATCGTCACCGACCTGGTCAACGCCCAAAGTACCCGCGACGACAGCCTGATGTCGGTGGTGAAGTTCGCTGCCAAGGTGCCAGCGTGGCTGGTTGAACAGCTCTCGCGCATCACCCGCGTCGATAGCGTCGATGCCGGCGCCAGGCTCGGTAACAACGACGAGTGGATCACGCCCGAGGCCTATCACCGCGAACGCCGCGGTGGCCGCTCGCTGTTCGTGGAAGCCTCGCGCTACCGCTTCGGCACGGCCGGCCGCACCCAGCGCATGGAAGCGATCCAGAAAGCGCTGCCGGCGCTGGAAGCGCAGGAAGATACGCTGACCCTGGCGGTATCGAAACTGGCGTCCGAAATCAGCGCGCTGAAAACCCGCCTGGCGGGCGTGGACGCGGCCAAGGAAATGGCGGCGCGTCACGACGAGTTCGAGGAAGCGGCGCGCAACGCGGTGCCGCTGCGCGCCGAGCGCACGGAAGTGGGCAGCCGCCTGGGCGAGCTGCAAAACCTGATCAAGACCGCCGTGGTGGCGCGCACCCGTGCCGACACCACGTGTCAGAACGCGCGCTTTGCCCTGTCGGAAGCGGAAGCGGGCACGCGCCTGAACCTGAAACGCCAGATCGAGCAGCGCGCCGACCACGCGCGCGCTTTGCTCACGCTGCGCAAGAACTGGCGCCACCTGCCCAAGGCCTGGCGCCGCCTCGAGCGCCGCCTGGCGCTGGTGGCGGAGCACCAGAATACGCACCAAGTCACGCTGCGCCTGCATACGCTCGAAGCGAGTCTCGCCCGCAGCGACTGGGAGCTCGATGCCACCGTGATCGACCAGTACACGCGCCTGAACGAGCAACTGAGCGGGCGCCAGTCGGAAACCGAAGAGCGCCGCTACCAGAACAACCGCGCCATCGAAGCCACCGGCAACGCGCGCGGGGCCTACATGGAGCGGCTGCGCTACACCATCAAGACCTATTCGAAGAACATCAAGGAACTCGGCGAATTGGCCGGCATCGAGGTGCATGCCGATCCGGTCAAGCTGGAAAACGACGACGTGCTGCTGTCGCAGGCCGGCCTGCACGTGCGCTTCAAGTTCGACGGCAAGGGCATCATCGGCATGAACGACGGCGAAGCGTCGGGCGGCCAGCAGGTGATGAAGTCGCTGGTGCTGCTGATCGCGCTGCTGAAATCGGAAGAGGGTTCCGGCGGCTTCGTGTTCATCGACGAACCGTTTGCCCACCTCGATATCCGCAACATCCAGCTGGTGGGCGAGTTCCTGAAGAACACCGACGCCCAGTACCTGATGACGACGCCGCTCACGCACAACACCGACGTCTACGATCCTTCGGAACTGACGCTGATCACCAGCAAAAAGAAGAAGGACACCCAGTGGGCGCAGCCGATCTTCGTGCTGCAACGGCGGGCGGCGGATGTGGAAGCTGGCAAGGCAGCCGCCAAAGCCGCCTGACGGCTATAAGGCTGGATGGTAAAAGAGGCAGGGAGTCTTCACTCCTTGCCCCTTTTTTTACTTGATATCGAAGATGTTGATCGGCTTCGGTAATGGCGTCTGGCTTTTGTGCCAGCGTACCAGCAGCACGCTGTAGGTCAGATAAAAGCCCGCCAGCAGGCCGAAGACGACGGTGGTGACCGGGCTGCCGAGGAAGTCCGGGTCGAGCGCGATACCGTCGTGCATATGCAGGTACGCCTCGAACAGGCGGTAAATCAGGCGGCTGACGAACAGCATGATGATCAACAGTGGCAGGCGGCGGTCGGGCGTATAGAAAAAGCCTTCGGGCAGGTTGCGCAGGCGCGTCAGGCCGAATTGGCGCCGGCCAAGCCAGGCGCCCAGCGCGGCGCCGGCCACCAGCGCGCCCAGCGCTGGCCATTTGCCGATCGAGAGCACCAGCAGCACCAGCAGCGCGGCGGCCATGATGCCGGCCATCGTGTAGTGCTTCCATAATTCGGACTGGGTACGCACCAGCATGGCTTTCAGGCGCGAGTAGATGCGCCACACGGCCACCGGCACCAGCAGCAACAGCACAATAGTAGTCATTTCCATAATCTGCCCACAGCGGTTTTTCGAGAACAGCGATTGTACGCCAGAGTAGTGTGCCCGGCGATTGACATTCACGGTTAGCATAAGCACACTCAACCCGGCACACTCGGCCCGGGCACTGGGTTCGAGCAGCGCCCGCGTCGCCGGCCACTGAAAAGGACCTCCATGAAACAACAACGCACCGTGCCGTCCGCAACCCCCGGCCTGATGGCCGCCTCGCCGCAACAGGGCGCGTCCGACACCGGCTACCGCCTGCCCCCCGAACCCTTGCAGGCGATTGTCGATGCGCCGCGCGCGCCGGCACTGAGCCTGAGCCCGCGCCGCGACACTGCCGCCGTGGTGCAAACGCCCGCGCTGCCCGGCATTGCCGAAGTGGCGCAACCCGAACTGAAACTGGCCGGCTTGCGCATCAACCCGCGCACGTATGCCGGTTCGCGCTTTTCGTTCGGCACCGGGCTGTCGTTGCTCAATATCGCCAGCCACGAGGAAAGCGCGATTGCCGGCCTGCCGCCGGACCTGCGGCTGTCGGACCTGAGCTGGTCGCCCGACCAGCGCCATCTCGCTTTTACCCACGTGGCGCTCAATGATGGCGTGGGCGGCGTGGGCGAAGACACGGGCGCAGTGGAACTGTGGCTGGTCGATATCGCCGCGCGCCGTGCGCGCAAGCTGTCGCCGCAGCCTCTGTCGGCCGTACTCACGCGCGGCTTCAACTGGCTGCCCGACAGCAGCGGCCTGCTGGTGCACTGGCGCCCGGTGGGCATCGGCAAGCCGCCGCAGGCGAACGGCGTGCCGGCCGGGCCGATCCTGCAGGACAGCGAAGCCGATGGCGCGGTGCGCCAGCTGCGCACCTACCAGGACTTGCTGCGCAACGAGGACGACGCGCGCCTGTTCGAGTACTACATCACGGTGCAGATGGTGTTGTTGAGCCTTGATGGCAAGGCGCGTCCGATCGGCGAGCCGGGCCAGTTTTCGCGCACCTCGGTGGCGCCGGGCGGCGAGTACCTGCTCACGCAAAGTGTGACGCGCCCATACTCGTATATTGTCCCCGCATCGAGCTTTGGCGAGCGGGTGGAAGTGCGCGACCTGCACGGCATGCTGCTGCACACGGTGGCCAACCTGCCGCTCGAAGAAGGTCTGCCGCCGGGGAACGATGCCGTATCAAGCGGCGTGCGCCACGTGTCATGGCGGGCCGACGCACCGGCGTCGCTGGTCTGGGCCGAAGCGCAGGACGGCGGCGACCCCGCGCGCGACGTACCGGACGGCGTGCGCGACCTGGTGTACCTGCACGCGGCGCCGTTCCATGCACCGCCGCTGGTTCTGGCGCGCCTGTCGATGCGCTACGGCGGCGTGGCCTGGGGCCGCGAAGACGTGGCGCTGGTCAACGAGCGCTGGCACAAAACGCGCCAGTACAGGCAGTGGATGATCGCCCCCGGTCACCTGTCCACGCCGCCCGAATTGATTCATGCCGGCTCGTACGAAGACCGCTACAACAGCCCCGGATCGCCGGTGATGCGTGCCGATGCCAGCGGCTTCCCGCGCCTGCTGATCGGCCCCAATACCACCATCCTGCTCGATGGCGCGGGCGCCACGCCCGACGGCGACCGCCCGTTCCTCGATCGCCTGAGCCTGACCACGCGCGAAAAAACGCGGCTGTTCCAGAGCCAGGCGCCATACTTTGAAAACGTCGCGGCGGTGTTGAACGACGACGGCACGCTGCTGCTCACCACGCGCGAGTCGCCCCTCGAGCGTCCCAATTATTATTTGCGCGATCTGGCCAAGCCGGACGATCGCCAACTGCGTGCGCTCACGCATTATCCCCATCCCACGCCGCAGTTGCGCGACATCCACAAGGAGCAAGTCCGCTACTCGCGCCACGACGGCGTGGAGCTGACGGCCACCCTGATGCTGCCGCCCGGCTACGACGCCGCGCGCGATGGCCCGCTGCCGCTGCTGATGTGGGCATACCCGCAGGAGTTCAAGTCGGCCGGCGCGGCCAGCCAGACCACCGGTTCGCCGTACCGCTTCAATGCGGTCAGCTACTGGGGCCCGGCGGCGTATCTGGCCATGGGTTACGCGGTGCTGGACAACCCGTCGTTCCCGATCATCGGCAATGGCGAGGAAGAACCGAACGACACGTATCTGGCGCAACTGGTGGCCGATGCGCAAGCGGCAGTGGAGGAGGTGGTGCGGCGCGGCGTGGGCGACCGCGAACGGCTGGCGATCGGCGGCCACTCGTACGGCGCTTTCATGACCGGCAATTTGCTGGCCCATACGCGGCTGTTCCGCGCGGGGATTGCCCGCAGCGGCGCGTACAACCGCACGTTAACGCCGTTCGGCTTCCAGTCGGAAGAGCGGCCGTACTGGCAGGCGCCTGCCGTGTACCAGGCCATGTCGCCGTTCAACCACGCGGACCGCATCAAGGATGCGATGCTGCTGATCCACGGCGCGGAAGACAGCAACTCCGGCACGTTCCCGCTGCAAAGCGAACGGATGTTCCAGGCGATCAAGGGATTGGGCGGGACGGCGCGGCTGGTGATGCTGCCGAACGAATCCCACGCCTACCGGGCGCGGGAATCGATCATGCACATGCTGTATGAGACCAATGCGTGGCTGGAGAAGTACGTCAAGAACGCCAAACCCCGGGGTTAATCGAACGCCCAGCTATACAACACATCGAGCGCATTATTGGTCCCGGTCTGGAACTGCAGCGAGATCCGCGGATTGAGCTTGTACTTGAGTTTGACCAGGCTGGTCGCCGTGCCCGCACCCTGTTCAAAACTCAGGTAGGCGCGCGACGAAATGCGCTTGCCCACCGTGACCACGGTGTTCTGCAAGCCGGTAGCCGCACCGGCAGCGCTGCCCGATGCCTGTCCCACGCCCAGTTCGTCGAGCCCCAGCGAACTGGCCAGCTTGCCCTGGCCCTTGCCGCCGAACAGCGCGCCGGCGGCGGTGCTCAAGAGCGCCATGTCGTTGCCCTCGGTGTTTTCGATGCCGTGGCCCAGCACCAGCCAGGACAGCTTGTCGCTGTCGGGTACCGTCGGCGTGGAGATCAGCTTGGCCGATGGCGCCAGCGCCGTGCCGCGCACTTCCACCCCCGCCTCCACGTTGGTCTCGCTCAAAGGCTCGCCTTCGGGACGGCGGCGCACGGCCACGATGTTCAGGCCCGGATTGTCGTAGGCGCCAGTGAAGTTGATCACGCCACGGTCGATCGCCAGCTTCTGGCCATACGCCGCGTACGTGCCACCCACCACCCGGATCGATCCATTGACGCGCGGCGGACGGCGGTCGGTGATGCGTACCCGCACCGCGCCAGCCAGCTCGGTCTCGATGCCCATGCCCTTCAGTTTGAACGAGTCGCCCAGGTCGGCCTCGACGTCGATATTCAGCGGCAGGCCCTGCGCCGGCTTGGTGACTGGCGCGGGCGCGCCCTTGCCGAGAACGACCACGTCGTTCGACAGGGTGGGCGCGTTTTCGTCGCCCAGTTCGATATTCGCGCGGTCGGCGCGGAATTTGCCATCGAGCTGGAAGTGCTTGGCGTCGCGCACCAGCGTGCTCTGGCCGCTCAATACCAGCAGGCGGTCGGGGCGCGACAGCACTTCGAGCTTGTCGGCGGTCAGTTTCAGCTGCATGGTCGCTTCGTTGCCGGCGTAACGGATCCAGCCGTCGGCCTGGGCGCGGCCCTGCTGGCCTTCAAAACTCAGCGTTTGCAGCTGCAACTGGTCGCCGGTCAGGCGCGCCTGCAGCACGCCGTTGCGCAGCTTGATGCCCTGGTCGGGCAGGTTGACCACCAGCTTCTGGCCGTTGATGTCGCCGGTCAGCTGCGGCGCGCCGATGGTGCCGCTGCCTTCCAATGCCAGCTTGAGGATGCCGTCGATTTCCAGTCCCGGCTGGCCGGCCAGGGGCGCCAGCCACGCCAGCGAACCCATATTGGCGCTGCCGGTCACGGTGAACGGGCTGTCGTTGGCCAGGCGGCCGTCGCGCAGCTGGGCGGTGCCATCCAGGCGCGCCTGGCCCACGCGGGTGCCATCGACATTGAGTTCCACCCGCAGCGCGCCGTCGTTGACGGTGGCGCGCGCGTCCAGGGTTTTCAGGCCCAGCGGCTGCGACAGGTCGGCGCCGATGATGGTGATGTCGCCCTGTTCGCGGAACACGTGGAACGACCCGGCCAGCACTGGTGCTGCGTTCTTCGCCCCGGCTTGCAGGTTCAGGCCCCAGTCGGCGCCGATGGTCATGTTGCCGCGCACGCTGTCGCGCCACGCGTCCGACAACTGGCCCAGGTACCAGACCGGCAACGCCGAAGCCAAGCCCTTGCTGCGCCAGGCGGCGCCATTCTTTTCCAGGCTGTCGATGCGCACGCTGCCATCGCGGATCTTGATGGTGGTGGTGCCCAGCGCGATCTGCTCGGGACGCGCCAGTCCGGCCACGCCGCTGTCCTTGGGCGCGACCAGGCGCAGCGGCGCGGGCGCCACCAGCGCCAGCGCGAAGCGGCCCTTGTTTTGCAGCGCGTCGATGGCGCCGGTCCAGGTGTCGTTGGCCCAGCCGCCTTTTATACGCACGGTGGCGTCGAAGTCGCTGTTGTTGGCGGCCAGCGTGATGGTGTGGGCGCTGCGGGTACCTGCCGTTTGCAGGCGTGCCTTGGCGATCTTGATCGATGGCGATTCGTAGCCGGTAATCTCGATATCGCTGACCAGGGGCACATCCGCCGTTGCTGCGGCTGCGCGATTGCCATTGCGCGCTGCCGGCGCGGCGGCCGTGCTGCCCAGGGTGGCGCTGCCACGGATGCTCTCGACCTGCTGCTGGCCCGGCGCGCGCAGCTTGCTGCCGTCCAGGTTCAGGGAAATCGCGGGACGGGCAGTGGTGCCGGACAGGGTGCCGTTGGCGTGCAGGATGCCGGCAAACTGCGGCCCCAATGCGGCCAGTTGCGGCGCGTCGAGCTTCCAGTCAAGCTTATCCATGGCGCTGCCGAAGCTGCCCTTGGCGACCAGGCTGTTGGCGCCCAGGCGCAGGTCGATGTCGGCGTTGCTGATGTCTTTTGCATTGGCCGACAACTTGGCGTAGCCCGACAATGGGGCGTTCGACAGCGTCGATGGTTGCAAGGTCAGGTTCAGGCCCGCGCGCCAGTCGGCGGACAGGCGCGCGTCCGCCGTAAAGGCGGCGTTGATCGCGCCGGCCTGGGCGGCGCCAAAGGCGGCAGGATTGAGGCGCTGCACGGTGCCGGTCATTTTCAGTTCCGGCGTCTTGGCGGCACCGGCCATGGCCACGTCGCCACTGGCGTGGATCACGCTGTCGTTGGCAGGGCGCTTGGCCGAGGCCAGTCCCAGGCCGCGTGCGTCGGCTTCAAAGCTGGTACGTGGCAGATCCATGGTGCCGGTGACGACGCCGCTGGCGTTGATGGCGCCGATCAGGTCGGGGCTCACGGCCGCCAGCTGGCGCGCATCGACCTTCCAGCGCAGTTGCTCGCCGGGCGCGCCAAAGCTGCCGGTAACGGTGGCGGTGTTCTGGCCCATGGCCAGGCGCGCATCGACACCGCTGATATGGGTGGGATCGGCATTGAGCTTGCCGGCGCCGGTGAGCGGCTGGCCATACAGCTTGCTGGGCTTTACCTGGAAGTCGGCCGCCACTTTCCATGCGGGGGCGGGTTTGCCCGCGATATGTCCGGCGGCATTGACGTCGATATTCAGGTCCCCGGCCGGATAGCTCGGTACCAGCGCCGACGGATCGAACTTCTGGGTGCGCACCTTGGCGTTGAACGCCTGCTGATCCTTGAGGCTCAACTGGCCGGTGGCGTTGATGCTGCCATTTTTCGCGACCAGGCGCAGTTGCTGCAATTGCAGCAGGGCGTCGGCCAGGGTGGCGTCGGCGTCCAGGCGCAGGCCCTTGTCGGCCAGCCTGGCGTTCAAGGTCTGTTTGGTGGCGGTGCTGGCCAGGACGATGTCGCCGCCGATGGCCGTCTTGTTGGCGGCCGTGTGCAGCAAGGACAGGTCGAGGCGGTCGGTGTGCAGCTTGAAGCTGGCCGTGTCGATGCCCCCGTCGATGGCCGTGCGGGCAACGTTGCCGCCGCCGTTGAAGCGGCCGGCGGGACCCAGGTCGAGCAGCACGTTGTCGAGCGTGGATACGGTCAGCGTGCCGCCCAGGCGGCCCCGGAATACGTCGAGCGGCAGCAGGTCCTGGTCGAGCGGCCCCGCCTTGCCCTGGTTGATCAGCTCGAACTCGCCGGCCAGCTTCTGGTCGGGCGCAATGCTTGCGTTCACCTTGAGGTTGAATTTGGCCGGCGGCATGCCGGCGCTAAAGCCGTGCGGGTCGATGTCGCGGGCCACCAGGTCGATGGCGCGCAGGATCACCGGATCGAACGGCGCCAGCGCCAGCGATGCGGTGCCGGTGGCGGCGCCCGCATCGCCCTTGGCCTTGAGTTCGAGTAGCGCCAGGCTGCCGCCGGCCTGCAAGGTCAACGTTGCCGGGGCAGGCGCCTGGCCCACCGGCGTGGCGGCGGTGCCCGGCGCGGCCGGCGTGGCCACCAGCGCTTGTGTGAGCGAGGCCGTGCCCTTGAGCGCGAACGGACGCGCGCCGGCAATCGTCAGATCGGCCTTGGCCAGGCCGAACGGGGTTCTGGCCGAAGCGTCCTGCAAGTGCCAGCTGGTCTTGTCGCCGTACAGCGCGAAGCGCAGGTTGTCGATGACGGTGGTGCCGGTGTCGCTGGCGATGATCAATTTGTCGAGCCGCGCATCGGACAGGCTCAGACGGAACGGCGACGCCAGCGAAGCGGGCATGGTGGTTGGTTCGTCGGACTTGCCGGTGCTGCGCACGGTGAGCGCAGCCACGTGCAGCTCGCTGATTTGCAGGCCTTCCGAAAAATACTGCAACGGCGACCAGTTGATGTCGATGCTTTGCGCAGTGACGGTGCTGTCCTTGGTTTTATAGACCAGCTGACCGATATGCATGCGGTGGTACAGCGAACCGGTCACGCCGGTGACGGAAATACTGCCGCCGCTGGCGCTGGCTACGCGCTGCACCAGCTGCTGCAAGGTCGATTCGCGGCCCAGCAGCCAGAAGGCGCCACCCAGCAGCAGCACCAGCACCATCAGCGAGATGAATACGCGGCGCGGCCAGCGGCGCGGCTTCCTGGCGGATTCCGGCGCGCTCTCTTGGGGATCGTGGTTAAGTTGGTCGGACATCAGAAAGTGAATCCCAGCGAGAAGTGCAAACGATATTTTTGAACCGCGTGGCCGTACGCCACGTCGACATTGAGCGGACCGACCGGGCTTTTCCAGCGCGCGCCCACGCCGTAGCCGGACTTGGGATGCAGGTCCTTGACCCGGTCGCCGGCGTTACCGGCGTCGTAGAACACGGCCGCGCCCCAGGTGGGCTTGAACCAGTACTGGTATTCGGCGCTGGCGGTGGCCAGGTAGCGCCCGCCGATGGTGGCGTCGCCTTCCTTCACGCCCAGTTCCTGGTACGCGTAACCGCGCACCGACTGGTCGCCGCCGGCGCGGAACAGGAACACGGACGGCACGCCGTTCTTGCTGCCCGAGCCGAGCGCGCCGGCTTCGGCGCGCAGGATGATGTTGGAGCTGGCGCCGAACGGCTTGTAGTACACGCCGCGCAGGTAGCCACGGACGAATTTTTCATCGGTGAGCACCGGCAGCACGGCGCCGCCGATCTGGGCGTTGATAGCGTAGCCCTTGGTGGGCAGCAGCAGGTTGTCGAGCCGGCGCCAGGTGACCGCGTACGTGAGCGGCAAGCTTTTGCTGGTGACCTTGGGCAGGGCGCCGACCGACTTGGTCTCGGACAGCAGCTCCAGCGTGAAGCTGCGCTCGAGCAGCGGTGTGCCCCAGGCGCGCTTGCCGGCGATGCTCGACACGGCGGTTACTTCGCCGGCGATGTCGCTGCGCTCGTAAGTCACGCCGATACTGTGGTTGTAGCCCTCGGGGGTGATCGGGAAGTACAGGTCGGCCTTGGCAGTCTGCTTCTTGGTCTCGAGCGTGAGCGCGCTTTTCATGCGCAGCCCGAACACCTGCAAGTCGTCGTAGGTGACCGAGGCCCGGTTACCCGTATTGGTACTGATACCGACACCGGCGCTGACATTCTTGCGCTTGTTCTCGGTCACGCGCACCAGCAGCGGCAGCGGCTCCATGGACGCGGCGGTGGTGGCAGGGGCGGCGGTCTCTCCTTCGGCCGTGGCCAACTGCTGGTCGAGCACCGCGCTCAGGTCCGCGCTCACTTCCACGCTGGCGAAATAGCCGGTGTCCTGCAGCTTGGACTGGTAGGCCTGCAGTGCCGCCTCGCTGTAGTAGTCGCCGGGCTTGATCGCATTGAGGTTGCGCACCACCGTGTCCGGGTAGCGCTTGAGGCCTTCGATGCGCAGCTCGCCGAAGCGCATCTCGGGGCCGCTGTCGAGCACCACGCGCAGGTTGGCGGTGTGCGCTTCGGGATCGACGGTGGCGCGGCTGTCGGTCAGTTGCGCGCGCGGGTAGCGGGTTTGCACCACCTGGCGCAGGATGGCGCGCTTGGCGCCTTCCCACTCGTCCTGGCGGAACACGGTGCCCTTCTTGAGCGGCCAGCTGGCCTTGAGCGCGTTGGCGTCGAACTGCTTGTCGGCCGGCTGCTCGGGATTGGGGGCAAAGCCTTCGAGTACCAGGTCGGTCTCGCCCACGCGTACCGGTTCGCCCGGCACCACCTTGACATCGACCACCGCCGGCGCGGCGTTGCGGTCGAACGTCACCGACACCTCGGGCGTGTAATAGCCGCTGGTGGAAACCAGCGTGCGGATCTGCTCGGGCGCGGCGCGCACCAGCCGGAACAGCTGTTCGCGCGTCATGCGCGGGCTGTCGCGGAAGCGTTCCAGGTCGAGGTTGTCTTCCAGTAACTCCTTCAAGTCCCCGGGCGCGTCGATGCGCACCGTGTACTTGATGATGACCGGTGCGGCGTTGGCGGCGACAGTGGCCTCGCTGGCAGCCACGGCGGCGGGCGTGGCGACAGGCGAAGTAGCAGGTTCGGAAACCGGCGCCGGCGCGGCGGCTTGCTCCTCTTGGGCCATTGCCAACGAGGGAACCACGGCCGTCACTGCGGTTGTTGCAAGCAGCACGGATACTTTTGTCACAAGATGTGCCAAAATTCGTGGTCTTGCCGATTTATTTGCGGGCGATGCCGGTAACATGAGACTCCATCAGGGGTGGTGCGTTCACCGCATGGTACCGGAATGCCCCGAATCATGGCGTACTAATAATAGTTGATACATCTGGAAAGAAAAGCAATGCTGCCAACCGATTCCGCCCTGGTCCTGTTTAGCGGTGGACAAGATTCCACCACCTGCCTGGCGTGGGCGCTCAAGAATTACGCGCGGGTCGAAACCATTGGTTTCGATTACGGCCAGCGCCATGCCGTCGAACTCACCGTGCGCCCGCAACTGATCGCCAGCCTGCGCGCGCTCAATCCCGCGTGGGACGCCAAGCTGGGCGAAGACCACATGATCGACCTGTCGCTGATCTCGAAGATCTCGCAAACCGCGATGACCCACGATATCGCCATCGAAACCCAGGCCAACGGCCTGCCCAACACCTTTGTCCCGGGCCGCAACCTGCTGTTCATGACGGTGGCCGCCACCGTGGCTTACCGGCGCGGCCTGACGGTGCTCGTCGGCGGCATGTGCGAAACCGATTTTTCCGGCTACCCGGACTGCCGCGACGACACCATGAAGGCGCTGCAAGTGGCGCTCAACCTGGGCATGGACACCCGCACCAAGCTCGAAACCCCGCTCATGTGGCGCGACAAGCGCCAGACCTGGGAACTGGCGCAGGACCTGGGCGGCACGCCGCTGGTGGACCTGATCCGGTCCGGCACCCACACCTGCTACCTGGGCGAGCGCGGCGCGCTGCACGACTGGGGCTATGGCTGCGGCACCTGCCCGGCGTGCGAACTGCGCGCGCGCGGCTACCGCCAGTTCACGGGCGCCGGGAACTAAGTGGATCCGGCCGCGCCAGCGCCATCCCGCCAGCGTCGCTACTTGGCGTCGGCACTGGCGCCGGCGCTGCCGTTGGCACAATCGCCACGCGTGCTGTCGGCGCTGGTGCTGGCCGTGAGCCTGGGCCTCACCGGCCTGCTGTGGCGCGACGCCCGCAACGATGCCGACCAGGAGTTGCAAGCCGATTTCGAAGTGCGCGTGCGCGAACTGGTCAACCAGCTCGATCAGCGCATGCAAACCTATGTCCAGGTGCTGTACGGCGTGCAGGGGCTGTTCTACAGTTCCGAGGATGTCACCCGCCGCGAATTCCGCACGTATCTCGATGGCCAGGGACTGGCGCGCCATTCGCCAGGCGTGCAGTCGATCGGCTACATGCAGCTGGTGCCCGGCGGCGCCCGCGCGGCGCACGAGGCGGCGGTGCGCCGGGAGCCGGGCGCCAGTCCCAGCTACCATATCTACCCGGCCGGCGAACGCGCCTGGTATGCCCCCACCGTGTATAGCGAACCGCCCAATCCCCTGAGCCTGCGCGCGCTCGGCTTCGACGCCGCCAGCGAGCCGCTGCGCCGCGTGGCGCTCGACCGCGCGCGCGACACCGGACTGCCGGCCATGACCGGCGCCGTGCGCCTGCTCGACGACCTGGCCGAAGCGCCACGCTCGGCCTTCCTGATGCTGTTGCCGCTGTACGGCCGCGGCAAGCCGGTGACCACCGTGGCCGAACGGCGCGCGGCACTCACGGGCTGGGTGTTCGCGCCGTTCCGGGTGGGCGATTTGATGGTCCGCTTGGGCACGCCGCGCACGGTCGGGCTGGCGGTGGAGGTCCACGACGGCGAGAGCGCAACCAACGACAACCTGGTTTACCGCAGCGCTGGCGCCACCGGCGCCGTCAACGCCGCGCCGGTGCGCATGCGGTCGAGCATCCAGCAACTGTCGCTGGGCGGCCACCGCTGGACCCTGCGCATCGCCATGCCGCATGCGGCCCACGTGGCCGCCACCGACCGCATGCGCCTGATCGCGCTGTGCGGCGCCTTGCTCAGCGTGCTGGCCGCCTGCCTGACCTGGGCCCTGGCGCGCGGCCGCGTGCGCGCCCACCAGGCACTGGCCCGCAGCACCGCGCTGGCGGCGGAACTCAAGGAAGGGCAGGGCGCGCTGCTGGCCATGGCCGACAGCGCCCGGCGCAGCCAGGCCATGTTGCGCAGCATTCTCGATTCCACCGTCGATGGCATCCTGGCGGACGATTTCAAGGGCTCGATCCTGAACGCCAACCGGCGCTTCCGCGAACTGTGGAACGTGTCCGAATATGTTGACTGGGACAGCGACGGCGCGGTGCTGATGGCGCACCTGCGCGCCCAGCTCTCGCGCCCCGAGGAGGGCCAGTTCGAACCCGGAGCATCGCCGTTGGACCAGGATGGCGACTGGGAAGCGCCGCAGCAGGCGCTGCTGCGCTTGAAGGACGGCCGCGTGATCGAGCAGCACACGCGCGGCCTGCAACTGGGCCGCGAGCCGGCGCGCATCTGGTCGTTCCGCGACGTCACCGAAAGGGTGCACGGCGAACGGCGCGAACAGACCCGCCGCCGCGTGCTGGAGCTGCTGGCCACCGGCGCGCCGCTCAAAACCATCCTCGAGAGTGTAGTGGCAGGGGTGGAGACGGACAACGAGGAATTGCTGTGCAGCGTGCTGCTGCTCGACGAGCAGGGCGAGCACCTGCTGGTGGCGGCCGCGCCAACGTTGCCGTCGTTCTTCAACGCCGCCATCCACGGCACCGCGCTGCACGGCAACGGCGGGCCATGCGTGGAGGCCGTGCTGTCCGGGCGCCGGGTGGTGGTCGAAGACCTGCATAACGCGCCGGCATGGATGGAACACCGCGACATCGCACTGCGCGCTGGCATCGCTTCCGGCTGGTCCGATCCGATCTTCGGCGCTGGCGGCGCGGTGATCGGCACCTTCTCGGTGTACCAGCGCGAAGCGCGCCAGCCCAGCATGGCCAATATCGCCCTGATCGAACAGGCCGCACGGCTGGCCGGCATCGCCATCGAGCAGGCGCAGGCGGCGCAGGCCGTGCGCGCCGGCGAGGCCCGCTTCCGCCGCCTGTACGACCACGCGCCGGTGGCGCTGTGGCAGCAGGACTGGTCGGCGCTGCACACCGCGCTGGCCGAGCTTACCGCGTCCGGCATCGACGACATGGGCCGCTACCTCGAAGCCAATCCGAGCCAGGTGGCGCGGCTGGCGGCGCTGGTGCGCATCGTCGATCTGAATGCGGCGGCGCGGCGCCAGGTGGGCGCCGGTCCGCAGGACCTGGCCGCCATCACGCTGGCGCAAAACTTCGAGGCCGCCGCCATGCCGGCGTTTGCCCAGGCGCTGGCGGCGCTGGCGCGCGGCGAGCATTTCTTCGTGTGCGAGGGCAGTTTCCGCCGCCTTGATGGCGTGATGCGCCACAACGAGCTGACCCTGATGATCATGCCGGGCCACACAGACAGCCTGGACTTCGTCATCGTCTCCACCGTGGACACGACCGAGAAGCGCCGCATGCACGACGAGCTGCGCGTGCTCGCCACCACCGACTTCCTCACCGGGCTGGCCAACCGGCGCGAATTCATGCACCGCCTGGCCGACGAGGAGGCGCGGCTGCGGCGCGACATCGGCGCCTGCACGGCGGTGCTGCAACTCGATATCGACCACTTCAAGCGCATCAACGACGAACACGGCCACGCGGCCGGCGACGCGGTGCTGCGCCAGCTCGGCGTGCTGATGCTCGATGAGCAGCGCAAGATCGACATGGTGGGCCGCATGGGCGGCGAGGAATTTGCCATGCTGCTGCCGGGGACCACCTTGCCGGCGGCCGCCGTGTTTGCCGAACGGCTGCGCCAGCGGGTGGCGCTGAGTCCCTTGCAGCTGGGTAGCGGCGTGAGCTTGCACGTCACGGTCAGCATCGGCATTTCGGTCATGGGGGGCAAACTGCCCGGTGGCGACGCGGCCCTGATCCGTGCGGACCAGGCTTTGTACCGCGCCAAGCGCGCAGGGCGCAACCGGGTGGAGCTACAGGACGGTATTGGGTCGGATCGGCCGGGGCTGCAAACCCCAACCGCTTCCGATTGAAACGGTTTAAGCGGTTTGCTGGTAGGCGCGGCGCTGGCGACGGGCGCGGGCGGTGAAGATCCAGTAGAGACCCACGGGAATGAGCAGGGGCAGCAGCAGCGGCGACATGGCCGCCAGCACGATCACCGCAGCGAGTACCAGCGCGCTGACCAGCACCATGCCGATACCGGCGCACAGCACGCCCACGAAGACGGCAGCGCAGGTCACGGCAACTGCCGCGATCAGGATGCCGCCGCCGGCCAGCACCAGGCCGAACAGGGCGCCGAGCGGGCCGTCGAATTCATCGCCGTCGATATTGATGTGCATGTTATTGCCCAGCACCGAGTCCCACAGGGACAGGGCAAGCACGAAGACGATGGCGGCGGCTAACAGTTTTTTGGCGGTGCTGGTCATGGTGGTTCCCCGTTGTTGTGTGTGTTGTTCAGGTGCCGTTTGGCATGGTTGAACTGTACCGGCCAGGGGCCTTGCCAGCCACCGGATTGCGACAAAACGTAGAAATGGCGGGTTGGAACGCAGGCAGGCGGCGACCAGCGGCGCAGCAGGCCGAAGTTGCCAGGTAACCGATTGTTCCTTGATTTAAAGTTATGCCGTCCTATACTGAATGTCTGACCAGTTGAGGGAGGGCCACAACATGGCATGGCTAGCATGGTGCGAGGGGCAAGCTATCCCCGCCGCGTGTCCACACACAACCGGGCGCCAACGCGGCGCCACGCGTTCTTCGGGCGGGGGCCCCAAGGGCCCGCCGTCGGCGCCGCCGGCAATCCCGCCGATCATCATCACGCCGTTCAGCTATCACACGCCGGAACCGGCGATCGATCCGCGCTACAAGCCACCGAAGCCGCCGCTGGTGCAGCGCCGGCCGTGCGTGGTGTGCTGACTGTCATTTAGAAGTTGTGGCGCAAGCCCAGCGACACGCCCTTGAGCGTGGCGCCCGGGCTGGCACCCGCATTGGCGCCCAAACCGTTGATGGCAAAATCCACGCTGGCATTGCGCTGGTTTTTCAGGTGCGTGTAAAACGCGAACACGGTCGTGCGCTTGCTGAGCAGGTAATCGTAGCCGGCCGTGTAATGGGTGGCGCCCGTATCTGCTCCCTTGCGCGCCTTGCCCACCTGGGCGCCATCGGGGGCGCTGCCCTTGCCATCCCCCGCGCGCGCGATCCCGAACTTGAATGCATGGCGCCCGGCCTGGTGCGTGACCGACACATAGGCTGCGCGCCGCTTGAGCGTGCCGCCAGGTAGCTCGTACTTCAACTGTTCGCCGACGAGCGCCACGCGCGTGGCGCCGGCGGTGTACGCGGCGCCCAGCTTGGCGCCGGTGTCGCTGCTGCCCGGCCCCTGGTACTCGTGGTGGCTCTCGAACGCGCCGGTGGCGTACCAGCCGCCCTGTTCGTACACCACCGCACCCGAGTTCAGATAGGGCTTGGCGCCGCTGGCCGGGCGTTCTTCGGCAGCCGACCGCGCCACCCGCAATTGCACGCCGTGCCACACGGGCGACCAGTAATGCAGGCTGTTTTGCTGGCGGCGGTCGAACGAGGAGGTGTCGCTGGTATTATTGACGGTGGCGCCCGCGCCGTTGCCCATGATGCTCATGTAGCCGGCCGTGGTGGGATAGAACGGATCGAGGCTGGCAGTGGCGGTGTTGTAAGGCAAACTCCAGTTCCCCATGAACACTGTGCCAGCCGTGCCTTCCAGGCCCACCCGGGTGTCGCGCGAGGCCAGGCCACCGGCGCCGGTGTCGAGCGCCAGCGTGCCCTCGATCTGGAAGATTGCCTTCAGGCCGCCACCGAGGTCTTCGGTGCCGCGAAAGCCCAGTACCGAACGGTAATTGCTCATGCGCGTGACGCTGGAGTCGGCGTCCGAGCTGCGCAGCGATTCGAGACCGGTGTTGAGGCGGCCGTACACGGTGACGTTGCTTTGCGCGCAAGCGACGCCAGTGGTGGCGGTGAGGAGGAGGGCGAGGCCAAGTTTATGCATCCGTGGTGACTTTCTATTGTTGTTCCGGTATAAGGCGCTTATTATTTCACCCCCGATGCCAAGACACCCGAGCCTAAAGTATGAGTAACGACTTCCCCGATGTACCGGATACCCCGGACGATGACGCCCCGATCCAGGAGCCGCGCCTGTGGCAGGGCAACGGCTGGACCGCGCGCGTGATCAAGAACGACGATGACGAGGGCTGGGCGGTGGCGATGATCAAGGACGGCGAGCCGGAACCGGCACTGGTCGGTCCCTGGACCATGGGCCGCGACAAGAAAAACCCCAAGCCACTCGACGTCAACGCCTTCAACACGCTGGTCAAGACCGCCAACGAAGTGATCCGCCGCCACGAACAGCAACTGCACGCGCAACTGCACAAGAACGTCTTCGTCAACACCGACGACGGCGGCCAGATCAAGGTCACGCTCGATATCGTGCCCGACGAGGACGACCCGTACGCGATGCTCTCCGCCTTCGACGTGTATGGCGAAGAAATCGCCAAAGTGCGCGTTGTGCCCACTTTCAAGCTCAGTGTGACCAGCGCCACCACATGGATAGAAAACGAGTATCGCAAACCGCAATGATCACTGGCCCTTGCCGGGGCTGACTGATAGTATTTCCTGTGCGTACTAATTACAGGAAATACTATGGAAGACCGTCTCGCCCGTCTTGAAGCCGTCCAGGCCGTCTTGCTTGAAATCGGCCGTAAATCGGGCAGTTGCACCGATATCAGTGAATTTTTGCAATCGGTGCACGCGGCGCTGGGACGCATCATGTACGCCGCCAACTTTTTCGTCGCGCTCAGCGACCACGAAGGCCCGGCCAACCACGTGCGCTTCGTGTATTTCGTCGACGAGATCGACGCGGCCCCGGCCAGGGACGAGCTGTTCGAACTGGCCGACGGCGAATCGCCCACCGCCGCCGTCATTGCCAGCGGCCGGCCGATGGCGATGACGGCCGCCGAGCATGTCTCCAAAAGGCTCGACAACGCCGCCTTCGGCATTGGCACCATTGCCGAGCACTGGATGGGCTGCCCGCTGCTGGACCAGGAGCACCAGGCGCTGGGCGCGATGGTGATCCAGAGCTACGACCGCCAGCATACGTTCAGCGGCGAAGACCAGGCCCTGTTCGCGCTGATCGCGGACTTCGTCTCGGCCGCGCTGCGCGGCTTGCAGAGTGTTGACCGGCTCGAGCGCGCGGTGCAGGACCGCACCGCGCTGCTGGCGCACGAGGTGGCCGAACGGCGCCGCGCCGAAGACGACATCCGCCACGCCAACGATGCGCTCGAGGAGCAGAACGCCGCGCTGGAAAACGCCCTGACGTCGCTCAAGGACGCCCAGGGCGAGCTGGTACGGCAGGAAAAACTGGCGTCGCTGGGCCGGCTGGTGGCCGGCGTGGCGCATGAAATCAATACCCCGCTGGGCATTTGCGTCACCGCCACCAGCCACCTGGTGGAAGAATTGAAACTTACCCGCGCCGACATGGCGGCGGGCATTCTCGACGAAGACGGCTTGGACCAGTTCTTCGACATCGTCCACCAGTCGCTGCGCATCATGACCACCAACACCCAGCGCGCGGCGGCGCTGGTGCGCAGCTTCAAGCAGGTGGCGGTCGATCAATCATCGGACGACATCCGCAGTTTCAATTTGCGCAAGTACCTCGACGAAGTACTGCTGTCGCTGCAGCCCAAGCTCAAGGGCAAGCCGGTCACGATCGACATCGATTGCGACGACAACATCAACATGGCCAGTTTTCCAGGCGCCGTGTCGCAGGTGCTCACCAACATGGTGGTCAACTCGCTGGTCCATGGGTTCGAGGAAGGGCAGCCGGGCCGCATCAAGATCACCGGCAAGGTCGATGGTGATTTCGTTAACTTCGAGTACAGCGACGACGGCGTGGGCATGGACACGTCCACCCTGGGCCAGCTGTTCGACCCGTTCTACACCACCAAGCGCGGCACGGGCGGCAGCGGCCTGGGCGCGCACATCCTGTTCAACCTGGTCACCGGCGCGCTGGGCGGCACCGTCAAGGTGGCCAGCGCCCCCGGCATGGGGCTCCACTACAAGCTGCGCTTCCCCAAGGTCAAACGCAAATAAGAGCGCGGCTGCGTTAGCGCAAAAATGCTATGGTGCGGGTTGTCCACCTTTTCGAGCACTCCCGTTCCGCCATGCCCACTGCGTCTCCCTCCGCTGGTTTCAACCCCGACCTCGGCTTCGCTGCCGGCGGCGGCGAGATGGGGGCGGTGGTGCGCGCGTTCGATTGGGCGGGTACGCCGCTCGGTCCCCTGGCAACCTGGCCGCAGTCGCTGCGCACCGCTGCCGGCATGATGCTGGCCGCGCGCCATCCGATGTACGTGGCCTGGGGCCCGCAGCTGGCGCTGCTCTACAACGACAGTTACCGCGAGGTGCTGGGCGCCAAGGCCGACCATCCGCAGCAGGTGCTGGGGCAACCGTTCAACGTGGTCTGGGCCGAGGTGTGGGACCAGGTCGGGCCCATGCTGGCCGCCACCATGGCCGGTGAATCGCTGTGGTACGAAGACCAGCCGTTTATACTTACCCGCAACGGCTTTGTCGAACAAATCTACGCCAGTTTTTCCACCAGCCCGATCCGCGACGAGTCGGGCGCGATTGCCGGCGTGCTGTGCGTGTGCAGCGAAACCACCGGCAAGGTGCGCCAGGTCGAGGAGCGCTTGCGCCTGCTCGACGAGATTGGCGAAGCCACGCGCCTGGCCGCCGAACCGGCCGCCATCATGGAGCACAGCACCCGCCTGCTGGGCCAGTACCTGGGCGTTACCCGGGTGGCCTATGCCGACCTCGAACCCGACAACGACCGCTTCACCATCCGCCACGACTGGCGCGTGCCGGGCGCGATCAGCACGGTGGGCGTGTACTCGCTCGAACTGTTCGGCTCGCGCGCCACGACCAATATGCGGATGGGGCGCACGCTCTTGATCAACGACGTGGACCGCGAGCTGGCGCACGGCGACGGTGTCGAAATGTTCAACCAGATCGGCATCCAGGCCATCATCTGCTGCCCGCTGGTCAAGCAGGGCAAGCTGGTGGCGATGATGGCCGTGCACCAGCAGCAACCGCGCACCTGGACCCGCGACGAAGTGGCGCTGGTCGAAGCCGTGGTGGACCGCTGCTGGGCCCACATCGAGCGGGTGCGCTCGACCGAGGCGCTGCGCGAGGCCGACCGCCGCAAGTCCGAATTCCTGGCCACGCTGGCCCACGAGCTGCGCAACCCGCTGGCGCCGATCCGCAATGCGCTCGAGTTGTTGCGCATCGGCGCCGACCGGCCGGGCCTCAATGAGCGCATGCTGGCCACCATGGAGCGCCAGGTCGGCCACATGGTCCATTTGATCGACGACCTGCTCGACATTGCCAGGATCAGCAGCGGCAAGGTGGTGCTGCAAAGCGCGCGCGTCTCGCTGCAGTCGGTGGCTGCCAGCGCGGTGGAAACCAGCCTGCCGCTGGTGGAAGCGGCCGGGCACGAACTGGCGCTCGACCTGCCGCGCGAGCCAGTCTGGCTCGACGGCGACGCCTTGCGTTTGAGCCAGGTGCTGAGCAACCTTCTGACCAACGCCGCCAAGTACACGCCGCAGCCGGGCCGCATCAACGTCACGGCCACCACCATCGACGGCATGGCGGTGATCGCGGTGACGGACACCGGCATCGGCATCGCGCCCGAGGCGTTGGAAAAGGTGTTCGAGATGTTCGCCCAGGCGCCGCACAGCATCGGCATTTCCAAGGGCGGCCTGGGCATCGGCCTGTGCCTGGTGCGCCACCTGGTCACGCTGCACTGCGGCAGCGTGACGGCTGCCAGCCCCGGCCCCGGCCTGGGCAGCACGTTTACCGTCCGCCTGCCGCTGGCGGCCGTGGCGGGGCAACCGCACGACGACGAGCACCAGGCGCACACTGCCCCCGCGCACCCGGCGCTGCGGGTGCTGGTCGCGGACGACAACGTCGATGCCGCCGATACCCTTGGCGACCTGCTCGAGGCCATGGGCTGCCAGGTACTGGTGACCTACGATGGCGAACAGGCGGTGAACGCAGCCACGGCGTTCAATCCCGACCTGGTGTTCCTCGATATCGGCATGCCGCGCCTGGACGGCTACGGCGCGGCCCGCGCGCTGCGGGCGCTGCCGGCATTGGCAGGGGTAAAACTGGTGGCGCTGACCGGCTGGGGCGCGCAAGACGACCGCGCCCGCACCGGGGCGGCGGGGTTCGACCACCACCTGCTCAAGCCGGCCTCGCCGGATCAGGTGGCGGTCGTGCTGGCCAGTGCCACGCCGGCCAGCCGCTAAGGTTTATTTCGTTACCTTGGTGATTTGCACTTCCCAATCGACGCCCGAGTCGATCTTGTGCTTGGCCGCATAATTGCCCTGGCTGATCGCCACCGCCACGTCCAGCAAGCTGTTCAGATAAACCAGCGGCTTGCCCTTTTCCACCCCGCCAAACGTGTGCTCGAACGGCGCCACCACCTTGTTGATCAGCTTGCCCTTGTGCAGGATGCGCACCTGCACCTTGTCGTGCAGGCCGATGTTCAGTTCGTCGAACAGCGACTTCGGAATATTGGTCCAGACGTTGCCGTACTTGACGTCCAGCACCGGGATGATGCCCTTGATCACGTCGCCATTGCGAACTGCCTTCTGGTACGGAATCTTGACCACCGATTCGCTCGGCAGCACCGGGCCCACCTGCTCGAAGGTGATCGCGCCCGACGCCAGGCGCGCGCCCACGTAGGCATACACATCGCGGCCATGGAAGGTGTACGACTCGCTTGATCCTGCCAGGCGGTTGACCTTTTCATCGATCTCGCGCAATTCGGCCACGCCGTCGCGCTCGGCGATCAGGGTGAACAGGCCGTTGTCGGGGCCGACGAAATAACGGCCCTCACGGGTCTTGAGCACCACCGATTTGCGCTGTGTGCCCACGCCCGGATCGATCACGTTGACGAATACGCTGCCGGTCGGCCAGTAGTTGGCGGTCTGGTACAGGCGGTAGGCGCCGAGCCAGATGTCGTAGTCGGGAATATTGTGGGTCAGGTCCGAGACCGACAGGCTCGGATCGACGCCAAAGGCCACGCCGCGCATGGCCGAGACGGCGCCGTCGGACGTGCCGAAGTCGGTCATCAGCACCAGCGCGTGCTTGTTGGCGGGTGCATCGGCCGCGTGGGACAGCGCCGGGCCGGCCAGCGCCGCCGCCAGGCACAAGGAGATCAACAGTTTGGACGGTTTCATGGGTTCTTTCTAGAAGGTGTAGCGTACGCGGCCATAAAAATATGCGCCGTTCAGCCCGATCGGATTGATGAAATTGTACGGCAGCGCGCCGCCATAGCTGGCGTTATTGGTCTGGCGCACGCGGTCCGGGTAGCGGTCGAAGATGTTGTTGCCGCCGGCCGAGACGGTCAGCTGCCTGGTCAGCTTGTATTGCGCTTCGAGGTCCACCGACCACACGGCGCCGAAGCGCTGGGCGTGCACGCCGTCGATCAGTTCGGCCTCGTCGTCATACGAAAAATCCTTCAGCGCGCCGAAGCGGGTGGCACGCGCCTGCAAGCCCCATTGCCCCGCCTGCCAGTCGGCGCTCAGCACCAGCTTGGTCTTGGGCGAGGCGTTGCGGATGCGGAACAGGTTGTTCTCGGTCAGCAGCGTCAGGTCGGAATCGATTTGCGCCAGTGCGGCCGAACGCTGATGCACGTTGTCGATACGCGTCTTGTTCAGGTTGAGCGCGGCGTTCAGGTCCAGCTTGCCGCCTGCGAACGGCAGGTCGTGATTGACCACCAGGTCGAGGCCGGTGGTGGTGGTGTCGAGCAGGTTGGCCAGGTAGGCCACCGACTGGATGTCGGTGCGGCCGATGGACGCCAGGTAGGCGGTGGCGGCATCGCTCTGCAGATCGCTGGTGCGGGTGATGCGGTCGCGCAATTTAATCCGGTAGGCGTCCACTGTGACGCCAGTATTGCGCTGCGGTTTCCAGGCGGCGCCCAGCGACAGGTTGGTCGATTTTTCGGGTTTCAGGTTCTGCGCGCCGAACGCGCGCGCCAGGCTGTCGGACGCGGGCAGCAGCGACGCCGTCTGCAGGCCGGTGCCGTCGCTGTTGAAGTTCAGCGTGGAAAAGCGGAAACCGGTCTGCACCAGCGCCGGCGCGCGGAAGCTGTTCGACAGCGAGCCGCGCAACAGGAAACCGTCGGTCACCTTGTAGCGCGCCGACAGCTTGCCGGTGCTGGCGTTGCCGAAGTCGCTGTAGTCGGAATAGCGCGCCGCCGCGCCCAGCAGCAGGCGCGCCGTCAGCTCGCTCTCGACATCGAGATACACCGAGCGTACTGAGCGGCGGCCATCGAACGTGTCCTGCGGCCGCAGTCCGGGGCCCGCCTGCGCGCCCGGCGGTGCATCGGGTACTGTGCCGGCGGCATAGGAAGCAGGATCACCGGGAGAACTGGTATAAGTCTCGCGCATGTATTCGGCGCCCAGCGCCAGGTTGACCGGCGCGCCGATGCCGAGATCGAGCTCGCGCGTGACATCGGCATTGACGGCATCCTGGTCAAAGTCGAACGTGGACAGGTGGAAGCTGGTCGGGCTGGCCGCGCCCATCGACGCGTTGGCCGAATTGGCGAGATCGTAGCGGAACTTGTTGCCGCCGTGGCGAGCGCTGACGTCCCAGTTCCAGGCGCCCTGGGTGATGCGCAGGCCGGCCACCACGCTGACATCGGTGGAATCGCCCCGGGTGGTCGGGCGGTAGCCGTTCGGATACAGCGCCGGCACATTGGACGGGTCGCCCGGATAACGGAAGTAGGCGCTGCCGTCCGACTTGCGCTTGTTGACGGTGGCGAACGAGTACGCATCGACGCCGTCGGCAACCGGCACCAGCGTGTTGTAGAACGCGTAGTTGTTGCGCTGCTGCGAGTCGCCGGACTTGAACACGACCTTGCCGTCGAGCGCCAGGTCGGCTGGCGTGGAATTCCACGAGGTCCAGCCGGCATCGCTGGCGCCGGCGCGGTTGGTCGGGTTGCGGTTGCGGCTTTCCAGGCCGAAGCGGAAATAGCCGACGTCGCCCACCGGCACGCCGTAGTCGGCGTTGACGATGGTGGTCTGGCCGTCGGTCTTGCAGTCGTCGGTCGGTTTGAAGTCGGTGTGGTTGGCGCCATAGCTGACCGAAGCCGAGCCGCCGGTGCGCGCCTTTTTCAGCACGATGTTGATCACGCCGGCCACGGCGTCGCTGCCGTACTGGGCGCCGGCGCCGTCGCGCAGGATTTCGATGTGATCGATGGCGCCCGGCGGTATCGCATTGACATCGACCGGCACGATGCCGGCGAAGCTGCTTTCCGTGTCTAGCACGGCGCTGGCGTGGCGGCGCTTGCCGTTGATGAGCACCAGCACCTGATCGGGCGCCAGGCCGCGCAACTGGATGCCGCGCACCGAGTCGGCCGCGCCGCTCGATTCGATGCGCGGGAAGTTAATCGACGGCGACAGGTTTTGCAGGGCGGCGCCAAGGTCGCCGCCAGCGAGCGCATTGTCCACCTCGCGCGCACCGAAACGGTCGATCGGCACGGCGGAATCGAACACGGTGCGGTTGCGCGCGCGCGAACCGACCACGGTGATCTGGTCGATGGCGGCAACGTCGGCTTCAGTGTCGGCGGCGGATTGTGCCTGCGCGGCAGGCAGCGCGGCCAGCAGCAGGGCGCAGGCCAGCACGCTGCGTCGCAGCGGAAAATTCGGGAGGGCGTGGTGGGACATGGTGACTTCCTTGCATGATCTGAAGCACAATCTTACTTGCAAGGAATTGTGTCACCAACAACCGATTGTCTATAAGCTTAGAGTTTAATCCGGGAAGCGTTCGTTAATCGCCAGGGCCTGATCCATATTGGCCACCAGCAGATCGACATAATGCGGATCGAGGTGATGGCCGGCCACGTCGCGCAGGTGTTGCACCACTTGCGCCACCGGCCACGCATCCTTGTAGCAGCGCTTGTGCATCAGCGCGTCGAACACGTCGGCCACGGCGACGATGCGCGCATACAGGTGGATGTTCTCGCCCTTGAGGCCTTGCGGGTAGCCGCTGCCGTCGTATTTTTCGTGGTGCTGGTGGGCGATCACGGCGGCCGCTTTGAGGATCGGCCGCTGCGAGCCGTCCAGGATCGACAGGCCGATGGTCGGGTGCTGCTTCATGATTTCCCACTCGGCCGGATCGAGCTTGCCTGGTTTGAGCAGCACCGAGTCCGGCGTGGCGATCTTGCCGATGTCGTGCATCGGCGCGGCGTGGCGCAGCACGGCTGTTTCGTCGTCGGGCAGGCCGGCCGCGGTGGCCAGCAGGTGGCATACCTCGGCCATGCGGCGCACGTGGTTGCCGGCCTCGTGCGAGCGCGATTCCACCACGTCGCCCAGGCGCAGGATCAGCTCGGCCTGGGTATCGGTGATTTCCTGGGTCAGCAGAATATTGTCGAAGGCGATCGCCACGCCGGAACAGAACACTTCCAGCAGCTTGGTGTCGATCTCGGAAATTTCGTCCACACCCTTGAGGATCAACAGCGACGCCTTGCCGCTGCTGTTGGGGAAGTAGCCGATATAGGTATCGCCTTCCACCCGCGAGATCTTGTTGCTCTTGGCAACGTCGATCTGGGCCAGCACTGCCGGACTGAGCAGGGTGCCATCCTCGTCGCCGATCCGCGCCAGGATTTCGTAATCGTTGACGTCGCCGATGGCGGTGGCTGCGCGCAGGCGCAGCAGCATGCTGTGTTCAAGTCGCAGCAAGGCCACCACCTGCTGCAGCAGGCCGTTGGCGAAATCTTTGAGATTGCGTTGCTGGAAAATATGGGCCGAGGCGGCAATCACGCGCTCGAGGCCTTCGCGGTAGTTCAGTTGCTGCACGCGCGCTTCCTCCACCTTCATGATGTCGCGGTAGGCGCGCAGCGCGGCAAATGTCGTGGTAAACAGTTTAGTACGATCGAGCTCGGTCTTTTCCTTGTAGTCGTTGATGTCGTAGTTGACGATCACGCGCTCCTCGGGGGCCTGGCCCGGCTGGCCGGTGCGCAGCACGATGCGGGTAAACTGGTTGTCCAGGTCTTCGCGCATCCAGCGCGCCACTTCCAGGCCGCTGTCCTCTTTCTCCATTACCACGTCCAGGAACACCAGTGCGATATCGGTCTCGCGCGTCAGCAGTTCCTTGGCTTCGGCGCCGCTGTACGCATGCAAAAATGTCAGCGCGCGGCCGTCGAGGCGGAAACGGGTCAGGGTCAGCTTGGTAATGTCGTGGATGTCGGGTTCATCATCGACCAACAAGACTTTCCATGGTGCTAACTTTGGCGATGCAGAGGACAAAAAAGACATGGGCGTTCCGCAAAAAGGTGGCGCATACAAGATTTCGATTGTAGTCCCAGTCATTGCTATTAACAACAGGCAACAAAAGAACGCGTTAAAACGCGCAACACTTCTGTAACAAAAAACCCGCAGGGCTTGCGCGCTGCGGGTAAAAGTACAACTGAAGGAGGGGAAAGCGTTAGCCGAGCAGAGGGAAACCGGTCAGATATCCGACTGCCGCGCCATAGCGGTCGCGGTAGTTGGCGCGGATCAGCGGATCGAGCGTGGTGCGCACTTTACCGTGCAGCGAGCTCGACCAGTCACCAGCATGTTGGAAGTTACTCATGATGTAGGCGAAGCCGTTCATGTCATCGACCGCGTGCAGGCCGGTCGATTCGGCGCCCGATGGCGTGGACAGCAGGCGCGTGAGCACCTTGGTATCGACGTTATACGCCCACAGGAAGTTGTTGACATGGGTGCCGCTGTCTTCACCGACGAACAGCGTGCGCAGTTTTTCCGAGAATTTGATGTTGTCCGGGTTGGCGACCTTGTCGGCGTTGGCGGTGTTGCCCAGCGCATCCGGCGTGGCCAGGTCTTCGCTCAGCAGGCCTGGCACGGCGGCCATGTCCACCGGCACCCATTCGCTGTCGATGGCCGCGCCGCTGCTGTCTTTCTGCGCGCCCTTCATGTTCAGCGCATAGACCGCGCCGGCGCTCGGGCCCTTGATCGAAATCCCGCCCGAACCGTTGGTCATGGCCGAACCGATGGCCGCGATGGCCGAGTAGGCGATCTTGTCCTTGGCATTGACGGTCGTGCCTTCCATCTTGGTAAAGCCCATGCTGCCGCCAGCGAAGCCGGCGTAGCGGTGGGTTTCCAGGAAGGCGGCGGCCTTTTCCATGCCCGGCTTGATCTTGATCCAGTTGCTGCGGCCGTTGAAGGCAATCTTGGTGAACGAGGCGTCGCTTGGATCGGCGGTGCGCACGTCCATGATGTCGGCCGCTTTCAGGGTGTCGGCCAGGGCCTTGATTTCAGCGCTGGTGGCCTTGCCCAGCTTGATCCATTGCAGGGTGGCGGAGCCGCCGTTGTCCACCGAGGTCTGCTGCCACTTGGCCACGTACAGGGTGCCGCTCGACAGGTCGCGCGCCTTGTCGGCCACGAACATGAACAGGCCGCCGTTGGTGGCGTCGTCGCCCATCAGCGCGGTGCGCTCGTCGGGCATCACTTGCACCAGCTCGTGCGAGATACGGCCCATGCAATAGTGCTTCTTGCAGCTGCCGGTGCCGTCCGGGTTGACCGTGATTTCTGGCATGTGGCCGTAGTGGTAAGGGTTGGCTTTGGTAGCGTCACCGTACAGGCTGCGTGAGAAGCCGGCGAACTGGGTATCGGAGGCGATGACGGTCGCGTCCGGCTCGTACTCTTCGCTCGACAGGTGGGTGTTCCACGGCGAACGGCTGGCGCCGCAGGTGATCCACAGGCCGTTGGCCGGGCTGGTATCGACGTTGTGGTACTTCACCAGCGTCAGCGCGCCGGTGGTCTTGTCCTGGTCCAGCGTGAGCACGGCGATCGGCGACGGCAGCATGCCGTACATCGAGCTGCCGGCGAGGTTGCTGGTTGCGTATTCGAACTGCACCACTGCAAACACGGTATTGCCCTTGACGCCGGCCACGGTGGGCGCGTCGAGCTTGAGCAGCGAGGTGCCGTCCGGGCAGTCGGAAAAGAACTGGCGCGGGGTGGTTCCGCTGGTGTCCATGATCGGACGGTTGTTGATGTCGTAGTAGCCGCCCGACAGCGTGGTGCCGCCGCTGCCGTTGGGCACCAGGGCGCCGGTGATGAAGAAGGTCTGGTAAGCCAGCGAATAGGCCTGGGTCTTGCCGTCCGAATAGGTGGCGTTCATGCCCGAACCGACCGTGGTGGTGGCCATCTTGGCGGGATCGGCCAGAGACGGCGCAGCCATGCCGGTGAAGGTGACGGACATCAGCTTGGTGGCGGGCGCGGCGCTGTCGTTGCCGCCACCACAGGCGGTCAGCAGCGCGGCGGTGGCGCCGCCAGCCAGCGGCAGCAGCGGCATGCCGGCAAACAGTTGGACAATGCGACGGCGGGACAGATCGGGCGACTCGGTCATAATCATTCCTGGAAATAAGCCATGTACTTGTGCCGGCGGCGGCGCGGCATCATCCGGGATGGTGGCGCATCCCGACGGGCGAGATGGTAGCGATTCTGTATGACGCCACCGTGACATGCGGCGGCGATTGGTAACAAATCGCATCAATCGGCGCCGCGCGCCGGCAAACGGGCTATATTGTTTACATTCGCAGTAAGTTATGAGGAGTGCGCCATGCGCCCGATGATCAAATCTTCCCTGGCGGCCCTGGTCGTGCTGGCCGCAACCACCGGCGCGGCCTGGGCCCAGGTCAGCGTCAGCTATGTCAAGCCCGACGAGTTCATTGATGTGCCGCGCAGCCCGATCGATCGGGAGCGCATGCTCAAGGATTTCACCCAGTATTTTTCAACCTTCGACAAGAAGCTGCCGACCGGCCAGCAGCTCAAGATCGAGGTGCTCGATATCGACCTGGCGGGGCGGCTGTGGCCGCGCCGCTCCGGTGGCGACGATATCCGCGTCATGAATGGCGGCGCCGACTGGCCGCACATGAAGCTGCGCTATACGCTGGAAGAAAACGGCACGGTACTGCGCAGCGGCGAGAGCGAGCTGTCGAACATGATGTACCAGCAGCGCTCCACGCGGCTGTCCGACAGCGATCCGATGCGTTATGAAAAGCAGATGATCGATGACTGGTTTGAGAAGACCATCACCCCCAAAGTCGCCGCCAACTAGGCTGGTTCAAAAAGCCCGCAGCTTCGTTGCAGCGCCTTGCCGTGCCGGCGCACTGTCTTCGGCGCTGCGCCTCGCTGCGGACATTTTGAACCAGCCTAGGCAGCCGAACGGCTAGCCGTTTGGCTAGCCGATCCGGTTAACGCGCGGGAACTTGGCAGCAAACGTGGCCGGCATCGGCGCGACTTCGCCGGTGCGGTAATTGAAGAACACGAAGCCGTACTTGGCCATGGCCACCAGGGTCGAGTCGCGCGGGCGCGTGACGCGGAACGTGATGTCGCCGCCATAGCGGTTGAAGTCCATGACCCCCACCTCGAACAGCAAATGGTCGCGTGCATGCGCTTCCGCGCGGTACGCCGTTGCCAGGTCGGTGACGATGATGCCGGCGCCGCTGCTATCCATTTCCTGCACGCCGAATTCCGCCAGGAATTGCGCGCGCGCTTCCGAAATCATCGACACCATCGAATCGTTGCCCAGGTGATTGGCGGCATTGATGTCGGTGTGGCGCACGGTGAGCTGCGTCGAAAAATAGTACTGGTCGTCCGGAAAATCGAGTTTGAGGCGGGCCATGGCGGTCCTTACAGTTGTTCGCTCAGGAAGACCAGCGTGTGGCCGTGTGCTTCGGCAGCGGCGCGCTGGTTGTATGAATCGCGGTGGTTGCAGTTGAAGCCGTGTTCGGCGCCCTGGTACACATGGATCTCGACCGACTCCACGCCCTCGAAGCGCTCGGCGATGGCTTTTACCGCGTCGTTCGGGATGTGGCTGTCGGCGCTGCCGAAGTGCATCAGCATCGGCACCTTGATCTCGTCCGCGCGGTCGAGGCCGTTCTGGATGCCGCCGCCGTAGTAGGCCACGGCGGTATCGACCAGGCCGTCGGCAGCGGTGCGGTACGACAGCAGGCCGCCCATGCAGTAGCCGATCGAGGCGATCTTCTGGCCGGCGGTACCCTCGTGGGCGCGCAGCGCCTTGACGGTGGCGGCGATGTCGGTCTGGGCTTTGTCGAAATCGAGCGAATTCATCAGTTCCACTGCGCGCTTCCAGCCGGCTTCGTCGTAGGTCAGCTCGATACGGGCGCCGTCGCGCCAGAACAGGTCGGGCGCAATCACCACGTAGCCGTCGGCGGCGTACTGGTCGGCTACGTTACGGATGTGCTGGTTGACGCCGAAGATCTCTTGCAGCAAGACGATGCCGGGACCCTTACCGCCGCGCGGCAGTGACAGGTAGGCGCCGAACGTGCCGTCCTCGGTGGTGATATCGATCCATTGCGAATTCGTTTCCATGTTGCTCCTTGTACTGTGATCGGGAAAACAACCATCGTACCGTGTTTTTGGCGTTGTCGCCGTACGCCTTTGGATATGGAGGAGTCTCAATAAATTTCGCGGGTATAGATCACCGGGCCGGAGCGATAAAGACCAAAGGCCAGCTTGCCGGTGGTGCTGGGCAGGTAGTAGATCCACTGGGGATCGACTGTCAATTCCACGGAACCGAGACCGTACTGGCCGGACGGCGGCGTCAGCCGGAACCCCGCCTTGCCGGACTGGAAAGCGGCGGTTCCGGGCGCGACCGGCTGCAGTTGCGCCGCCGTGGCGCACACGCTGGACAGGCCTTTCTGGCAGTTATTGAAGCGCAGGTAACCTGCCAGGCTCTTGACTGGCGCGTTGTACATGGGATTGAACATGAAGCCGCGACTGGCGTCATAAAACTGGGCTTGCAGCGTGACCGGCATCGGTGATGTCGGCGAGCCGTCGATATTGGGCACCACCAGCCGGCCCGAGACGGCGGTGATTGCCGTTTCCATGGAGGAACTGGCGGTGGCGCGCTGGGACGTGGCGCCGTCGGTATCGACCGCCCGCACGAAGAACCGGACCGGGTTGCTGCCGGTGGCTGCCGACGGCAGCGCCTTGAAGCGGAACATCGGCATGCTGATTGTGGATGGCAGGTCGAAATTCGCGTCATCCACTCTCCCCAGTCCTTTGACGAAGGTGAACAACGGCGCGGTACCGGGAATGCTGGCGCCCATGGCGCCCACGTTGGTATCGACCAGGGTGGCCCCGCCCAGGGTGGCTGCGGCCGACAGGGTGATGGGCTTGGCCAGCGACCCCTGGTAATTGAGGGTGAGGCCGTTGACGCTGTTGTAGGCCTTGACGATCACGTAGAACGGCTGGTACGAGTAGATGAAGACGGGGTCGCACGGCGACAGCAGCGGCGTGCTGTTGGAAGTCGCCTTGCACGGCATGGTCATGCCGGCGAGCTGACCGGGGGCCACCATCTCGCGCGTGCGCGAGCCGGTCAGCGTGGCAAAGATGGGCAGCGACGTATCGAAATGGTCGGGTATGAAGCGGCCGATCTTTTGCGTGCCGGCGGTCTTGAACTGATCGCCGGCCGCGCCGAGGTAACCGGCGCCGCTGTTCAGGCCCAAATCAAGGCGGATGATGCCGACGTCGCTGAAGCTCCAGGCGCCGGTACTGTCGGTCTTGCTGCTGGAGACGCCGTCGGTGATGGCATTCATGGCGCCCGTCGTGATGTCGCCGCCGGCGTTACCGGCATCGGCAGGATTATCGACGGCCGGTAAGGCGAGCTTCATGTTTTCGGCTGTCGTTTCCTTGCCAAAATTGGTGGTCACCTCGCCCTTGTTGTTGACGGCGCTGAACTTGACCGTAAACGTTTCGCCGGCTTTGGCAAAGATGGCGCTGTTGGCGTCCGGCACCGTGCCTGCGGCCACTTTTTTGCCGCTGGCGCTGGTGGCTTCGATGGTGAAGCGGGCCGGTGCGGCAATGAATTTACCGCTTCCCCTGGCCGTGTAGCCGGCGCTGCCGGCGTAGGCGGCATCCAGCGATACCTCGCCCACTTCCGGATAGGTCAGCGTGGTGTTGGCGATACCGGCGCTGTCGAATGCCAGCTGCAATTTGGTGGGGCTGTTGCCGCAAGTGAGACCGTTGCCGTTGACGCTCACCAGCGCGCCGGCCCTGGCCTTGCCTGACACCGGGTTGGCGAAGCCACAGGACAGGTTGATGCTCTCGGTCTTGCCGGCCACCAGCGGCACGCAGCTTTGCTTGTTGGCGGTAGCCGCCAGCGCCTGGATGCGCACGTTGGCGGTGGTTGCAGCAATATGGTTATCGACGGTTACCTGCAGGCCGGTATCCTCGAACGACATCGCGCACTGGTTGCTGGCCGAGGTATTGGCGCTGTTGACGCACGTGGTGCCAGTCGTGCCGGTGGCTGCCAGCGTGGCGACGCCGACCGTGGTTTGCTCCACCGTGGCGCTGCTGGTCTCGCCAGTGAACGTAAACGACTTGGCGCCCGGTTGCAGGGTCACGCTGCTGCTGCCCGTGAAGTGCGGCGCGGTGCAGGCCGCATTGGCGCATGCGGTCACCTTGACCGTCTGCGGCTGGCAGGTGAGGGCGCTGCCGGTGTGGGTGATCTGGAAGTGGTGGGCGCCGGCGGCGGGGGCGGCGGCGCAGGTGGGGTTGTAGTTGTACCAGGAGGGCCGCTCCACGCAACTGCATCCTGCTGCGCCCGGGCCGGTGCAGGTAATGACCTTGCTGACGGTCGCACCGCCATCGAGATAGATGTAATTGACGGCCGCATTGCCATTGATGGTGGCGTTACTGGACTTGGTGGTGACCCTTGCTGCCACCAGGTCGCCATTGATGGTCGTGCCGGACTCCATCAAAAAGTCGCCCTTCAGCGTGACATTGCCGTTGACCTTGGCGCCCTCGGCGCGCATGGCCAGAGTGCCCGCGTCCACCTTGCCGGTTACCACGACGCTGCTGCCGATGTCGAGGCTGGTGCTGGCGCTGATATCGCCCTTGATGGTGGAGCTGGACGACGCCAGCACGACCGTGGGGGAGGTGATATTGCCGGTGACGGTGCTGCCCGAAGCAAGATTGAATGACTTGGTGGCCGTAATCGTGCCGGTCAGGGTGACGGACGAGGTAGTGGTGATCTCGGTGCCGCTGAGGTTGCCGTTGACGACCGTGCCCGAGCCTAGTGCGATCGTGCCCTTGGAAACCACGGGACCATTGAGTTCGGCCGGAGAGCCGGTCGTGATGGTGCCGGCGCTGAGACCGCCGCTGAGCTTGATGCCGGAACCGAGGTTAGCCTGGTCGCGCACGGTGGCGCCGCCGCCGATCACATTGCTCGAACCGGTCGTGAGGCTATAGCAGTACACGGCGCCGGTGACAGTGGCGCTCGAGCGCATATTCACCGTGACCGCTGTGACATTGCCGCGGATGGTGGCCGACGAGCCATCGGTACTGACTGTATTGCCGAGTACGTTGGCAGTGACGCTCTGGCCATTGGTGATCAAGAAATTGCCGCCGCCACTCAGGTTGTTGTTGGCGTCTCGTACGAAATTGCCGGCCTGGATGGTGCCGCCGCTCACGTCGATATTAGCGACCTGGGCGCCCGAGAGGTTGATGTCATTGCTTCCCGTGGTTTCCAGGCGCGCAGTGTCGGACATTTTCAGGCCCTGGAAGTAGCCGAGCTGGAAGGCGCCGGTGACGATGACCGTCTTGCCATTGCCGATGACGGCGGTATCGTTGGCGCCGAGGAACGAGGGGTCGCAGGTATAGGTATCGCCGTCTCGGGTGCAGCCGCTGACATTGCCATTGAAATTGACATTACCGGCCTGCGCCAGACCGGTCAGCAACAGGGTACTCAGAACCAGCCACAGGAATCGCAACATTATTTCTCTCAGGTAAAACGCCTGCCTGAATTATAGGCGCTTTACCTTCAAGAAATTGCCGTGTGGCATATAACACACGTTTACTTGCCGCGTTTCACCTTGCCGAACGCCTCGCCCGCCTTCCACGTCTGCATTGCCGGCGCATTGGCGACGTAGTAGCCGAGGTTGAGCGTGAACTGCGCCTGCTGCACCATGCCCGACAGGTCCCACTGCGGGCGGTACTCGTCGGTCACCTGGTGGTAGTCCTTTTTAAAGGCCACCAGCTTGGCGCGCGACGCTTCCAGGTCTTTTACGAAGGTAAAGTGGCCGTCGCCCGAGAACACGGCCGAGCCGACGTTGAAGGCCGGGATGCCGGCCTTGGCAAACACGAAGTGGTCAGCGCGGAAGAACGCGCCCGACAGGTCGGGAATGGCCGGCGCCAGGGTCAGGCCCATTTTCCTGGCCACCGCGCCCGATGCCTCGTACAGGCTGCTGCGCTCGGCGCCGGCGACGCCGATGTCGGACGTCTTGCCGACGAAGTTCATGCTGTCGAGGTTGAGGTCGGCCGTGGTTTTATCGAGCGGCCAGGCCGGGTTTTGCACGTAGGCGGCGGCGCCCAGCAAGCCTTGCTCTTCGGCGGCCGGCCACAGGAACACTTGCGTGCGCTTGGCCGGGTGCTTGACCGCTTCGGCGGCCATCACCAGGAGGGCGGCGGTGCCCGAGGCGTTGTCGATGGCGCCGTTGTAGATGTGGTCGTGCTGGCCGTTGTCGGTCTTGCCGGCGGTGGCTTCGTCCATGCCCATGTGGTCCCAGTGCGCCGAATAAATCACCGCCTGTTCCTTGAGCTTGGCGTCGGTGCCGGGCACGATGCCGGCCACGTTGAATTCCTCGATCTGGCGCACGGTGCTGCGGATCTGGCCGTGGACGCGGGTTTTCAGGTCCACCGGCTTGAAGTCGCGGCGCTCGGCGGCGGCGCGCAGCTGGTCGAGGTCGAAGCCGGCGGCGGCAAACAGCGAACGCGCGGTCTCTTCCTGCAGCCAGCCCTCGACCGGATTGCCCTTGCCCTTGAGGTGGAAGCGCTCGTGGCCGAAACCATTGGCCGGTACGCTCCACGGGTACGACGCCGATGGCGTGGTGTGAATCAGCAGCACGCCGGCAGCGCCCCGGCGCACGGCTTCCTCGAACTTGTACAGCCAGCGGCCGTAATACGTGTAGGCCTTGCCGGCAAAGCGGTTCGGTTCGTCAAGCGTCGGCTGCGGATCGTTGACCATCATGACCAGGACCTTGCCCTTGACATCGACACCCTTGTAGTCGTCCCACTTTTCTTCGGGCGCCTCGGCGCCATAGCCCACGAAGACCAGCGGCGCATCGATCGCCACTTCCTGTTTGCCGCTCATGGTGCCGATCAGGATTTCTTCGCCGACCTTGGGCGTGACGGTTTTACCGGCGATGTCGAAATTGAGGGCGCTGCCCGGTTGCAGCTTGGTGCCTTCGATTTTCACGGACTGGCGGTAGGTGCCGTCGGCCAGCGGTTTCAGGCCGATGGTGGCCGCCTGCGTTTCCAGGTAGCGCACCGCCAGCAAGCCGCCGCGCTGGCCGGTACCGCGTCCCTCGAACAGGTCATCGGCCAGGAAGGACAGGTGGGCGCGCAGCGGCGCTTCGGTGACGACCGGCAGCCCGGCTTGGGCTTGTGCGGTGGCCTGGCAGGCAAGACCGGCGACGAGGGCGAACATGGTAAGGCGCATGGAGACTCCGTAACGTGAAAGCGGACCATCTTACTGTAAATCGGCGGCGCTTGTAAGCAAGTGTAAGTGTGCGTAAGCGAGTGTAATGGTGGTCAACGCGGGGCAGGGCGGCGGCGTTTTTTGCTCATGACCGACGTAACCAGCGGCCATGAAAAAACAGGGTCAATTATCTAAACTATATAAACAATATATAAAAAATATTGCGTTTTTAAGGATTTCACATCATGAAGAAAATCACCGCTACCCTGATCGCTTCCCTGTTCGCCGGCGCCGCTTTTGCCCAAACCCCGCCGCCAGCACCGGCTGCACCTGCGCCAGCACCGATGGCAGCTCCTGCCGCACCGGCAGCCACCCCGGCGCCTGAAGCCAGGCACGCCGACAAGCATGTCACGAAAGCGCATGCCAAGAAAGTAAAACCGGCCAAGGCCCCGGTTGAAAAAGATGGCGCACCAGTGCCGCCAGCACCACCGGCGCCACCGGCTCATCCAGCTGCCGCTCCAGCAGCGCCAGCAGCACCAGCAGCACCAGTCAAGTAAGCACAACGAGCAAGAGCAGCACGCGCCGCCCCGGACCTTCACGGCCTGGGCGGCGTTTCCGTTTTAGCGGTGCTTGGCGGCTATCAGCAGGCTATCAGCGGTTCAATTCCTCCAGCAACGCCTTGTGGAACATGGCCGGATCTTCCATCTGTGGCGCATGCCCTTTGCCCGGGAACTCCACCAGCCGGCTGTCCGGAATCGTTTTGGCAGCCTGTTTGCCCAGCAGCTTGTAGTTGCCGATCTTTGCCTTGACGTTGGGCGGCGCGATGTCGGCGCCGATGGCCGTGGTGTCGGCGTCGCCGATCAGGAGCACCGTGGGCACTTTCAGCAGCGGGAATTCATATACCACCGGCTGGGTATAGATCATGTCGTAGATCAGCGCCGAGTTCCACGCCACCACCCGCTTGCCGGGACCGTTCGACAGGCCGGCCAGCATGTCCACCCAGCGTTCGTACTCGGGCTTCCACTTGCCGCCATAATAGGTCTTGCTTTCGTAGGCGCGGATGCCGTCGGCCGTGGTTTTCAGTTCGCGTTCGTGCCACTGATCGACGCTGCGCGGCGGCACGCCCAGCGCCTTCCAGTCTTCCAGCCCGATCGGGTTGACCATCACCAGTTTTGCCGTCGCCTGCGGGTACATCAGCGCATAGCGCGTGGCCAGCATGCCGCCGGTCGAGTGGCCGATCATGATCGATTGCTTGACGCCGAGGTGCTTGAGCAGGGCGTCGGTATTGGCCGCCAGTTGCTGGAAGCTGTACTGGTAGTGCTCCGGCTTGCTGGACGCGCAAAAGCCGACCTGGTCGGGCGCCACCACGCGGTAGCCGGCGCCGGTCAAGGACTTGATGGTCGCTTCCCAGGTGGCGCCGCAAAAGTTTTTGCCGTGCAGGAGCACGGCGGTCTTGCCGTCGCCCTGACCACGCGCGGTGGGCGGCACGTCCATGTACGCCATTTGCAGCTTGACGCCCTGCGACGTGAAATCGAACTGCTGCAATTTATGCGGATAGGTAAAGCCCTCCAGGCGCGGGCCGTAGCTGTAGTCCTGGGCAGTGGCCAGCAACGGCAGGCTGAACGCCGCAAAAGCCAGTGCGCGGCGCGTGGATGAATTGATCATGTTGGCAATCTCCTATTGTGGGCAGCGGACAATATAGGTGGCTGGGGTGTTTTTCACCCTTAAACAGCGCTTAAATGCGTGGATTTCAAGCAAATTGACGCTCGAATGGCTGAGACAGAGTAAACTACGCACAAATTTCTTTCGCAATTAGGCGATTCGAACATACTTGTGAGTGACGCCATGTCTGACACCCCCATTACCCTTTTTACCGACCTTAACCTGAGCGAACCGCTGATCCAGTCGCTCAAGGACGTCGGCTACGAAACCCCGTCGCCGATCCAGGCCGCCACCATCCCGCTGCTGCTCGATAACCAGGACGTGCTGGGCCAGGCCCAGACCGGTACCGGCAAGACCGCCGCTTTCGCGCTGCCCATCCTGTCGCGCATCGACATCCGTCAAACCTCGCCGCAGGCGCTGGTGCTGGCCCCTACCCGCGAGCTGGCAATCCAGGTCGCCGAAGCGTTCCAGACCTATGCCGCGCACATCCCCGGCTTCCACGTGCTGCCGATCTACGGTGGCCAGAGCTACGGCCCGCAACTGTCGGCATTGCGCCGTGGCGTGCACGTGGTGGTCGGTACCCCCGGCCGAGTGATCGACCACCTGGACAAGGGTTCGCTCGATATCTCCAAGCTGAAAACCCTGGTGCTTGACGAAGCCGACGAAATGCTGCGCATGGGCTTTATCGACGACGTCGAACGTATCCTGCAAGAGACCCCGGCCACGCGCCAGACCGCGCTGTTCTCGGCCACCATGCCGTCGGCCATCCGCCGCATCGCCAATACTTACCTGCGCAATCCGAAGGAAGTGACCGTCGCCGCCAAGACCGGCACCAACGAAAACATCCGCCAGCGCTACTGGCTGGTGTCGGGCATGCACAAGCTCGACGCGCTGACCCGCATCCTGGAAGCCGAAGACTTCGACGGCATGATCATCTTCTCGCGCACCAAGCTCGGTACCGAGGAACTGGCGCAGAAGCTGCAAGCACGCGGCTTCTCGGCCGCCGCCATCAACGGCGACATCCAGCAGGCGCAGCGCGAGCGCACCATCGCCCAGCTCAAGGAAGGCAAGATCGACATCCTGGTCGCCACCGACGTCGCCGCGCGCGGCCTGGACGTGGAACGCATCAGCCACGTGGTCAACTACGACGTGCCGCACGATCCGGAAAGCTATACCCACCGTATCGGCCGTACCGGCCGCGCCGGCCGCAGCGGCGAGGCGATCCTGTTCATCACGCCGCGCGAAAAAGGCCTGCTGAAAATGATCGAGCGCGCCACGCGCCAGCCGATCGGCATGCTCGAACTGCCGACCATCCAGGCTGTCAACGATGTCCGTATCGCCAAATTCAAGCAGCAGATCTCGGAAACCCTGGCCCAGGGCGAGCTTGAACAGTTCCAGTCGCTGATCGAAGACTTCGAACGCGAGCAGAACGTGCCGGCAATCGAAATCGCCGCCGCCCTGGCCAAGATGGCCCGTGGCGACGTACCGCTGCTGCTCGACAAAAAGCAGGTCACCCAGTGGGAAGAGCGCCCGGCCCGTGCCGGCGCTTCCTTCGACCGCCCGGAGCGCGGCGACCGCTTCGATCGTGGTGACCGCTTTGACCGCCCCGAGCGTGGCGAGCGCCCGGACCGCGGCGAGCGTTTCCCTAAAAAGGAACGCATCGTGCGCGCGCCGGACGCCGGCATGGAAACCTTCCGCATCGAAGTCGGCTACCAGCACGGCGTCAAGCCGGGCAATATCGTGGGCGCCATCGCCAACGAAGGCGGCATCGACTCGAAGAACATCGGCCGCATCGAAATCTACGACGACTACAGCGTGCTGGACATGCCGAACGACCTCGCCGGCGACGTGCTCGACCACCTGGCCGGCATCAAGGTAGCAGGCCAGCAGCTGCGCATCAGCCGTGACAACGGCGGTGCACCATCGGCTGCGTCGTCTGCGCCTGCTGCGGCGCCAGCGGCACCGGCGCCAGCCGCCGCGCGTGCCACCCCGGTCCGCGCCGCCAAGCCTGCGCCGGCCGCCGTTGCCGGTCCGGCTGCTTCGCCGCTGTCGCGCACCGTGGCCGCTGCCGCCAACGAGTTCGACGACGATGCACCGAAAAAGAAAAAGGACAAGCCGGCCAAGGCCACCTTGCCGATGAGCGCCTTCCGCGTGGAAGTAGGCAGCGTCAACGCCGTCACCCCAGCCAACATCGTCGGCGCCATCGCCAACGAAACCGGCCTGGAAGCGCGCCTGATCGGCCGCATCGAGATCTTCGACACGTATTCGATGCTGGAACTGCCGGACGGCATGCCGAACGAACTGTTCAAAAGCCTGGGCAAGGTCTGGGTCGGTGGTTCGCAGCTGAAGATCAGCCAGGTGGACCGCATGCCGCCGGAATCGGGCAAATCGACGCCACCGAAATCGGTTGCGCCGAAGAAGAAACCGGCGCCGGGCAAGAAATACTGATTGTTTCCGTAGCAAGTAACACCATGAGAAAGGGCCGCAAGGCCCTTTTTCTATTTCCGCATGTTCCGCATGTTCCGCATATTTCGCACACAGTCGGTGCTGCGCTGCACCAAGAAAAAGCTTGTGAAAGTGCAAACGTGGTGCCTGCGCCGATGTTGGCAAAGTGTTCTCATAGGAGAAGGTGGGTGGCCCCGGGGTGGCCCACTTATTGCATTATGACTTGGCACAAATGTGATAAACGGTGCGCTTGACGCGCCTCAACCTGGAGACATGTCGTTTGGATCGGAGCTCGGAAATGACGCCATTCAGGAAACTGTGGAATACCTTGGTCGAAGCGATCAAGCCGCCGCTGTTGCGTGAAAATGCCGATACAGGGCTGCACGCCATCGTGGTAGACACCCGGCCGTTCCACCTCTCGGTGAAGGGGCGCTGATGTTACTGCGCAACGATCTGCTGCACTACCCGCAGCCATCGGCGCGCACCGTCCGTGTTTTGTGGATCGACCCCGGCCAGCGCCATGCCTACGTCTATGACGTGGCGGCGCGCTCGGCCGAGGTGGAACTGGTCCAGTTACCGGCGCTGCTCGCCGACCTGCGGGATGGCCGCGCCAGCGTGCTGCCGGCCGATCCCTACCTGATGGTGGTCAGCCAGGAAATGCTGCCGCCCAAATACCTGCAACTGCGCGCGCGCGCCTGGGAAATCATCGCGCCGCTGGTGGCGCAGGAACCCGACATTTACGATGCGCGCCGGCGCGGCCAGATGATCGCCCGCGCCACCGCCGAACACCAGGTGTCGCACCCCACCATTTATCGCTACCTGCGCCGCTACTGGCAGCGCGGGCAAACTCCCAACGCGCTGCTGCCCGACTACTGCAATTCGGGTGGCAAGGGCAAGGTGCGGCAATCCTCGGAAGGCATCAAGCGCGGCCGGCCGCGCAAGAACGGCGCCGACGACGGCCCCGGCCTGAACGCCGACGAGGACATCCGCCGCATCTTCCGGGTGGCGATCGCCCGCTACGCGGCCAGCCACGACAAGTTTTCGCGCCTGGGCGCCTACCAGCAGATGCTCGATGACTTCTTCATCGAGCGCCGCATCGATCCCGCCAGCGGCCGGGTCCAGGCCGCGCCGCAGCGCCGCGCGGTCATGCTGCCCACCTTTGGCCAGTTCAATTACTGGCTCGACCACGACGACGACCGCCCGCCGGAAGTGGCGCGCCGCAGTAGCAGTCCCGGTTCCGGTTCCGGTCCCGGTTCCGGCGCCAGTGCTTTTGCCGGTGCGGCGCAGGCGCTGCGCGGCGCATGGGCGGTCCCGGTTCCGGTCCCGGCCACGCGCATGACCACGGCAGCAAACACCGCAGCGGTCGGCGCCGGTGCGGTGCAGGCGTCATCATGGCCGTCCGCACCTGGCCGTCCCGGCGCCAGCTACCAGCTCGACGTCGTGCGCGCGGAGGTGCAACTGGTGTCGCGCGCCGACCGTGAACAGGCCATCGGCCGCCCGCACCTCTACGTGGTGCAGGATACCTACAGCCGCATGATCACCGGCATCCACGTGGGCCTGGGGCCGGCCAGCTGGTCGCAGGCGATGCTGGCGCTGGCCAACTGCGGCGCCGACAAGCAGCGCTACAGCCAGCATTACGGGCGCCGCATCGAGGCGGCCCAGTGGCCGGGCTGCCATTTGCCCGACACCCTGTTCGTGGCGGCGCCACTGGCCGCGCTGGCCGGCGCCGAGTGGGGCGATGGCGGCACTCTGCGCACCAACTTCAACCTGCGCTGCATCGCCGCCGAGCAGGGGGCCGGCAACTGGCAGGAGGTACTGGCAAGGCGCTTCCGGCTGCTGGCGCCTGACGTCGCCGGCGGCGTGGCCAATGCGGCCGGCGCACCGTGCCGGCTCGATGGCGTGCTCGATGTGGCGCAGTTCACCCGCATCGTCATCGACTGCATCCTGTACTACAACAGCCGCCAGCCGACGCCTGATGCTGCCACACCGGCAGCGTTGTGGGACTGGGGCGTGGAGCACCGGGGCGGCGCGCTCAAGACCTATCCCGAGCACCTGGTGCGCTGCAGCCTGATGCCGGTGGCCACCGCCGTCGTCGGCTGCGACGGCATCCATTTCGCCGACAGTATTTATACCTGCGCGCGCGCGGTCCAGGAGCGCTGGTACGAGCGCGCGCGCCAGCGCGGCGGCTGGCAAGTGAAGGTAGCGCACGATCCGTCCAACCTCGACACGATCTACCTGCTCGACGCGGCCGCGCCGATGCAGTTCCACGCCTGCCACCTGGCCGACGCCAGCGGCGTGCGCCGCCACCTGAGCGCGGTGGAAATGGCGTATCTGCCGGCCGCCGTTGCGGTGACCGCGCCGGCGCTTGCCACCGTTCGCACCAATACTCCCGCCCTGGTCAGCTTCGCCGGCTGATTCTTCCCGCTCTCGATTTTCACACGCTGCACCGCCATGCACCACCGCCATCTGGTGGTGCGTGCGCTTGTGCGCCGCTGTCGTTGCGGTGTCCGGCGCCGCCATGAATAAAGTCTGTTTCAGGTAAATAAAGTTTATCGCTGGAGGCCTTCGGCAGCGTGCCGAAAGCACCCGCAGCGCACTGCCGAAAAAACTTTGTTCGATGAAGAAAGCCTTGCAGATAAAGGGCTGCTTCGATGATGAACGATGTTTATTCGTCTTTCCAATATGGCACGTTGCTTGCTATGAAGGGGACTATGGGGAAGCAAGTAACCCCGGGGTTTTTCAGTGAAAATGGCGAGGAAAGCAGATGGAAAGCAAAACAGTAAAACCGTTTAAATCGTTTAGCTCTTTTACCCGCAGAGACTTCCTGTATCGGGCCGCAGCGGTGGGCGGCACCAGCCTGTTGTTGACCACCATGAACGCATGGGGCATGGGCATCAACTCCACCGTGTCGGCGCCGCCGGCACTGACCGGCAGCGGCAAGGGCAAGAAGGTGGTGATCCTGGGCGCCGGCCTGGCCGGCCTGACCGCCGCCTACGAACTGGGCAAACTGGGCTACCAATGCCAGATCCTCGAAGCGCGCGACTTTGCCGGTGGCCGCTGCCAGACCGCCCGCAAGGGTTTCTCGCTGACCGAACTCGGTGGCGAAAAGCAGACCTGCGCTTTCGACGCCGGCCAGTACATCAACCACGGCCCATGGCGCATTCCGCTGCACCACCAGTCCACGTTGCACTACACGCGCCTGTTCGAGGTGCCGCTGGAAGTGATGGTCAATGAAAACGACCACTCTTATGTGTACTCCGAAAATGCCGGCCCGTTCGCGGGCAAGCGCATGCGCATCAAGGAGGTCAAGGCCGACATGCGCGGCCACGTCGACGAACTGCTGGCCAAGTCGATCAAGAACAAGCAGCTGGACCAGACCCTGAGCGCCGACGACCAGCGCCTGCTGCTCGACTACCTGGTGCACGAGGGCCAGTTGTCGGCCTCCGACCTGGCTTACCGTGGCCGCCCGGGCCGGGGTTATGCCGTGTACCCCGGCGCCGGCATGGAACCGGGACCGGGCAAGGCGTCCGATCCGCTCGGCTTCAAGGACCTGCTGGAATCCAAGCTGGGCAACGTCTACAGCGCGGTGCACGACTTCCCGATGCAGGCCACCATGTTCCAGCCGGTGGGCGGCATGGACGCGATTCCGAAAGCGTTTGAAAAGCGCCTCGGTAAAGTGATCCGCTACCGCGCCGAAGTGCAAACCATCCGCCAGAACGACAAGGGCGTGACCATCGCCTTCAAGGACACCGCCAGCGGCAAGGCCAGCACGGTCACCGCCGACTACTGCCTGTGCACCATTCCCTTGTCCGTGCTGCGCCAGATCGATACCGATTTTTCGGACAAGTTCAAGAAGGCCGTGGCCACCGTGGCTTACGCGCCGGTGGGCAAAATCGGCCTGCAAATGAAACGCCGCTTCTGGGAAGAGGACGACCAGATCTACGGCGGCCACGTGCTGACCGACCTGCGCGGGATTAACACCATCTCGCTGCCGTCGTCGAACTGGCAAAAGCAGAAAGGCGTGGTACTCGGCTACTACCAGTACCAGACCGCCGCCATCGAGGTCAGCGCCCTGACGCCGGCCGAACGCGCCGAGTTCGCGGTGGCCGCCGGCGAGAAGATCTTCCCGCAGTACCGCAAGGAATACGAGAACGCGTTCTCCGTGGCGTGGCACCGGGTGCAGTACAACCTCGGTGGCTGGGCCGAGTGGACCGACAAGACCCGCGCTGCCGCCTATCCCACGCTGGTGGAAGGCGAGGGCCGCATCATGCTGGCCGGCGAACACCTGAGCTATCTGACCGGCTGGCAGGCCGGCGCCATCGAATCGGCGTGGCAGCAGATCGCCCGCATCCACGCGAGGGCCAGCGCATGAAGCAAATACTGACCACCGCCCTGATGAGCGCCGCCGCGCTGGCCGCCACCGCACTGCTGGCCGCCGCGCCGGCCCGGGCCCAGGGACCGGCTGCGGACGGCAAGGCGCTGTTCCTGAAAAACTGCGCGGCCTGCCACCAGGCCAGCGGCAAGGGCATCCCGGGCGCATTCCCGGCGCTGGCCGGCAGCAAGTTCGTCACCGGCGACCACGGCGAACTGGCCGGCGTGCTGCTCAAGGGGCGCGGCGGCATGCCGGACTTCAGCGAGAACATCAACGACCGCGACATGGCTGCCATCCTGACCTACGTGCGTGGCGAATGGGGCAACAAGGCCGATGCGCTGACCGAAGACGAAATCCACAAGCTGCGCACCGCGCTGGGCGTGGCGCAATTCGGCACGGCCGAAATGTCGAACAAACATTAAACCCTGGAGAGAGAGAACCATGAAAAAAATCGTTGCCACCGTCCTGACCCCGCTTGCCTTCGGCCTGCTGTGCGGCGCTGCCCAGGCGGCAGCGCCGGTCGCAGATATCGTTCGCCACAAGATCCCGAACTCGGACTTCCCGATCGCGCTGGCCGTGACCATTCCGCCGACCGCCACCATCCACTTCATCAGCGGCCAGGTGCCGGCGGTGGTGAACAAGGAAGCCGCCGGCGACTCGCTGGCCGCCTTCGGCGACACCAAGACCCAGACCGAAACGGTACTGAAGAAAATCAAGGAAATCCTCGAAGGCATGAAGCTGCAAATGTCCGACGTGGTCAAGATGCAGGTGTTCCTGGTGGGCGACCCGGCCAAGGGCGGCAAGGCCGATACCAAGGGCTTCATGGAAGGTTACACCCAGTACTTCGGCGGCACCCAGCCGAACCTGCCGGCACGCGCCGTGGTGCAGGTGGCGGGGCTGAGCAACCCGGGCTGGCTGGTCGAGATCGAAGTAGTCGCCGCAAAAAAATAATAGTCATCGCAGGTCTTATTTTGTAATTTTTCCAAAAATGGGGATGTAAAAATATGCACAAGACCACACTCAAGATCGGCGTTGCCGCCGTCCTGTCCACCCTGGCGTTCGGCGCCTCCTCGGCCTATGCGGCGCCGGCTGCTGCGGAAGCAGCTGATGCCGCTGATGCACAAGTCGCGGCAGCGGCAGCCGCCCCGACCGAAGTCGCATCGACCGCCTCGGTCATCGTTACCGGTACCCGCTCGAGCGGCATGAAGGCCGAGAACAGCGCCTCGCCGATCCAGGTACTGGACGCGGCCTCGCTGCAGCGCACCGGCCAGCCGGACCTGATCCAGGCGCTGGCGCAAAACCTGCCGTCGTTCACGGCCCAGGCCTTCGGCGGCGACACCGCCAACCTGACCCTGTCGGCGCGCCTGCGTGGCCTGTCCCCGAATAACACGCTGGTGCTCATCAACGGCAAGCGCCGCCACGGCACCGCCAACCTGGCCGTGCTGGGCGGACCATACCAGGGCGGCGCAGCGGCCGACCTGAACTACATCCCTGTCTCCGCCATCGACCATATTGAAGTGCTGCAGGATGGCGCGGCCGCCCAGTACGGGTCCGACGCCATCGCTGGCGTGATCAACATCATCCTCAAGTCAAACAACCGCGGCGGCAACGCGACCGTCTCCGGCGGCGGCTACTGGGACGGCGGCGGCCGCTCGGCCAGCGGCGCCGTCAACTTCGGCGTGGAACCGTTCGAGAATGCCTTCCTGAGCGTGACCGTGGATTCTAAATACCACGGCCACAGCGACCGTGGCGGCATCGACCCGCGCCTGGTCGATCCGCGCAACGTCGCCAACATTCCCGGCATGACGCAAATCTCCGGCTACCCGTACCTGAACAAGATCCAGGGCGACGCCGCCTACCACCTCAACGTCCTGGCCGCCAACTTCGGCTGGGACATCGATGCCAACAGCCAGCTGTATTCGATCCTGACCGCAGGCCGCAAGGAAGCGAGCGCCTACGAAAACTACCGCCTGCCGAACCGAGTGCCCGGCCTGTACCCGCAAGGCTTCTCGCCGAAAGAGGAAATCAAGCAGGATGACGTGGCGCTGACCATCGGCGTCAAGGGCAAGATCGCCGACTGGAACACCGACATCAGCACCACCTATGGCCGCGACAAGTCGCGCATTGGCGTGGCCGACTCGGTCAATGCCTCGCTGTACGCGGACACCGGCGCCTCGCCGACCGAGTTCTCGGCAGGCGCCTTTGTCGCCACCCAGACCACCACCACGCTCGAAGCGAGCCGCGAGATCAATGTAGGCTGGAGCAAGCCGCTGACATTTGCCACCGGCCTCGAATACCGCGTTGACCAGTACGAAATCCAGGCGGGTGATCCGGCCTCGCGCTACAAGGAAGGTTCGCAGTCGTATCCGGGCTTCTCGCTCACCGACGCCGGCAAGCACCGCCGCACCAACAAGGCGGCCTACATCAACTTCGCCGGTAACCCGATCCCGGACCTGACAATCGACCTGGCCGGCCGCTACGAGCACTTCAGCGACTTCGGCAGCGCCCGCGTGGGCAAGCTGACGTCGCGCTACGAGATGACGCCGACGGCAGCCGTGCGCGGCACGATCAGTAATGGCTTCCGCGCGCCGACCCTGGCCGAATCGTACTACTCGGCCACCAACGTCGGCCCGACCAGCGCCTTCGTGCAGTTGGCGCCCAATTCGCCGGGCGCCCGCCTGGTGGGCGTGAACGGCCTGAAACCGGAAAAGTCGAACAACCTCAGTTTCGGCCTGGTGTTCAACCCTGCCAGCAACCTCAACGTGACGGTGGACGTGTACCAGATCAAGATCCGCGACCGCATCGTCGGTTCCGGCGCCTTGTACGGTTCGGGCGGCGCGGTCAACTCGCCGGCCGTGGTGGCGGCGATCCTGGCCAACGGCAATGTCCTCGACAGCACCGTGAGCCAGACCGGTATCAACATCTTCTCCAACGCCGTCAATACCCGCAGCCGGGGCATGGAGTTCGTGGCTACCCTCAACGAAAGCTACGGCACCTACGGCCGCGTGGACTGGTCGATCGCCGCCAACTACAACAAGGTGGAAGTGACCCAGATTAACCAGGCGCCCACCCAGCTGATGCCGCAGACGCTGCTCGACAAGACCGCCATTTCCAACCTGGAGACGGCCTCGCCGAAAATGCGCGTGAACCTGGGCGCGCTGTGGAAGATCGGTAACTGGACCGTCAACCTGCGTGAAGCGATCTACGGCAAGTCGAACAACTACGACAGTGAAGACGGCGCCGTGTACCACAAGAACGAGATCAAGATGCGCGCCATCACCGATCTGGAAGTGGGCTACAAGATCGACAACGCGTGGTCGGTGGCGATCGGCGCGAACAATCTGTTCAACGTTTACCCGAACGGCATCAACCCGGCGCTGCTGGCCGACCAGCGTGCGGCACTCGACAACGCCGCCGTCACGGTGCTGCCATCGTTCTCGCCGTTCGGTATCAATGGCGGCTACTACTACGTGCGCGCCAACTACAAGTTCTAGTTTTTCCGGTCGTTTATCCCTGGAGTAGTTCGTTGGCCGCCCGCTTGCCCGGGGCGGCCTTTTTTTCGTGTAGCATGGCCGCTTCCCATCCGGAGCATGTCCCCATGAGCACCATTGCCACCACCTTGCTGGCCGCCGCCATCGTCACCACCCCGATGTCGCTCGATAACTACCTGGCCTTGAGTGGCCCGGCGCCCACCGCGCATGTCGCCTACGGCGCCGCACCCTCGCAGTTTGCCGAACTGTTTGCACCGGCCGGACCGGGACCGCACCCGGTGGCGGCCATCGTCCACGGCGGTTGCTGGACCAAACAGTTTGGCGGCATTACCCAGATGCGCAACATGGCCGGCGCGCTGGCCGCGCAGGGCATCGCGGTGTGGAATATCGAATACCGCCGTTACGACGAGGAAGGCGGCGGCTATCCCGGCATGTACCAGGACGTGGCGACCGCCATGGACCGCCTGCGCACGCTGGCGCCGCAGTACCAGCTGGACCTGGCGCGCGTGGTGCTGGTCGGGCATTCGGCTGGAGGCCACCTGGCGCAGTGGGCCGGCTCGCGCGCGCGGCTGCCGAAATCGAGCCCGGTGTACGTGGCCGATCCGCTCCTGGTGCCGGTGGTGATCAGCCTGGGCGGCCTGGCCGACCTGCGTAACGAGGCCACGCTGATCCACACCAGCTGCGACCGCAGCACCGCGCAACTGGCCGGTCAGCCGAGCGCCGAGCGGCCCGACGTGTATGTGGATACCTCGCCGGCCGAACTGCTGCCGGCCGGCGTGCGCACGGTGCTGATCCACGGTGAGCTGGACACCATCGCGCCGCTGCGCGCGGGCGAGGATTATGCGCGGCGCGCGCGTGCTGCCGGCGACCAGGCGGAGGTGATCCTGCTGCCGGGGGCCAGTCATTACGACGAAGTCTCAAGCACCTCGAACGCGTGGCACATCGTCGGCGCCGAGATTCGCAAGGCGCTAGCCATGCCGGCGCAATAACCGGCACGGTGCGGCGCGGTCAGATTGCGCACGGTGGTTCGGTACTACCGAGCGCGCCGGGTCAGCGCAGCGTCCAACCCGGTTAACGGGTGGCAGGGTATTTCACTGCATTGAGCGCCATCTTTTCCAGCGCCGCCGCGTGCAGGTCCACGCCTGTCTTGTCAGCCAGTTGCACCAGGTAGAGCAGCACATCGGCCAGTTCGTGGCGAATGCCGAGGCGCGCGGCGTCATCGAGTTCGGCGTCCGCGCCGGTGGGCAACCACTGGAAATGCTCGACCAGCTCGGCCACCTCGACCGACAAGGCCATGGCCAGGTTCTTCGGCGTGTGGAACGGCGCCCAGTCGCGCGCTTGCGCGAACTGGCGGGTGAGGGTGCGCAAGTGCACCAGGCTGTCGGTAGGGGAGAGGTCACTCATGGCGGCTATGGTAGCACTGCGGCAGGGCGGTAAAACGCGTTTCACTCCCCGAATTCCACCGTTCGTCGCATCGACCGCGCCGACGGCCGGCGTTCTGGCTACAGTGGCAACATCACCACTGACCAGGAACTTCACCATGCGCCGTCTTGCCTTTTCTTCTTCCGCCCTCGTCCTCGCCCTGATCGCCGGCTGCGCCGTGATCGTCGTGCCGGAAGACGGCAATGCCCAGATCAAGTCCGCCTTCAGCAGCAATGCGGTGCAGGGTAATGGCCAGGTGGTGACCGAGCAGCGCGCGGTCAGCGCCAGTGTCGATGGCATCGATATCAACGGCTCGATGCTGGTGACGGTGCGGGTGGGGCAGGCGCCGTCGTTGACGGTGGAGGGCGACAGCAACCTGCTGCCGCTGCTGCGTACCGACGCCAGCGGCGGCACCCTGCGGGTGTGGACCGAGGGTGGCGTGCGCACATCCAATCCGCTGCGCGTGACGCTCACCGTGCCGCAGCTGCGCCAGGCCGAGGCCAATGGCTCCGGGCGCCTGCAGGTGACGGGCTTGAACGGTGGCGACTTCGACCTGCGCCTGAACGGCTCGCGCGAGGTGGAAATCGCGGGTCGCGTGGGGCGTTTCGATGTGCGCCTCAATGGCTCGGGCAGCATGAACGCCACGGCGCTCGACAGCGCCTCCACCGACGCCACCCTGAACGGCTCCGGGCGGCTGCAACTGGGCCGCTTGCAAGGCCAGTCGCTGGGGCTCGAATTGCGCGGTTCCGGCAGCGCCACCGCCAGCGGCAGCGTGGAGCGGCTGCGGGTGCGCCTGAGCGGCTCGGGCAACGCCGACCTGGCCGGCCTGTCGAGCCGCGATGCCGATATCTCGACCAATGGCTCGGGCAGCGTGACGGCCAAGGCCAGCGGTGCGCTGGTCGCCGGCAGCAATGGCTCGGGCAGCATCACCGTCTACGGCAATCCGGCACAACGCAGTGTCAGCGGCAAGCGCGTTACGGTGGTGCAGTAACAGTGCCATCAACCGCTGCGGTGGCCGGTTGCGCGATCAGCGCGATCAGCGCGGCAAGCGGCATCGGGCGGCCGAACAGGTAGCCTTGCATGCAGGCGCAATCGTGGCTGATCAGAAAATCCGCCTGCGCGCGGGTTTCCACGCCCTCGGCCACCACCTTTAACCCCAGGTGGCCGGCCATGGCCAGGATGGCCTGCACCAGCGCCACGCTGCCCGCATCGCCGGGCGTATCGACGATGAAGCTGCGGTCGATTTTCAGTTCGTACAGCGGCATCTGGCGCAGGTAGGCCAGGCTCGAATAGCCGGTGCCGAAATCGTCGATCGAAAAACGCAGCCCCAGCGCGGCCAGTTGCGCCATGCGGTCGATGGTGTCGGCCATGCGGTCAACCAGCACGCCTTCGGTCACCTCCAGCACCAGCATCGACGCCGGCGCACCGGTGTCGGCCAGCACGCCGCGTACCTGCTCGACAAAATCGGGCTGGCTGAACTGGCTGGGACTGACATTGACCGACAGCGTCAGCGGCACGCCGGTGCGCTCCAGCAGCAGCACGCTTTCACACGCCTGGCGCATGGCCCACGCGCCCAGCGCCAGGATCAGGCCCGATTCCTCTGCCACCGGGATGAACACGCTGGGCGGCACCATGGTGCCGTCGGGCTGCGGCCAGCACATCAGCATTTCGGCGCCGATCACGCGGCCGTGGCGGTCCACCTGCGGCTGCACCAGCATGCGCAGCGCGCCGCCGGCCAGCGCCGCCGCCAGTTCGCGTTCCATCGACAGCCGCTGCTGCACCGCCGCCTGCATCGCCGCCTCGAAAAAGGCCACGCCGTTGCGCCCCCCGGACTTGGCGCGGTACATCGCGGTGTCGGCTTCGCGCAGCAGGTCGAGGGCGCTGTGGTCGGCGCCACCGACACGCGGCAGCATGGTGACGCCGATGCTGGCCGTGCAGCGGTATAACTGGCCGTCGATCTCGACATCCTGGCCGATGGCCACGCGGATTTTGTCGGCCACGGCCAGCGCCGCCTGCGAGGCGCCGGCCAGGTCGTCCGCCAGGTGGCCGAGCAGCACCACGAATTCGTCGCCGCCGATGCGCGCCACCGTGTCGGCCTTGCGCACGGCCTGCTCCAGCCGCGCGGCCACCCTGCACAGCATGGCGTCGCCGATGGCGTGGCCACGGGCGTCGTTGATGGTCTTGAAGCGGTCGAGATCGACGAACATCACGGCGCTGAAGGTGGCGCCGCGCTGCGAACTGGCCAGCAGCTGGTCGATGCGGTCCATCAGCAGGCGGCGGTTGGGCAGGCCGGTGAGCACGTCGTAGAATGCCAGCCGGTGGTTGTCCTGCGAATGCAGGTGCAGCTCGTTGAACGAGCGCGCCAGCCGTTGCAGCAGCACCGCGCAGCACAGCGTGAGCACGGCCGTCATGAACATGAAGTTGACCGCCAGGACAGTCGCCGTGGGCAAGCCGTAGTCGGACAGCGCGGCGATATTCATCGGCGAGGTTTTTTCAAGACTGAGCAGCAGCACCGTCAGGCCGGCCAGCAGCAGGAAGCAGATCGCGGGCCACAGGCCAAGCAGCAGCGCCGCCAGCACCGGCACGGCCATCAGGTAGATCTGGCTGACCGGCCCCACGGTGAGCATCAGGCCCACGCCCACCAGGAAGGCCACCACCAGGAAGTTGACCACGCGGATGGTGTACGACACGCGCCGCAACAGCAGGATGGCGCCGATCCAGGTCATCGCCACGCAGTCCATGACGACGATCGACCACGGTCCCAGCTTGATCGACAGCAGCGAGCTGGGCACCGCCGTCAACAGCCCGAGCACGAACACCATCTGCAACAGCCGCTCGAAGATCCGCGCGCGCCAATGGGCGATGTCGTTCGGTTCAGCCACGCTGCCCCCGGTGTGGTTGTTGGCGAAACTCAGTCGCCGGCGCTGACGTTACCGATGCCTGAAACCGACTTGTTGATGGTCTTCGGCTTGCCGTAGTAGGTCAGCGAGCCCATGCCCTTGGCCACCGCGTTGACGGTGTCGGTGGCGTACACGCTGACATCGCCCACGCCACTGAAGTTGACGTCCACGCGCTCGGCGTGCAGGCCCCTGGTATCGACTTCGCCCACGCCTTTCGCGTTCAGGCGCAGGTATTTGACCTTGCCGCTGGCGGTGAGCCGGCCGGCGCCCCGGTAGCCCACGTCGAGGCGGTCGCTGGCCACGCCGGTGATGATGGTTTCGCCCGCGCCTTCCACCTTGACCCGGCTCAGCGCAGGCAGCGTGATGGTCACGCGCGCATCGCCCTTGTTGTTCCTGGGCTGCTTGCCGTTGACGGTGATCTGCAGCTCGTTGTCCACCACGCGGGTTTCCAGCGCGGCCACGAAGGCATCATCGCCGGAGATTTTGACCGACTGCGTCTTGCCCGCTTCGACCGTCATGGCAAACGCGCCCTTGGCATCGACTGCGATGAACGGCGCTACCGTGCGTAGCGATTCGGCGGCGCTGGCCGACCAGGGCAAGGTGACGGCAAACAAGGTGGCAAATAAGGGGACGAGCGGGACGCGGCGCATGGGTTCCTCGATCAGATTGCATTTTTAAACATCATCGATTTTACTGGCGCGCCGCGCCCACGGCGACAAATCGCTGTAAATTGATCATCGTGTTGCAGTGTGGATACGGAATAGGCAAGCAACCCTGGCAAAAGCCAGGGAAACTACCGATTTACTTTACTAATGAAATACCCAATAATGGACCGACAAAGTTCGTCAATATATTGTCAACCCGAGGTAGCCATGTCAGCCATTCCTTCCAGTCTCCCCATTCCGCCGGCGCCTGCCGCACCATCGCGTGCCGGCACCGTGTTCCGCGTTGTCAGCGGCAATTTCATGGAGATGTTCGACTTTTTCCTGTTCGGCTTTTATGCCAATGCCATTGCCGCCGCCTTCTTCCCGGCCGGCGACGAAGTGGCGTCACTGATGATGACCTTCATGACCTTCGGCGCCGGCTTTTTGATGCGGCCCCTGGGCGCCATCATCCTCGGCGCCTATGTCGATCGCGTGGGCCGCCGCAAGGGCCTGATCGTCACGCTGGCACTGATGGCAGCCGGCACGCTGCTGATCGCCTGCGTGCCCGGCTACGCCACCATCGGTTATGCCGCGCCGCTGCTGGTGCTCACCGGCCGCCTGTTGCAGGGCTTTTCGGCCGGCGTGGAACTTGGCGGCGTGTCGGTGTACCTGGCGGAGATGGCCACCCCGGGACGCAAGGGCTTTTATGTGAGCTGGCAGTCGGCCAGCCAGCAGGTGGCGATCGTGGTCGCCGCCGCGCTGGGCTTCGGCCTCAATCAACTGCTGGCGCCCACCCAGGTGGCCGAGTGGGGCTGGCGCCTGCCGTTCTTTGTCGGCTGCATGATCGTGCCGGTGCTGTTCATGATCCGCCGCTCGCTACAGGAAACCGAGGAATTCAGGAACCGCAAGCACCGTCCCGAGCTGCGCGAGATCTTCCGCTCGATGGTGGCCAACTGGGGCCTGATCGTCTCGGGCATGATGCTGGTGTCGATGACCACCGTGTCGTTCTACCTGATCACCGTGTACACGCCCACGTTCGGTAAATCGGTGCTGCACCTGAGTACCAGCGCGGCGCTGCTGGTCACACTGTGCGTGGGCGTATCGAACTTTATCTGGCTGCCAGTGATGGGGGCGCTGTCCGACCGCGTGGGCCGTCGTCCGCTGCTGGTCGGCTGTACCGTGCTGGCCATCCTCACCGCCTGGCCGGCGTTGCACTGGCTGGTGCAGGCGCCAAGCTTTACGCGCATGCTGGAAGTGGAGCTGTGGCTGTCATTTCTGTACGCCAGCTATAACGGCGCCATGGTGGTGGCGCTCACCGAGGTCATGCCTGTCGAGGTGCGCACGGTGGGCTTTTCGCTGGCCTACAGCCTGGCCACCGCGATCTTCGGCGGCTTTACGCCGGCGGTAGCCACCGGCCTGATCGAGGCGACCGGCGACAAGAGTGCACCCGGCTGGTGGCTCACCTTTGCCGCCGTGTGCGGCCTGCTGGCGACGCTGATGCTGTACCGCCGCCGCGCGTCAGGCTCGCAGCCGCAAAGCTAGCCGTTCCAGCTCGATCTCCTCGATCAGCAGGTGGCCGCCGTTGGCCTTGATCAGGCGCGGCGCCAGCGCCTGGGCGCCGGCGCCCATGGGCGAGGCGGTCAGCGCATCGTCGCCGAACTGCTGCACCGAGTGCAGGTCGTCTACCAGCAGGCCGATAGTGCCCGCGCCGAATTTGACCAGCATCACCTGGCTGTTGTCGGTGATGACGGCGGCGCGGCCAGTGGCCAGCAGCGCCAGGTCGAATACCCACACGAACTGTTTGCTGCCGCCGCCCGGCGCCACGTCGAGCATGCCCACCCGCGCCCGGTGGTTGCCGGGCGCCCGCTGCACGCGCGTAAACGGCACCGCTTCCTGGATCGCCTGCGCCGGGAGCGCCATCAGCGCGCCGCCGGCGTGGAAGATGGCGTAGTCAGTCCCGGTCCCGGACCCTGCTGCTTCTGCGCCTTCCATTAGTTCCACCTGCACCGCCTGCGCGCCCAGCGCCGCCAGTTCGCGCGCATCGCGCACCGGTCCGAACGACTCGAGCAGCAGCGCCAGCACCGGCTGCTCCACGCCCGCGCCGGTACGGAATTCCCGGTAGCCAGCTGCGCGCGAGCAGGCCGCGATCACGTACTGGCCGTCGTGCTCCATCATCAGCGCGCCGCTGCTGCGGCCATTGCGGTCGGCCGCCGCCAGCAGCGCAGCCAGTTGCGTGGCCGGCAGCGCCAGCGTGGCGCCCGGAGGGTGGGCGGCGTCGGTGCTGGCCAGTACCTGCCGCTCCGGCGTGATGAAGTACGCGTGCATATTGCGCCGTCCCGCCACACCGCTGTGCAGCATATTGGCCAGCTCCGGTCCCGCATCGAACACCACGCCGATGCCGCCCACCACGTTGGCCGCCTGCTCCGGGTGGCGGATGGCGGCGTGATAGATGAAGGTGGGCGCGCCATCGTACAACGGCGACGGTGCGAACCGTTCCACGTGGTGATCGAGTTCGCTGCGCAGCGCGCAGACGCGGCCCAGGGTGTCGGCATCGACGTGGGTGCACGGCAGCGGCCCGGCGCCGGTGGCCGCGACGATGCGGCCCTGGCGGTCGTACACGAACAGCCGTGCATACACCGTGTACAGGCGATTGATGTGGACCAGCACCGTCTTGATGGCGTCGTCGTTGCCGCCCTCGGCCAGGCCGCGCCGTAGCTGGGCGGTGAGCGCCCACCAGCGACAGTCGTTGGCGCGCTCGTACAGGTTGCGGTCCAGCATATCGACCAGCAGTTGCGAGGTCAGTTCGGCCTGGCTGATGCTGGCAGCCAGCACGGTCTGGTACAGGTCGCGGATCGAGCGCGAGAACAGCGCATCGCTGCGCGCGCCGGTGCCGCTGATCTGGTCGAGGATGGTGTTGAGGCGGCTGTTGTTACTACCGCTGCCGCTGCCGTTGCCTTCGGTGTGGCTGGTCACCTTGCCGTTCCAGACGATGCGGCCGATGGTGCGGGTGGTGCGCGTGACGGCGGTCATCAGCTCGTGCAGCGGCGGGCTGAAAGCCTGCGCATGCGACAGCAGTCCCTGCACCAGTTGCGCATCGGCGCCCTGGATGACGTCGGCGCCGCTGTCGCGGAAGGCCAGGTCCAGCGGCACCATCAGTTGCGCCTTCCAGCCGGCGGGGCCGGGGTAGCCCTGGTAGTCGTTGCAGCCGAAGGTTTGCACCAGGTATTCGCGGCCGCCGAACAGCAGTGGACGGGCGGCGCCCCCCGTGTTGACCGGCACCTGCACGCCGGCCGGTATCCACAGCGGATCGGCGCTGCTGACCACGCGGTTGTCGGCGTCAAGCAGCAGCATGTTGGCGCGGTGCGACGGGTCGCGGTAGGCGGTGAAGATGGCGTCCATCTCCTGCTCGAAATTGAAGCACAGGCACAGCACGCCGACCACCGCGCCGCTGCGCGGGTCGCGCATGCTGTGCGAGTACACCAGCGCGCGCGATTTGGCCGGCCGCAGGTCGGTGGCGCGGAAGGTTTCCACGTAGCCGTCGGCGGCCAGGGTGGCGCCCAGCAGCGGATCGAGGCTGCGCGCCACCGGCGTGGTCACGTCGGCCTGCACCAGCACCCGGCCGCCGGTATCGAGCAGCAGGATTTCATCGTACACCGTGTACTTGTCGCGGTAGGCGGCCAGGCGCCGGCGCGCGGCGTCGAGGCTGGCGCGATGGTGGTCATGGTCGCTGTCGTCGGCAAAGTCCGCGACCAAGGTGCACAGGTCGGCGTCGGTGGCCAGGAAGCCGACATCGGCGGTGCGCTCGAACAGGTTGCGCACCAGGATGTCGATGGCGTACCGGGCCTGGGTGCCGAGGTTGGCCAGCACCTGGTTGACCTTCTCCTGCACCAGGTTGGCGATCAGCGCCTGTTCCAGGTGCGCGAAACCGGCGCGCGTGGCCACCATGGCCGGCAGCAGCAGGCGCGCCTCGGCCGGGCAGTTCATCTTGGCGGACGACTCGATAAGTTGCCACATCTGATTGAGTTCGCGCAGCGACAGCTCGCAGCGCGCAACGTCCGGCATGTAGGGTAAAAACATGTCCGAACGCGGTAAAGGATTTGCGTTCATTACTTTGGGTCGATCACAAAAAGTATGTCCTATGCAATTTTCGTGCCAGTTAGGCAATTTCAAGTGCAAAAAAACGCCACCCGGTGCTGGTTGCACGGGGTGGCATCTCGGACCTCATCAGGAAGTGCGCTTACTTGGCGCTCAGGCAGGCTTTCATGAACACCTTGCGTTCGTCGCCTTTTTTGCCGACGGCGTCGTTATTGCACTTTTTCATCTTGTTCTGCTGGCTGAGCGGGATTTCCGGTTCGGCCGCGACGACCGGCGCCGGTTTTGCGCTCAGGCACTGCTTCATGAAAGCCTTCCGCTCATCGCCTTTCTTGCCCGTGGCTTCGGCGTTACAGGTTTTCATCTTGTTTTGCTGGGCGGTAGGCTCGGCAGCAAACGCCGCACCGCCAAACGCCAGCAGCATGCCGGCAACGAACAGCTTTTTCATGGGTGACCTCGCTCAAAAAGGGAAGCAACGGGAAGGTGCAGCCAGATCACTATACGCCGGTTGTTTATGCGTGGCAAAACATTATGCGTGTCTGGACAACGCTCAGCCGGATGAGTATTTCCGGTGCTATGGGCGTGGTAACTTGCGGTTGCGCTGATATCCACACACGGGAGACGTAAATTGATGAAGAAATGCATGCTGGCCGTAGTGATGGCCCTGGGCAGTGCCGCCGCGCAGGCGGGCAACCCGCTGGTGACCGACAAGTTCACGGCCGATCCGGCCACGCTGGTCGATAACGGCCGCGTGTACCTGTACGCGGGCCGCGACGAGGCGCTGCCGCCGCCCGAGGGCACCAAGTACGTGATGAACGAGTGGCTTGTGTATTCCACCTGCGACATGCAGAACTGGACCGCGCACGGCACTGCGTTGCGCTACGACGTGTTTGCGTGGGCGGGCGGGTCGGCCTGGGCCAGCGACATCATCAAGCGCGACGGCAAGTACTGGTTCTTTGCCACCGTGACCGAGCGCAGCGCCAAGGCCAAGGCGATCGGCGTGGCCGTGGCCGACAGCCCGCTGGGGCCGTTCCGCGACGCCATCGGCAAGCCGTTGATCACCAACAGCATGACCTTGCAGACCGATATCGGCTGGGACGACATCGACCCCGGCGTGTTCATCGACGACGATGGCCAGGCGTGGATGTTCTGGGGTAACCAGGTGCTGAAATACGCGAAAATCAAGCGCAATATGATCGAACTCGACAGCCAGATTTACACTGATGGCCTGCCGCAGTTTACCGAGGCGCCGTATGTCCACAAGCGCAACGGCATCTACTATTTGTCGTACTCGCGCGACTGGCCCGAGTACACCGTGTATTCCACCAGCGACAAGATCACCGGGCCGTGGCGCTATCGCGGCAAGATCATGGACAAGAATCTCAAGACCGGCACCGTGCACCACGCGTTCGTGGAATTCAACGGCAAGTCCTACATCGTCTATCACAATGCCGAATTGCCGGGAGGCGGCGAGTACCGCCGCTCGGTCGCGGTCGAAGAATTCACGTATAACGCCGACGGCACGATTCCGTTCATTCCGCAAACCACCGCCGGCCCCGCCGCCAATCCGACAGCGGCGTGCAAGCCGGCCAAGCAAGGCTGATCAGGCCAGCAGCTTGAGCAGCGCCTCGGCGGCCGCTTCCGACGAAGCAGGATTCTGGCCGGTGATCAACAGGCCATCGGTGATCGCGTACGGCTGCCAGTCGCCGAGCTTCGAGTACTCGCCGCCGTTTTGCTTGAGCATGTCTTCCACCAGGAACGGCACGATATGGGTCAGGCCCACCGCCTCTTCCTCGGTGTTGGTAAAGCCGGTGACTTTCTTGCCCTTGACCAGCGGCGAGCCGTCCGGTGCCTTCACGTGGCGCAGCACGCCCGGTGCGTGGCACACGGTGGCAACCGGTTTGCCGGCGGCGATCATGGCTTCGATCAGCGAGATCGAATCGCGGCTTTCGGCCAGGTCCCACAGCGGGCCGTGACCGCCCGGGTAGAACACGGCGTCGAAATCTTCCGCTTTCACGTCAGCCAGTTTGCCGGTGTTGGCGAGTACGGCTTGCGCCTCCGGGTCGGCCTTGAAGCGCTTGGTCGCTTCCGTTTGCGCATCGGGTTCGTCGCTTTTCGGGTCGAGCGGCGGCTGGCCGCCGGATGGCGAAACCACTGTCAGCTTGGCGCCGGCGTTTTTCAGCGTGTAATAAGGTGCGGCGAATTCTTCCAGCCAGAAACCGGTTTTTTTGCCGGTGTCGCCCAGTTGGTCGTGCGAGGTCAGTACCATCAGAATGTTCATTGTGTGTCCTTGGTGGGTTGGTTCAGAGTGCTGCTTGCAAAATCTGGCGGCTGCGCGCCAGGTCGATATCGCGGTGCTCGCCGAGCGCGGTCATGCCGTGCGCTTGTAACTGTTTCAGGACCGCTTCCACGGCGTCGTCGCCCAGCTGGTAGGCGGACAGGCGGGTAGGAATGCCCAGGCCCTCGAAGAAGGCGCGGGTGCGGGCGATGGCGGCGTCGATGCGCTGGTCGTCCGTGCCTTCGTTGATGCCCCACACGCGTTCGCCAAACTGTAGCAGCTTGCCGCGTTTTTGCTCGCGCTGTACATCGAGCAGGGCGGGCAGCACCAGGGCCAGGGTGCGGGCGTGGTCGATGTCGTACAGGGCGGTCAGTTCATGGCCGATCATGTGAGTGGCCCAGTCCTGCGGTACGCCGGCGCCGATCAGGCCGTTCAGCGCCAGGGTGGCGGTCCACATCAGGTTGGCGCGGGTGTCGTAATCGTCCGGGGTGGCCACTGCCTGCGGGGCGATTTCCACCAGGGTTTGCAGCAAGCCTTCGGCAAAGCGGTCCTGCACCTTCGCATTGACCGGGTAGGTCAGGTATTGCTCGGTGGTGTGGACGAACGCATCGACCAGGCCATTGGCGACCTGGCTGGTCGGCAGCGTGAACGTCTTGCGCGGATCGAGTATCGAAAACGCCGGGAACAGCAGCGCATGGCGGAAGGCCAGCTTGGACTGGGTGGCCTTGTGCGTGACCACGCCGCCGTTGTTCATCTCGGAACCGGTGGCCGGCAAGGTCAATACCGAACCGAAGGGCAGGGCGCGTTGCACGTTGGCGCCGCCCTGTTTGGCGATGTCCCATGGCTCGCCGTCGAACAAGGCGGCGGCAGCCACGAACTTGGTGCCGTCGATGACGGAACCGCCACCGACTGCCAGCAGGAAGTCGATTTTTTCTTCGCGCACCACGTGGACCGCGCGCATCAGGGTTTCGTAGCTGGGGTTCGGTTCGATGCCGCCGAACTCGCGCACGGTGCGTTCGCCCAGGGCGGTGCGCACTTCGGCCAGGGTGCCGGTTTTTTCGGCACTGGCGCCACCGAACAGGATCAGCACGCGGGCGTCAACGGGGACCAGGGTGGCGAGCTTGCCGACGGTGTCGGCGCCGAAGACGATCTTGGTCGGGTTATGGAATTCAAAATTTTTCATGGATAGCTCCTTATTATTAGACTGGTCGTCTAGAATCTGTGTCAAAAAAACGCGGACGACATCATCCGCGCAGGGGATACGATGCTGGCGCCAGGTGCAGCAGGTCCAGCGTGGCGTGCCAGGCCGAATTCAACGCACTCGGCTCGCGTCGCAGCTTGGTGAGCATGGCCGCGCCCAGCCACAGCTGGTACAGCGTTTGCGCCAGGTGCTGGCTGCTTGTCACGGCAGGCAGCGAACCATCGGCCACGCCATGCTCGATGGCAACCGCCAGGCGGGCGATGATGTGGTCGGTGCCGTCGCGCAGGGCGACACGCATCGGCTCGGACATATCGGCCACCTCGCTGCTGAGCTTGACCACCAGGCAGCGGCAATTGCAGCTGTCGGCACTCTCGGTGGCGTCGCTGAACCAGCTGTCCCAGTAGGCCATCAGGCACTGCGCCGCCGGTTTGCCGATTTGCCCCAGCAGGCCGTCCATGTGCACCAGGTACTGCGCCACGTAATCGGCCAGCAGCGCCTCGCCAAATAATTCCTTCGACTTGAAGTAATGGTAGAAGGAGCCCTTGGGCACAGCCGCCGCCGTCAGGATCTCGTTCAGGCCCACGCCGGCAAAACCCTTGCGGGTAATGATGGCCTTGCCCTGGTCGAGGATGTGCTGGCGGATGTCGGTGTATTCGGCTTTCATGAAACGTAGTCTAGCACAATTAGACCAGTCGTCTAGTATTTTCTTTGGCGCACTTCAGCGGAAGATTTCGCCAGCACGTTCCGGCTGGTAGGGAATGTCGACAATGCGCAGGCTGGTGGTCTGGCCGTCCGCCAGGGGCCAGTCGATGCGATCGCCCACGGACAGGCCAAGCAGCGCGGTGCCGATCGGGGTCAGGATCGAGATGCCGTCGTCGAGTTCGGCCATGTCTTTCGGGTACGCCAAGGTCAGGCACAGTTGCTGCGGTGGCTGTTCGATGTCGAACCGCACCTGTGAGCGCATGGTGACCACGTTCGGTGGCATCTGCTCCGGTTCCACGACCTTGGCGCGGCCCAGTTCCGCCAGCAGGCGGGCGTTGGCATTGGCGGTGGCGATGGGCAGGGCGTCGAACAACGCTTCCAAGCGTTCGATGTCGAGCGACGAGACGGTAATCTGAGGATGCATGATGGCTCCAGTTTATTAAGGGACGTGCGTGGGTGATCCGGTGGACCTGTGTCCACGGGCGGTCTTGCGGTCGAGCGGGGGCGGTGAGGTGGCTCGGCAGGCAGGTGAACCGGAAGGTTCTTGCTTACCGAGCGACGAAAAGGCGGGCGAGGTCCCTGGCCGGCACGGCAAAGCGTGCGGCCGCAGGCAACGCATTCCGGGACGGAGACGTGCGGTTGCAGTGGACAGGGAGGCGCGGGGTGTTCATGGGAAGAGTATATACCGTTTCCCGCCCCGGATGAACCGGGACGGGATTTGCCGCAAACCTTAGTTGGCTGCGGCGCTGGCAGGTGCAGCCGCCGGTGCGTTCTTCACGTACTTGTCGAACCAGCGCAGCATTTCATATACCAGCTGTTCGTTCGACTCGCGCGCCGCGTACCAGTGCGGTTCGTGCGGCAGCATCACCAGGCGGGTGACGCCGCCGTTGCCGCGGATCGCCTCGTACAGCTTGGTCGATTGCAGCGGGGTGGTACCCGGGTTGGCGTCGTCGCCGCCGTGCACGATCAACAGTGGCGTTTTGAGCTTGTCGGCGTAGAAGAAGGTCGAGACCTTGGTGTACACGTCCGGCGCTTCCCATACCGAGCGGCGCTCGTTCTGGAAACCGAATGGCGTGAGCGACTTGTTGTACGAGCCGCTGGTGGCCGCGCCGGCGCGGAACAGGTCCGAGTGCGCCAGCAGGTTGGCCGTCATCAGGGCGCCGTGGCTATGGCCGGTCACGCCCACGCGGGCCGGATCGGTCACGCCCAGGCGCACCGCTTCGTCCACTGCCGCCTTGGCGTTGGCTACCAGCTGCTCGGTGTACGTGTCGTACGCCTTGCGCGGGTCGCCCACGATCGGGAAGGCAGCGCTGTCGATGATGGCGTAGCCCGACAGCAGCAGCAGGCGGTACTGGCGCAGGCGGGTGAACGTCGCTTGCGAACCGGTGGTCTGGCCGGCCTGCGAGGCGTCCGCGTAGTCGAGCGGATAGGCGTTGAGAATGGTCGGCAGGCGCGTGCCTTCCTTGTAGCCGGGCGGCGTGTACAGCGTGAACGACAGGTCCACGCCATCGGCGCGCTTGTATTTCACCAGGCGCTTCTGGATCTCGCGCACTTGCGGCGCGGTGTCTTTCAGGTGCGTCAGTGGTGCGCTCGACGAATCGAACGCCGCTTCGCCCTTGACCGCGCCGGCCGCCGGTGCGCCCACGGTGCGCAGCAGCGCGTTCGGGGTGTCGGTGGTGGACTGGTACCAGGTCAGCAGGCGACGGCTGTCGTTGCCGGCAAAGCCGAGGAACTGCTCATACGAGGTTTTACCGCTGCGGAACAGGCGCTCCGACTGCTGCGTGCCCAGGCTGAATTTGTCGAGGAACGGACGGTCGCCATCGGGCGACGAGCCCATGCCCGACAGGTAGATGGTGTCGCCGTCCTGGCGGATGACCCACGAACCGTTGGCCAGCTGGCGGCGCACCGGGTTGCCCGGATTGGCATATTTTTCGTCGGCCGACATATCCCACACCAGGCGGCGCGAGTTTTTCGCGTCATCGACATTGAGCTGCCAGGTGCGGCGCCATTTGCGGTTGACGTCGTAGTCGCTCAGCAGCGCGGTGCCGGCGTTTTCGCTCCAGGACAGGCCCGCGTAACGCTGCTCGGTGCGGGTGATTTCCACCGGCGCGCCGGTGAACGGGGCCTTCAGCATGACCAGCTTGTCGCGCTCGGCCGCTTTCACTTTCGGATCGCCGCCATCGAGCGCCTCGGCCCACACCAGCGTGGCCGCGTCGGTCGGACGCCAGGTGAAGTTGCGCGGGCCGGTCGGCACGCCGCGATTCGGTACGCGGTCGGCCAGCGGCAGCGCGGCGATTTCACGCACGACCGGGTTGGCGCCCGGTTTCACGCCACGCAGGTCCCACAGGTCGATCTGCTTGGGGAAGCGGTCGAAGGTGGTCACGTACGAGTACGGCGGACGAATTTCGGTCACCACCACGTGGCGGCTGTCCGGCGCCACGCTCAGCTCTTCGTACAGGCCCGGTTTGCCCACATTGGTGATTTTGCCGGTGGCGGCATCGACCAGCGCCAGTTGCGAGGTGCCGTAGTAGTTGAACAGCGATTCGTCGTAGCGGTTGCGCAGCGTGTCGCGGTTTTCATAGGTGCTGCTTTGACCGGTGCCGCCGATCGATTCCTGGATGCCGGGGCCGGCCGAGCCGGGAGCTTCCACCGGCGAGGCCTTGTTGCCGGTGACCAGTTTGACCAGCAGAGTTTTCTGGTCGGGCATCCATTGCACCTGGTCGCCGAACATCTGGTTCAGGCGTACGCCGGGCAGGCGGCGCACGGCGCCGGTTTTGGCGTCGCCCACCCACAGCTCGACCGCTGCGGTGGTGATGTTTTCAAAGGCAAAGCGCTGGCCGTCGGCGCTCCAGACCGGGCGGCGCGGGCAGGCATCGGCCGGCAGCTTGACGGCGGTTTGCTTGCCGTCGGCAACCTGCACCAGGTCGATCGCGCTCACGCACGGTGGAATCCCGTAGCCGCCCGGGGTATCGTGCTGGCTGTGGTTGCCTGGCTCGATACGCACGCCGGCCAGGCGCAGGAACGGTGTGGCCACCTTGGCGATCGACGGGAAGTCCTGCATGGTGACGAGCATCAGCTTGTCGCGGGTGGGGCTCAGCGATGGCACCGGCGGTGGCGGCGCGCGCATGACGTCGAGGATTTCCTTCGGCGGCTGGTTGTAAGCCGACGCGGTGGCAGCGCTGGCTGGCGTGGCGGTGGTGGGCGCTGCCAGCGCGCCCGAGGTCATGCCGACTGCGAGCGTGGTGCTCACGAGGCCGCGCAACAAGTATTTACCCTGCATGGTGTTTCTCCATTTTTTATCGAACTTATTTAACGAACTGAATCGTCGAACTGCCTCGATGCGCCGGCAGGATCGCCGCCCGCGCATGTGCAGCGGAACATTAGGCCATGAAAATATTTCATCGGCAATATCAAAGCTCCGTGAGAAATCTTTTGCTACAAATCTCTTCTTCGAGGTAGCACGCCAGCAACGCTTTATCGCCCTACATCTGCCGGGTGACTAAAAGTGTGCAAGCTTGTGATTATTTGGCGGTGTAATGATCGGCGTCGGCACAGCAGCCCTATACTCGCTTTAATACTAATATTTCAGCGAGACACGTTCCATGACGACCTTCATTACGTCGCGCCGGCAGTTCATGCAGTCGGCCGCCAGTGCCGCCGTATTGTCCACTTTGCCGTCGCTGGCGCTGGCCGCCACCGCCAACGATGGCAGCAAGCCGCGGCCGGTGGCCGACACCGTGCTGCGCTGGCTGGACGGCGTGGCGCCGGCCCGGTTCGACGGCGCCACGCTGGGCGTGCCGTGGCCGCGCGGCGCGCTGCGCGTACCCGCCAAAAGGGCGTTGCAACTGCGCCTGGCGGGCGCCGGCGCACCGGCCGTGCAATCGTGGCCGCTGGCTTACTGGCCCGATGGTTCGCTGAAATGGACCGCGCACGCGGTGGCGGCCAGTGCGCAAAGTGCCGGCGGCTCCGCTACCGCGAGTCGGAGTTCTGGTACTGCGGCTGCCGGCGCACCGGCGGCCGGCAGTGCTGCCGAGGCCTGGCGCCTGGAGGCCGGCGCACCTGTAGCGGTTGCCGGCGCGGTAGCGGTCAGGCAGACCACCGCCCTGATCACCGTCACGGTCGGCGCTACCGTCTGGACCGTGCCGACCAGCGGCGAACACCTGATCGCCTCCGCCGTCCGGGGCGGGCGCACTATCGTGCAGGACGTGAAACTGCTGGCGCTGCGCCAGGACGGGCCGGAACCCGACGAAACCGGAACCGTGACACGCCAGCGCTATACCAGCCGCGTGGAAAAGGTGACGGTTGAGCAGACCGGCCCGGTGCGTGCCACGCTCAAGCTCGACGGCAAGCATAGCGGCAACGGGCGCGACTGGCTGCCATTCTCGGTCCGCCTGTATTTTTATGCCGGCGCCGAGAACGTGCGCATCGTCCACACCTTCATCTTCGACGGCAACGCCAAGCAGGACTTCATCGCCGGCCTGGCCGTCACCGCCAGGGTGCCGATGACGGACCCCGCTTACGACCGCCACATCCGCTATGCCGGCGAGGGCATCGGCGTATGGGGCGAGGCCGTGCGGCCCGTCACCGGCCTGCGCCGCGACCCCGGCGATGCTTACCGCGCCGCGCAGGTGGCCGGCCAGGCATTGCCGCCGCTGGCCGGCATGGCCAAGCCGGTGCAGGACGGCATGCAGTGGATCCCGCAGTGGAACGATTTTTCGCTCACGCAGCTCAGCGCCGACGGTTTCATCCTGCGCAAGCGCACGGCTGCCGGCCAGGCCTGGATCGATGTCAATGGCGGCACGTGCAGCAAGGGCCTGGCCTACGTGGGCGGCGCTTCTGGCGGCGTGGCGCTGGGCCTGCGCGACTTCTGGCAGCGCGCCACCACCCGCCTCGATGTACGCAACGCTGCCGGCGACATGGCCGACATCACCGCCTGGCTGTATTCGCCGTCGGCGCCGGCGCTCGACATGCGGCCGTACCGCGCCGTCAACGGCATGGACACGCACGACAAGCAGATCGCCGGCCTGAACATCATCTACGAGGATTACGAAGAAGGCTGGGATTCGGCCACCGGCGTGGCCCGCACCAGCGAGCTGCAACTGTGGGCCTTGAGCGCCACGCCATCGCACGATGCGTTTTCGCACATGGCCGAGCAGGTGGCCAATCCGGCGCGCCTGGTGCTGGCGCCCGAACGCATCCACCAGTGCGCTGTGTTCGGCGACTGGGACGTGGTCGATACCGGCACGCCGGGCCGGCGCCTGCTCGAAGACAAGCTGTCCGCGCAACTGGACCAGTACCTGCGCGAAGTGGAGCAGCACCGCTGGTACGGCTTCTGGAATTACGGCGACGTGATGCACGCCTACGACAACGACCGCCACATGTGGCGCTACGATATCGGCGGCTACGCCTGGGACAACTCGGAACTGTCCACCGACCTGTGGCTGTGGTACAGCTACCTGCGCACCGGCCGCGCCGACCTGTTCCGCATGGCCGAGGCGATGACGCGCCATACCGGCGAGGTCGATGTGTATCACCTGGGGCCCTTCAAGGGTTTTGGCACGCGCCATGGCGTGCAGCACTGGTCCGATTCGTCGAAGCAGCCGCGGGTATCGAATGCCGCCTATCGCCGCATCTATTATTTCCTCACCGCCGACGAACGCGCCGGTGACCTGATGCGCGAACTGCTCGATTCCGACGCCGACCTGCACAAGGTCGACATCTCGCGCAAGCTGGCGCCCAATGCCGCCCGCGCCGCACCGGACGGCATGATCAATGCATCGTTCGGCACCGTGTGGGGTTCGCTGATTGCGGCCTGGCTGGCCGAGTGGGAGCGCACTGGCGATACGCGCTGGCGCGACAAGATCGTCAACGGCATGCAGACCATCGGCGGCCTCAAACGCGGCTGGTTCGCGTCGGCCGCGCCGTACGACCCGAAGACCGGCAAGTTCGGCGGCGCCGGCGACTACTTCCAGTTCTCGAATCTGAACGGCGTGTTCGGCGTGGTGGAAATGAATTCGGAACTGCTGGCGCTGGTGGACGTGCCGGCCTACCGCAAGACCTGGCTGGCCTACTGCCGCGCCTACAACGCCCCGAAGGAAGACCTGGTGGCGCTGCTGGGCCGCGATCCCGGCGGGCGCGGCATGACCAACACCAACTCGCGCATGACCGCCTACGCCGCCTACCACGAGCGCGATCGCGCGCTGGCGCTGCGCACCTGGCGCGAATTCTTCGGCAACGACTTCGCCAGGAACGCCGCCCGCGACGCGACGCGCCGCATCGACGGCACCGCCACGCTGCGCCCGCTGATCGAGCAGCCCAATATCGGCACCAACGGCGCGGCGCAATGGGGACTGGCCGCGATCCAGAACATGGCGCTGGTCGGCGACAGCCTCGACGAAGCGGCCCGCGCGGCCGGCCTGTTACGCTAACGATTAACGAGACCTTTTTGACGACCATGAAAAAAATCCTTATCGCCCTGTGCCTGGTACTCCACTTCGGACCGGCCGCTGCTGCTACCACTGCAACGCCGCCCACCACCCACGCCGACCTGCGTCCGGCCTTGCTGCTGACCGCCTCGCAGTCGCGCGACAGCCAGGATTTATCTGGCCAGTGGACCTATTCGAAAGACCTGTACCACACGGGCCTGAGCGACATCAACGGCTGGGTGGCCAAGTCGCGCATGCAGCGCTACCGCGACGTCGACATCGCCGCCCAGGAAGCCAGGGGCGGCGTCGAGTTCTTCGAATTCGACCTCGATCGCAGCGCGCAGATGAACATTCCCGGCGCCTGGAACGCGGCCACGCCCACCTTGCGCTACTACGATGGCCTGGTCTGGTTCCAGCGCAAGTTCAATGCGCGCAAGGAGCAGGGCAAGCGCGCCTTCCTGCGCTTCGAGGCGGTCAACTACCGCGCTTACGTGTACCTGAACGGCAAGGAAATCGGCCGCCACGAAGGCGGCTTCACGCCGTTCGTGCTGGAAGTGACCGACGCCCTGCGCGCCGGCGACAACCGCCTGACCGTCGGCGTCGATTCCTCCCACGATGCGCAGAGCATCCCGACCAAGATCACCGACTGGGACCTGTACGGTGGCATCACGCGGCCGGTACGCCTGATTACCACGCCCGCCACCTTTATCGACGACGCCACCGTGAGCCTGGGCCAGGACGGCCGCATCACCGGCGCCGTGCAGCTGCAAGGTGCGCAAGCGGCCGGGCAGCTGGTGAAAGTGGCGATCGGCGACCTGGCCACCGCCAGCACCACCACAGATGCCAACGGCCGCGCCGTGTTTGCGCTGGCCGCGCCGGGCAAGCTGCAACGCTGGTCGCCCGACAGCCCGAAGCTGTACGACGTGCGCTTTTCCACCGCAACCGATGCCATCCGCGACCGCATCGGTTTCAGGACCATCGCCGTCAAGGGCAACGAGATTCTGCTCAACGGCAAACCGATCTTCCTGCGCGGTATCTCGCTGCACGAAGAGGAGTTCGGATCGAACCCGGCGCGCAACATGACCGAACAGGCGTCGCGCGCGCTGCTCAGCGAGATCAAGCACGGCTTGAATGGCAACTACGTGCGCCTGTCGCACTACCCGCACTCGGAAACCACGCTGCGCCTGGCCGACGAAATCGGCTTGCTGGTCTGGAGCGAAATTCCCGTGTACTGGACCGTCGATTGGGAAAACCCGGCCGTGCTGCACAAGGCCCTGGTGATGCAGGCCGAAACGATTTACCGCGACCGCAACCGCGCCGCTGTCGTGATGTGGAGCGTGGGTAACGAGACCCCGGTGTCGCCGGCGCGCACCGCCTTCCACAGCGCCATGGCAGATAACGTGCGCGCGCTCGATCCAACGCGCCTGGTCAGCGCCGCGCTGCTGGTGGAACGCCACAAGGTCAATGGTGAAGAAGTCACGGAAATCCAGGACCCGCTGGCCGACAAGCTCGACGTGCTGGCCGTGAACACCTACGCCGGCTGGTACGGCGGCGACACGCTCGATGCGCTGCCCAACCTGAAATGGAAGCTGCCCACCGACCGGCCGCTGATCCTGTCCGAATTCGGCGCCGACGCGCTGGCCGGCTACCGCAACGACGGCATGAAGAAATTCACCGAGGAGTACCAGGCCGAGTACTACCGCCAGACCCTGGCGCTGGCCGAAAAACTGCCAACCCTGCGCGGGCTGTCGCCGTGGATCCTGAAAGACTTCCAGTCGCCACGGCGCGAACACCCGGTGTTCCAGAACGGCTGGAACCGCAAGGGGCTGATGTCGGAAACCGGCGTGCGCAAGCAGGCGTTCGGCGTGCTGGCCGATTACTATCGCAGCAAAGGGGGCAAGTAATTATTTGGCCACCATCTGCCGGACCTTGCGCCGCAGTTCCTTCTCGCGCACTTCCTCGGCATGGAAGTCTTCGCGCATGGCCCGGTACAGCGACACCGTCATCAGGATGATCACCAGCGAGAACGGCAGCGCAAACAGGATGGTGGCGCTCTGCACCGCCTTCAGTCCGCCCGCCAGCAGCAGGCTGATGGCAATCCCCGCCACCAGTACGCCCCACATGACCTTGCTGCGCGCGGCGGGGTTCGGGTTGCCATTGTCGCTCATCATGCCCAGCACCAGCACGGCCGAATCGCCCGAGGTGACGAAAAACACGATCACCAGCACCGTTGCCACCACCGACATGACGGTGCCGAACGGCATGGCGTTGAACATCGTAAACAGCGCTGTGGACATATCGGTCTTGACCGCCTCGGACAGCGGCACGTGCTGCCAGATTTCCATGTACAGCGCGGTGCCGCCGAAGATCGAGAACCAGATGAACGCGGCAAGCGACGGCGCCAGCACGGTGCCGAGGATGAATTCGCGGATGGTGCGCCCGCGCGACACGCGCGCGATGAACAACCCAACGAACGGCGACCACGAAATCCACCAGGCCCAGTAAAAGATGGTCCAGGTGCCCACCCAGGTGCTGTCGCGGAACGGCGTGGCACGCAAGCTCATGCGGACGATCTCGCTCAGGTAGCTGCCCATGGTATTGCTCAGGGTGTCGACAATGGCCACGGTAGGCCCCATGATGAATACCGTCAGCGCCAGGATCACCGCAAAAATCATATTGGTATTCGAGAGCAGCTTGACACCCTTTTCCACGCCACTGACGGCCGAGAGGATAAACATCGCCGAGGTGGTGACAATGATGATCACCTGATTGCGGTCGGAGATATCGAGGCCGAACACCGCGTGCAGGCCGCTATTGATTTGCAGCGCCCCCACGCCCAGCGAAGCCGCCACGCCGAACGCGGTGGCCACCACGGCGATGCCGTTCACCACCGGCGACAGGCGGCGAATGCCGGGGATCGGCAGCGCCTCGGTGACGGTGCTGACCAACGCGGTGCCGTTGCGGCGGTACTGGAAAAAGGCGATCGACAGCGCGACGATGGCGTACACGGCCCACGGGTGCACGCCCCAGTGGAAGAACACGTAGCGCATGGCGGCGTTGGCCGCTTCCGGGGTGCCGGATACCACGCCCGGCGGCGCCGAGCTGTAATGCGAGATCGGCTCGGCCACGCCCCAGAACACCAGCCCGATGCCCATGCCGGCGGCAAACAGCATCGAGAACCAGCTGACGGCGGAAAACTCGGGCTCCTCGTCCTCGCCGCCGAGCTTCATGTTGCCGTAGCGACTGAAGGCGGCAAACAGGGCAAAGACGACCAGCCCCAGCACCACCCATAAATACAGCCAGCCGAAGTTGCGGGTGACGGCAGCGAGCAGGGTGTCGAACACCGCCGCCATGTGGTCGGGGGCGAGCACGCCCCACAGCACCACGCACAGGATAAATCCTGCGGAAAACAAGGTTTGCATGCGTTTCTCCGTGGAGCACCGGCATCCACGGCGGATGCCTCTCCAGTTATTCTACATGCAACAAATTTCCCTTGCTTTTCCGCATGAATTAACTGTTTCGTAACTATTTATTTCAGCGCTTCCACCAGCCCCGGTGCAAACTCTGCGCCATATTTTACCTGCGCGGTCGATGCCTTGATGGTGCCGCCGATCGGCTCGGCGCGCCCGCCCAAGCACTTGCCGAGGAAGTTCTCGGTCACCGCGTTGAAGGCGATATTGTTGACCGGCCGCGCAAAGCCGTGGCCTTCGTCCGGGAACTCCACGTACGTCACCGAAATATTTTTCGCCTTCATCGCATCGACGATCTGCACCGACTCGCGCACGTTCACGCGCGGGTCGTTGGCGCCCTGGCCGATCAGCAGCGGACGCTGGATGTCGGCGGCGAAGTTGAGCGGCGAGCGTTCCTTGAGCAGTGCGCGGCCTTCCTCGGTGGTGGGGTCGCCCATGCGCTTGTAGAACTGCTGCTTGCCCGCTTCCCAGTACGGCGGGATGGTTTGCAGCAGCGTAAACAGGTTCGACGGTCCCACGATATCGACACCGCAGGCAAACGTGGTGGGCGTGAACGCCAGCCCGGCCAGGGTGGCATAGCCGCCGTACGAGCCGCCCATGATGGCCACCTTGTCGCTGGTGGTGATGCCGCTCTTGACCGCCCAGTCCACCGCGTCGATCAGGTCGTCGTGCATCTTGCGGCCCCATTGCAGGTCGGCCGCCGAGATGAAATTCTTGCCGAAGCCGGTCGAGCCGCGGTAGTTCACCGACAGCACCGCGTAGCCGCGATTGGCCAGCCACTGGTGATAGCTGTTGTAGCCGTAGCGATCGCGCGCCCACGGACCGCCATGCACCATCAGCACCAGCGGCACCGGTTTGCCGGCGCGGCCGGTGCCGCTGGCATCGACCGACTTGGGCAGGGTCAGGTAAGACACCAGCGTCAGGCCGTCACGCGCCTTGATTTCCTGCGGATGCATGGCGGCCAGCGGCGCACCTTCGAGTTCGGGCCGGCTCACGTACAACTTGCTGAGTTTTTTGGCCTTGCGGTCGTACAGCCAGGTGGACGAGGGCGCGGTGACCGGATCGACCGTGATCAGCCACTTGTCGTCAGCCTCGTTGCGCGAGCTGAGGAAGAACTGGCCCTCGATGTTTTTCTTCAGGTACGCCAGATCGGCCTTCAATGCGTCGGTGAGTGGCACGTATTCCTGCTTCAGGTAATCGACGCCGTAGGCCAGCACGCGGCCGGTGCGCTTGTCGAGCAGCGCGTTGGAGATGTCGGCGCGCGGATCTTCGGCCACCACGGTGGTCTTGCCGCTGGCGACGTCCTGCGCCAGCAGCGCCGACGTATTGCGGTTGCGCGAGTCGGTCCAGTACAAGGTCTTGCCATCGGTGGTAAAGCCCAGCGGCGCCGTGGTCTGCGAATCGTCGAGTCCTACTTCGGTCACCGGCGTGGTCTCGATCTTGCCATCGACAATGCGGTAATAGGTGGCGCCGCCATCGGCGCGCGCCTTGATGGTCAGGCGCAGCTTGAGCTGTTCGTCGGCCAGGAAGCCGGCGTAGCCGTCGTTCTGCTGCACCAGCGTCAGCTTGCCGGTTTTCAGGTCGAGGCTGTGGACGTCGTGCCACTTCGGATCGCGGTTGTTGATGCCGATCAGGATGCGGTCCTTGACCTTGCTGCTGATATTGACGATCTGCACCCGGGTTTTCTCGAAGGGCGTGTAGTTGGTCTGCTTGCCCGAGACGACATCGACGCCGTACAGCAGGAAGTTTTCATCGCCGCCCTTGTCCTGGATGAACAGCACCGTGTTCGAATCCGGCGCCCAGAAGCTGCTGCGAATCGGCCGCGATTTTTCGTCGGTGAGCGGCTTCGCCTTCGTTAAATCACTGCTCGGCGCCACCCACACATTGAGCACGCCGTCGCGCGGTGCGATCCACGACAGCCACTTGCCGTCCGGGCTGATGTTGGCGCCGGACTTGCTGGCGTTGCCGAAGATCTTGGCGCGTTCGATCAGCGGCACGTCGTTGACTGCGGTGGCAGCGGGGGCGGATTGGGCATGGGCGGGCAGGGCGCTGGCCAGCAGCATGGCAGGAAGCAGAACCGGGAGCAGCGCAGGCAGGACTTTCAGGGCGATACGATTCATGGATACCTCGTCGAAGTGATGAAACGGTCAAACATGCCAGGTTTGCATGTGCCGGATGATGGTAGCGGCAATCGCCCGTTTCGGGGAATTCATGCGATGGACGGCAGACGGCGCGGCATGAATGGCAGAATTTCGGGAACGCGATAGCGTTGTTGCGATGCAAAATAATCACCGGGATTGACTCCGCATTCATTGCGCCAGGTAAATTAAATCGTTAACATCGTTTGCGTGACACCACTGGTTGTCGTGTGCTGTCACTGCTAGTCTCTGTCCCAAAAATCGCCGGAGATTCACCATAAAACCAGATCGTGCAGGGAGAAGGTATGCGTATCCAGGATCTAAAAATTGGCACCCGGCTGGGTTTGTGCTTTGCGGCAGTGCTGTTGATGATGGCCGTGCAGTCGGTGGTGTCGATCGCCCAGATCTCCGGCATCGGCAACCGCAGCGAACAGATCGTCCATGAAGACATGGCCAAGGCCGATGCCGTGGCGCTGATCGACGCCACCACCCGCGCCAACGCGCGCTACACGATGGAACTGTTCATGGCGCCGGACCAGGCTTATGCCGACCGCGTGCGCGGCCGGATCGACGCCAACAAGAAGACCATCACCGATGCCGTGGCCGTCCTCGACGCCATGATCACGCGCCCGGAAGGCAAGGCCCTGCTGGCGCAGTTCAAGACCGACCGCGCCACCTATGTGCAGGCATTTTCCAAAGTGAGCGCCTTGCTGGCCGAGGGCAAGCGCGAGGAGGCGACCGCCGCGCTGCTGGGCACTACGCTGCCCGCACTCGACGCCCTGCAAGCGACCATCGGCGGGCTGGCCAAGCTGCAAAAGGCGATTGCGGCCAGCGCCATGGACGACATCGCTGCGCGCATCGCGTCCACCCGCCTGACCACCATCCTGTTGTCCGTGCTGGCCCTGGTATGCGGCAGCGCCGGCGCCTGGCTGATCACGCGTTCGGTCACCCGCCCCATCGGCGCGGCCGTCACGCTGGCCGAGGCGGTGGCTGCCGGCGACCTGCGCACGCGCCACTACCAGCCCACGCGCGACGAAACCGGCCAGCTGCTGCACGCGCTGCACACCATGAGCGGCAGCCTGCAGCAGATTGTCGGCCGCGTGCGCGGCGGCACCGAGACCATCGCCTCGGCATCGTCGCAGATCGCCAGCGGCAACCAGGATTTGTCGGCCCGCACCGAGCAGCAGGCCAGCGTGCTGGAAGAAACCGCGTCGTCGATGGAAGAACTCACGTCCACCGTGCGCCACAATGCCGACAATGCCCAGGAAGCGCGCCGCAAGGCGCAGACCGCGTCCGACGTGGCGGTGAAGGGCGGCGCCGTGGTCGCCAGCGTGGTCGATACCATGCAATCGATCCGCACGTCGTCGGGCAAGGTGGCCGACATCATCAGCGTGATCGACGGCATTGCCTTCCAGACCAACATCCTGGCCCTGAACGCGGCCGTGGAAGCGGCGCGCGCCGGCGAGCAGGGCCGCGGCTTTGCCGTGGTGGCCACGGAAGTGCGCAACCTGGCGCACCGCTCGGCCGCCGCCGCCAAGGAAATCACCACGCTGATCAACGCCTCGGTGCAGCAGGTGGGTGAGGGCAGCGCGCTGGTGGAAAAGGCCGGCCAGACCATGACCGAGGTGGTGGACAGCATTCGCGATGTCACCGTCATCATGGCCGACATTGCGGCCGCCAGCGCCGAGCAGGGCCAGGGCATCGAACAGATCAACCAGGCCGTCACCGAGATGGACACCGTGACCCAGCAAAACGCCGCGCTGGTGGAAGAAGCGGCAGCGGCGGCCGAATCGATGCAGGAACAGGCGCGCGAGCTGGCGCAGATCGTCAGCCAGTTCCAGCTCGACGATGCTGGCCGGCCGGCTGGCACAGTTGGGGTAGGTGGCGCCAGGAGCGCGGGCCGCGTGGCCGCATCGTCGCGGGTGGCGCTGCCAGCCTGACCGTGCGCAGTGGTGCTTTCCCTGCCAAACGGTAAGCTTGGCGGTGAAGTACATAGGCTAGACTCGGGTGGTACGTTTTCCACGTGACGGAGAGTCCACCCGATGAAAAACATCACCCTGCGCCAGTTCCGCATCTTTGAGAGCGTGGCGCGCAACCTGAGCTTTTCGCGCGCGGCCGAAGACCTGCACCTGACCCAGCCTGCCGTCTCGATGCAGATCAAGCAGATGGAAGGCCTGGCCGGACTGCCGCTGTTTCGCCAGACCGGCAAGCGCATTGCGCTCACCGACGGCGGCCGCGTAGTGCTGCGCCACTGCCAGGTGATCCTGGCCGACCTGCGCGCGGCCGAGCAATCGCTGGCCAGTTTGCTGACCGTTGCTGCCGAACAGCCGCGCCAGCGCCTGCGCGTGGGCCTGATCACGTCGGGCAGTTGCTGCTTCCCGCACCTGATCCGCGCCTTCCTGCAGGACCATGACCACATCGACCTCGACATGACCGTGCGCAGCCGCGACCAGCTGGTTGCCATGTTGCGCTGCGATACGCTCGACCTGGCGGTGATGCTGCATCCGCCCGAACTGCGCGGGGTCGATGCCACGCCGTTTGCCGACAATCCGTTCGTGCTGGTGGCGCCGCCCGATCACCGGCTGGCCGGCGCGCCGCAGGTGCCGGTCGCGCACCTGGCGCACGAATGCCTGATCGTGCGCGAGCATGGTACCGATACGCGCCAGGTAGCGGACGACACCCTGCTGGGCCGCGCCGCCATCGGTTTTGACACCGAACCGCGCTTCATGGAACTCGGTTGCAGCGAGGCGATCCGCCAGTCGGTGATCGCCGGCATCGGTATCGGCCTGCTGTCCGCGCGCGAGGTGCAGGCCGATGTACGCAGTGGCCAGCTGTGCGTGCTCGATGTGCAGGGTTTTCCTGTGATGCAGCAGTGGCACGCCGTGCACCGTGGCGAACATGGGCTGCCGCGCGCGGCGCGCGACTTTTACCGGTTCCTGCTCGACGAGGGGGCGGCGCGGCTCGATCATTTGTCACTCACCCCGCCAATGCCTGCCACAGCAGCGCCACATTGAGCAGCACGATGGCGGCGGCAGCCACCGCCGCCATCAAGGTCAGCCTGCGGCCGGCCGTAAAACCCTGCATTACCGAGCGGCGCGACGACAGCACCACCAGCGCGATCAGCGGCACCGGCAGCACCAGGCTCAACACGATCTGGCTGTCGATCATGGCCGTCATCGGATTCATGGTGGCGCACACGATAAACGCCGGCACCATCGTCACCAGGCGCCGCGCCATCAGCGGAATTTTAAAGCCCACGAAGCCCTGCATGATGTTCTGGCCGGCCATGGTGCCCACCACCGAGCTCGATATGCCCGAGGCCAGCAGCGAAATCAGGAACAGCACGCCGGCGCCGGCACCGAGCGCCGGCACCAGCGTGTGGTAGGCGGTGGCGATATCGGCGAGGCCAGGTGCGGTCTCGCTGAAGGCGGCGGCAGCCATCGCCACCATCGCCATGTTGACCAGCGCGGCCAGTCCCAGCGCGACCGCCACCTCGCGGTTGGAGAACGATACGAGCTGGCGGCGCTGGGCGTCGTCGCGGGCCGGCGCGCGGTGCTGCGTCAGGCCCGAATGCAGGTAAATCGAATGCGGCATGATGGTCGCGCCGACGATGCCCACGGCCAGCATCAGCGCATCCTTGCCGTGCAGTTGCGGCACGAAGGTGTGGAACAGCGCCGCGTGCCAGTCGGGCGGCACGATCACCAGCTCGGCCAGGTAACTGAGCCCGATCACCGCCACCAGCGCGGCAATCACGATTTCCAGCGGCCGGAAACCCTGCGCATCGAGCGACAGGATGGCAAACGTCACCACACCCGTGACCACCAGCCCCCAGCCCAGCGGCACGTCGAACAGCAGCGAGATGCCGATGGCACCGCCCATGAACTCGGCCAGGTCGGTAGCGATGGCGCCGATTTCGGCGGCAATCCACATCGCCACCACCAGCGGCCGCGAAAACTCGTCGCGGCACACCTCGGCCAGGCTGCGGCCGGTGACGATGCCCAGCTTGGCCGACATGGCCTGGAACAGCATCGCCACCAGGCTGGCAAGCAGCACCACCCACAGCAGCTGGTAGCCGTAGGTGGAGCCGGCCTGCAGGTTGGTGGCGAAGTTACCGGGGTCCATGTACGCCACCGACGCCACCACTGCCGGTCCGGCAAACGCCAGCATCGAGCGCAGGCCGCGCCGCTGGTGGGCGAGGGCGTCGCGCATGGTGGCGACGGTGGCGGTGGTATTGGCGGCGGTGGTCATGAAAGGTCTCCCTACATCAGGCGATGACGTCGCGGCGGTGCTTGAGTTGGTGGATGACGTCGAGTGTGGCGTCGTCCACCCGCAAGTGCTCCTTGACCAGCTGGCGCGGCGTGTTGGCCAGCCACTGCGACAGCGAGACTTCCGCGAAGTGGTCGGACTTGAACAGTTCGAGGAAAATCAGGTCCGAGGTGCCGGTGTTCTTGATGTAGTGGCCCAGGCTTTTCTGCACGTAGCCGACGTCGCCGGGGTTGAAGTCCACCGTTTGCGCCACCGGCCCGGTATTGAACACCGTCATGCGCCCGGAGCCCTTGATGAAGTACTGCCATTCGTCGGCGTCCGGATGCCAGTGCATTTCGCGCAGGCCGCCCGGGCGCAAGGTGACCAGCGCCGCCGCCACGGTTTTCGACACCGGAAAATTGTTGCTGTCGACAATGCGCACTTCGCCGCCCGGCTGGGTGAGCGTGGGTTTCATGGCGCCCATGCGAAAGATGAACGGGTGGTCGGGGCGGCCGAGGCTGGAGGCCGCGTACAGCTGGTCGGCCTTGAGCGGACCGGCCTGCGCGCCCTGGTAAATCCACAGCTGCTCGAGCGGGATGTTCCTGAATTTATCGGCCGGCACGCCGAAGTTTTGCGCCAGGATGTCGGGCGGCGTGTGGGCCAGCCAGTCGCTGAGCATGAGGGTATTGAATTCGCCGGAGGCGCCGTCGTCGAAGGCGATCACGAACTCGCCGCCGTTGGCGCCGATGCCTTGCAGTGAATGCGGCAGGCCGGGCGGGAAGTACCAGATGTCGCCCATCTCGACGTCGGCCACCTCGGAGCGGCCCTGGCTGTCGATGGTGGTAATGCGGATGCCGCCCACGGTGACGATGGCCCACTCGGCCTGCTGGTGCCAGTGTAGCTCGCGCACGCCGCCCGGTCCCAGGCGCATGTTGACGCCGGCGATGTCCTTCGAAATCGGGAACGCCTTGGTGGTCACCTCGCGCGCCCAGCCGCCATCCTGGATGCGCTTGTGCGCCATGTTGAACGAGTTCCAGGGGAGCTGCATGCCGCCCACGTCGGTCGCCGGTGGATTGGCAAACGACGGCAGCACATCGCGCAACGCCGGATTTTGCGGACCGGGATCGGCATTGGCGAGCGCCGACGAATTGATGGCGCCTTGCAGCGGCCGGTTGGGATTGCCGAACTCGGCAGCCTTGGCAGCGGCAGCAGCGCCCAGCGCCACCGCACCAGCGGCCGCACCGGCCAGGATTCCGCGACGATTAAGGTCAGTCATACTAATTCTCCTTGAAGAGTTTCCGCTGTTCGGGACGGACAGCGGTTCAACGCAGGAGCGGCTGCACGGGTGGTAAATTTCGGCAGGCACTCCGATGGAGAAATAGTAGGGCGCGATGCGCGGGAAGGATATTCAGGATTTCTTTGGGTGATCTATAAGCGGGGCTGATAAGTATGGAGTAATGCGGCAGGGAAGCGGATCGACGGGGTTTTCAGGCTGTGGCATGATCACGTGAACAGGGAGGCCATATGTTGAAACAGGTTGGCGCCAGCGGCCAGATTTCGTTGGGCGAGGAGTACGCAGGGCGGCGTTTCGACGTCATTGTTCATCCCGGTGACCGATTGGAACTGATACCGGTACCTGAGGAGGCCGCAACGGCGCGTGATGGATCGGCTATTGTGCAAGCGCCAGATGGATGGTTGCCTCCTGGAGGCTATACCGCATGCACACAATGGGCGCTTGACAACCGCGAAGCACTGGAACAGTACGCGCTGCGGATAGAGCAAGAGGGGACCGCTGCAGAACAACTGCAGCGCTATCTGGCAGAACATCCGGAACTGGTGGCTGATAGCCATGGCAAGATTTGATATTTACGTCAATCCGAACAAGTCTGCCAGGCATTGCTATTACGTGGATGTGCAGAGCGATTTTGTTCGACTCAACACCAGGTGGTGTATTCCTCTTTTCTTGTACAGCCCCCCGGCGCCGATTATTCATGGCGCGCATGCGCTGGTTCAGGTCCGTCATCAATCCTGTATTCTGGACGCGCCCAACCTCCTGGCAGTCCCCGCCAGTTTGTTGCGGCAGCCAGCAGGTCGACTGTCCTCCAGTGAACAATTACTCTCCGAGTCTTGCATAGAGTTTATGTTGCGCGGTTATTAAAATCCTCGGAAGCTCAAGGTAGTTTCTTTTTACCGTAACCGCGCCCCGATCCGCTCGATCTCCGCCTCGCCCTTGACTAACGCCGCACGGCTCGTATGGACCGAGTAGTTACCCATCACCAGCTCGTGTGGGTGCTTGACGGCCGAGCCGATCACGAAGGACGTCTCGCCCCTGGCCACCATGTCCAGCGCCTGTTCCGATTCCTCGAACACCACCAGTTCGCCGGCTGCCGCCTGCACGCCGCCGTCCAGCTGGCCGGAAGCCCAGCTGAACACGCGGTTGCTGCTGCGCTCCACCCGCAAGCTCACCCTCACCAGCGCCGGCCAGGCTTTTCACCAGCGCTGCGCCGCCGCCGTCGACGACCTGGCCGCCGCCAGCCAGGCCAGCATGATCGGCAGCGAGCAGCCCAATGGCGTGATGCGGGTGGCGGTGCCGGCCGACTTCTTCGATTTCTTCCCCGCGCAGTTGCTTGCGCAGTTCATGGCGCGCTACCCTGGCATCCGGCTCGACTTCGTGCTCAGCGACACCCGCGCCGACATGATCGCCGAGCAGATCGACGTGGCGTTCCGCGGTGGCCAGCCGCAGGAACTGGGATTTGTCAGCCGCGAAATCCTCGCGCCCGGCAGCAACCACCTGGTGGCCAGCCCCGCCTACCTGGCCGCGCGCGGCGCACCGAATTCCTTGCAGGATCTGGCCGACCACGACGCCATCGGCGTGGCCCATCCGAGCGGCCTGGCCACCTGGCGCGTGGCCGGTCCCGATGGCGTCGAACAGGAAGTCCACGTGCCGTGCCGCTTCGCCGCCAACACGGCGCAGGCGCAGCGCAAAGCCACCCTGGCCGGACTCGGCGTGGCGCTGCTGCCAGGCGCGCTGGTGCGGCTCGACCTGCACGCCGGGCGGCTGGCGCCGGTGCTGCCGCAGTACAGCAGCGCCAGCTTCGGCCTGCATGCGATGTATCCCACGCGCCAGCATTTGCCGGCGGTGGTGGCCGCCTTGATCGACCTGGTGCGCGATCGCCTCAATGCCATCCCCGAAAAAAAGATTGACGCACTCGACAATAGTGTGTGATAGTGTTGCTCACACACTGCTGAAAAAGAAATGTATGCCCACCAGCTCCCGATTCGCCGTTGCCATCCACACCCTGGTCTCCATCGAAGTAATGGGTGGCAAGCCGGTGCGGTCGGAAGATGTGGCGTACTCGGCCAATACGGGGGCAGCGGTGATACGGCGGTTGTTGTCGATGTTGAGCGACGCCGGACTGACCACGTCGCAACTGGGCGCGGGCGGTGGTGCACTGCTGGCCAAACCGGCAGCACAGATTCGCCTGCTCGACGTTTATCGGGCGGTGGAAGACACCGAGATGTTCACCTTGCACCGCACGCCGCCTTGTGAGAACTGCGCGGTGGGAGGCAATATCCAGCAGGCGATCGCGCCGTCGCTGGCCAGGGCACAGTCCGTGTTTGAAGCGGAACTGGCCAAGGTCACGATTGCCGACATGGCTGCCGAGGTGGCGCGGATCGGCAAGTTTTCGATTCCGCTGGTGTGGTAGCAGCTTTTTTTCATCCTAAATGTAACTGTGTACGTCACACAGTATTTAATGTCTTACCTTTTCAGGAGAATAGTATGTCTATCGGAATCATTGGCTCGGGCGCCCTTGGTGGCAATATCGCGCGCATTCTGGCTAGCGCCGGCTTTTCGGCGGTCATCGCCAACAGATCGGGTCCGGCTGCGCTGGCGCCGCTGCTGGCCGAAACCGGCCCCAGCATTACTGCCGGCACCGTCGAGCAGGCTGCCAGCGCCGACATCGTGTTCGTTGCCGTGCGCTGGGAAACCCTGGAAGAACTGATGCCGCAACTGCCGGCCTGGAACAACCGCATCGTCGTCGATGGCACCAACCCGGTCCTGTTCCTCGATCCCGATTCGGATGACGCCAAGGACCCGACCAACCCGCTGGCCGCCTACGGCATCAAGGCCATCGACCTGGGCAGCCAGCATTCGAGCGCGATCTTCAGCCAGCTCGCGCCCGGCGCCCGGGTGGTCAAGGCCCTCAACCACCTCGACGTCAAGCTGCTGCTCGAACCGAAAGAAGCGGGTGGCCAGCGCACCCTGTTCTACTCGGGCGACGACGCCGCCGCCAAGGCCGAAGTACGCCAGTTGCTCGAGGCAGCCGGCTTCTTCGCGGTGGACTTGGGCGTGCTCGATGTCGGCGGCCCGCTGACCCAGCTGCCGTTTGGCGCGCTGTCGGCCAGCAACTTCATCAAGCGCTGAGCATGGCCATGCCGCCCGCCGGCCGCGCAGGGCGGGCGTGCGGCGCGCGCACCGGATGGTGGTTTTGACGAACCGCCGGCGCAGGGTGGGCAGGTTCGAGCTGGAACACGCTGACCGCGTGCGCCAGCCCTGCGGCCTGTTCCTGCATGGCGTTCGAGGCGGCTGCCGCTTCTTCCACCAGCGCGGCGTTTTGCTGCGTGACCTGGTCCATCTGGGTGATGGCGTCGTTAACCTGCTCGATGCCTTGGCGCTGTTCGGCGCTGGCCGCGGCGATATCGCTGATGATGTGGTTGACCCGTTGCACGCTGTCCACCACTTCCTGCATGGTGGCGCCCGCGCGGTCCACCAGTTTGCTGCCCACTTCAACCTTGTTGACCGAATCGTCGATCAGCACCTTGATTTCCTTGGCCGCGCTGGCCGAGCGTTGCGCCAGGTTGCGCACCTCGGTGGCGACGACCGCGAAGCCGCGTCCCTGTTCACCGGCACGTGCCGCTTCCACCGCTGCATTCAGGGCCAGGATATTGGTCTGGAACGCGATGCTGTCGATCACGCCGATGATGTCGACGATCTTGTGCGCCGAATCGTTGATCGAGCCCATCGTCGTCACCACTTCCGCCACCATGGCGCCGCCGCGCACGGCCACGCTGGAGGCCGAGCTGGCCAGGTCGCGCGCCTCGCTGGCGTTGTCGGCATTCTGCTTGACGGTGGCGGTCAGTTCTTCCATCGACGAGGCCGTTTCTTCCAGCGAGCCGGCTTGCTGCTCGGTACGCGAGGACAGGTCCATATTGCCGGCTGATATCTCTGCCGAGGCGGTGGCGATGGTGTCGGTACCGCTGCGCACTTCCTGCACGATGTTGTAAAGCGCCGCATTCATGTCGCTGAGCGCCTGCATCAGTTCGCCCGTTTCATCCTTGCTGGTCACGACTACTTTGCTGCTGAGGTCGCCCTTGGCAACGCGCTGGGCCAGCGCCACCGCGCCTTGCAGCGGCACCGTGATGTTGCGCGTTAGCAGGTATGCCAGCACGGCAGCGATCGATGCCGCCAGGATGCCGCCGCCGATCAAGAGGATGTCGGTGCGGGTGCGCTGGGCGGCGAGGTCGGCCGAGCGTTGTGTCAACAGTACCTGCTCGCCGTCCCGGATCACGGCAAGTTGGGCGCGCATGGCATCCATGGCCGCTTTGCCCTTGTTGGACTGCGCCAGTTGCACCACCGCCGCCATGGTCTCGGGCTGGTCGCCACCGCTGCGGCGCAGTGCGATGGCAGGCTCCACCGCCTCGCGCAGCCACTGTTGTTCAGCCGCCGCCAGGTCCTTCAGCCGCTGCTGCTGGGCCGGGTTATCGCTGGTCAGTTCGAGAATCTTGGCGAGGTGGCTGGTGAAGGCGGCCCTGCCGGCGTGAAAGGGTTCGAGCGATGCCTCGTTGCCGGTAAGCGAAAAGCCGCGCTGGCCGGTTTCCATGTTGATCAGGTTTTCCTGCAGCGCGTTGGCTTCGGCCAGCACCTCGTAAGTGTGCACGTTCCAGCTGTTGGCCGTGCCGAGGCGGCTGAAATTGACCTCGGCCACAACGACCAGTGTCGCCAGCATGGCAACGATCACACCGAACGCCATGTAGAGGCGCACACCGATTTTCAGATTGGACAAACGCATGGGGGCTCCTGGGCTAGACGACGGTAAGGATTAAGTAATAGTGAATTAAAGATATTTGTATTTCCTTATGGATATATTCTAGGCGGGGTTTTGAATTGCGTTCGTTAGACAGGTAACATACGCAGCACCTTGTCCCTGTCACTGATCCCATGAACACAAAAAATATCGCCTGGAGCGCAGACATCGGTTGCGAATGCGGTCCCGTGATCGTCGCCAACCTCGCTGATTTCAGCCGCTGGTATGGCAGCGAGCCGTACGATGCATCCCAAGCCACCGAGCTGCATCACTGGTCGCCGTTTGCTGCAGAGTTGCCCGAGATCTGGCGCCCGGCCGGACCCACCGGCCATCAATACCTGGCCAGCGCCAACCCGTCGGCGGCGCGCGAAGCGTTGATGTCGGTCGTGCTCGAATTGTGGCCTGGCGCCATGATTGATCGCAGTGAAGCGACATGGCGCGCCATCCGTCCGGATGGACGGATATTGAACGCCGCCCTGGCGCCCGACAGCGAATACGACCGGGCTATCCGCAACCTGGGCGACGAAGCGCTGCACGGTTTTCAGGGCGACGCGATGGGGTATTTGTGGAGCGCGGCGCCGGGAATGGTGCGCGTCAGCGTCGATGAACAGCGCGATTTCCTGGTGCTCTCGCAGGTCGAGTTTGCCAACGACGAGACCGACGCGCTTGGCGCGCACCGGCACGCGCTGGAGGCCGACTGGCGCAGCGCCGCTCCGGGCCAGCGTTACCGGGTGACTGCCGGTCCCGTCTTGGCGGCCTGGTCGCCCAACAGCATCCGCGATCTATCGGCACCGATCAATGCGGCCGATGCGACGCCGTCACTTCCCGGGCAATTACTCGACATGGCGACCGGCGCCAGTGGCGCGTTGCTGTGGCTGCAACCGGGCATGTACGAATCGGCGTTGCACTACCATGCCGAGGCAAGCTGGGGTGTTGCTTGGTGCAGGTTGCAGCGCGTGGGGGAATAGTTGCGTTTGGCGTGATACGCCTGAGGGCCATTGTTTTCTCTTATAAGTATTTGATTTTAATAATTTTTCGGTATAAAGTTTAAAAACACTAAAACATACCGAGAGATTTTTATGCTGGAGCGCCAAGCCGATGCCACGCGGCAGTATATCGACTCAGTGGCCACTTATGAGGCGTATGAGGAAGCGCTCGCAGAGGCTTCCAAGGTGCGTGGCGGCATGTATTGGCACAAGGGCCCTGCTGCTGCTCCTGAAAATGTCTACCTGGTGCGCACCAGCGCCTCCGGTAGTGAAAAAAGTCTGGGTCCTCGTTCGCCTGAAACGGAGGCTATCTACGCCAGCTTTCGCCGGAGAAAGGAGCTGGCAGAGGCGCGCTGCGACGGCTTGAAAGCAGCGCTTCTCAAACACAAGCGGATGAACCGAGCGCTTCGGGTTGGACGAGTGGCACCGATTATCGTAGAGATTTTGAACCGGCTGGCTGCCACCAACCTCGGCCCGCACTTTCGCGTGGTTGGCACGCATGCCTTGTACGCGTACGAATCGGCGGCAGGCATCACCTTCGAGGATGAAGCGGTGGCAACGCGCGACATAGACCTGTTGTGGGATGTCCGAAAGAGGGTGGCGTTTGCGACGGCGCTGAGCAAGGTAGACAGTTCGATGTTAGGCGTGCTGCAGAAAGTAGACCCGACCTTTCGTATCCGGAATTCTCAGAAATATACTGCCGTCAACAAAGACGGTTTCGAAGTTGACATCATCCGGCGCGAGCAGATGAGCGATGACCCGCATCCCATCCGGTTGAGCGATGATGAAGAAGATTTTGGGGTGGCGCAGGCGCCTCATGCGCAGGAGTTGCTGGACTCGCCCCAATTTTCAGCTGTTATCGTAGCTACCAATGGCGATATGGCCCGTATGACCACCCTCGAGCCGATGGCGTTTGTCCGTTTCAAGCGCTGGATGAGCGCACTACCTCAACGGGACCCGCTCAAACGTCGGCGTGATGCGTTGCAGGCGGAGGCCGTTGAGGAAGTGGTGCAAGAGTACCTGCCGCAGTGGGCGCAGGACTGAATACAAAAATATCAGGCGTATTTATCTGGCGCCGCTGCAATTGCCCGGCTTGGCCATTTCAAGTTTGGCGATATCGTTCTTGCCGACAGCCTCGGACACCGCCTCGACACCGGCGCCACCGACAAACGCACCGACCTTGATGTATTGACGGACGAAGTAATTTTTCCCTGCATCGACTTTTACGACCAGGTCGTTGGGCGAAAATTCGGACTCGGTCGATACCTTGATGTCTTTTCCGCCTGGAACTTCAGTGTAGAAAAATACGTCAGGCGCGCTTTCGCCCAGACATTTACCGTCGATCCAGATATCTTTTTTCAGCGCCTGGCCCACGAAGCTGTTGCGGTACACGTAGAGGCCGGCATTGCTGACAGTAGCCGGTGGGCTGAATTGCTTGGCTTTGGCCGAGTCTTCTTTTGGTGCCATGTTCACCGAAGCACAACCAGTGACGAGGAAAGCGGTGGCGATGGCGAGGAAAGAAACGATTTTCATTAGGGGGAGTCCGAGGGTGGATGGGATAAAGCGTGACCATCCTATACATAATATGTTTTTTGGGCAACTAAAATTCTGAGGGGCCATAGGAGATGTTGGACTTATTGTCTCCGTTTCCACACATCGAACGGCATCGCGCTTTCTACGTTTCCCACTAGTGTTAAGTTTATCCTCGCAGATGACGATCAAACCTGATACTGCGGATTTTCTCCATAAACAAAAACGCCCACTGGCGAGAGTGGGCGTTTCGTTGAAGACTATTCTTGGTGGCCCGGGGCGGAATCGAACCACCGACACAAGGATTTTCAATCCTCTGCTCTACCAACTGAGCTACCAGGCCAAGGCGCGCAATTATAGCAGCCCGATTTGAAATTGCCAAATGTTTGCTGGCGGTGGCCAGATTTCCTGTCGGCCCACCGCTCGACTTTGCTATGCTACCGGCTTGACGCTGGCGCAGCCGGCAATCCCCCCACACGGAGCAAAGGACATGGTTTCCTTACAAGAGCAGTTTTTAAAAGCGGGCCTGATCGACAAGACCAAGGCCAAACTGGCCAACCAGGAAAAGAGCAAGCAGAAGAAAGTCGAGCGCCGCACCGGCGAGCAGTCGGTCGATGAAGCCCGCCTGGCGGCGCAGGAAATCCAGCGCAAGAACGCCGAAAAGGCGCGCGAAGCGAACGCCTTGCGCGACGCGGCCGCCCAGCAGAAGGCCATCATGGCGCAGATCGTGCAGATGGTGCAGCAGAACCGCCAGGACAAGACCAAGAACGGCAAGGACGACATCGCCTACAACTTCACCCACGGCACCAAGATCGAACGGATCTACGTGTCGCCGGCGGTGCGCGAGCACCTGGTGGCGGGGCGGCTGGTGATCGTGGTGCTGGGCGCGACGGTGGAACTGGTGCCGCGCGTAATCGCCGACAAGATCGAAGAACGCGATGCGTCGCTGGTCGTGCGCGTCAAGCAGTCCGCTGCGGTGGTGGAAGAGGACGACCCGTACGCGGCGTTCCAGATTCCCGATGATTTGATGTGGTAAAAAAAATGGCGGAACCGAGGTTCCGCCATTTTTTTACTCCCTGGTTTTGAGCGTGCGCTCGAATAGCTGGTAAATCCGGCGGTACTGGTCATACCAGCTTTCCGCATGCACGTACGCGTGGCGTTCCAGCGGGTACGAGGCCAGTTCCCAGTGGTCCTTTTTCAGTTCGATGAAGCGCTGCGCCATGCGCACCGAGTCCTGGTAGAACACGTTGTCGTCCACCATGCCGTGGGCGATCAGGATGTGGCCCTTGAGCTGGTCGGCGTATTCGATTGGTGACGAGACCTTGTACGCTTGCGGGTCCAGCTCCGGCGTGTTGAGGATGTTGGACGTGTACTCGTGGTTGTACGTGGTCCAGTCGGTGACGGGACGCAGCGCGGCGCCGGCCTTGAACTGGTCCGGTGCGCGCAGCAGCGCCATGAAGGTCATGAAGCCGCCGTAGCTGCCGCCATAGATGCCGACGTTTTTCGCATCGCCCTGGTGGTTGGCCACCAGCCAGTTCAGGCCATCGATATAGTCTTCCAGTTCCGGGTGGCCCATCTGGCGGTAGATCGCCGTGCGCCAGTTGCGGCCGTAGCCGAGCGACGCGCGGTAATCCATGTCCAGCACGATGTAGCCTTGCTGTACCAGCAGGTTGTGGAACATCTGCTCGCGGAAGTACACGGGGAAGTGCTGGGTCACGTTTTGCAGGTAGCCGGCGCCGTGCACAAACATCACGACCGGGTATTTTTTACCGGGTTCCAGGGTGGCCGGGCGGTACAGCTTGGCCCATACCGGGTCGGCGCCATGCGTCGATGGCACGGCCACGATTTGCGGTGCGACCCAGGCTCTAGCCTTGTAATCGGCGCTGCGGGTGTCGGTCAGCTGGGTGGCGGCGCCGCCGGTGGCCGATACGGTGGCGATTTGCGCCGGCATGTACGAGGTCGAGTAGCGTACCAGCAGCTTGCGGCCGTCCGGCGACACGGTGAAGCTCTCCACGCCGCCAAGCGTGGTCAGTTCTTTTACCTGGGCGTCGGTGGTATTGCTGGCGCAGACTTCATAGGTGCCCGGCAGTTTCGGATTGCACAGGAAGTAGGCAATCTTGCCATCGGCCGACCAGGTGACGTCGCTCGCTTCCCATTTGCCCGAGGTGATCGGGCGCGGCGCCGCATCGGGCGTCCGGGCGTTTTTCAGGTAGAGGTGGGCGTAGCCGCTTTCCTCGGACTGGAACCACAGCGTGCTGTTGTCCGGCTGCCAGCCGAAGTCGTTGCCACGATTGTTCACCCAGGCCTGGTCGCTCAAGCGGTGCAGCGGTTGCAGCTTGGCGTCGGCCAGGTCGACGGTGGCGATCCAGCGGTCCTTGTTGTCCACCGCTTGCGCCATCACGGCCACGCGCGCGCCGTCGTCGCTCCAGCGGATCGATTCGGCGCTGCGCTCGAGGCGCACCGCGCGGTTGCCCTTGAGCGCGGCCAGCTTTTGCGCTGCGCGCATGTCGGCCAGCGGATCGGTGGCGATGCCGGGCAGGGTATCGAAGGCCAGGTCGGTCACCTTGCCGGTGGCGATTTCCAGCAGTTTCAACTGGTGCGGCACGGGGCCGGCGTCGCTCACGCGCGGGCGTTCGTCGTCGGTTTCCTCGTAACCGGATTCGGTCACGTAGCGCGGCATCTTGCCCACGCGGCGCTTGTCGGCATCCTTGGCGCTGGTGACCACCAGCAGGTAGCGCCCGCTTGGTGACAATGCGCTCGACTCGATCACGACCTTCTCGCCCAGGTACACCGGTTTCGGCGCGCGGGTGGCGTCGGCGCTGCGCTCTGCGTCGCGCTGGGCGCGGGTGGCGTCGCGCTCTTCCTTCACGCGCGCCAGGGTGGAGATCAGGCGCAGTTGCAGGTCGCGCAGCGAATCAGCTTCGGGCTTGGCGTCCGGGTCCTTGGCGGTGCGCAGCACGGCCACCGGCGTCACCAGGCGCTCGCTGCGGCTCCAGCTGAACCAGTCGTTACCGATGCGAAATTGCACCTGCTTGCCGTCGGCCGCGTACTGCGGATCGGCAGCGGCAGCGGTGCCGCGCACGATTTGCGTCAGCGCGCCGGACTTCAGATCGCGCTCGAACAAATCGCCGTTGCGCAGCACGATGGCGCGCGTGTGCTCGCGGTTGTACACCGGGTTGGCGGTGTCGAGGTTGGCCAGTTGCTTGTCATCGACCTGTTTGGCGGCGCCGTTGTTGACCACGAACGTGTCGCGCAGCGGCGAGCCGGCGCGCTTTTGCTTGTAATAGACCTGGCGGCTGTCCCAGCCCCACCAGGCCGATTCGACGGGCGTGCCGATCCAGTCGGGATTGGCCATGGCCTGGTCCAGCGTGATCGGGGTGGGGGAAGTGGCAGCAGCGGCGGCGTGGCCGCTGGCGAGCGCGGTGGCCAGGATGGCGGCCAGCGTTGAAGTAGGCAAGACAAAACGCATGGATGGTTCGCTTTGAAGTTGGGTGGACGGAAGCGCCGGTCGCGGTCAGGTTGTAACCGACCGGCGCCATATTCTAGCCTAACCGTTTACACCGATCGTCCAACCGCGGTATCAGCGCTGGTCCGAGTTGCGCGCCAGCTTGTCGTTCTGGCCGCTTTGCGACGCCGGGCCACCGCGCCGGGAGGCGAGGCGCAGCGCCAGCAGCAGGACCAGGCCGGCCGCGAGATACGTGCAGACCAGCGCCGCCAGCATGGCGGCGGTATCGCCCCAGGCCAGCAGGCGGGCGCCCAGCGCGGGGCCGAAGGCGCCGCCCAGCACGCCCATGCTGGTCACAACAGCGATACCGATTGCCATCTGCCCGCGCGTGAGCAGGTCGGTGGCGATCGCCAGCAGCAGCGGCGTGGCCGAGGCGATGCCGATGGTGGCCAGCGCCAGTCCCGCCAGCGACCAGGCCAGCATGCCGTCGGCGGCGATGGCCAGTCCCAGGCCGCCGGCCGCCAGCACGGTGCTGGCGACAAAGTGGCCGCGCCGCTCGCGCCTGCGGTCGGAGTCGTAGCCGATGGCCAGCATGCCGACGATGCCGGCCAGTCCCGGCACCAGCGACAGCACCGCCAGTTGCTCAGGATCGCTGGCGGTCCAGCGCTGCAGCAGCGCCGGCGACCAGTGGACGATGGCAAAGCCGGCGCCGGTGAGCAGCAGGTTGGCCGCGCCCAGCAGCACCATGGTGCGGTCGCGCAGCAGGCCCCACAGCACGGCCAGCGCCGACGGTGCATCGGGATCATCCACATCAACATCCTTGTCGCTGCCGCCGTGGCGGCGCGCCTCGTCGCGGGCCAGGTCTTGCGCCACCATTTGCTGCTCGAAGCTGGACAGCCAGTCGGCATCACCCGGCCGGTCGTCGAGATACCACCAGGCGAATATGCCCAGCACCAGCGGCGGCGCGGCCTGGGCCAGCAGCAGCCACTGCCAGCCATCGAACAGGTCCAGCGGCGTGAGCGCCTGCAGCATGGCGCTCGACAGCGGCGTGGCCAGCATGACGGCCGCCAGCGTGCTGGCGGCAAACACGGCGATGGCGCGCGCGCGCCGTCCGGACGGGAACCACCAGGTGAGGAAAAGAATCACGCCGGGGAAGAAGCCGGCCTCGAACACGCCCAGCAAAAAGCGGATCAGGTAGAACTCGATCGGCGCACGCACGAACGCGCTGGCGGCGGAGCATGTCGCCCAGCCCAGCATCATCCGCAGCAGCATCTTGCGCGTGCCCAGGTGTTCGAGCAGCAGGTTGCTCGGCACTGCGAACACGCAGTAGCCGATGAAAAATGCGGCCATGCCCCAGCTGTGCACATGCTCGCGGAAGGCCAGGCTGGCGCCGATGTGGCGCGCGACAAAATCGACGTTGACGCGGTCGAGATAAGCGACCGCGCAGCACAGCATGAGCAGTGGCAGCAGGCGCCAGCTGATCTTGCGATAAATCGCATCCATGCCGGCCGCGCCGCGCAGGTGCAGAAGGGTGGCGCCTTGACTCATGGTGAGGTGGCAAGCTTGGTGGGCATGAGTCGATATTAGCCTTGCCTAATTTCTTAGGCAAGCATTCCCGGCGCTACCTTGCTGAAAACAACAACGTCAGATGCGGATATCCACCGGGCGGCCGGCGTAGGTGGCGGCATGGCGCGGACGCAGCGATGGCTGGTTGGCGGCGCCGCTGTCTTCCTGCGCCAGCAATTCGCGGCCGATCTCGAACCACTCGGCGCTGGAAATGACTTTTTGCGCCAGCGGCAGCAAGTCCTGTTCTTCGCGGTCGAGCCGCTTGAGCAGGTTGTAGCAATACAGGTCGATGGTGCGGCACAGGAACTGGCACTGGCTGGCGCTGCGCCGCATGGCCCGCCGCATGCACTTGTTGACGGCGTTGAGGGTGGCGCTGCCGTGGCGGCTCAACGATTCGAGATCGTTGATCAGCGCATCGCAGTTGCGGTCGGTGGCGCGCGCGGCCGCGCAAACGGCCGGCATCAGGCACGCTTCCACCTTGCGCTGGTGGCGGGCCTCGGCAAACGAGGTCAGTTGCTTGAGTTGCGATTCGATGGTGGCAGGATCGATTTCCTGCGGACGGCGCCGGACCGATTGCACGGTTTGCAGCAGGCGCGAAATGAACTGGCGTTCTTTCTTTTGTTCTACCGACAGCGAAAGAATGACATAGGTGGCAGTAAGCATAGCGTTTCCCGTTTCTGACTGGATCGTAAGACGAGGCTGCGCGGGTGGCGTTCAGAGGAGGCGTCCAGCGCGGCGGTCGGATAACCTTAGCGCCGGGTTGGCCTCGTTCAACGCCGATTTACACTTGTTCACAACTGTTCAGACTGCAATGTTGTGTGCTGTTCATTTACCGGCGGAGAAAGCGCGTTGTTCACATGACATGCCGGTGGTAGTCATGGAAGATTGAACTGGTGAGTGGGAAATTATGCGCCCATTTTTAGCGCTGTGGAACCGGTAAAACGCTTGTCATCGAAATATATTTTCCCGGTCAGCTCATGTCCTCCAGTCATGTCCTTAAGTAGCGTAAAGTAACATTTGCCCTTTGCACTATCTGATCTTGGTATGATGTTCGACGACCGGCCACCAGCCGGTACTTTTTGTTAACAGTCGGAGATCCCCGAATGAGATTACCTGTGCTGATGCTGGGCGCCGCCGTTGCGGCCTCGAGCGCCATGGCCGCGCCACGCGGCTTTACCGTAGAAGACATGGTCAAGATGGAGCGCGTGGGCGCGCCCGTGTTGTCGCCCGACGCCACCCGCGTGGTGTACACGGTGCGCACCACCGACATGGACAAGAACCGGGGCAACACCCAGCTCTACCTGCTCGACCTGCGCAGCCCCAAGGCGGCACCGGTGCGCCTGACGCAGGCGGACGCCAGCAGCAGCGAGCCTACCTGGTCGCCCAAGGGCGACGCCATTTATTTCCTGTCCGGCCGCAGCGGTTCGTCGCAGGTCTGGCGCCTGCCGCTGGCCGGTGGCGAAGCCGCCAAGGTCACCAGCCTGCCGCTCGACGTCGAGAACTTCCGCCTGTCGCCGCAGGGCGACCGCCTGGCGCTGAGCGTGGCGGTGTTCCGCGACTGCGTGGACCTGGCCTGCACCAAGAAGCGTCTCGACGAGCAGGGCAAGAACAAGGCCAGCGGCAAGGTCTATGACAAGCTGTTCGTACGCCACTGGGACACCTGGGCCGACGGCCGCACCAACGTGCTGTACGCGGCACCGATCGACACCGCCGGCAAGGTCAGCGCCGAACCGGTAGCCCTGTCGGGCACGCTCGATGGCGACGTGCCGTCGAAACCGTTCGGCGACAACGGCGAGTACCACTTCAGCCCGGACGGCAAGACCGTGGTGTTCTCCGCCCGCATCGCTGGCAAGACCGAAGCGTGGTCCACCAACTTCGACGTGTACACGGTGCCTGCCACCGGCGGCGAGCCGAAGAACCTGACCGCCGACAACCAGGCCTGGGACACCAAGGCGATCTATTCGCCGGACGGCCGCACGCTGGCCTACCTGGCGATGGACAAGCCGACCTTCGAAGCGGACCGCTTCCACCTGGTGCTGATCGATGTGGCCACCGGCAAGAAGCGCACCGTTGCCGACAACTGGGACCGCTCGATTGCCGACTACCGCTGGACGCCGGACAGCAAGACCATCCTGGCCACTGCCGACGACATCGGCCAGCACCCGCTGTTTGCCATCGACGCCGCCAGCGGCAAGGTGCGCAAGCTGACCGGCAACGGTTACGTCAGCGGCTTCGACGTAGTGAAAGACACCGTCGTCATCGCCCAGGCCAACCTGGCCTCGGGCGCGCAGCTGTACCAGTTCAAGCTGGGCGGCTCGGGCGAGAAAGCTGCGCAACTGACCAACGTCAATGAAGCCGCGCTGGCCGACGTGAAATTCGGCGAGTACGAGCAGTTCTCGTTCGCCGGCGCCAACGGCGAAACGGTTTACGGCCACGTGATGAAACCGTGGGATGCGAAACCGGGCGTGAAATACCCGATCGCGTTCCTGGTGCACGGCGGCCCGCAAGGCAGCTTCGGCAACTCGTGGAGCTACCGCTGGAATCCGCAGGTGTACGCCGGCGCCGGCTACGCCACCGTGTTCATCGACTTCCACGGTTCGACCGGTTACGGCCAGAAGTTCACCGATTCCATCAGCGGCGACTGGGGCGGCAAGCCGCTGGAAGACCTGCAAAAAGGTCTGGCGGCAGCCGTGCAGAAATTCCCGTGGCTCGACCGCGAGAAGAGCTGCGCGCTGGGCGCATCGTACGGCGGCTTCATGATGAACTGGATTGAGGGCCACTGGTCCGACGGCTTCAAGTGCATCGTCAACCACGACGGCGTGTTCGACACGCGCGGCATGGCGTATTCGACCGAAGAGCTGTGGTTCACCGAATGGGAAAGCGGCGGCACCTACTACGACAACCCGGAAGCGCACGAAAAATTCAACCCGGCGCTGTTCGTGAAAAACTGGAAAACCCCGATGCTGGTGGTGCAGGGCGATCTCGACTTCCGCATCCCGACCGCGCAAGGCCTCGGTACGTTCACCGCGCTGCAACGGCGCGGCATCCCGAGCAAATTGCTGATGTTCCCGGATGAGAACCACTGGGTACTGAAACCTGCCAACTCGGTGCTGTGGCATCACGAAGTGATCGGCTGGCTCGACACCTACCTGAAAAAATAATCGTTAGCTTGCCGCTGACGCCACGCCCGCCACTGCGCGGGCGTTTCCACATCAAGGATCCACAATGAAAAAACATCTGATCGCCGCCGCCCTGGTGCTGGCCTTTGGCGCCACCCATCCCGCGTTTGCCGCTACCCCGGCCCCGCGCGCCGAAAACGCCTACCTGTCGCAGGAAGACGCCATGGCCCGCTCGGCCCGCGTTTCGAACGTCGATTACACGCTGCAATTCACGCTGACCGGCAAGGAAACCTTTGCCGGCACCACCACGCTGGAATTCGACCTGAAAGACACCGACCAGCCGCTGACCATCGACCTCGACAAGGCGACCATCGGCCAGCTCGTCGTCAACGGCAAGGCTGTCACGCCGCAGTACAACCAGTGGTTCATCACCATCGCGCCGCAAGACCTGAAAGTGGGGCGCAACAGCGTCACCATCGCCTACGAGCGCCTGCACAGCACCAACGGCGAGGGCTTGCACCGCATGGTCGATCCGGTCGATGGCCGCGTCTATACGTATTCGCACTTCGAGCCGGCTGCCGCGCACCAGATGTTCGCGCTGTTCGACCAGCCCGACCTGAAAGGCACGTACCAGGTTACCGTCACCACGCCGGCCGACTGGGTGGCGGTGTCCACCATGCGCGAAAGCGGCGTCAAGGATGTGGCTGGTGCGAAAGAATGGACCTTCCCGCGGACCAAGAAATTGAGCCCGTACAACTTCTCGATGCACGCCGGTCCGTACAAGGTATGGGAAGACAACAGCGGCCCGTACCCGATGCGCCTGTTCGCACGGCAGTCGGTGGCAGCGCAAGTGTCGCCCAAGGACTGGTTCACGTACACGTCGCAGGGCCTGAAGTTCTTCGACGAGTACTTCGGCGTGCCGTACCAGTTCGCCAAGTACGACCAACTGCTGGTGCCGGACTTCCTGTACGGCGCCATGGAAAACGCCGGCGCCATCACCTTTGCCGAAGGGCGCTTCCTGCACAAGGAAACCATGACCGCCGCCCAGCGCCAGAGCCTGGCGTCGGTGATCATGCACGAGATGGCGCACCAGTGGTTTGGCGACCTGGTCACCATGAAGTGGTGGAACGGCCTGTGGCTGAACGAAAGCTTCGCGTCGTTCATGGGCACGCTGGGTACGGCCGAAGCCACCGAGTTCAAGAACGCCTGGCAAAGTTTTTATTCGAGCGGCAAGCAGGCTGCGTACGTCATGGACGAGCGCGTAACTACGCACCCGATCGAAACGCCGGTGCCGTCGACCGCCAACGCCTTCGACAATATCGACGCCATCACGTACTCGAAGGGCGCCTCCACCCTGATGCAGCTGCGCCACCTGCTGGGTGCGGAAGTGTTCCGCAAGGGCGTGCATAACTACCTGGTCAAGTATTCGTACCAGAATGCCGAGTTGAAAGACTTCATCGGCAGCCTGGGCGAGGCCGCCAACCGCGACCTGAGCGGCTGGACGAAGGAATGGTTGTACGAGCCGGGCGTCAACACGATCCAGGCGTCGCTCAGCTGCGCCGGCGGCAAGGTCAACAGCTTTAAACTGCTGCAAAGCGCGCCGAGCAAGGACATGCCGACCCTGCGCGAACAGCGCGTGCAAGTGGCCCTGTTCAAGCAGGGCAAGGATGGCATGGCGCTGAGCCAGAACGTGGCGGTTACCTACAAGGGCGCCGAGACGCCAGTGCCGGAACTGGTGGGCGCGGCCTGCCCGGACCTGGTCTATCCGAACTACCAGGACTGGGGTTTTGCCAAGGTGGCGCTGGACCAGAAATCGTTCGCCACCGCGCAGGCGTCGCTGGGCAAGGTGGACGATCCGCTGCTGCGCGCGATGCTGTGGCAAAGCCTGTGGGATAGCGTGCGCGACGGCAAACTGCCGCTCAACAGTTTCCTGAAAACCGTGCTGGCCAACGCGCCGGCCGAAAAAGATTACACGCTGCTCGGCGATATCGCCGGCAAGATCGGCCAGTCGAAGTCTTACCTCGACAAGATGGGCCCGTCCGCCGCCAGGTACCGCAGCAAGGTGGGCGTGCAGCTGGAAGACATGGCGTTCAAGGCCACGGTCGCAGCTAGCGGCGACAGCAACTTCCAGCGCCGCTGGTTCACCACGTACGTCAACCTGGCGAGCAGCCCGGCCGCGCTCAAGCGCCTGGCCGACATCCTCGATGGCAAGCTGGTGGTGCCGGGCCTGAACGTGAGCCAGGACGCACGCTGGGACATCGTTGCCCGCCTGAACCGTTACGACGTGCGTGGCAGTGCCGCGCTGTTGACCGCCGAGCAGGCGCGTGACAAGTCCGACAGCGGCCAGGCCGCCGCGCTGGCCGCCACCGTGGTCCGCCCGGACGCCAAGGTCAAGGCCGAATGGCTGGCCACCATCGGCGACCTGCAGACCAAGCTGCCATTCTCGCGCATCCGCACCGCCATGTTCGGGCTGTATCCGGCCGAGCAGGGCGCGCTGGCCGAGCAGAGCGCCGGTGCGCGCCTGGACAGCCTGGCGCAGGTGGATCAAGCGGCCGGCCCGGTCTACATGCGCGCCTACGCGGCAGCACTGATACCGGCCGCGTGCACGCCGGCCAGCGTGGCGCGCCTGCAAGCGGCGGTGGCAGCGCAGACCGGCTTGTCGGCCGGCACCCGCCGTGCGCTGCTGGTCACGCACCAGGAAGATGAACGCTGCGTTGCTATCAAGAAAGCGATGACAGAATAATCTATTCCCTGTTGGAAGTAGGGCTAAAGCCGGCGCTTGCGCCGGCTTTTTTTATGCATGTCATCAAACCGTCATGAACCGCGACGATGGCATGGCATTGCTCGCGTAAAGGCCGAGGATGGGGCGGTATTTTCGAAAAGAATGTTAAATTTCTAGATGGGAAGTTTGTTTGCATACAACGCAAAGCAGGCTCATCTGAGCGAAGCACGGCGTCTGGAAAATCTGATACTTTCATAGAGGAATCGGTATATTGTTCAGTCTTTATCAATATAAAATGAATAATAAATTGTAATAATATGTTACTACACCGAGAGTTGTTTGTTTATATTCATTGTTACTTTCCAAAAAAGTAGATCATGGGGCCGACAGGCAACCAGCCCGGCGACCCGCGCTCACCACTTAACCACAAGGGCAACAGAAAATGACATTCTTCCAATCGAAACTGCGCCAACTGACTGCCGCCACCGTGGGCGCGCTTGCCGTGATGTCCGCCACGCCGGCGCTGGCCGGGGTGATCGATTTCGAGTCGGTCGCGCCGAACATCTATGGCGGCACCGAAGTCATCACCCAATCCGGCTACAACCTGACTGTGATCGACACTCCTGCCGCCGGTCCTGGCGGCACCGGTTTTGCTGGCGCCATCGGCGATGGCAGCGATCCGTTCCTGTGCACGGTGGCCGCTTGTCCCACCGGCAATGCCAGCCAGTTCTACCTCGGTGTCAACGATGGCAGCCTGAAGGTCACCCGCACCGACAACCGCCTGTTCCAGCTCACCGGTCTCGACTACGCCTTCCTGGCGCCGGTGGGTAACCTGGGGGGCTACTCCTATGGTCAGCTAACCCTGGTTGGCGAGTTGTCGAACGGTACCAACGTGTCATATGCCTATGATTTCCCGGTGCTCAACAGCCTTGGTTATTCGCCGTTCCAGGCCTTGTCGTTGACGGCGTTCGGTGGCAACTATTTCAGCAGCGTGACCATCGGTTCGTGCCTGTTCGACGGTAACGGCGGTTGCACCAGCCCGCTGGCCGGCGCCGAGAACCAGTCGCAGTTCGCCATCGACAACCTGCGTGTGGCGCCCGTGCCGGAGCCGGAAACCTACGCCCTGATGGGCCTGGGCCTGGGCCTGGTGGGCTGGATGTCGCGCCGCCGCGCACGTGCAGCCCGCACCGACCATAACAACGCCGTTGCCAACACCACCGCCGCCTGATCGAGGAACCCGTTCATGAAACTTCGTCCTATCTGCTCCGCCATCGTCCTGCTGGCTGCACTGTCCGGCGCCGCCCACGCCGAACAGCTGCGCCGCTCCTACATCGTGCAACTGGTCGACAAGCCGGTCGCCACCTACACCGGCCAGGTCGCCGGTTTGAGCGCCACCCAGCCGGCCGCCGGCCAGCGCCTCAATGTCGATGCGGGAAATGTGCAGGCTTATATCAGTTACCTCGACGCCAAACAGAACGACGTCATCAAAACCGTCAGCGCTGCCGAGATCACCCACAAGTATGACGTGGTGTTCAACGGCTTTGCGGCGCTGCTGACCGACGCCGAAGTGCGCGCACTGAAGAAAAACGCCGGCGTGGCCGCCATCACGGCCGACTCCGAAATGGTCCTCGACACCAGTTACACCCCGACCTTCCTGGGCCTCGACCAGCCTGGCGGCCTGTGGTCGCAAGTGGGCGGCCAGAAGCTCGCTGGTGAAGACATCATCGTCGGTATCGTCGATAGCGGTATCTGGCCGGAAAATCCCAGCTACGCCGACCGCGTGGACGAGAACGGCAATCCCACCCACAGCGGCGGCACGCTGGCCTACGATGCGCCGCCTGCCAGCTGGAAGGGCGGCTGCGATATCGGCGAGGGCTTCACGGCCGCCAACTGCAACAACAAGCTGATCGGCGCGCGCGCCTACAAGACCGCCAACCAGCAACTGCACTGGACCGAATTTGCCTCGCCGCGCGACTCGATCGGCGGCTCGGTTGGCGAGGGCGGCCACGGCAGCCACACGTCCACCACCGCTGCCGGCAATGGCGGCACCAGCGCCATCATCAACGGCGTCAACCTGGGCAAGATCTCCGGCATGGCGCCGCGCGCCCGCATTGCCTCGTACAAGGTGTGCTGGACCGACCCCACCCGCCGCAACGGCTGCGCCACATCCAACAGCGTCTCGGCGATCAACCAGGCCGTCAAGGACGGCGTCAACGTGATCAACTTCTCGATCGGCCCGTCGGCCGGCGGCGGCGCCTTCGACGAGGCCACCGAGCAGGCCTTCCTCGGTGCGGCGGCAGCCGGCGTGTTCGTTGCCGCTTCGGCCGGCAACTCGGGCCCGACCGCCACTGCGCCGGCGCCAGCGAGCCACATCAGCCCGTGGCTGTCCACGGTCGGCAACTCCACCCACAACCGCCTGTACGTCGGCGACGTGATCCTGCCTACCGGCGTCAAGCTGACTGGCGCCTCGAGCAACGCCAATACGCCTAACTCGCCGCTGATCCTGTCCAAAGATGCGGGCCTGGCCAGTGTCACACCGGCCCAGCAGCTCGCGCTGGCCCAGTGCTTCGGCCCGGCCGACAGCGTGGCAGCCCTGCTCGACCCGGCCAAGGTGACCGGCAAGATCCTGGTCTGCGACCGTGGCAACAACGTACTGGTCAACAAGAGCGCCAACGCCAAGACCGCCGGTGCGGTGGGCGCGATCATCGCCAACGTCGAGAACGGTGCAGTCACCATCCTGAACCAGGCGCACTCGCTGTCCACCGTGCACATCACCAAGGAAAACGGCGCCATCCTCAAGAGCTATATGGCGGGCAATACCGGCGCCACGGCTGCGCTGGGCAATCTGAAACCCACCGTCGATACCACCGTGGTCGCGCCGGTAATGAGCGGCTCGTCCTCGCGCGGCCCGAACGTGGCCAACGCCAACATCCTGAAACCGGACATGACCGCGCCGGGCACCGACATCCTGGCCGCGCTCACGCCCGACCTGACCCAGGCCCAGCGCGACGCAATCGCCGCCGGCAACCCGGCGCAAACGGTCGAGTTCGGCTTCCTGTCGGGTACCTCGATGGCGTCGCCGCACGTGGCCGGCGTGGCCGCGCTGCTCAAGCAGCGCCATCCGACCTGGAGCCCGGCTGCCATCAAGTCGGCGCTGATGACCACCGCCTACAACACCTTCAACGACGGCCAGAGCGCCAAAGTGCCATGGGACACCTCGGCTACCTACGCGGGCAACCGCGCGTTCGGCCAGGGCGCTGGCCACATTGCGCCGACGACGGCGGCCGATCCCGGCCTGGTGTACGACATCGCACCGGTCGAGTATGCGCGCTTCCTGTGTGGCCAGGGCCTGGTGTACAGCGCGGCGCAGTGCACCGCGTTCGGCGGCGGCATCGCAGCCTACAACCTGAACCTGGCGTCGCTTACCGCCTCCAACGTGCTGGGCGCGCAAACGCTCACCCGCACCGTCACCAATGTTGGCGACACCACCGCCACCTATAACGCCACGGCCACACTGCCGGGCTTCACGGTGGCGATCTCGCCGGCCACGCTGACGCTGGCGCCCGGCGCCAAGGCCACCTTCACGGCCCGCCTCACCCGTACCACTGCGGCGCGCGATACCTGGTCCTACGGTTCGCTGACCTGGAGCGACGGCGTGCACACGGTACGCAGCCCGCTGACCGCGCGCGGCACCGGCATTGCCGCAGCTGCCAACGTGTACAGCGAAAACACGTCGGGCGCCAAGGTGCTGACAGTGGGCACTGGTTTTGCCGGCGCCTTCAGCACCGCCAAGGGCTTGCTGCCGGCAACGCAAACCACCCGCACCATCGGCCAGGCCGGCGGCGCGGACAATGCGACGCTGTGCCTCAACGGCGCCTCGGCCGGCGTGAACGTGCATAACTTCACCGTGCCGGCTGGCACGCTGGTGGCGCGCTTCGCACTGTTCGACTCGGACAACACCGGTACGGGCGCTGGCGACTCCGACCTCGACCTGATCCTGTTGCGCGGCACCACCCTGGTGGGCCAGAGCGGCGAGCTGACGTCGAACGAGCGCATCGAGCTGGTGTCACCGGCGGCAGGCAACTACACCCTGTGCGTGATCGGTTACGCTCCGGCTGGCGGCCAGGCCACCTACAAGCTGTCGAGCTGGCTGGTACAGCCAACCTCGACCGCTGGTAACTTCAAGGTGATGTCGCCAAGCTCGGCCACACTGGGTGGCACGGCGTCGGTCGGCATGAGCTGGAGCAACCTGGACGTGGGCAAACGCTACGTCGGTGCGGTGGACTACCTGGTGGGCGGCGTCCGGCAGGGCACCACGGTGATCGATGTGGATACCACCGATCCGCTGCCGCTGTTCAAGAGCTCGTCGGACAAGGGCAAGCTGGCTTACTAAGCCTTACTAAACAGTAATTGCTTCATTAAAAAGCCTGCGGCAGCCATTCGGCGCCGCAGGCTTTTTCTCGTTCGTGCCCCCGCACGCCAGGGCTGGGGGCGGCCTTTCCCGGTTCCAGCCCCAAATCCAGGGCGGCGCCGGTACGTGGCGGGCGCGGGCTTAGCGCACGTTGGGCTGGCTGCCGGCGCTGGCCGGGTTGAGCACGCAGCGGTTGGCGCGGCAACTGGCGCCGGGATCCGAGACCACCGAGCAAGTGGACATCATCGCCTCGCGCGCATCCTGGGCGCGCAGCGCGGCGGCGTGGCGTTCCACCAGTTGTTTAAGGGCTGCACCATCGTCCTGCTTGCTGGACCACGGCAGGTAGCTCTGCGGCCCGCCGCACGCCTTGGCGCCCACGCCGATCGTGTGGCATTGGCTGTCGTTGTCGCACGCGGGGTTGGCGCTGGCGGCCTGGATCTGCTGCCACAGGCTGCTGGCTGCGGCTGGCGCTGCGGGGGCGGCGGGAGAGGTGGGAGAGCCAGGAGAGGCAGGCGGCGCAGGCGGTGGTGGACTGGCGCAGGCGCTGGTCATCAACAACAGCAGGCCGGCCGCAGCCAGGCGCGTGGAGAGCAACAGGGGCGAGGACAGTTTCATGGTGGTGCTCCGGTTGAGGAACTACAGCGGCTCGGTCAGGCGCGCCTTGCGGGCCGCGCCGTCGGCGCCGAACAAAATAACGAACTCGGCATACGCCGGCTGGCCATCGCTGCCCTTGCCGGCCGCCTGCGGATAGCGGTAGCGCCACACTTGCACGCCGGTATCGAATTGCAGCGCGGTGGCTGGCCCCAGCCTGGCGCGCACGGCGGCCGTGGTGTCGTAGCCGGGCGCCAGCGCGGTGGTGGGCGGATCGTCCATGTATTCGAAGGCCAGCAGGGTGTCGTCGGGCCAGGACTTGTCCCACAGCGGTGCATAAAAGCTGCGGTCGAGCAGGACCTGGCAGTCGCAGTAGGGCAGCGACTCCGGGGTTTGGGTGCCGCCCGCGTACAGCAGGTCGAAGGGCAGGGCGGCGCTGCGAGCACCATGGCGTGCGGTCACGCCGAAAATCGGGCGTTCGGCGAAGAACAGGTAGTTGCCGTCGGGTGCGCCACAGATGCTGTCGGCATCGGTCAGCAGGTCGCCCAGCCAGGCGAACATCTCCGAATTGTTCGACAGCAGGCCGGCAGCCACGCCCACCTGGCATTCCAGGCGCAGGTCGCCCAGGCGGCGCATGCCGGCCGGCACGCCGGGGCTGCGCACCTGGGCGCGCCAGGTGAGGGTGCTGGTCTTGCGGCTGGCCACGAGGGCGGCGTTCTGCGCCAGTGCGCGGGCGTCGCGCGGCAGCGTGAAGGTGTGATCGGGCGCGACCGTGACCGGCAGCGAGACGCTGTCGCCGGCCACCCGCAAAGTGATGCCGTCGAGCGCGGTGGTGGACAGGCGCGGCAGCAGCTGGAAGCGCAAGGTGGCCTGCGGCGCCAGCGCATGCAGGCGTTCGAAGCGGTCCATGCCGGCGATCATCTTGCGGTAGGACTTGTCCACCGGGTCGCGGGTGGTGGCGATGGTGACGCGCGCGGGTTCGTCGCTGGCGGCCAACGCAGGGATGGCGAGGCAGCACCAGGTCATGCACGCGATCAGGCAACGGACGACAGGCATCGGGTTCCTCCAGGACATGAAGACAGGATAGGCCCACCCGGGCGGGCGTGGCGCACGTCTTTTGTTGTTGGCAAGTTTTCTATTAGCAAGTCTATAATGCTGCCTTTATTTTAATAAGCAATTGGTGCTACGGCCCACACGCTTCATCAGATGACCGCCACAGCGCCAGCACCGAATCGCTACCTCCCCGAAATCGATGGCCTGCGCGCCCTGGCCGTGTTGCTGGTGCTGTTATGCCACGCCAGGTTCACTGCTGTAGCAGGTGGTTACATCGGCGTGGATGTGTTCTTTGTCATTTCCGGCTACGTGGTCTGCCGGTCGATACTGGCTGACCAGCAGGCCGGCACCTTCAGCCTCAAGCAATTTTATACGCGGCGACTCAAGCGCCTGGCGCCGGCGCTGTTGCTGGTGATGGCGGCAACCCTGGCGTTCTGCCTGGTGTACAACTTCCCGGGTAGCAATCTCACGCTGCTCAAAAGTATCCGCGCTGTATTGTTATTGAATGCAAATATCTTCCTGGCCAGGCAGACCGGCTACTTCGACTTGCAGGCCGATAAGCACCCGTTGTTGCACACCTGGTCGCTGTCGGTCGAGGAGCAGTTCTACCTGATCGTGCCGCTGCTGTTGCTGATGGTGGCCAGGCTGCGCGCCAGTTACACGCTGGCCCTGGTGGCGGGGCTGTGGGCTGCTGCTCTGGCCTGGTCGTGGTACGACGTGAGCCGCGCTGCGCCCGGCGCATACTTTTACCTGCAAGGACGGCTGTTCGAATTGCTGTGCGGCGTGGTGCTGGTATTTGCCTTGCGTCGTTTTCCCGTCACGGCCAGGCGAGTGTGGTACGACGCCATGTTGCTGGCGGGACTGGCCGTGATCCTGGTGTGCGGATTGCGCTACAACGCGGGTACGCCGATGCCGGGGATAAATGCCTTATGGCCGTGTCTTGGTGCCGTGCTGGTGATCGTCGGCATCGAGGGGGCGCATTACTGCAGGGTTTTGCTGAGCAACCGCGTGGCTGTCTTCCTGGGCAAGATATCGTACGTGCTGTACCTGTGGCACTGGCCGGTGATTTTCGCGTTCGGCCGCCTGGGCTGGCAATCGGCGGGCGCGATGTCCGCCGCGCTGGGACTGTCGCTGGCGCTGGCCGTGGCTACCCACTACTTCGTGGAAAACCCGTTGCGTCGCGCGCGCTGGTCGCCGGTGAAAACCGCCGCGCTGCTGTTCCTGCTGCCGGTGCTAACGGTGCTGGCGCTGCTGCAGGTGGCCCGCAAGACCGATAATTTCATGGCCTGGTATCCGGCGCACTACCAGCAGGACAATGCCGATGCCGGCAGCACCGTGTTCGACCGGCCGCGCGCCAGACAGTGCTGGAGCCAGGTCGAGGTGACTCCGAGCGCGCTGTGCACGGTGGGCGACGCCACGTCGCCGCGCAAGGCGGTGTTGCTTGGCGATAGCCATGCTTACCACCTGATCGATTTCATCGATCAACTCGGCAAGGAACATGGCCTGGCCATCCACGACATGACCTTCACCATGTGCGCGCCGATCGAGGACAGTCCCGAGCGCGCCGGCGACCCCGGCTTCCAGCAGCACGCGCAGGAGTGCCGCGCGCATGGTCGCAACACCATCGCCTGGGTATTGTCGCGGCCGGAGATTTCGGTGGTGTTCATGTCGGCAGTGTGGGACCTGTATCAGAACACCGGCACCGGCGCTGGCGTGCAGCCGACCGGCCACGGTTTCCTGCCTGGCCAGATCAATACCGAGCTGGCGCGCACCATCGGCAAGCTGGAAGCAGCAGGCAAGCGCGTGGTATTTCTCGACGACCTGCCGCTCCTGCCTGCCAGTCTGGAAAACTGCGTCTCGAACCGGGTGTACCTGCCCGGCCGCGCGCACGACGAGTGCAGCTTTCCGCGCGCCGAGGCCGACGTGCGCTATCGCGACATCGACGCCATCCTCGCCGACATGCACGCGCGCTTTCCGCGCACCGCCACGCTGCATACCTATGACGTGCCGTGCGATGCGCAGCGTTGCCACGCCAGCATAAAAGGTACCGGTCTGTACGCTCATAACGATCGCGGCCACCTGGGCGCCGGCGGCAGCGCCACGTACTACCGCGCCTACCGCGCGCGCCATCCCGGCGAGATCGAGCAGGCGCTGGCAGAACTTCCCTAGAATCTGTCCCGGCCGGGAATGAGGCGCTGCCTGCGCCCCTCGGCAGCGGGGCCGATCAGCCGTACTGTTTTCGGTTCTAGTGCAGGATGTCGATGCGGATTTTGCGCCCGCCGCGATAGGTGTACAGCGTGACCGCCGGGTTGGCCAGGTCGCCGTAGCGGTCGAAGCCGATGGCGCCGGTCACGCCCTGGTACTTGATCTTGGCCAGTTCGGGCAGGTACTGTTTCGGCACGGCGGTGCCGGCCGCCTGCATCGACTTGGCCAGCAGCATCACGGCATCGTAGGCGTACGGCGCATAGGTTTGCAGCGGCAGCTTGTAGCGCTGCTGGTAGCGGTCCACGAAGGCACGGTAGCCGACGTCGTAGTTGCCGGTCACACCGCCGGCCACGGCGCAGGTGAGCTGGTTGTCGGCCAGGGCGTCGCCGGCCAGCTGCGGCAGCCGTTCGGAACAGATGCCGTCGCCGCTGAGGAAACGCAGGTTCATGCCCAGCGATTTCATCTGCTTGAGCATGGGGCCGGCTACCGCATCCATGCCGCCGAAGAAGATCAGGTCGGGCTGGCGCGCCTTGATCTGGGTGAGGATGGCGTTGAAGTCGGTGGCGCGGTCGTTGGTGTACTGGCGGCTGACGGCGTCCGCTGCCGTGCCCTGCGCGCGCACGCCCTTGAGGAAGGCATCGGCCAGACCCTGGCCGAACGCGGTGCGATCGTCGATCACGGCGATGCGGCGCGCCTTGAGCGTGTGCACCGCGTAGCGGCCCAGCACTTCACCGATCTTGTTATCGTTGGCCACCAGCCGGAACGCGGTCTGAAAACCCTGGCGCGTGTACAGCGGCGTGGTGGCGGCCGGCGTGATCTGCGGAATGCCGGCGGCCGCGTAGATGCGCGAGGCCGGCACGCTGGTGCCGGAATTGAGGTGGCCGACCACGCCGGCCACCTCGGCATCGACCAGCTTTTGCGCCACGGCCGTGCCCTGCTTGGGATCGGCGGCGTCATCCTCGACCTGCAACACGAACTGCACGCTGCGCCCGCCGATCTGCGGGCCGGTGGCGTTGAGGTCGTCGATCGCCATGCGGGCGCCGTTTTCGATGTCCTTGCCCATGTGGGCGCTGGCGCCGGACAAGGGCGCGACAACGCCGATGCGCACTTGCGGCACTTGCGGTTGGGGCTTGCCCTGGGACTGGTTTTGGGCAGCAGCGTTCAGGCTGGCGAGCAGGAGGAGGAGGGGCAGGCGCATGAGATTCCTGTAACGGTCTATGGATTCCCGCCTGCGCGGGAATGACGGTTTTACGGCTGGTGGTGCTGGCGGACGCGCATCGGTGCTTGCTGGTAGCCGCCGGTGTTGTTTGGTGGTCGGCTGATGTTCAATTATTGCATGGCTGGCGCCGTGCACCGATGAGGCCGTTGCTTTTACGACTACAATATCCCCAGATCAATACCCAATGGAGTCGGCATGTCGTTCGTCATTGTTCTTGCAGCGTTGGCCTTTTTGATGTTGGCCGCGTATCGCGGCTACAGCGTGATCCTGTTTGCGCCGATTGCCGCCCTCGGCGCGGTATTGCTGACCGACCCGGGCGCGGTGGCGCCGGTGTTTTCCGGCATCTTCATGGAAAAGCTGGTTGGTTTCGTCAAACTGTATTTCCCGGTATTTTTACTGGGCGCCGTGTTCGGCAAGCTGATCGAAATATCCGGTTTTTCCGAATCGATCGTGGTGGCGGCGATCCGCTACATCGGCCGCACCCGCGCCAATGCCGTGATCGTGCTGGTGTGCGCGCTGCTCACCTACGGCGGCGTGTCGCTGTTCGTGGTGGTGTTCGCGGTGTACCCGTTCGCTGCCGAGCTTTACAGGCAAAGCAATATCCCCAAGCGGCTGATGCCCGGCGCGATTGCGCTCGGTGCGTTTTCGTTCACCATGGACACCTTGCCCGGCACCCCGCAAATCCAGAACATCATCCCCACCACGTTTTTCAAGACCACCGGCTGGGCCGCGCCGTGGCTCGGTGTGATCGGCAGTGTCGCCATGCTGACCGCCGGCCTGATTTACCTGGAATGGCGCCGCCGCACCGTGATGGCCACCGGCGAAGGCTATGGCGGCAGCGCCGCCGATGCCGACGCCAAAGCCGATGCCAACACCGGCACCAACGCCGGCGCCAAAGCCGACAACCTGCCGATAGCACCGCTGCCTGCCAAACGCGGCCTGCCGCACCCGCTGCTGTCGATCGCACCGCTCGTGCTGGTCGGCGTGGTCAACTTCGCGCTGACCAAGATGATCCCGCACTGGTACGGCGACAACTACGCGCTCACGGCCGACGCCTTGCCCGGCCTGCACAGCGCCATCAACCTGCCCATCAAGGGCGTGATCGGCATCTGGGCCGTGGAAGGCGCGCTGTTGCTGGGCATCGTGTTCGTGGTGGTGACCGCGTTCGGCCGCGTGCGCGCGGCGTTTGCCGAGGGCACCAAGGCGGCGGTCAGCGGCGCGTTATTGGCGGCGATGAATACTGCGTCCGAGTACGGCTTCGGCGGCGTGATCGCAGCGTTGCCGGGTTTCCTGGCGGTGAGCAGTGCGCTCAAAAGCGTGCCCGATCCGCTGATCAATGCAGCCGTTTCCGTGACCACGCTGGCCGGCATCACCGGCTCGGCCTCGGGCGGCATGAGCATTGCGCTCGCTGCCATGTCGGACCAGTTCATCCGTGCCGCCGAGGCCGCGCAAATTCCGCTCGAAGTGCTGCACCGCGTGGTGTCGATGGCCAGCGGCGGCATGGATACCTTGCCGCACAACGGCGCGGTCATCACCCTGCTGGCGGTGACGGGCCTCACGCACAAGCAGTCGTACGGCGAGATCTTCGGCATCACCGTGATCAAGACGCTGGCGGTGTTTCTCGTGATCGCGGTGTACTACCTGACCGGGCTGGTGTAAGCGGATATTGCAGCTGGCAGCGCGCGCAGTAAAAGCTGCGCCGCGCAGTCTTGCCCAGGTGCCCGCGCAGGAACGAGATATTGCAGCGCGGGCAGATTTTCTTGGTGTGCGCCAGCCAGTGCTGCTTGAGCGTTCCCTCTTTTTTCCATGCCAGAAAATCGAAGCTGTACGCGCGCGCCTGCGCCACCAGTGCGCGCAGCTTCGCTGCCGGGATATCGCCCATCTTGGAGAGTGGGTGGAGGCGCACCCGGAAAAGCACCTCGTTCTTGATGATGTTACCCACACCGGCAAAGATAGTCTGATCGAGCAGGGCGTCGCACGCCAGCAGATCAGGCTGGGCGCGCAGTTTTTTCAGCGCCAGCGCTGGCGACCAGGCGTCGTTCATGACGTCGCCACGCCAGTCGTACTCACTGTCCAGGTCGTCGGAGAGGGTCTTGATCGAGCACGTATAAAAATGCAGCGCGCTGTCGTCGTCGAAGAACAGGCTCAGGCGCGGCTTGGCGCGGCCGGCCTCCTTGGTTTGGTTGATCAGGTACGTGCCGAACATCAGCAGGTGGATGCGCAGCGCGCGGTCGGCCAGACGTATCAAGAAATGCTTGCCGAAGGTGCGCAGCGCCAGAATGGGCTGGCCGGCCAGCTCGTCCATCGCGACATCCTTGCTGCTGCCTTGCGCGCGCACAATGGTGCGGCCTTCAAAGTCTGCGACCTGTTCGCGCAGGATGACGATCGATGGTCCTTCGGGCATGGGGGTTCTCCACTGGCGGTATGCCGTCGAGTGTGGACCGCACGCGCCACGCGGGCTGTACGCTGGGTCACCTATGCCGATTCGCCCCGCCATTGCGACCACAAGTAAATCATGTCATATTCGTTGTTCGTTGCAAACTACCGAGGAGCCAGATTTGAAACACACGCTGATTATCGCCGCACTGCTGTCGGCAGGCATGGTGCACGCCGCCACCGGTCCCGAGTTCGACGCCAAGCGCCTGTCGCAGGACGTCAAGGTGCTCTCGTCCGACAAGTTCGAAGGTCGCGGTCCCAACACCGCCGGCGAGACGCTCACCGTCGACTACCTGGTGCAGCAATTCAAGGCGGCCGGCCTGCAGCCTGGCGGCGATCCCGTCAAGGGCAAACCGGGCGAGCGCAGCTGGACGCAGGACGTGCCGCTGGGCCGCTTCGAGATCAAGGGGCCGGTTGCGCTGTCGGTGCGCGACGCCAAGGGCACCCATGCGCTCAAGCAGGGCGACGACCTGGCCGTGCGCGCGTCGATGAGCGGCAGCAAGCTGGTGGACTTCAAGGATGCGCCGCTGGTGTTCGTGGGCTATGGCGTGACCGCGCCCGAGCGCAAGTGGGACGACTTCAAAGGCGTGGATTTGAAGGGCAAGCTGGCCGTTGTGCTGATCAACGATCCCGATTTCGAAACCGGCCAGGGCGAATTCGGCGGCAAGGCCATGACCTATTACGGCCGCTGGACCTACAAGTTCGAGGAAATGGCGCGCCGCGGTGCACTGGGCACCATCATCGTCCACGAAACCGCGCCGGCTTCGTACGGCTGGGCCACGGTGAAAAACTCGAATACCAACGTCATGTACGACATCGTGCGCAAGAATCCGGCTGAAGCCCATGCACCGGTGGAAGCGTGGATACAGCGCGACCTGGCGGCGGACCTGTTCAAGCGCGGCGGCCAGGATTTCGAGGCGCTGAAAAAACTGGCGCAAACGCGCGACTTCAAGCCGGTGCAACTGAAGGACGTCACGCTGTCGGGCAAGTACGCGGTGGACGCGCAAGTGATCACGTCGAAAAACGTGGCCGCGCGCGTGGTGGGCGCCAGTCGTCCCGACGACACCGTGATCTACAGCGGCCACTGGGACCACCTGGGCGTGGGCCAGCCCGATGCGGAAGGCGACAAGATTTACAACGGTGCGGTGGACAACGGTACCGGGCTGGCCGCCATGCTGGAACTGGCGCGCGCCTACGGCAAGGCGCCGAAGCCGGCGCGCAGTGTGCTGTTCCTGGCGGTGACGGCAGAAGAAAAGGGCTTGCTCGGCTCCGAATACTACGCGTCGTACCCGCTGTATCCGCTGGCCACCACGGTTGGCGTGATCAATATGGATGCGCTCAGCCCCTACGGCGTCTCGCGCAATTTCACCATCTCCGGCAGCGCCAAGCTCGACTTGCTGGACCAGCTGGTGGCCAAGGCCAAGCAGTGGAACCTGGCGTATTCGCCCGATCCGAAGCCGGAAGCCGGCTACTTCTTCCGCTCCGACCACTTCCCGTTCGCCAAGCGCGGTGTGCCGGCGTTCTCTTACGGTTCGGGTAACGACTGGGTGGACGGCGGCATTGCAGCTGGCAAGAAAAACGAGCAGGCCTACACCACCGACAACTACCATCAGCCGTCGGACGAGTGGAGCGCCAAGTGGCAATTCACCGGCATGGCGCACGACCTGGGCATGTTGTACTCGCTGGGCCGTGACCTGGCCGATGGCAAGTCGTGGCCCAACTGGGCCAGCGATGCCGAGTTCCGCGCGGCACGCGACCAGACCGCCAAGGACCGAAAATAATCGCTCTATCGTTTATATTATTTCTAACTTTTTCTGATTTGCAATAAAATAAAAGCGCGCCGGCACTGATGCCGGTGCGCTTTTTCTTTCAGGAGCTTGTGCATGACCATTTCGCTTCGCCGCACCATCCTTGCGGCGTCCATCGCCGTTTTCTCCGCTGCCTCGGCCTATGCGGCCGACGTCAAGCCGGTGGCCAAAGCCGATATCGCCATCCCCGATATCGCCTACAAAAAATTCGTGCTCAAGAACGGGCTGACCCTGCTGGTGCATGAAGACCACAAGACGCCGGTGGTGGCGATCAACACCTGGTACCACGTCGGCTCCAAGAACGAAAAACCGGGCAAGACCGGCTTTGCCCACCTGTTCGAACACCTGATGTTCAGCGGCAGCGACAATTTTAACCAGACCTACCTGAATGCCTTGCAGCGCATCGGCGCGACCGACCTCAACGGCACCACCAATCCCGACCGCACCAATTACTTCCAGAACGTGCCGACCTCAATGCTCGACTACGCGCTGTTTGCCGAGAGCGACCGCATGGGCCACCTGCTCGGCGTGCTTGACCAGAAGAAGCTCGACCTGCAACGCGGCGTGGTGCAAAACGAAAAACGCCAGGGCGAGAACCAGCCGTACGGCGTGACGCGCCAGCTGCTCACTGAGAACACCTGGCCGGTCGGCCACCCGTACTCGTGGACCACGATCGGCTCGATGGCCGACCTCGACGCGGCTTCCATGGCCGACGTCACCGACTGGTTCAAGACCAACTACGGTCCGAATAACACCACGCTGGTGCTGTCGGGCGACATCACGCCGGAAGCGGCGCTCCAGAAGGTCGAGCAATACTACGGCGATATCCCGGCCGGTCCGCCGCTGGCCAAGCACAGCGAGTGGATCGCCAAGCGCACCGGCACCCACCGCAGCACGGTGCAGGATCGCGTGCCGCAGGCGCGCATCTACCGCGTGTGGAACGTGCCCGGCGCCAAGAGCGCCACGGAGCCGCTGCTGGACCTGGGCGCCTACGTGCTGGGCGAAGGCAAGACCTCGCGCCTGTACAAGCGCCTGGTGTACAAGGAACAACTGGCGACCAGCGTAGCCACCAGCAATGCGTCGTCCGAGATTGCCGGCCAGTTCTACATGGTGCTCACGGCCCGTCCCGGCGCCGACTCCGGAAAAATGGAACGCCAGGCCGACGAGGAATTGCAGGCGCTGCTCAAAAACGGCCCCACCGCTGCCGAGCTGGAAATTGCCAAGACCAAGATCCTGGCGCAATACACGCGCATCGTCGAACGCGTGGGCGGCTTCGGCGGCAAGAGCGATTTGCTGGCCAGCTGCCAGACCTACACCGGCAATCCCGACTGCTACAAGGACTACCTGAAGGCGGTCAAGGCGGCCACGCCCGCATCCGTCAAGCAGGCCATGAACGCCTGGCTGGCCGACGGCGACTTCGTGCTCGACGTGCAGCCGTTCCCGACCAACTACGCCACCACCGCCAAGTTTGACCGCAGCAAGCCGCCAGCGCTGGGCCAGGCCGAATCGTTGAACCTGCCGGCGATGCAAAAGGCGACCTTGTCGAACGGCCTGAAAGTGGTGCTGGCCGAGCGCCATGCGGCGCCGGTGGTCAACCTGTCGCTGATCGTCGATGCCGGCTATTCGTCCGACTCGCACGAGCTGCCCGGCGTGGCCAGCCTGACCCTGGCGATGCTGGACGAAGGCACGCAAAAGCGCAACGCCGCGAAAATCAGCGAGGAAGTCGAATCGCTGGGCGCGCAGATTTCCAGCTACAACAACCTCGACGGTTCGTTCGTGCAGCTCAACGCGCTCAAGGCCACCTTGCCGCAAGCGCTGAACGTGTATGCCGACGTGGTGCTGCATCCGGCCTTCGAACAGAAGGAACTGGACCGCCTGCGCAAGGACCAGCTCGCCGCCATCGCGCGTGAAAAAACCAATCCGTCGGCCATGGCGCTGCGCGTGATTCCGGGCCTGATCTATGGCAAGCAGCACGCCTACGGGTTGCCGCTGTCGGGCAGCGGCAACGAACAATCGGTGCTGCGTATCACCCGCGACGACCTGGTCAAGTATCACCAGAGCTGGTTCAAACCGAATAACGCAACCTTGCTGGTGGTGGGCGACACCACTCTGGCCGAAGTCGTACCGCAGCTGGAAAAAGCATTTGGCGGCTGGAAGGCCGGCGACGTGCCGAAGAAAAACATCGCGCAAGTGGCGCAACCGGAGAAAACCAGCGTGTACCTGATGGACAAGCCGGGCGCGCAGCAAAGCACGATTTACGCGGTGCAACTGGCGCCGCCGCGCAACGCGCCGGAAGCGGTGCAACTGGGCGTCGTCAACAACATCTTTGGCGGCAACTTCGGTTCGCGCATCAATATGAACCTGCGCGAGGACAAGCACTGGTCATACGGCGTGCGTTCGAGCGTGTTGCCGGCGCGCAGCCAAGGCCTGTACCTGAGCACGTCGCCGGTGCAAGCCGACAAGACCAAGGAAGCGTTGCAGGAACTGGTGCGCGAGTATGGCAACATTGCCGGCGCCAAGCCGATCACCGAGGCCGAATTGAAGGAAGCGCAAGACAACTCGACCTTGTCGCTGCCGGGTTCGTTCGAGACCGCCGGCCAGCTGGGCGGCGCGTACAGCACCATCCTGCAATACCAGCTGCCGGAAGACTACTACAACACTTTCACCAACAAGATCACGTCCATGACGCCGGCCGACGCCAACGCATTGGCCAATCGCGTGATCGAGCCGGGCAAGCTGGTGTGGGTAGTGGTGGGCGATGTGAAGAAGATCGAAGCCGGGGTGCGCGAGCTCAACCTGGGCGAAGTGCGCAAGGTGGATGCGGACGGCAACGTCCAGTAAGAAATATTGTCATTGAGACCACTGCGTTACGCCGGACGTTTGTAACGTAGTGTATCTCACATGAAAGCAGGTTCAATTACGTTTGTGTAATGGTCATTGCACGGATGTGATTGAACCTGTTTGTTTATGTGTTTGCAATGAGACACTCTTTGAGCAGGATGACTTGCGCCTGGGCTTCCATATCCTGACGAATCACGTTGCGCAGTTCGCGGCGCTTGCGGGCGCGGCTGCGGTGCTTGGCAGGAATCGACTCGATCGGCTTGTCCGTAAACGGCAGGCCCACATGGTAAAACCGGCGCGGCGCTTCCACGCCCACCATCGGCATCCAGAACGCGTCATAGTCGAAGGCGGTGCGTTGTCCGTCGGTCGGCAGCGCACTTTGCGCGCGGCCCTGGCCCATGCCCACCATGGTCTTGATGCCCATTTCGTTTGCCAGCGTTTGCGCCGCGAACAACAGCATGTGCGCCGGCGAGACGTTGTTGCAGGCTTCGGTCGCCTGGCGGATCTGGGCGATCTTGCCGGCAATGCCCTGGATGCCCGAGACCAGCAACACCTGGCTGTCCGCCACGCCTGCCAGCGCGCCCGGCGCAATGGAAAACGTCACGATGCAGATATTTTCGCCATCCAGGTCCAGTGTCAGGCACAGGTCGCCGTCGTGGTTGTAGTTGTAAGGGTAGCGCAGCGCGATATCGTAGCGGCTGTCTTCGTGGGTATGGCGCCACAGGCCGAAGCCGCTGCTGCGCGACTTGCGCAGGAAGTCGGGCAGGAAATGCCGGGCCATGCTCTGGTGATGGTTGACCGCGACGGCCAGGCGCTCGGGAATGGAAAAGCTGGAGCCCAGGTAGTACTTGCGCAGGTAGCGGTAGCGGATGCCGGTATAGAAATCCTGCTGGTTAAGCAGGCCCAGGTCACCCAGCAGGCGCGACAGATGGAAATGCCGGCGCAGGTGCAGCAGGTTGCGGGGCACGCTGACGACCCTGGACAGCGTGCGGCGAGCCATGTTGCGGCGTCCTGCAACGCCGGCAAGAACTGGTGCGCCAGGCAGCGTACCGTGGTTGGTAGATGCTTCCATTTATTTCACCCTAGACAATGTTAATGTTGTTTTGATCATTTATGCCTGCCCATTCTAGGGTCGGCTTATGCCAATAACATTACCTATGTGTAAGGATGATTTTGAGCGGGCAAGCCGCTCGGGGCGTAACTCAGGCTGCGGCTTCTTCCTTGATAAAGCGCGATTCGGCGGACCACATGGCGCAGGCGCGTGCCAGCAGGGTGGCTTCGGCATCGGCCAGCACGCCGTCGGCGTCGGCGATCGCCCACATGGCCCGCAACAGGCGGCGACGCAGGTCGGGATCGGTGACTTCGCTCAGCAGGCTGTCGATGGTGGCTGGCGCCAGTTCTACATGGCCCTGCTTGACCGAGCTGGTGAGCAAGTCGTTGCACAGGTCTTCCAGCAGGCCGTGGAAGGTGTCGATATCGATGTCGATGTGCTCGAGCAGGCGGGTGCGGGTGAGGGCGCGCAGCTCGGACGGCGCCAGTGCGCCATCGACCACCATGGCCAGGGCCACGATACGGCCAGCGGCGCTGGCAGTGTTTTCTTCATAATGTCGCATAGTCTTTTCCTTTTGGTTTGCCGGGCAGGCGGGCTTGCCCGGCATGTTTCAATGGTTACTTCTTACGAGTGGCGTACAGGCTGGCAATGACACTACCAGCGATCAGCGATGCCACCACGGTCAGCGAAATGTGCACCGGAATGTGGATCCACGGCAGCAGCAGCATTTTCAGACCGATGAAGCAGAGCACCAGGGCGAGGCCATATTTGAGCAAGTGGAAACGGTCAGCCACGTCTGCCAGCAGGAAGTACAGCGCCCGCAAGCCCAAAATCGCAAACATATTCGACGTGAACACGATGAATGGATCGGAGGTGATCGCGAAGATCGCCGGGATCGAATCCACTGCGAAGATCAGGTCGGTCACTTCGATCAGGATCAGCACCAGGAACAGCGTGGTCACGTAGCGCTTGCCATCCTTGCTGACGATGAACTTCTCGCCGTGGTCGCCTTCCGACACCGGCAACACCTTGCGTGCCCACTTGAGCACGGGATTGTTTTTCACATCCGGTTCTTCATCGACCGCCTTGAGCATTTTCAGGCCGGTGAACAGCAGGAACGCACCGAACAGGTACAGTATCCACTTGAACTCGTTGACCACCCAGGCGCCTGCCAGGATCATCACGGCCCGCATCACGATCGCACCGAGCACGCCGTAGATCAGCACGCGGCGCTGGTATTCGGGCTTGACGCCAAACGCGGTAAAGATAAGCAGGAAGATAAACACGTTATCGACCGACAGCGCTTTCTCGATCAGGTAGCCGGACAGGAACTCGAGCGACTTTTGCTCGGCGATCTCCGGGCCGACCGTGCCTTTCAAGTAGTACCAGAGGCCCGCATTGAACAGCAGCGCCAGGCTGAACCAGCCCAACGACCACGCGCCTGCTTCCTTGATCGATACCTTGTGCGCCTTGTTGCCGCCGAAGACCCACAGGTCCAGCGCCAGCATCACCAGCACGAACGCCACGAACCCGGCCCACATGGGCGCCGTGGCAATATTTTCTAATCCGGTCATTGACGGTCCTCCTTGCATGAAAATAGATGAATGTTTTCGATTAACCCGAAGCCATCATAAGAGCGCACGATTGTTCGTACAATTCGAATATACTTTATGGATTGATCGAAAATATCGATGTATCGAAAAATCGGAGGAATCTATGGCGACGGTATCGGCACTCAACTACAAGCATTTACGCTATTTCTGGATGGTGGCGCGCAGCGGCAGCATCGCCAAGGCGGCCGAGCAGCTGCACCTGACGCCGCAGTCGATCTCGGGCCAGTTGACGGAATTTGCTGACACGCTGGGGGTGGAATTGTTTCGCCGGGTGGGCCGGCGGCTGGAACTGACCGAAACCGGCAACCGCGTGCTGCGCCACGCCGAAGACATCTTCAGCGCCGGTGACGCCCTGCTCGACGTGGTGCGCGACCAGTCGGCCACCAAGGTGGGCAGCTTCCGGGTGGGAGTGTCCGATTCGGTCTCGAAAGCGGTGGCGTGCCGGCTGGTGGCGCCGGCGTTGTCGCTGGCCGAACCCACCCGGCTGATCTGCCGCGAGGGACGGCTGGCGGCGCTGTTGGCCGACATGGCCATCCACCGGCTCGACATGATCATCGCCGACCGCCCCATGCCCAGCCACCTCAGCGTGCGCGGCTACAACCACTTGCTGGGCGAGAGCGAATTGGGCGTGTTCGCGGCGCCGTCGCTGGCGGCCACGCTGACGGGCGAGTTTCCTGCCTGCCTGAATCATATGCCGCTGCTGCTGCCGGGCGAGGATTTCGCCGTACGCGCCAAGCTGATGCAGTGGCTGCACACCCACGTGCCGCGCCTGCACGTGGTTGGCGAGTTCGACGACAGCGCCATGATCAAGGCATTTGGAGAGTCGGGCGCGGGCCTGTTTTTCGCCCCGGTCGCCATTGCCGAGACCCTGACCGATGCGTTCAACGGCCAGTCCGGCATGGTGCTGGTGGGAACCATCCCGGCGCTGCGCGAGCAGGTGTATGCAATCACGACCGAGCGCCGCCTGAGCCACCCGGCCACGCAGGCAATCAGCCAGGCGGCGCGGCAGACGCTCACCGCCTGAGTGAACGAGCCGGGCACACATGTCCCGCCAGAGTCATCTTCCTGATCGGGCATCGACCGGTTGCCCAACAGAACCGTACGACACGCCGCGCAAGTTGATGTGTACCATCAAGGCAGTTTCTCAACGTTGTTTGATGAACACATAGCTGCAACTGCTGGCCCCGTACCATTCGTCAGCCAGAAAGCGTGTCTCGTTATGGCAGTTTTTAACTGCACAAAGAGCGCTTTCGTTGTGCATAACTTTTAAAAATGTGAGGACTCTATGAACATTGGAATCATTGGTGCCGGTCATATAGGCAGCGCGCTGGCAGTACGACTGGTCAGCCTGGGACACTCGGTATATATCGCCAACTCTCGCGGGCCAGAAACGCTGCAAGACGTGGCACAGAAAACGGGCGCGAAGCCTGTGACGATTCAGGACGCAGCCCGGCATGGCGACATTATCGTGGTCACCATTCCACTCAAGAATATTCCCAAGTTACCCAAAGACCTGTTCACCCGCACGGCCGCCGACGTCCCAGTCATCGACACGAGCAACTATTACCCCATCCTGCGCGACGGCCACATGCCGGAATTGGAATCCGGTACCCTCACGGAAAGCGAATGGGTGCAGCAACATCTGGGCCGTCCGGTCATCAAGGTGTTCAACAACATTTTCGCCGAACATATTCGAACCAAGGGTTTGCCCCAGGGTGCTGCCGGCCGTATTGCACTGCCGGTCGCCGGCGACGACGCTGGGGCCAAGCAAAAAGTGATGGCGCTGGTCGAAGAATTGGGCTTTGATGCTGTCGATGACGGCAGCCTGCACGAATCCTGGCGTCAGCAACCGGGCACGCCATGTTACGGGGCCGATCTGCCGGCCGATCAACTGCGCGAGCTGTTCGACAAGCTGGGACCACAACGCAGCGAAGCGCAACACGCCGAGTACCTGGCAAACCACGCCAAGCTCCAGCGCGAAATGGCTGAAAAGGGTTCCACCTGAAGCAAGGTGTCGCAGCCTGGGCATCCGCTCTCAGCGGATGCTGGCCGTTCAGTTGGCACATTGCAAAATTCGAAGTACAGCGTTCCGGTCGATCCGGGAAGCGTTTCGTTTCAATCACAGCGCCTTCGAACACAGGCGGAAATCCGGATCATCTTCGTACGGCCGGATCTGGAATCCCAAACTGGCCATCAATTTCAGCATGCCGCTGTTCTTGACCAGCACCAGGCCGTTGAGCTCTTTCAATCCCTTATCGCGCGCCACGTCCATGATCGCCAGCATCAGCCGCGTGCCCAGGCCCTGGCCGCTGAAGCGGTCATCGACCACCAGCGAGAATTCGCCGCTGCTGTCGTCCGGGTTGGCAATGTAGCGCGATACGCCCAGTATTCGTTCGGCTTCGACGAAACCGCCATCGGCGCCCGGAGTGCGCAGGGTTTGCACGGCGACCAGCGCCATTTCGCGGTCGTAGTCGATCAGTGTGTACTTGGCCAGCATCGGCACCGACAGTTCGCGCAGCGATGATGCGAAGCGGTAGTAGCGCGACTTTTCCGACAGGCCGCGCACGAATTCCTGCAGCATGAAGGCGTCGTCGGGCTGCACCGGCCGCAGCGTATATAAACCGCTGCCGCGCAGCGGCCATTGTTGGGTGTAGGCGGCCGGGTAGGGCAGGATGGCCAGGTGGTCGTATTTGTGCGACGACGGCGGCGCGGCATCGATGACGATGCGCGCATCGACTGCCAGCGCGCCGTATTCATCGACGATGAGCGGGTTGATATCGACTTCACGCAGCTGCGGCAGCTCGCACACCATTTCCGATACGCGCAGCAGGATATGTTCGATCGCCTCGCGCTGGGCCGGCGGTGCGCCGCGCCATTCGCCCAGGGTATCGGCGGCGCGCACGCGGCCGATCAGGCGCTGCGCCAGGAACTGGTTCAAGGGCGGCAGCTCGGTGGCGCGGTCGGCGATCAGTTCGATCATGGTGCCGCCGGCGCCAAAGCTGATCGCGGGGCCGAACAGGCGGTCGGTGGACACGCCGATGAACAGCTCGCGGCCATGGCGCTTGCCGGCCATTTTCTGCAAGGTCACACCGTTGATGGTGGCGTCGGGACGCAGGCGGCGCACGGTGGCGAGCATGTCGTCGTAGGTGTCGCGCACGCCGGCGGCGGTGAGCACGTTGAGCGCCACGCCCTGCACGTCGGATTTATGGCTGATGTCGGGCGAGTCGATTTTCATCGCCACCGGGTAGCCGAGCTGGCTTGCGATCAGCACCGCTTCGGTGGCGCTGCGCGCCAGCATGGTGGGCGTGATCGGGATGTGGAACGCGGCCAGCAAGGCTTTCGATTCCATTTCGGTCAGCACCTTGCGGCGTTCGGCCAGCACGCTTTCGATGAGCAGGCGGGCGCCGTCGAGGTCCGGGTCCGCCAGTTGCGACAGCGGTGGCGGGGTTTGATGCAGCAGTTGCTGGTTCTGGTAGAACGACGCGATGTTGGAAAAACCATCGACCGCCGCCTCGGGCGTGCGGAACGTGGCCAGGCCGGCCGTGTTGATCACCTGGCGCGCTTCGATCACCTGGCTGTCGCCCATCCAGCAGGTGAGCAGCGGCTTGCCCAGGCCGGCGTTGAGCGCGCTGACGGCACGCGCCACGCCGGCCGGGTCGCCACCGAGCTTGGGCGAGTAGATGACCAGGATGCCATCGACCTGGCTGTCGCGCGCGCAGGCCAGCACCGCTTCGCGGTAGGCGTCGGCGCTGGCGTCTTCGCCCAGGTCGAGCAGGTTCGATAGCGTGGCGTGCTCCGGTACCAGCGGCCGCAGCGCATCGGCGCTGGTGGTGGACAGGTGCGCCAGTTGCAGGCCCAGTTCGTGGATCCAGTCGGCCGCCAGCACGCCGGGACCGCCGCCGTTGGTGACCACGGCCAGCCGTGGCCCCACCGGCCGGTAGCGCGACGCCAGGCACTTGGCGGCCGAGAACAGCTGGACGAACGATTTCACACGTACCGCGCCGGTGCGGCGCAGCGCCGCATCGAATACCACGTCGCTGAGCACCATCGCACCGGAGTGGGTCAGCGCCGCCTGCGAGGCGGCGGTGGCGTTGCCCGCCTTGAGCACGATCACCGGCTTGGTATTGGCCGCGCCACGCAGCGCCGACAGGAAGCGGCGCGCATTGGTGAGCCCCTCCATGCAGATCACGATGCTGTGGGTGGCCGGATCGGTGGCGAGAAAATCAAGCGTTTGCGCCAGGTCCACCGCCGTGTTGGGACCGAGCGATACGACCGCAGACAACCCTACGGCGTTCTTGTCGGCCCAGTCGAGGATGGCGGTGGTGAGCGCGCCCGATTGCGAGATCAGCGCCAGGCTGCCGGGGCGGGCCAGTGGGCCGGCCACGCTGGCGTTCAAATGCAGGCGCGGGCGCTGGTAGCCGAGGCAGTTGGGACCGAGCAGGTGGATCTCGTGGCGCTTGGCGATGGCAACGAGCGCCGTGGCCAGCGCCGGATCGACGCTGGACGACAGGATCAGCGCCGCGCGGCACTGGATGCGGCCGGCCACCTCTAGCGCAAACGCCAGCTGGTCGTGCGGCAGCGCGATCACGGCCAGGTCGGCGCGCGACTGCGCCAGGTCGGCCAGGGTGCCCGTCATGCCGATGTCGAGATAGCTGACCGGGCCGGTGAAGCCGCCTTGTTCCAGCTGCGCGCGGATGCTGCGGCCGTACGTGGTCTGGCTGTCCGGCTGGTCATCGCGGCCGGCAAAGACGACGATGGACTTGGGAGCGAACAGCGGGGTGAGGTAGTGGTTATCCATGCGGCGATGATAGCGCAAAAGCCCATAAAAAAACGCCACCCGGTGGGTGGCGAAATCGCTGCGGAGAGGAACTCGCCGGGTACCCCGGCACTACCAGGGAATTATTTTGGCATCAACACGGTGTCGATCACGTGGATCACGCCGTTGTCGGCCGCGATGTCGGTCTTGGTCACGTGGGCCTTGTCGACCATCACCTTGTCGCCCTTGACGGCCACTTTGACGGAGGCGCCTTCGACGGTCTTGACGTCGCCGGACTTCACATCGGCTGCCATCACTTTACCTGGCACCACGTGGTAGGTCAGCACCTTGGTCAGGGCGGCCTTGTCTTTCAGCAGTGCGTCGAGTTTGGCTTTAGGGATCTTGGCGAATGCCGCGTCGGTCGGCGCGAACACGGTGAACGGGCCCGGACCTTTCAGGGTGCTTTCCAGGCCGGCCGCCTGCACTGCCGTGACCAGGGTGTTGAAGGAACCGGCCGCTTTCGCGGTATCGACGATGTCTGCTGCCTGGGCGGCGCCGAATGCCATGGTGAACGCTGCTGCCATCAAAAATTTCTTCATTTTCCTGCTCCTTAGAGTGGTGGTTGAACCGGTCTTTGAACCGGCATGTGTGTCAATTTATCCATCAAACTGTTGCATGTATACCGTGTGCAGGGTGAGGATGTGTCGATATCGGTTCAAAGACGGTTCGATGACTGTTGCAAACTCATCCTATTGCCAATGGGAAAAACGGGTCTTTTCGTTTATATTGGCCGTCTCACCTTATTCGGAGCAAGTCATGGCAAGTGCAGGCATCACCTTCGACGCGGTCGCGGCAGCGGCCGCCGGCTTGCAGGGCAACGGTCAGCCGGTCACCATCGAGACCGTCAGCGCCGCGCTGGGCGAGCCGGCGTCGATCGGCCTGCACAAGCACCTGGCGGCCTGGCGCAGTGCGCAAGCGCAATCTGCGCCGGTGCCGGCGCCGGAAATGCCGGCCGAGCTGGTGGCCGCGCTGGCCGGTTGGGCCAAGCAATACGCGGACGAGGCGGGCGCCGCCAACCGCGCCGGGCTGGAACAGACCGGCGGCGACCTCGACGCCTTGCTCGACGCCAGCGCCCAGCTCGAAGCCGAACGCGACACCGTCACCGCCGCCCGCGACGAGGCGCTGGAAATCCTCGCCGAGCGTGACGAACAGATCGAACGCCTGCAGGCCGAACTGCGCAATGCGCGCCAGATCGCCACCGACGCCCTGGTAGGTAAAGCCAAGGACCACCTGGCCATCGAAGGCAAGGACAGCCAACTGGCCGACCTGCGCGCGCAGCTCGAGCGCAACGTGGCCGCCGCCGCCGCCGATTCCGACCGCCGCCTGGTAGCCGAAATGGAACTGGTGGGCGCCATTACCGCACGCGACAACTTTGCCGCCGAAATCCAGGAACTGCGGGCACGGCTCGACGCGCGCCAGGTACGCGGCGCGGGCTAAAACCTGCTGCGTTGCCGGGCGATGCCGCCATCGCTGCGGCATCGCCCCGGCCCCTGCGCCTGCAGACTGCCGACGATGGTTTTAAGATACCATTCATCTTCGTTCCTCACACTCGCCTCCATGCGTATATTGTTAGTCGAAGACGACACCTCCCTTGGCGAAACCATCCTGGCCTGGCTGCGGCTCGACCAGCACGCGGTCGACTGGGTGCGCCGGGGCGACTCGGCGCAGACCGCGCTCATGACGCACCGCTACGACTGCGTGCTGCTCGACCGCGGCCTGCCCGGCATGACCGGCGACGCCCTGCTGGCCGAGCTGCGCGGCGCCGGCAACCGCGTGCCGGTGATCCTGATCACCGCCTTCAATGCCCTGGCTGACCGCGTCGAAGGACTGGACCTGGGCGCCGACGACTACCTGGTCAAACCGTTCGAGCTCGAGGAAATGTCGGCCCGCATCCGGGCCGCCGTGCGGCGCGGCGCCGACCAGGTCAGCAACGCGCTGGTGCACGACGACCTGGCGCTCAACCTGGAAACCAAGCAGGCCAGCCTGGCCGGCCAGCCGGTGGCGCTCACCGCGCGCGAATACAACGTGCTGTACGCGCTGATGCTGCGCAAAAACAGCATCGTCTCGCGCGCCCAGATCGAGGAAACCCTGTATGGCTGGGGCGACGAGGTGGAGAGCAACGCCATCGAGGTCTATATCCACAACCTGCGCAAGAAACTCGGCGGCGAGCGCATCGTCACCGTGCGCGGTCTTGGGTACCGGCTCAAGCAAGATGGCGACTGAACCGCCGGCCGGCGCTCCGGCAACCGGCACCCCTGCGGCCGGCGCTCCGGCGGCCGGCGCTCCGGCACCAGCACCAATGCCGGCGCAGCCACCGCAGCGTCCTTGGTCGCTGCGCCGGCGCCTGCTGGCCGCCATCGTCGCTGCCAGCACCGTGCTGTGGCTGGCCAGCCTGGGCATCGTCACGTATATCGCCTGGCACGAAACCAACGACGTGTTCGACGATGCGCTCGAAGAATCGGGCTATATGCTGCTGGCCGCCACCACCGACTGGAACGAGCGCGGTCTGCTGTCGCGCGCGCGTGCAGGCGGCACCAGCGAGCGCAAGGTCGATATGCAGTACCAGATCGTGGTCGATGGCCGCGTCCTGCAACGCACCAGCGGCGCGCCGGCCACACCGTTCGTGGCCGGCTTCGACGACGACCACGGCTTTGCCGACCCGCGCCTGGGCAAGCAGCGCTGGCGCGTGTTCGTGGTGCGCGATGACGAACGTCGCTTCGAGGTACAGGTGGGCCAGTTGCACAAGAAGCGGCTCGACATCCTGGAAGAACTGGCGGAACACCTGTGGCTGCCCGTCGCCGGTTTCCTGGTCTTGCTGGCGCTGGTGTGCTGGCTGCTGATTCACCGCGTGCTCAAACCATTGCGCCAGACCGCTGCGGCGATTGCCGCCAAGACGCCGCACGACCTGGCGCTGGTGGCAACCGCTGGCCAGCCGCGCGAACTGCTACCCATCGTGCAGGCGCTCAACGGCGTGCTGGGTCGGCTCGATGCCGCCTTGCAGGCCGAACGCCGCTTCACCGCCGACGCCGCGCACGAGCTGCGCACGCCGCTGGCCGGCCTGCACATGCACGTGCAGCTGTTGCAGCGCCAGCATCCGGATGCTGCGCTGGCGGCGCCGTTCAAAAAGCTGCGCGACGACATTTCCCGAGTGACGGCGCTGGTGGACAGCCTGCTGGCGCTGGCGCGGCTCGACCCGGTCACGCGCGAACAACTGGCGACCGAGGCAGTCCCGCTGGCGCCGCTGTGCGAGCAACTGCGCACCACGCTGGCCGATGCCGCCGCCCGGCATGGCATTACGCTGGTACTGCGCTGCGCCGACGCAGTGGCGCAGGCCAATCCGGCCATGCTGCAAATCGCCGTGCGCAATGTGCTCGATAACGCGGTGCGCTATTGCCCCGACGGCGCCCGCATCGAGCTCGCTGCCGTGCAGGCGGCCGGGCGTATCGTCATCACGGTGCGCGATAACGGTCCCGGCGTCGATGCGGCCAGCCGCCAGCGCCTGTCCGAGCGGTTCTTCCGCGTGCTTGGGCATGAAGCGGGGCAGGGCGGCAGCGGGCTCGGCTTATCGATCGTGCAGCGCATCGTCGAGCTGCATGGCGGCACGCTGGGCTTCGGAGCCGGCCTGGATGGACGTGGCCTCGGGGTGACGTTCGATGTGCCAGCCCATTAAGATACGGTTAATGTCCAGTCGGTGTAATGCGTCCAAGCCCACCACGAAAGGACCACACCATGAAACGCTTCATTCAAGTTACCTGCCTGACCGCACTGCTCGCCGGTTCGACCTTCGCCATCGCCCAGTCCGGCGGTTACACCGGCCCGACGTCCAAGCCTGCCGCTACCGGCTACACCGGCCCGTCCAGCGTGGCGCTGACCACCGCCAAGGAATTGCTGGCTAACGGCAAGGACGACCAGTACGCCAAGCTCAAGGGCAAACTGACCAGCCACAAGGGCGGCGAAGACTACGAGTTCACCGACGCCAGCGGCAAGATCACGGTGGAAATCGACGCCAAGCACTTTCCGCAGGGTGTCAACATCGACCAGAACACGGTGGTCGAACTGACTGGCGAATTCGACAAGGAAACCTTTGGCGAATCGACCTTCGACGTCAAACAGGTCAAGATTGCTCAATAATTGCCAAGAATTTGAGCGGAAACTGTCTCATTTTGACATCAAAAACCGGAGCGCCCATGCGTTCCGGTTTTTTTTCGCACCCCGCAAAGGCCCGGTTTTGCACGAAAACAGTGCGAAAGACCCTATTGACATAGTAGTTTCGGTATCGGAACGCGCAAAAATTTGATTGGTTCAGAAAATGCGTGCTCTCTAAGATGGCACCGGTTGCATTGGGTCATCGGTCCAGTGCACCAACAAAAAAATAGAACACTGGAGAGAGATATCATGAGCGCACACCCAACCGGGCGGCACGCAGCGTCCCCACGCATGCAAATCAAACTGACCGTCGCCATTCTGGCCAGCGCCGGCATCCTGAGCAGCGCTTCGGTCTGGGCGCAGAACGCCCAGGTCGTCGCCGAGCAAGAAGCTGCCGCACCGGTGAGCGCGGTGACCTCGGTCACCGTTACCGGCGTGCGCCGCGCGGCCCAGAGCGCCCAGAACATCAAGAAAAATGCCGACGACGTGATCGACTCCATCGTCGCCGAAGAAGCCGGTAAATTCCCCGACAAAAACGTCGCCGAAATTCTTGGCCGCGTGACCGGCGTGCAGGTGCTGCGCTCCGGCGGCGAGGCCAGCTCCGTGATCATCCGTGGCTTGCCCGGCCTGACCACGCTGCTCAACGGCCGCGAAGTCTATACGTCCGGCGGCCGCAACCTGTATTTGGCCGATATTCCGACCACCATGCTCTCGCGCATCGACGTCTACAAGACGCAAAGCGCCGAGATGGTGGAGGGCGGCACCGCCGGTGTGGTCGATGTGCGCACTGCGCGCCCGTTCGACTTCGCCGGCTTCTCGGGCAACCTGGCCACGCGCGTGGAAGACCGCGACAAATCGAACACCCGCGACCCCCAAGTCTCGGGCATGGTCTCGAACCGCTGGAAAACCTCGTTTGGCGACTTCGGCGCGCTGTTCGGCCTGTCGTACCAGCTGGGCCGCTACCACGATGAAGCGACGTGGAGCTCGCCGCCGTCGAATACCGTGACCAGCGACCCGACCATTACCGCTCCGTTCGACATGGGCCACACCAACAGCCGGGGCGAGCGCACCCGTTATGCCGGCAACTGGGCGTTCCAGTGGCGGCCATCGAACACGGTCGAGCTGTATGCGGAAGGCTGGTCCACCCGCATCGACCATGACATGGAACGCCAGTTCATGATCAGCGGCCTGGGCTGGAATGCCAACAGCAAGTACACGCTGTTCCCCGGCACCAAGCAGGTCGATACCGTGACCTCGACCGGCAACCTGAACGCGCTGAGCTCGAACCAGACGCCGCAGGACGATTCGGAAACCCACCAGGCCGCCATTGGCGGACGGTGGAATGTTTCGCCGTCGCTGAAAGTGACCAGCGAATTCGTCCGCACCACCAGCAAGTGGAGCCAGGAAATGCCGATCATGGAAATGTCGGCCCATCCGACCACCATCATGGCCAGTACGTACAAGGACGGCGGCGCTTACTATAACTACCCCGGCTACAACATGATGGATCCGAACAACTACACGCTCGGCGCCTTCATCGACAACTGGTCGAGCACGCGCGGCAGCTCGAACGACTGGCGCGGCGACGTCACCTGGAACGCCGGCGAGGAGCACTTCTTCCGCGAATTCTCGGGCGGCGTGCGCCTGGCCAAGCGCAAGGCCTCGTACCAGCACGAAAGCCTGAACTTCCTGCCGGCGCCTGCCGGACTGCCTGCGGTCTCCTCCTTGCCTGGCCTGACCTGCCCGTCGATGCCACTGGCCAATGACTACGGCATGAACCGCTGGCTGGTGATCTGCGAGCAGTACCAACACGCCAATCTCGACGCCTGGCGCAAGCTGTACGGCCGCGACGGCAAGACCGCGCCCGATCCGTACTCGCTCTACAACAACAGCGAAGACACCACCGCCTTCTACGGCAAGACGCGGTTCGGCTTCGATGCCGGCAAGGTGCCGGTGGAAGGCACGCTCGGTGTGCGCGTGGTCAAGACCGAGCTGGACGTGAACGGCTTCAGCAATGTCCTCGGCCAGCCGGTGCCAGTGCACCGTAACGTCTCGGGCACCGAGGTGCTGCCCAACCTGACCATCAAAGCCAGCCTGACCGACAAGCTGATCGCCCGCTTCAATGCCGGCAAGGCGATCCAGCGTCCGGCGTTTGGCGATTTCAACCCGGGCACGTCGCTCGGTGCCACGCCCGACGGCGAGGGCATTTTCGGCGGCAGCGGCGGCAATCCGGACTTGAAACCGGTGATCGGCAAGAACGCCGATATCGCACTGGAATGGTATTTCGCACCGACCGGCAGCGTTACTGCCACCGTGTTCAAGCACAAGTTCGAGAACTACATCATCCGTTCGACGGCGCTCGAAACCATCGATGGCAAGCGGTACCGCATGGACCGCCCGCGCAACGTCAACGAAGGCCAGCTTGAAGGTATCGAACTGGGCTACCGCCAGTTCTTCGATTTCCTGCCCGGCTGGCTGGGCGGCTTCGGCATGGAAGCGAACTACACGTATCTGAAGGGCCACCTGCTCGATAACGGCGTGGAAAAGCCATTCCAGGGCCTGTCGAAAAATTCGTACAACATCGTCGGCCTGTATGAGCGCGGCCAGTGGTCGGCGCGCCTGGCCTATAACTGGCGCAGCAGATTTGTCGATACTTTCGACTACCGCAACCTGGCCGCGCCGGTGGGCCCGGTGGACCTGATCGTCGATCCGATCAAGACCGCCGACGCCTCGATTTCGTACCGCGTGACCGACAACCTGGGCTTCACGCTCGACGTGGAAAACCTGCTGGACCGTACGTACCACGACTACCATGGCATCGCCAGCAACCCGCGCGACATCCGCCGCTACGACCGCGTCGTCGGGCTGACCATGCGCCTCAAGTTCTAAACAGGCATCAGCTTCAAACCAGCGCACTGTGCGGCCTCGGCCCCACAGTGCGTTTTAATTTGCTTGCCACTCATTCACTTTTAAATGATAATAGTTCTCATTTATTTTTGATGGGCGGGGCCGACGGTGGATGTCAGTGTAGAAAGTCTGTATCGCGAACACCGGCCGTGGCTGACCGGCTGGTTGCGCGCGCGCCTGGGACACTGCTCCGACCGCGCGGCGGACTTTGCACAAGATACTTTCGTGCGCATCCTGCAATCGGGCGCCTGCGTGGCCGACGTGACGCAGCCGCGTTCGTACCTGGCTACCATCGCGCGTGGCCTGATGATCGATCATTTCCGCCGCCACGACATCGAGCAGGCCTACCTGGCCGAGCTGGCGCTGGTGCCGCCCGCGCTGCAACCGTCGCTCGAAGAACGCGCCATCCTGCTTGAAACCCTGCTCACCATCGACCGCCTGCTGGCCGACCTGGGCCCCAAGGTGCGCCAGGCGTTCCTGCTGGCGCAGGTGGAAGGGCTGGACCAGGCCACCATCGCCGCGCAGCTCGGAGTGTCGGTGAGCAGCGTCAAAAAATATATGCAGCAGGCGGTGGTGCAATGCCTGAAGTGCCTGTGATGACGTCAGCGCCGTCCACCGCCACCGCTGCCGACTTGCCGCTGGAAGCGGCGGCCGACTGGTTCCTGCTGCTGGCCGAGGATGACTCGTCCGAGAACCGCCGGCGCTGGCAGCGCTGGCACGACGCCGATCCGTCCAATCGCTGGGCGTGGGAAAAAGTGGAAAAGCTGCAAAGCCTGCTGGCAGCGGCGCCGCGCCAGGCGCCGCATGTATTCCAGCAGACCGACCGCAAGCAGGCCGAGCGCCAGAGCCACAGCACCCGGCGCCAGGTTCTCGCCATGCTGGGCGTGATCGCCACCGGCGCCATCGGCTACCGGCTGGCATCCAGCTGGCAGGGCGCGCCGGATGTGCCGCAAATCGAATGGATCGTCGCCGCCAAAGGCGAGCGGCGCGAAGTGGCCTTGCCTGACGGCGGCCGCTTGTGGCTCGCGTCCGGCACCCGGGTGGGAATTGCCTACGATGCCAATCACCGCGACTTGTATCTGACCGCCGGCGTGCTGCAACTGACCAGCGGGCGCGACCCGCAGGGCCGCACGCTGCGCATCCTGGCGCGCGACGGCGTGATCCGACCACTGGGCACGCGCCTGACCGTGAGCCTGTTCGACACCCACACCGTGCTGGCAGTGCAGCAAAGCGCGGCCGAGGCGCAACCGCTGTCCGGTTCGCGGGTGCGGGTGGAAGCGGGGCAGCGCGTGCTGTTTTCCAAAACCGCCAGCGGCCGCCCGGAAACCGCGCTGTTCCCGGAAGACGCCTGGACCCGGGGCCTGCTCACCGCGCTCAACATGCCGCTGACCGAATTTGCCGAGCGCTTTGCGCTGTACTCGGGCCAGCGCATCGAAGTGGCGCCGGCGCTGGCGGTGCGACGCGTCTCGGGCACCTTCCGCATCGACGCCGCCGAGCGCTCGCTGCACACCCTTGCCGACGGCCTCGGGCTGCGCCTGGACCAGGCCGGCGACGGCTGGCGCCTGCGTCCAAGATAAGCTTACTGTACTGTCGAAAAATATTTTGCAAAAACACGGTACTTTTTGACTGGTGATCCGGCCTACAGGGAAGTCGATCACTTTTCCATAAAAAATGAACCTTGTCCTCCAGAGTGCCGTAACAGGCCGAGCGCGCAATCGTCAACTGCGTATCCGTCCCTTGCTGGCCGCCTTGCTCAGCGCCGGCATCCTGCTGCCGGCCACCGTGGCGATTGCTGCCGATGGCGATGCCTTGCGCAGCCAGCCCGCCAAAACCTACGCCATCGCTTCCGCGCCGCTGGCCGATGTGCTGAACCGCTACGCTGCCGAAGCGGGTGTGGTACTGGTGTTCGACGCCGGCCAGCTCGGCGGCGCCCAGTCGAAAGGCTTGCAGGGCAAGTACGATGTGCAGGGCGGCTTCCAGGCGCTGCTGGCCGGTACCAAATACGATGCGGTGATGAACAAGTCGGGCGGCTTCGTGCTGCGCGAACGCCCGGCCGCTGCCGCTGCGCGTGGCGACAAGACGGCAGGCGCCGAACCCGAATCGACGCTGCAGCCGATTCACGTGCAGGCGTCCTCGCTGGGGACGGTGGAACGGCTCGACCGCGAAATGATCAGCAATGCCGCCGCCGTCAACGGCGACATGACCAGCATGCTGCGCATCAATCCGAACGTGCAGTTCGACGACGCGCTGCTGTCATCGGCGACCGGCGGCGAGATTGCGCCGGCCGAGATCAGCATCCACGGCGCCAAGGCCTACCAGAACGAAATCCTGCTCGATGGCGTATCGATTTCCAATGATATCGACCCGGGCAACAAGATCACTACCACCAGTCCCGACCTGATACCAGGTTCGGCGCAATCGCTGGCAGTCGATGCCAGCATCCTGTGTGATATCGAGGTGCTCGATTCGAACGTCTCGGCCGAATATGGCCGCTTCGTCGGCGCCGTGATCAAGTCGCGCGTGTGCGCGGCACGCAAACAATTCGGTGGCAAGGTCGCCATCGGCTATACCTCGTCGAGCTGGAGCAAGCTGCTGATCGATCCGGCGCGCGAACAGGAATTCGAAGAGTCGTCGAACGCCGACCTGCAGCCGCGTTTCAAGAAATGGACCTATAAAACCACGGCGGAAGCCCGGTTTGGCGATGCCTGGGGTGTGTTGGTGAGCGGTGTGCGCCGCACTTCCGAAATTCCGCTCAACCGCTTCACCACCAGCAACGAAGGCACCACTGTCAGCCGCGAAGTGACGCAAAAGCGCGAGCAGGATACGCTGGTGGTCAAGGCCGACTACACACCCGCGACCGGTATCCACAAGGGTGAAATGACGCTCGCTTATGCGCCGTCGAACAACAGCTATTTCATCGAAAACTACCGCGACAGCGACTACACCATCAAATCGGGCGGCCTCAATCTGAGCGGACGGATCGAATCGCGCTACGACCTGGCGACCGTGACCAACCAGCTGTCCTGGTCGCGTAACAAGCAATCGCGTCGGGGCGAAGCGGACACCTATATGAACTGGCGCTGGTCGGCCGACAAGAACTGGGGCGACCCGACCCTCGGCATCAACCCGATGAGCGGCGAGGGCGCACAAGGCGATGTGGACCAGGAAATCAAGACCGCCGAATACAAGCTGCGCGCCGCCTTCACGCCTTTCAACACCGGACCGATCAGGCACCGCGTGGCCAGCGGCCTGGAGCTGCGCAACCAGGAAGGCACGTATGCGCGCCTGAAAACCCAGTATAACTATTCCACCGTCTCGGTCCTGCCGGCCACCGGCATCATGGCGCGCTGCCTGGGCACCGATGGCATCACCGATACCGTGGCTTGCTCCGCCGCGCCCACCCGGCAAGGCGTGGGACAGTACTTCCGCACCGAGCTTGTCTATAACGTCGGCGCCATCGACGTCAAAGCCCACTCGTCTTCCGCCTATCTCGAAGACGAAGCCACGTGGGGCGACTTTTCGCTGCGGGCCGGCGTGCGCGGCGACCGCGACTCACTGATCGGCAAGACCAACATTGCACCGCGCGTCAAACTGGGCTGGCAGGCCAGCGACGTGCTGGCGCTGGACCTGGGCGCCAACCGTTATTACGGCCGTAACCTGTTTGCTTTTGCCATGCAGGAAAAGGTTAATGCGCTCAAGACCCAGCGCACCCGCAGTTCGTCATCGCTGGTCTGGGGCGCTCCGACCACCACCAAGCCGTCGAACCGCCTCGAGGACATGGATTCGCCTTACGACGATGAGCTGACCGCCGGCCTGACTTACGAGTCGGATTTGCTGGCCGGGCCGCTGAGCGTGCGCTATACCCACCGCGACGGCAACGACCAGATCGTGCGGGTGTCGAGAACCAACCAGTCCGACTGCGCCAACAACAGCTGCTTCATCTTCACCAACAACGGCCAGAGCACCACCAAGGACATCACGGTCAGCTGGTCGAACGCGCGCGCATTCAAGATACTCAAAAGCGCCAACCGGTTTTGGGTAGCTGTCAACAAGAGCGATACCAAGGCCAACTACTCGACCTATGCGGCCAGCTACAGCACCGCCATGCTCAACGACGCACTGGTGATGTATGACGGTACCGTGATGCGCTATTCGGATATTCCCGCGGCCAACTACAACCGCCCGTGGACCGCCCGCCTGGGCGCCATGACCACCTTGCCGGCGCAGCACCTGAGCATCAACAATATGCTGCGCGTGCGCGGCGGTTTCGAGCAGATCCTGCAACGCGGTTCGGCGGTGGTCGATGGCGTGAGCCTGGTCAATTTCGAGCGCACCAATATGCCGCGCTCGGTGGCGCTGGATACGGTGATCCGCTGGACGCCACGCATCTACAAGCGGCAGGAACTTGAAGTGAAACTGACCATCGAAAATATTACCAACCACAAGAACATGATCGCGGTAAACGATACCTATGCGAGCTACGAACGCGGCCGCACCATCGCACTGGAGATCGGCTATGACTTCTAAATTCAGGATCGTCGCCGTCGTCGGCCTGTGGTTCACCATGTCGGCTGCCACGGCGGCCGAAGCCTTCCGCTGGGACGAACGCGTGCAGCGCGGCCAGCTCGATAACGGCTTTACTTATTACATCGTCGATGGCAAAACCATGGGCAACACGGTTTCGCTGCAACTGGTGGTGCGCGCCGGTTCGCTCGACGAGCGCGACGACCAGTCCGGCGTGGCGCACATGGTCGAGCACATGGTGTTCAAGGCGTCTGCCGCCCACCCCGGGGGCGTGGGCAAGTACATGGAAAGCCAGGGCTGGCGCATCGGCAAGCACTACAACGCGCAGACCAATTTCGAGCGCACCCTGTACCAGTTGATGGCCGATAAAAAGCCGGACACGATCGCGGCCGGCGTGGGCGCGCTGGCGCAAATCGCCGGCGGCGCGCAAATCCCGGCCGATGCGCTCGAGCGCGAACGCCAGGTAATCCTGGAAGAATGGCGCGGCAAGCTCGGTGTGCGCGAGCGCATGGACCGCCAGCGCCGCGCCATGCTGCGCGAAGGTTCGCTGTATCCGCAGCGGCCCACCATCGGCACCGAGGCAAGCATCCGCACGCAGCCGGCCGAATCGCTGCGCAAGTTTTACCAGGACTGGTACCGTCCCGGCAATATGGCGCTGGTGGTCGTCGGCGACGTCGATGCCAAGACCCTGCGTACGCAAATCGCAGCCGCCTTCAGCGGCTTGAAGCCGGCCACGCTGCCCGCACGCAATGCCGCCGATCCGGTGTTGCGCGACCAGTTGCAAATCCTGCGCCTGCAGGATTCGGAAAGCGGCACCAGCCAGGTGGGCTTCGTCAACCGCTTTGCCGTGGACAAGCGCCAGGACGACGAAGGTTTGCGTGCACGGCTGGTGGACCGCGTGGCCGAACGCAGCCTGCGCGCACTGGTGCGCCAGGCTGCAGAGAGTCTGCCGGCGGGCGTGTCGTCGCTCACCAGCAGCAAGGGCGAGCTGGGCGAAGCCACGGCGTCGCTGGGCTTTGCGTCCAGCGTGGCAGTCGGCAGCCACCAGGCCGGCCTGCGCCAGATCCTCGTGATGCGCGAGCGCGTGCGCCGCGATGGCCTGCGTGAGGACGACATCCGCAGCGAGATCGCCGAGATCCGCCGCCTCAACGCCAAAGGCCCGCAGCAGCAGGCCGCGCGCGATTTCCAGGGCTGGCAGCAAATGCTGGTCGGCGCGGTGCAGGCCGAGCGCGTGCTGCAAGACCCGCAGCAAAAGCAGGTGCAGATCGCACGCATCGCCGATGCCATCACGCCGGCCGAAGTGAACGCACGCGTGCGCCAGTGGATCGATGCCCCCGACCGCGCCGTGTTCATGCTGGCGCCGGGCCTGAGCCCGCTCACCTTGCCGACCGCAGCAGAAGTACTGGCGGTGCAGAAGACGCTGGCTGCGGAACCGTTGCCGGCACTGGTGAAGGTGAACAAGGAGGCGCAGGCCGCCTTGCCGGCAGTGGTGCTGCCCGAGATCGAATCGTCGGGCGCCGTGGTGCGCCAGGACGACCTGGGCGAGGGCGTGCAACGCTGGAGCCTGGGCAATGGCGACGTGGTGGTTTGGCGTCACACGCCGAACGACACGGTGATGCGGTTTGCCGCCCAGTCGGGCGCCGGCTACCGGTTGCCGGGCGCGCCCGGCTGGCAATGGCAGCTGGCTGCGCAACTGGGCAACGCCGCCGACCTCGAAGGCCAGGAGCGTGGCGAGATGGCGCGCTGGAGCACGGCCAACAAGGTGCGGCTGTCGCAACAGCAGACCGAAACCCAGCTGACCTACACGGCGCAAGTGCCGGCGGCGCAGCTGGACGACTTGTTGCTGCTGTACGCGGCGGGCCAGGCGCAGTCCGAGATATCGCAGGCGGCCCTGAGCGACGCCAGCGAACAACTGGCGCGCGTGAGCGCACGCCGCCCCGACAGCGCCGGCGACCGCGCCAGCCGCGAAATGAGCCGCCTGCGCTATGGCGAACGGCTGCCGGCCGACGCCATGCCGGACGTGGCGGCGGGGCAGGAACTCGACAGCCAGGCCGGCTTGCAGCTGGTGCGCCGCCAGTGGCAGCAGCTGGGCGCGCTGCCGGTGACGTACTTCGTCAGCGGCCCGGCCGATACCGCCACCGTGAAAGCGCTGGTGGAACGCCACTTGGCCGGTATTTCGCGGCAGGCTGTATCAGCGTCTGCCATGGCGCTGCAGCAGGTGGGCGGCTACCGCGAGAGCCGGCTGGCGATCGGCATCGAGCCGCAGGGTAGCGTGCGTGCGCACGGCAGCCAGCCCCTGGCGTGGTCGCCGGAGCGGGCGATGCGCACGGCCATTGTCTCGCGCCTCGTGTACCGCCAACTGCGCACCGAGCTGCGCGAAAAAGAGGCTGGCATCTATCGCCTGAACTACAAGCTGAGTCTGGAGCCGCAGGGCCGCCTCACCAGCGAACTGTCGTTCACCGCCGCACCGGAACGGCTCGATGCGCTGTGGGCGTCCGCCAGGGCGGTGCTGGAAAAGCTGCCAACGCGGATCGACACCGCCATGCTGGAAGAAGAAATCCGCCAGATGCGCAGCGACGAAAGCAAGCGCAAGACCGACGCCACGGCCCAGTTCAACCGCCTGCAACTGAGCTACGCGCGCTATGGCGACGCCCGGTACCTGAAAGACAGCCAGCAACTGGCCGTTGGCCTCACGCCCGAGAGCGTGCGCGCACTGGCGCAGGAATTCAAGCTGGCCGGCGACCTGGTGGTGGTGAAAGTGCTGCCGAAAGATGCGGCGCCGCAGTAGTCTGCCTGTGTGCGGCGGGGCGCGTCCGGTTGCATGGGCCGGGCGCGCTTCTGCGCCAAATCATGGTCAAATCATCGTATTGCGTTGATACGGGAGCGGCCATGAAACACACATTCAAAGTCGGCGACAAGGTGCAATGGGAATCGTCGCAGGGCACGGTGCACGGCACCATCAAACAGAAACTGACCGCACCGACGGACATCAAGGGCCACCACGTGGCCGCGTCGGCTGCGCATCCCGAATACCTGGTGGTAAGCGACAAGACCGGGGCGGAGGCGGCGCATAAGGCGGAGGCGTTGAAAAAGGTGTGAGGTGCCTGGTCAGGCTGCTACCGCGTAGCCATCGGTGTTACCGCGAGGTGATACTTCATCCATGATTTTTTGCATGGATCCGGTAGCCAGTTTCAAATCGTAAGCTTGCTGCAAATTGAGCCATGACTGGGCCTCGCCACCGAAATATCGGGCGAGCCGCAAGGCGGTATCGATATTGATGTCGCGCTTTTCGTGGATGATGTCGCGTATGCGGGATGGCGACACTTTGAGTGCTTTGGCCAATGCGTGGGGCGTCAGTCCAATAGGTAACAAAAACTCTTCCCGCAAGATCTCGCCGGGATGAATGGCGCGCATGCCATTTTTAGCCATGATGTAAGTCCTCGTGATGCTAATGATAGTCAACGATTTCTACCAAATCCGGTCCCATATTCGTCCATATGAAGCAGATACGGAACTGGTCATTGTTTAAAGCTGCTGGCTTGTCTGCCCTATTTGAGGCTCTTTGCGTAGAGATGTGCGTCGGTAAAACCACCAAACGCTTGACGAGTTCCTCCAGCGCCGTGCTGTGGTAAAGATCCAGACATTTCAGGAGATCGAAACGTACGCCCCTGGTTTCCGCTTCCACCAGCGGATTGGCGTAGTCGCGCGCCAGGTAGTTATCCACCAGTGCTTGCACCGCATCCGGACTTTCTTCAAGATCGAAAGATGTCCAGTCGCGCAGCGCGCTGGCACTGCTGCCGGCATCAATGGCGGCGCCAGCGTCATTGCGGTAGGCCTGCGCGATGCAGGTAGCCAGCACCATGTCCTTGTAGTTCTGGGCGTGGGTACGCGATGGTGCTTGCGGAGACGCGGCCTGGAGTGGAGTTGCGGTCGCTGGCAGCGCCAGCCAGGAGAGGGCCAGCAACCAGCCGCGCATCGCATTGAACGTCATCGCAAGCTCCAGAAATTGGCACGGTCGGTTCGATAGTTCGCGCCGGCTATATTGAAGTAGCAGTGGTCGTAGCAGGTGCGCCCGTCGAACAGTGTAGCGTGGCCCTGGGCGTTCGACCAGCCTGATACCTCGAACAGAATCACGCCTTGCTTGCCAGCCAGTGCGCCGCCATCGGCAGCCGGGTATTGCACGACCTCGGCTTTGCCCCAGCGTTGCTGCAAGAAGTCGATCAGGTCGCGGACCCGGAAGAAGTATTTTTTGCCATCTGAACCGGAGACGGTTTGCCCCCTGATCGACGGCATGCTCATGCCAGCCTGGCTGAGGATATAGCTCATCCGAACCGCGCAGGTGTTATCCCAGCGCTGCGCGGCGGTGGGATTGTTGATGTTCTTTTCCACGTTTCCACCGATGAGCTTTGCGACCTTGACGCCGGGATTGGCAGGATCGTAAATGCGCTGCGCAGCTGCCCAGGCAGCATTAAACGCGGGACGGGTCATGGCCTTGCTCCTTGTCGTAGAGAACCGGATTGGTCGTTGGGCGATTATCCGGACTCTCTCGATACCGGTTTGGAGGCTGGTCAATGACATAAGACAGGCTGCATGAGATGAAACGCGTCGATGTCAGCGTCGAACAACGATTGAACCAGAGTTGAAACTGGATTACGATTTGAGGCGGAGCTTTACGAGGAGCGCACCATGGCGATCTTGACAGTAACGGCACGCGGGCAGGTGACGCTGGAGAAAGATGTTTTGCAATATCTTGGCATCAAGCCCGGAGATAAGTAAGAACTCGAATGATCGTTTGACGCGAATATTATATTCTCGATGCGCGAGGAGACAACGTGAGCCAGAAACTATCCGAAATGGACCTTTCAACGCAAGCCGACATCGTCTTCGCCGAAGTGGTTAGTATGATCGATACGGCACGTCAGCAGGCGTATCAAGCGGTCAATACCAGTCTCATTGCGCTTTACTGGGAAGTGGGTGCCTATATCAGCGCCAAGCTTGTGGCGGCGGAATGGGGCGCGGGTGTGGTTGAACAACTGGCCCGCTATCTGGCGGTCAGGCAGCCGGGACTGCGTGGTTTTACTCGTAGCAACTTGTTCCGCATGCGCCAATTTTATGAGACCTATCGCGACAACTCAATTGTCGCGCCGCTGGTGCGACAATTATCCTGGACCCACAATTTCATCATCATGGGCCAAAGCAAGCGAGCAGAAGAGCGCGAGTTTTATCTGCGCATGGCCGCGCAGGAAAAATGGAGCAAACGTGAGTTGGAGCGACAATTCAGGGCGGCGCTGTTCGAGCGCACAATCGTGGAACCAGCCAAAGTTTCGATGGCGCTTCGCCGAGCTCAACCTGCTGCGCTTGACGTATTCAAGGACAACTACCTGGTTGAGTTTCTTGACCTTGCCAAAGCCCATGATGAAGCAGACTTGCACCGAGGCCTGATCGCCCACCTTAAAGATTTTCTGCTGGAACTGGGCCGCGATTTTTGCTTTGTCGGGTCTGAATTTCCGATGCAAGTAGGCGGGCGCGACTTCACACTTGACCTACTATTCTTTCATCGAGCACTGAACTGCCTGATCGCCGTCGAACTCAAGGTGACGAGATTCGAGCCGGAGTATCTGGGCAAGCTTAGTTTTTATCTTGAAGCACTTGATCGTGATCACCGCAAACCACACGAAAATCCGGCCATCGGCGTACTGCTATGCGCGAGCAAAGATAACGAGGTTGTTGAATATTCTCTCAGTCGCACACTCTCGCCAGCCGTGATCGCTGACTACCACACTCAACTGCCCGATAAACAGTTGTTGCAAGCGAAGTTGCGCGAGTTTTACGCGCTCGATGCGGGAAAAGAGCAGCAGTAGGTCACGGAGCTTTCGGCTTGCCAGCCCGCCGACACCGCTCCGAACAATACCTCACCTGCGCCCAATCACGCTCCCACTTCTTGCGCCACGTAAAAGGCAGCTGGCAGTGCGCACACAGCTTGGTCGGCAGCTCTGATTTTTTGCGCATTTTCGCCATGCGATGTTCTCCTCAGTTGCTCTTGCCGAGCTCTTTCTCCAGGAAGGTCTCCAGGCCTTCCAGCGACTTGCCCTTGGTTTCCGGCAGACAGGTCGTCACAAAGATCAGCGACAGCACATTGATGCCGGCAAATACAAAGAATGTGGCACTGCCGAAGTGCGCCATGGCAATCGGGAACAGCAGCGCCACCAGGCCGTTGAATACCCATTGGCACGCCACGGCAGTGCCGGTCAACACGCCGCGCACATGCATCGGGAACAGTTCCGACATCAGCAGCCAGTACACGGGCGAGATAAGCATTTGCATGAACAGCAGGAAGCACAGGATGCAGGCCAGGGCGGCGTAGCTTTTGAACAGACCCTCGGGCATCAACAGCAGCACCGCACCGAGCGCGGCCTGGGTGGCGATCACGAAGCCGAGGCCCGTCATCAGCATCGGCCGGCGTCCATGTTTGCCGATCAGCCAGATGCCGATGAAGGTGGCGATCAGTGCGACCACGCCGTTGCCGATAGTGGCAGTCAACGCCGCATTGGTGCCGAGACCGGTTGACTTCAAAATGATCGGCGTGAAGTACATGAAAGCGTTAACGCCGGTGAACTGGGCCACAAAGCCCAGGCCGATACCTATCCACAGCAGTTTGCGGATCCACGGCGTACCGAAGACGGCGGACCAGCCGGCTTGGTCGCGATCGATTTCGTTGAGCTTGACCATTTCATCGAGCTCGCGTTCGATTTGTTTTTCGCTCGAGCGGATCTGTTCCAGCACCGCGCGTGCGTCCTCCATGCGGTTCTTGCTGGCCAGCCAGCGCGGCGAAGCCGGCACCATCAGCATGCCCAGCCCGAGCAGGATGGCCGGCACCGCTGCAATCGCCAGCATGTAGCGCCAGACGTCGGGCGAGCCATAAAAATGCGCCAGCGCCGCGTTGAGGATATATGCGATCAACTGGCCGCTGACGATCATCAGCTCGTTCTGGCTGACCAGCCGCGCGCGCCGGCTGGGGCCTGCCATCTCGGCAATGAACACCGGCACGGTGGACGAGGCGCCGCCCACGGCAAGGCCGAGCACGAATCGCATTGCCACCATGATCGCGACCGACGGGGCAAATGTTGTGCCCAGTACGCCAATCAGGAACACCAATGACAAGCCCATCAGAGTGCTACGGCGGCCATATTTATCCGACAGCGTACCGGCCATCAGCGAACCGATGGCGGCACCAAACACCAAGGCAGATGTGACGATGCCGTCAGTGACCGGGGTCAGGCCCAGGCCGCCCTGTTCGAGCGGCGCGCTCATGAAGGGCAGGGCGCCGGAAATGACGCCGGTGTCGTAACCGAACGCCAGCGCGCCCATGGTAGCGGCGATGGCTACCTTGAAGACAAAGCGGCTTTCCTTGGTATCGGGCGGGACCGCCTTGGCGGGCGGTTCTGAATGGGAGGGCATGACTGAATCCTTAGCAATTTCTTAGCATCAATCTTGTGCAGATTAAATGAAATTGCTCGGGATGTAAGTTCGGTGGGAGACATATGGCAACTGCCAGCGGTCGCTCAGGAACCTCTTAGTTCGCCATACAGCGCCAGGTATTCCTGGCTCAGCTTGTGATTCCGGTCGAGGTGGATTATCGGCAGGTTGCGCTCGTGCGATTCGCGGATGCGAATTGAACTCGACAGCTTGTTTTCGAAGACGGGCAAGCCTTCTTCCGTGAGCTGCTCGACCATGCGGCGCGGCAAGCTGGCGCGCGGCTGGAACTGGTTGACCACGATGCCCTCGATGGCCAGGTCGGCATTATGGTCGGCCTTGATTTCCTTGATGTTGTTAATCAGGGTGTACAGCGCCTGGCGCGAAAAATCGTCGCAGTCGAACGGAATCAGGCAGCTGTCCGCGCCAATCAGGGCTGCCTGGCTGAAGAAGTTATAGGCGGGCGGGGTGTCGATGAAGATCTCGTCGTATTCCTTGCCCAGTTCGCGCAGCAAATCGCGCAGCTTGTAGATCTTGTTGCGCGATTCGAGTTTCGATTGCAGATCGCCCAGCTCGGGGTGGGCCACGATGATGGACAGGTTGTCGAACGGCGTGGGATGAACGTAGTGGCCGGCAGGCTGGGCAAACTGGCTGAAGCTGAGCACCTGTTCGAAATAGTCTTTCAAGGTCGGCGCTGCCTCGTGCGCCGCCGCGCCCAGCACGTAGCGGCTGGCATTGCATTGCGGGTCGATGTCGATCAGAAGAGTGCGCTTGCCTTGGCTGGCAGCGATTGCTGCCAGATTTACCGCGATGGTCGATTTACCGACGCCACCTTTTTGATTGAAGATCACCCGTTTCATCATGCACCCATGTAGTGATGGAAATGCAACCATTCTAGATGAACTGGCGTGGGCGAGGGATATAAAGTGGCTCGGTCACGGATTAGCGGGCACTACCACGGCAGTTCGACGCCGTTGTACGACCGGAACGACCCACTGTCAGCCGATGTGAGCGCATCGAGCACATGCAGCATGTCGGTGGCGGCATCGTGCGCCGAGCGTCCGCTGGCGTCACCGCGAAACGGCCGCGACAGGTGCGAGTTGACGGTGCCCGGATGCAGCGCGACCAGCACGCTGTTCTTCTGGTGGCGCGCCACTTCGATGGCCGCCGTCTTGACCATCATGTTGAGGGCCGCCTTCGAGGCGCGGTAGCTGTACCAGCCGCCGAGCCGGTTGTCGCCGATGCTGCCGACCTTGGCCGACAGCATGGCCATGACGGCGCGCTGGCCATCCAGCAATGGCACGAAGTGGCGCAGCAGCAGCGCCGGGCCGAACACGTTGGCCGTGAAGGTGGCCTGCATTTGCACGGTATTGAGGTCGGCGAGGCGTTTTTCCGGCATGAACGCGGGCGTGTGCAGCACGCCGGCGGCGTTGATGAGCAGGTGCAGGCGCGGACCGGCCGCGCACTGCTGCGCGGCCTCGGCGACGCTATCCTCATCGGCAAAGTCGAGTGGCGGTAATGAGTGGCGATGCAGTTCGCGCACCGATGCGCAGCGCGGCGATGCGCGCAGCAGATCGACAAAGGCGGCGCCGATGGTGCCGGATGCGCCGATTACCAGCGCGTGAAATTGGTCGGGAAGGCTGTCCATCATGGCGGGTTCCTTGTGCTTGTCGAAATTCGGCGTTCAAACCGCGCGCGCATGCAAAAACGCCCACTGGCAAGAGCGGGCGTTCTGTTTGACACTATTCTTGGTGGCCCGGGGCGGAATCGAACCACCGACACAAGGATTTTCAATCCTCTGCTCTACCAACTGAGCTACCAGGCCAAGGACCAGAATTATAGCAGGCTGCCGAAAAAGCGCAAGCGTCAATTTCTATTCCGCACAAACGCTATAATGACTGGATGAATAAATCCACGTCCCTGTCCACCTCCGCCGCCACCACCGCTTCCACGGTCAGCGCCGAGATTTGTATCGTCGGCAATGGTGCGATTGCCAAGACCATGGCATTGGGGCTGGCGAATGCCGGCCTCAAGGTTATTCTGCTGGGACCGCCAGCGCCCCCGGTGACGGCGCCCGCCGCAGGCTGGGACGCCCGGGTCTATGCCCTCAACCATACTGCGCACCGGCTGCTGTCGTCGCTCAAGGTATGGGGCGCGCTCGATGCCGCGCGCGTCACCCCGGTCGATGCGATGATCGTCCATGGCGACGGTCCCAATCCCGGCGGCCTGGCATTCGATGCCTACGGCGCCCATACCGATACGCTGGCGTGGATACTGGAAGAGCGCAATCTGAACCAGGCGCTCGACGCCGCGCTGCGCTTTGCCCAGAACGTCACCATCGTCGGCGGCCGCGCGGCGGCGCTGCTGCGTGGCGACGACCATGCCACCGTCACATTGGGTGATGGCAGCAGTATCGAAGCGCAACTGGTGGTGGGCGCCGATGGCGCCGAGTCGTGGGTGCGCGGCCAGTGCGATATCGGCCTCGATTACCGCAGCTACGGCCAGCGCGGCGTGGTCACCAACTTCGCTTGCGAAAAGCCGCACCACGGCGCGGCGCACCAGTGGTTCACCGGTGAGCAGGGCATCGTGGCGCTGCTGCCGCTGGCGGGCAACCAGGTGTCGCTGGTGTGGTCGGCGCCCGATGCGCTGGCCGATA